>Ga0208856_1000125_pt1 | contig 32675 bp, 32 predicted proteins | sample LakMenEpi13Jul12_FD_150690 | JGI IMG/M metagenome (GOLD analysis project Ga0208856, IMG submission 150690) | Freshwater microbial communities from Lake Mendota, WI - 13JUL2012 deep hole epilimnion (SPAdes) | ecosystem: Environmental > Aquatic > Freshwater > Lentic | place: Lake Mendota, Madison...
CGCAAAAAAATAAATCATGATATTCGAAACCATCGTTACCAGCATGAATGACCAAGGCGAGGTTCACGTGGCGCCATTTGGCATACAAAGGCTGGGTGAGACAGTCATTATTTCTCCGTATAAGCCATCCTTAACCTTAAGCAATATCATTGCCACTCAATGCGCCGTGCTTAGCCTCTGCGATGACGTGCGGGTGTTTGCTGGGGCGCTAACTAATAGGCAGGCTTGGTCGCTGTTGCCAGTCGAGCAGCTTTTGGGCTATCGATTGGCGGATTGTTTAGCGCATGAAGAATTGACCTTGTTGCGCGTCGAGGAGGATGCCGTGCGTCCGCGCTTGCATATGCAGGTACAGCATCGAGTTCAGCATCAAGCATTTGCCGGCTTTAACCGCGCCCAAGCCGCGGTGATTGAGCTGGCGGTGTTGGTCAGCCGCTTAACTAGGTTGCCCAAAGACAAAGTGCAATCAGAAAGGCAGTATTTGCAAATTGCCATCGATAAAACTGCGGGTGAGCGTGAGCTGCAGGCATGGGCTTGGCTCACCGATAAAATAGACAACCACTATGCCGCACAAGATGGGAGCAATTGCGCATGAATGCCGCTCTGCTGGGTAGGCGATCTAGCCCGCAATTGTTGATCAGCGTTTGCACGTTGGATGAGGCGAAAATAGCGCTGGCGCAGGGTGCCGATATCATAGACCTGAAAAATCCCCATGCCGGCGCCCTGGGGGCATTGCCGCTGGCGGACATCCGCAGCATTGTCGCCTTCCTAAACCAGCAGCCCATGGCCCATAAAGGCTTGACCAGCGCGACCTTGGGCGATTTGCCCATGCAAGCTGAGCAGTGGCTGCCGCAACTCGATCAAGTCATCGCTACCGGTGTGGGCATCATTAAAATTGGCTTTTTTGCCACCGAAGATTATCAAGGCTGCCTGCAAGCCCTGCTCCCCTATACGCAGGCTGGCCATCAACTGATTGGAGTGCTGTTTGCGGAAGTCACCTACCCAGACACCTTACTTGCCGACATAAAGCAAGCCGGTTTTCTGGGCGTGATGCTGGACACGCAAATTAAAAATGGCTTGAGCCTATTTGACCACTACAGTGCTGAGCAAGCCAGCGAATTTGCCAAGCAGGTTGCAGCTCAGGGCATGTTATTGGGGTTGGCTGGATCATTAAGGGATAGCCACCTGGCCGCGGCGAAAAACCTGCAGCCACACTACATCGGTTTCAGAGGCGGGGTGTGCGTTGCCAATCAACGCCAATCCACGCTTGATGCTGATAAAATTAAAGTAATTCGTAAGATGCTGTGAAATTTTGTTAATATGGCGCTATATTAATAGCGTGGTTGATAGTTAAGGCGGATATAAGGCCTTTTGTTTTCAGCTAAGGAGTAAATCATGAAAAATAATCGTCACTTTATAGCAGCAATGCTTTCATTATTTGGCTTGTTGGCAGGCGATGCCAGTGCGGAAGATGCCTACAGTGGTGCATGGTATGCCGTGCCGGGCGTGAGCTTGATGGATACCGATAAAGACTTGGCTGCCAAAAATGGCGGCGGTGCATCCATACGCTTGGGCAAGGAACTTAGCCCGCATTGGGACATACAGTCTGGTCTTAGCTACGCGCGTGCTAATGATGATCTGGCCTCCGGTAGCGGCCGCTACAAACAAACCAGCTTGGGTATGGATGCCCTTTATATGTTGGGTCGTGATAGTTTCCGTCCTTTCTTGTTGACCGGTTTGGGTGTGGCGAATAACAAGTTGGATTATTCAACGACCCCAGTTGTGCAAGATAAAAGCAAAACCTCATGGCTAGCCAACATAGGCTTGGGTGCGCAGTATTTATTCAACGACAGCTTCGGTGTGCAAGCCGATGTGCGTCAACAATGGACACGTTCCAATGCTAAAGCCGGCTCAGTGTTGGATGCAGGCGGCACCGTGGGCAATACTTTGCTGAATTTAGGTGGGGTATTCCGCTTTCCTGCTCCAACCGCCATGCCAGTAGCCGAATCGGCGCCGGCAGCCGCGCCAGTGCAGGCCCCTGCCTCGGATGCGCCTGTCCCAGCAGCATTGCCAGCTTGCAAGCCCAGCTTTGAAACCGTGACCATATTGGCTGAAAAATTGTTTGCCTTTGATCAAGATAAATTGCAAGACAGTTCCAAGCCGACTTTGGATGAAGTGGCTAACAAAATTAAAGCCAATGCCGATGTCGAGTTGGTTTTGGTAACCGGTCATACCGATAAGTTGGGCAGTGAAAGCTACAATCAAAAATTGTCTGAGCGTCGCGCCAATCAAGTAAAAGCCTATTTAATGACGCAAGGTGTGTCGGCTAAACGGTTGCAAGCTTCTGGTAAGGGTGAGTCTGAGCCGGTGGTGGCATGCAAGGGTGATAAACCCAACAAGAAACTCATAGAGTGCTTGCAGCCTAATCGTCGCGTGGTCATTTCCGCCGAAAAACAGCGTGAAATGCCTTGCCGCTAAGCTAAATTTACGCTGTTTAAGTATAAGCCCCGTCATGACGGGGCTTTTTTATTGGTAGAATAAGTGCTATGGCCAATAGTAAACACTTAACCCCTGTCATTGCTGACGTTGATCTCATTATAGACGCGCGCTGGATTGCAACCATGGCAGCCAATTTTGCCGTGCTAGAAGATCACGCAGTGGTAGTGCATGACGGCCTGATTGTGGCCGTGCTGCCAAGCGAAGCGGCCAAACAGGCTTTCCGCGCTACCGAACTGATTAGTTTGGGTGAGCAAGTGTTGTTACCCGGTTTGATCAATGCGCACACGCATGCCGCCATGAGCTTGATGCGCGGCATGGCCGACGACTTGCCTTTAATGACTTGGCTGGAGCAACGCATCTGGCCAGCCGAGCAGGCTTTGGTCTCACCGCAATTTGTGCAAGACGGCAGTTTGTTGGCCTGCGCCGAAATGCTTAGCGGCGGCATTACTTGTTTTAACGATATGTATTTCTTTCCGCAAGCGACCGCGGCGGCGGCCAGTCAAGCCGGTATGCGAGCCAATCTGGGGTTGTTGGTGTTGGATTTTCCATCGGCCTACGCCAGTGATGCAGACGATTATTTGCAAAAAGGCTTTGATGCCCACGACTCATGGCGCAATAACCCATTGATCAGTTCGTCGATTGCACCGCATGCACCTTATACGGTGTCCGATCGCAGCTTAGAAAAAGTCATCACCTATGCCGAGCAATTGGCGCTAGGCTTGCACACACACCTGCATGAAACCTTGGAAGAGATTAGCCGTAGCGAAAGTCAATACGGCATGCGTCCCTTAGCCAGGTTGGCTAAATTAGGCTTACTCGGACCGGATTTGTTGGCCGCGCACGGCGTGCATTTATTGGATTACGAGATGGATATGTTGGCCGCATACGGTTGCCATATTGCGCATTGCCCCAGCTCGAATTTAAAACTGGCCAGCGGCATGGCGCCGGTGGTGGATTTGTTGGCTAAAGGCGTGAACGTGGCCTTGGGCACAGACGGCGCCGCCAGCAATAACCGTTTGGACATATTCAGCGAAATACGTTTGGCTGCCTTATTAGCCAAAGGCGTGAGCGCCGATGCCAGTGCCTTGCCGGCTATGCAAGCCTTGGCCATGGCCACCATTAACGGGGCAAAAGCCATAGGCTTAGACGAAAAAATCGGTTCGATAGAAGTCGGCAAGTACGCTGATTTAACGGCCGTGCGCTTGGATGAAGTATTGCTGGCACCTTATTACGATCCCATCTCGCATTTGGTTTATTGCTGCGGTAGGGAACAAGTTAGCCACACCTGGGTGGCCGGCGAAATGCGTTATTGCAATGGCGTGTATGCCAATATTGAGCCTCAGGAATTAAAGGACATAGTAAACACATGGCAAGTAAAGATACAGCAAGTCAAACAGCCGAAGTAAGCATGAATGCCGATCAGGCCGAGTTGCAAAAGTTTGCTGAACTCGCGCACAAATGGTGGGATGTAAACAGCGAATTTAAGCCTTTGCACGAAATCAATCCACTGCGTTTAAATTGGATCAATGATTTGGTGGGCTTGAAAGGCAAGCGGGTGCTGGATGTCGGTTGTGGCGGCGGCATCTTATCTGAATCCATGCATTTTAAAGGGGCGAAAGTCACCGGCATTGATCTGGGTGAAAAAGCGCTTAACGTGGCTAAATTGCATCAGTTAGAAAGCGGCGCGGATGTGGATTATCAATGCATCTCAGCCGAGCAATTGGCCGCGCTGAAGCCGGCCAGTTTTGATGTGGTGACTTGCATGGAAATGCTGGAGCACGTGCCAGACCCGGCGGCCATCGTGGCGGCCTGCGCTAAATTGGTTAAACCCAATGGCTCGGTGTTTTTTTCCACCATCAACCGCAATCCAAAAGCTTACTTGTTGGCCGTGGTTGGCGCGGAATACGTGCTTAATTTGTTGGCCAAAGGCACCCATGATTACGCCAAATTTATTAAGCCGTCTGAGTTATCAAGCTGGGCGCGTCATGCCAAACTCGATGTCATGAGCTTGCGTGGCATGAGCTATCACCCATTTAAACAAACTTACCGCTTGAGTGACGATGTGGCAGTAAATTACCTCATGCATACGGTGTTGCCTGCATGAGTGTGGTCTTATTCGATTTAGACGGCACCTTGGTCGATACCGCGCAAGATTTAGGCTTGGCGCTCAATATGCAGTTAACTCGGCATGGTAAATCGCCCTTGCCACACGAGCAGATATGGCCGGTGGCCTCGCACGGCACACGTGGTTTATTGGAATTGGGTTTTGCTATCTATCCCGACGACAGCCAATTTGAAGCCATGCGTTTGGAATACCTGGATTTGTATGAATCGGTGTATACCCAACATCCGCTATTTTTACCGGGCATTGCTGCCTTATTGGCAGCCTTAGACAGCAAGGGCATTAAATGGGGCATCGTGACCAATAAGCCTAGGCGATTCTCGGTGAATTTAACTAAGGCAGTGAAGCTAGGTGACAGCAACTTGTTTGAACGAGCGGCCTGTTTGCTCTGTGGTGACGATGCGCTGCAACCTAAGCCCGCGCCCGACACCTTGCTCATGGCCTGCGCGCAAATGCAATGCCAAGCGGAACAATGCATTTATGTGGGTGATGCAGAACGCGATGTGCAAGCCGGCAGAGCGGCGGGCATGAAAACGGTGGTGGCCTTGTTTGGCTATTTGGCCGAGACCGACAGGCCGCGTGAATGGGGTGCCGATGCTTTAATTGAAACCCCGGCCGCTTTGCTAGAAAATCTAAGCTGTTGCGACTGACCTCAAGCTAAGCAATGCTGCGCCTTTCCATCATGGCCTGGGCGAGGGTGCCGCTGTCCACGTATTCAATTTCCCCGCCCATGGGCATGCCACGCGCGATGCGGCTGGTTTTAATGCCACGCGCTTTGAGCAGTTCACTGATGTAATGCGCGGTGGCGTCGCCCTCTACCGTATAGTTGGTAGCCAATACCACTTCTTGCACCAAGCCGTCTTGTGCCCGTTTGAGCAATTTGTCCAAATGGATTTCTTTAGGGCCCACGCCGTCTAGCGGCGACAAGCGGCCCATCAAAACAAAATACATGCCAGTGTAAGCGCGGGTGTTTTCCAACATGAGCAAGTCAGTTGGCATTTCCACCACGCAGAGCAAATGGCTATCCCGTTGCTCGGAAGCGCACAGAGGGCAAATGGCTTGTTCACTAAAGGTATTGCAGAGTTGGCAATGATCTACCACCTGCAAGGCCTGATCCAAGGCCGTTGCTAAGCCGCCGGCACCTTTTCTATCGCGTTGCAATAAGTAGTAAGCCATGCGCTGCGCGGACTTAGGCCCGACACCGGGTAGGCAGCGCAGGCTATCGATTAATTGTTCTAAGGCCGGTGGATTTTTCATTAAGCGCTGTAAGGCTTAATCTTAGAAAGGCAGTTTCATGCCAGCGGGCATGTAGTTAGCCATGCGCGCGGAGGAGGTGGCTTCCGCTTTAGCGGTGGCATCTTTTAAGGCAATGACTAACAAATCCTCCAAGGTTTCCTTGTCGTCCATAACGCTGTCGTCTATGGCGACGCGTTTGACCACGTTGTTGCAAGCCATGGTGACTTTGACCAAGCCATTGCTGGCGATGCCTTCCACGTCTACATTAGCCAATTCCGCTTGGGCTTTTTGCATGTTCGCTTGCATTTGCTGGGCCTGTTTCATCATATTGGCCATGCCGCCTTTCATCATAGTGCTGCTCCTGAAATTAAAGTTTTAATTAAATTGGTTTAATGCTGTTGGGGATAATTTGTGCGCCAAAATCATTAATCAAGGCTTGCACAAAACCGTCTTGCTCTATGGCGTTTTCAGCCGAGCTTTGTGCCTGTGCTTTCTCTTGGTTGATTTGCTGAGCGGGCGTGTTACCAGTGCCACCCACACTAAAGTGCAGTTTGATTTTCTTATCAAAATACTGGTTAATCGAGGTGCTGAGTTTTTCTTGGTAATTAGGCAGTAATAAGTGTTTTTGCATTTCCGGTACGCTTAAGCTGATGCTGTTTTCATCATAGCTGATGAGCTCGCAGTGCTGCGATAAGGCGCGCGCTAACCCCAGTTTTAGATTGTCCACCAAGTTGCGCCAATCGCCATTAAATTGCCGGCTTAAGCCAGCGTCGACAGGCATGGGCTCATTATGGCTGTATTCGGCATCTGCATTAGCGGCCTCTGTCATAGGAATGGGCTCGCTAGGCATGGTCTCTTCAAAAGGCGTTTCGTCGCTGCTAGGCGCTGGCGGACTTTCCTCTGGAGCCGCTTGCATACTTTCCTCATGAGGCACTTGGGGCTTGCTGGCCTCATTTGCCGCAATGGTTGATGCTGCCGCTGTATCGGATGCTGTGGTTGCAACTGAGGCTGCGACCGGTGCAGGACTGGTCGTTTGCGCCTTAAGCGCCGGCGGGCTGGCGTTGCTAAGTGCTTGGTCTTTAGGGCTGAACGCCAGCATGCGCAGCAAGCTCATGCTGAAGCCAGCCAATTCGTCGGGCGCTAAGCCTATATCACGTCTGCCTAGTAGGGCAATTTGGTAGTACAACTGCAAGGTGGCCGCTGGTATTCTTTGCGCAAAGTCCAGCAAGACAGCACGTTCCGGTAAGTCATGGGCAACGCTGTCTGGTACTGTTTGTGCCACGGCTATTTGGTGCAGTAATTGCGCCAAATCGTTTAAAGCGCTTTCAAAGGATAGGCTGCGCTGTTCCATGGCTTGAGCTTGAGCTATTAAAGCCGGGCCGTCTTCTGCTAACAAAGCGTTAATCAGTTGGTATAAATAGCTTTGGTCAATTGCACCCAGCATGTCGCGTACTTCGGCTTCATTGACGCTTTGGCCGCCGTAAGCAATCGCTTGGTCGGTTAAAGATAGGGCATCCCGCATGCTGCCATCGGCCGCCCGGGCAATTAAGTGCAAGGCGCTGGCCTGAAAAGGAATGGCCTCTTGGGTCAATATATTTTGCAGGTGATCAATAATCGAGGTGCCGGCCATTTGCCTTAGATTGAATTGCAGGCAACGCGACAAGACCGTGACCGGTACTTTTTGTGGGTCAGTGGTGGCTAGGATGAATTTAACGTGTGCCGGGGGTTCTTCTAGCGTCTTCAGCATGGCATTGAAGGCGCTTTTCGACAGCATGTGCACTTCATCGATGATGTAGACTTTAAAGCGCCCGGCACTGGGTGCGTATTGGGCATTGTCCAGTAGATCGCGCATGGCGTCGACTTGCGTGTTGCTGGCGGCATCCACTTCGATTAAATCAACAAAGCGTCCGCGGTCAATTTCCGTGCAGGCACTGCATATGCCGCATGGCTTAGCGCTGATGCCGGTTTCGCAGTTAAGGGATTTGGCTAAGATACGGGCTAGGGTGGTTTTACCTACGCCGCGGGTGCCGGTAAAAAGATAGGCATGATGCAGACGCTGCTGATCCAAGGCGTTGCTTAAAGCCCGCACCACATGGTCTTGTCCAACCAGGGTTTCGAATGATTTAGGGCGCCATTTACGGGCCAGTACTTGGTAGCTCATGAGATTAATGCGTCTGCTTTCATTGGCTAATTTAATCGAATTGTTTACCCGCGCTAGCACCTTAATCTAACTGTTAGGCAAGCGCTGGGCTATGCCCTGCTTACCAAAATAAGGGGAGGCGAGCCTTGCCCCCGGCACTTGCTCAATAGTTGTGGCTGCTTGCTTCCGCACCTGACCAGATTGGCTACTTCACAATGCGGGGAGGCCCGCCAAGTAGGCATTTTACAATACTTTAATGACTAGTCTGCAGTGCAAATATAGAATATTTTAAGCCTCGCCTTTATCTATTAGTTTGCTGCTGCTTTTCCACAGCAGATAGACCCGGCAATCAAACTCCAGTTGGTGGTATCGGGGCTCCATGTGCAAACAAAGTTGGTAGAAGGCTTTGTCGTGGTTACGTTCTTTTAAATGCGCCAATTCGTGCACAACGATCATGCGCAAGAAATCCGCTGGGCTGCTTTTGAAAAAGCTGGCTATGCGAATTTCCTTCTTGGTTTTGAGCTTGTTGCCTTGCACTCTGGCTATGCTGGTATTCAGCCCTAGCGCGTGGTGAGCCACGGTCAGTTTGCTGTCGTAATGGACCTTATCTAGGACTGGGGCGTTGCGTAGGAAGCTTAGCCTAATATCATTGCTAAATTGGTAGAGGGCTTTGTCGGTTTGCACGCTGTGCGCACTCGGGTAGCGCTCGTTCAGGTAATCGGCCAGCTTGTCTTGCGCCTGCAGTTGACGAATTTTCTCCTGCAATTGGATGGGGTAATGTTGCAGAAAAGGCAGTGGGGTGGTCATGAGTAGTGGCTGGGTCGGGGTCAAATGCAAAAGGAGGCCTAAGCCTCCTTTGTCTTCAATCCTATTGTGCTATTCGATCAGTAAATCCCGTTTGCCTGGCACACCGTTCATGGCTTCGGCATCCTCCAGGGCGGCTTTGCGTGAAGTGATGACTGGCCAAAGGGCCGCTAAACGGGCGTTCAGTGCAATGAACTCTTGTTGATCAGCCGGCACATCGTCTTCGGCAAAGATGGCTTCAGCCGGACATTCTGCTACACACAAGGTACAATCTATGCACTCATCTGGGTTGATGGCCAGGAAGTTTGGGCCTTCCACAAAGCAATCAACCGGGCAAACATCAACGCAATCGGTAAATTTGCATTGAATACAATTTTCGGTAACGACGTAAGTCATGTCTTATTCCTTTAGGACTAAATTTGCTATATGGCGTATTTTAATGGAAATCGCCTGTTAATTAAATCAATAAATGCTTGCGCTAGGCTAGGCAGTTGAATTTAAACAATCATGCCTGCACCGACGGTGTTGTTAGTGCTTTCGTCTATCACAATAAAAGCGCCAGTAGCTCGGTTAGCGCTGTAGCTGTCTACCATCAGCGATTGGGCCAATTTAAAGCTAATGCGCGCGATGTCGTTCATTTTAAGATCGCTGCTGGCTTGCTGTTCCAAAGTGTTGACGTCTACTTTGTATTGTATGGCGCCAACCTTGGCCTTGGATTCGCGTGTGGTGTGGCGAATGATATAGGTGCGAGCCGTTGATAGTGGCGTTTCTGACAGCCAGCAAACGAAGGCGTCGATTTGCTTGACCGGTTCATGTGCTTCGCTGGTTTTAACTATCATGTCGCCGCGTGAAGTGTCTATTTCGTCCTCCAATAACAGGGTGACGCTTTGCTCGGTTTTGGCTGAATGTAGATTGGCCTCGCCCAATTGGATGGCTTTAACCTTAGATTGGTAGCCATTCGGTAGGACCGTTACGGCATCGCCCACGGCAATCTCACCGGATTCGATGCGGCCCATAAAGCCGCGGTAGTCATGCAATTGGGCATCAGCGCTGGCGTGTGGACGGCAAACAAATTGCACTGGGAAGCGGAAGGCTTCTTGGCTTTCGGTGTGTGCTGCCGGCGCTTTTTCTAGTATTTCCAACAAGGTTTCACCTTGATACCAGTCCATGTTATCCAAACGGTCTACCAGCATGTCACCAGCCAAGGCCGATATGGGAATGAAACGTATGTCACGGGCCTGAGCTAGACCGATCTCTTTGGCAAAAGCCAAGTAGTCGGCGCAGATTTTGTCGTAGCTGGCTTGGTCGTAATTAACCAAATCCATTTTATTCACCGCCACCACTATGTGCTGTATGCCGACCAAATGCGCTAAGTAACTATGGCGACGGGTTTGGGTCAGCACGCCACGGCGAGCGTCTATCAATATGATGGCCAGATTGGCGGTGGAGGCGGCGGTCACCATGTTGCGTGTGTATTGCTCGTGGCCAGGCGCATCGGCAATGATGTATTTGCGTGTGCCGGTTGAAAAATAACGGTAGGCCACGTCTATGGTGATGCCTTGTTCGCGTTCAGCTTGCAGGCCGTCGGTTAGCAAGGATAAATCCACGGCGCTTAAGCCACGCTTTTCCGAGGTGCGTGACATTTGCGTCAAGGTATCGGCTAAGATGGTTTTGCTGTCGAATAGCAAACGGCCGATTAGCGTACTTTTGCCGTCGTCTACCGAGCCGCAGGTCATGAAGCGCAGCAGGCTGTCGTTATGTGGTGTGTGGTTTGTGGTCATAGTGTCTGTGGTCTAAAATCAATGTTCAGTAGGACGGACTAGCGCTGCTTTTATGACAGCTGCTCCGGCATAAAACAGGCGAAATTAAAAGTAACCTTCCTTTTTACGTTGTTCCATAGAAGCATCGGAGGTTTGGTCGTCTAAACGGGTGGCACCGCGTTCGGTGATGGTCGATGTGGCGGTTTCCAGCACGATTTTTTCTATGCTGTCTGCGTCGGACAACACCGGCGCCGTGCAGCTGATGTCGCCCACGGTTCTAAAGCGCACTTGCATATTGATGATGTCTTCACCGGCTTTAACTGGGTTGGCGATGTCGCCGTTCACCAAAGGCACGTTGACCGGTACGATGGACCCACCACGCATGACCACGTCACGTTGATGGGCAAAATAGATGCTAGGCAAGGCCAGTTTTTCGCGTTCTATGTATTGCCATACATCCATTTCCGTCCAGTTGGAAATAGGGAAGGCACGTATGTTTTCACCTTTATGGCTACGGGCGTTATACAAATTCCATAATTCTGGGCGTTGATTTTTTGGGTCCCATTGGCCAAATTCATCGCGGAAACTCATGATGCGTTCTTTGGCGCGGGCTTTTTCTTCGTCGCGTCTGGCGCCGCCTATGCAGCAATCAAAGCCAAATTCTTCTATGGCTTCCAATAAGGTCACGGATTGGTGTTTATTGCGCGATTCATCGGCTGATTTGAGGACCACTGTGCCCCGTTGCATCGAGTCCTCGACTGAACGGACGATTAGGCGCTCGCCCAATTCGGCGGCACGTTGATCACGGAAGTCGATGACCTCTTTGTAATTGTGTCCGGTATCGATGTGCATCAATGGAAAAGGGAAGCGCCCTGGTCTGAAAGCCTTTTCCGCTAAGCGCAAGATACAAAGCGAATCTTTACCACCGGAAAATAGCAAGACCGGGTTGCTGCATTGGCCTGCTACTTCGCGCAAAATGTAGATAGCTTCTGATTCCAGCCAATCTAAATGGGATAAGGCTTGTTGTTTTGATGTGTGTGTAGTCATAAGTTAAATTATTTTTTTACGTGCAATCCGCATTCTTTGTTTAAGGGGTCTTCCCACCACCAGCGACCGGCACGGATGTCTTCGCCCATGGCAATGGCGCGCGTGCAAGGTGCGCACCCTATGCTAGGGTAAAATTGTTCGTGCAATTGATTGTATGGCACGTCATGCATGTGCACGTAGGCCCATACTTCCTGCTCAGTCCAGTCGCTTAATGGGTTAAATTTTTCCAGTTTATTGCCCTCATCGAACTCGCGTACTGGCAGGCTGCTGCGTGTGCTGGCTTGCGCCGCACGCATGCCGGTTACCCAAGCATCTTGGCCGGCTAATGCGCGTTGCAGTGGCTCCACCTTGCGCATGCTGCAGCAATCTTTACGTAAGTTGATGCTGTCGTAAAAGGCATTAATGCCGTGCGTTTGAACGTAGCGTTCAACCGATTCGTGTTGTGGGAAATAAAGCGTCAATTTAGTTTGGTAATGGGCTTCAACGCGAGCCATCAAGTCGTAGGTTTCAACCGGCAAACGCCCGGTATCCAATGAGAATAGGCTGATGGGCAGTTTTTTGCGCAAAATAATGTCGGTCAACACCATGTCTTCTGCGCTGAAGCTGTTGGCAAAGCTAATGTGCTTAAGCGTGGCGCAAGCCTCAGTTAATAAGCGGCTTACTTGCGCGGCTTTAGACTCGACGCTGGCCACTAGGCTGACGGTCAACTCAGGATGTATCGCTGGGTTGGCGGTGCTGGGTTTTAAAGAAGAGGTGACGGACATGAGGCTTACCTGTTGTAGCGTCTAAAAGCAGGGCGGGCTTCATCCACTGCCCCCTGGTAGGGCTGACTGAAGTCGTTTAGGCTGGCAATAGCTTCTGTAGCGCTGCGGTCTGTGCGCATGGCAAAACTAGTAAAGCCGCTGCGTTTGAGGAAAAACAGTTGGTCTCTTAGCACGTCGCCTACCGCACGCAATTCATTTTTAAAGCCATAGCGGCTGCGTAATAAGGTGCCCAGCGAAAAGATGCGACCGTCAGCAAAGCGCTCCACGTAAACAGCTATGATGGGTAAGGCGTTTAAATCGGCTTGCGCTTGGTTTAAATCGGTCAAGGATTCGTGCGTGTCTAGCCATACACCTACTTCTTGCTGGCCTAAGCGTGCTTGCAGTTCCGTTTTTCTGGCGATGAATACCGTTAGTGGCACCATTACTTTTCCGTTGGCTGGAATAAGCGTGCCAGCGATTTGTTCTGGCGTAACGGTTTGTTCGCCGGTCAGTTTGAATAAAACAACTTTGCCCGCTTGTTTGCGCACTTCCTGTTGCGAAGGCGGCAAGGCGACGAATTGCCATGCATCCTCAGTAATTTTAGCCACATCGGCTTGCAGGCTAATTAGATGGCTCATGCTAAGCCCTCCGCTTTAGCTGCATTTTTATCGGCGTAAACATGGGCTTTGAATGGGGCTATGCCTAAGCGTCGCACGGTATCAATGAAACGTTCTTCGCCATTGCGCTCGGTTAGATAAACCGAGATCAATTTTTCCACAACTTGTGGCATTTCTTCGGCCGAGAAAGATGGGCCTATGACCGTGCCTAGGCTGGCTAGGTTGCCTTGACTGCCACCTAAGGTTACTTGGTACCATTCGGAACCGTCTTTATCTATGCCCAAGATGCCGATGTGGCCTATGTGATGGTGACCGCAGGCGTTCATGCAGCCGGAAATGTTTAATTCCAGTTCGCCTATGTCGTGTAAGTAATCCAAATTATCGAATTGCATTTGGATGGCTTGCGCAATCGGAATGCTTTTCGCGTTGGCTAAGCTACAAAAGTCGCCGCCCGGGCAGCATATGATGTCGGTTAACAGGCCGACGTTAGGCGAGGCCAAGCCCTGCGCGCGCGCTTTTTCCCATAGGGCAAAAGCATCGCTTAATTTGACGTCGGCTAAAATGAGGTTTTGTTCGTGCGAAACACGCAATTCGCCGAAACTGTATTGAGCCGCCAAGTCTGCCACGGCATGCATTTGTTCGCTGGTGGCATCGCCCGGTGCTTGACCGTGGGTTTTTAATGACAGGGTCACGGCACGATAGCCTGGCATTTTGTGGGCGTGCAAGCTGCGTTTAGCCCAAGCGGCAAATGCCGGGTTACTAGCGATGGCGGCATCGTAAGATGCATCATGCTGAGCTAACGCCTCATATGGCATGGGTTCAAAATGCTGCGCCACCCTGGCTAATTCCGCTTCCGTGATGGTGTTGGGCGCGTCTTTTAAATGGGCCCACTCTTCTTCCACTTGGCGCTTAAATTCGTCTATGCCCAAGGCTTTCACTAAAATTTTAATGCGTGCTTTGTAGGCATTATCGCGCCTGCCGTGCAAGTTATAAACACGAACGATGGCTTCGCAATAGGTTAGTGCGTGTTGCCATTCCAAGTGCTCGCGTATCACGGTGCCCAAAATAGGCGTGCGGCCTAAGCCGCCGCCTACCCAAACTTTGATGGCCAATTGTTGCTGGGCGTCCAAATAAAATTCCATGCCTATGTCGTGCGCTTGCACGATGGCTCGGTCTTGTTTGGTGCCGGACACGGCGATTTTAAATTTGCGCGGCAATAGGGCAAATTCCGGGTGGAAGGTACTCCACTGACGCAACACTTCAGCCATGGCGCGCGGGTCGACGACTTCGTCTGGTGCAACGCCGGCAAATTGATCGGTGGTGATGTTGCGTATGCAATTGCCTGAGGTTTGAATGGCATGCATTTCTACCTTGGCCAATTCGGCTAGGATGTCTGGCACGTCCTCCAGCAAGGGCCAGTTAAGTTGCATGTTTTGTCGGGTGCTAAAGTGGCCGTAAGCCTTGTCGTATTGACTGGCAATGTCGGCGAGTTTGTGCAACTGTTTGCTGGATAGCATGCCGTAGGGCACGGCAATTCTTAACATGGGCGCATGACGCTGGATGTATAAGCCATTTTGCAAACGCAAGGGGCGAAACTCATCGTCGCTTAATTGGCCGGCTAAATAGCGTTTGGTCTGATCGCGGTATTGCGCGACGCGCTCGTCTACTAGGCTTTGGTCTATTTCGTCATACTTATACATGGTGTGTTTTTCTTAATCGTATTTGTTGTTGCGGTGTGTTGGACTGAGCTCGGCATTTTAATGGAAAACCAGTTTCAAGCCCACAAAAATTAGTATTAATGCCAAGGCCATGCGCACCCAATGCTCGGCCAGTTTCAAACTTAAATGGCTGCCTATCCAGATGCCAGGAATGGAGCCTATGAGTAAAGTGCCGAGCAAGCCGTAATCGACGGTACCAAGGCTGGCGTGGCCTAAGCCGGCCACCAAGGTCAGTGGAACGGCATGGGCAATGTCCGAGCCTATGATGGTGGTGATGGGGCGGTTAGGGTAAATAATGAGCAAAGCCGTCACCCCCAATGCGCCGGCGCCTACCGAAGTTAAGGTGACTAAAAAACCCAGAATTAAGCCTAACAATAGGGTTAAATGCGGGGCCCATTTAGCGCTGACCAAGTGTTCTTTCTTGGAGAGTTTAGTTAATTGATTTCTAAACAAGACCGATAGGGATGTAATCAGTAAAGCGATCCCTAGCCAAAATTTAATGCTATCGACCGCCGCGTCAGAGGCGATGTCCATGTGTTTCAAATTAAGTGTAGTCAATATGGAGGCTGGCACGCTGCCGTAAGCCAGCAGTCGTACGATTTTCCAATCGATGTTACCCAGTTTGCCGTGGGCGAAAATGCCCGCGCTTTTTGTCACGGCGGCGTACAGCAAGTCCGTGCCTACCGCGAACGCCGGTTTAATGTGAAAGAACAGCACTAGAATAGGCGTCATCAAGGAACCGCCGCCGACGCCAGTTAGGCCTACCAATAAGCCCACTAAAAAGCCTGCAATGATGTAACCAAATTCCATGTGGAGTATCCGTTATCAAAAGAAGGGAACTAAAAAATTCAGATGCGCACTATAGCAGTAGTAAATCAGTTTTTTTAGAATATGTTATTCTATGCGTATAATTTTTAGTTATATTGATTGCAAGGCTTTAAAGGAAAGAAAAGCTCATGAAATTACAACAATTGCGATACCTAAATGAAGTGGCGCGACAAGACCTCAATATCACCAATGCGGCTGAGGTTTTGTATACCTCGCAGCCTGGCGTAAGTAAGCAAATACAGTTGTTTGAGGAAGAGATAGGCCTGCAAATTTTTCAGCGAAATGGCAAGCGTTTAACCGGCATTACGGAGCCTGGCCAACAAATACTGAATCTGGCAGCCAAAGTCATGCAACAGGTCGACAACATCAGGCGAGTGGGTGATGAATTTGCCAACATCGAAACCGGCACTTTGACCATAGCCACGACCCACACGCAAGCGCGATATAAATTGCCGACGGCAGTAAAGACTTTTATGACTCAGTTTCCGCATGTGAAATTAAACATTCATCAAGGCAACCCCAAACAAGTGGCTGAGCAAGTCGCCAATGGCGATGCGGACATAGGCATTGCCACAGAATACATCAGCGATTTTGATAATTTACTGTGTTTGCCTTGTTATAAATGGAACCGTTGTGTGGTGGTGCCGCATGGCCATCCATTGTTATTGGAAACCAATCTTAGCCTAAAAAAATTGGCGGCTTACCCGCTGATCACTTACGATTTTGGTTTCACTGGCGGAACGCTGGTGTCGACCACCTTTAGCAATGCCGGCTTGACACCAAATGTGGTGTTGACCGCCATCGATGCCGACGTGATTAAAACCTATGTTAGCCTCGGCTTAGGCGTGGGCTTGTTAGCCAACATGGCTTACGACGATGAGCGCGATGCCAGTTTGGTTAAAGTTGATGTCAGCCATTTGTTTGACGACAGCACCACCTATTTGGGCGTGCGCAAGGATGCCTTTTTGCGCAGCTATATGTATGGCTTCATAGAATTGATTGCGCCACAATTTAATCAGGCGGCAGTGAATGCGGTACTAAAAATAAGTGCATAATTAGCACTTAGTTCAATCAAAAAACAAAGGGATGTATGCGTCTGTCGGCAGTGCTGTTAATGGTGGCGTGCGTGCTGTGTGCTTGCAGCTTAAATGCGCCTAAATCAAAGCATGCCTTGCTATCAGGGCAAGTGGAAGTCGGTATGCCGGCCATAGAACCGGCTAATGCCATATACGAATTGCCAGTGCGTGAGGGCTTAACTTACCAAGACGTTACGGAAAGTCTAAAAAGCTTGGCGCTAAGCATGAACTTTGTTAACCCGGCCAATTTCTCCATCACCGAACACATTAAAAACCGTGGCATAGACCCACAGGGCATTAAGGAAGTGCAAAGCTTCTGCAATTTAAGCTTGGGCACGGAGATCTTTCTTGATCATCCGGAATTCTTAGTGTTTGCGCCATGCCGCATCGCCATTTACGAAAAGCCGGATGCCAATCAGCAAATGCGTTTGTTTATTGCGCTGGCGAGACCGACTTACGACCTGAGTCATATTAAGCAGCCGACATTGCGGGCACAACAAGCCGCAAGAGACTTAGAAACCAGTTTGCTGAGCTTGATTAATAAAGCCAGTAAGGGCGATTTTTAATGGCCATGCTAAGCGACATAGCCATCGCGCAAGCGGCAGTAATGCAAGACATAACGCAAATTGCGGCTACTCTAAATTTAGCGGCCGAGGATTTGCTGCACTATGGGCCGCATATTGCCAAGCTGTCGGCACGGGCCATGCAAAGATTGCAGGCTAAGCCGGACGGCCAGTTAATCATGGTCACGGCCATTAGCCCAACCCCGGCCGGCGAGGGTAAAACCACCACCACCATAGGTTTGGCCGATGCCTTAAATCGCTTGTTGGCGGATAAGCAAAAAAGCGCCATGGTGTGCATGCGCGAGCCATCGTTGGGCCCAGTATTTGGCCTTAAAGGCGGGGCAACCGGTGGCGGCTACTCACAAGTTTTGCCCATGGAAGACATTAATTTGCATTTCACCGGTGACTTTCATGCCATCGCCAGTGCTAATAATTTGCTGGCTGCGTTAATTGATAACCATATATACCAAGGCAATGCCTTGAATATCGATCCGGATAGCATCAGCTGGCGCCGATGCTTGGACATGAACGATAGGGCGCTTCGTGACCTTACCGTTCATAGCCATATTAAAGACACGCAGACCAATACGTTTAATCCCTACAGCAGGCAAACCGGATTTGACATTACCGTGGCCAGCGAAGTCATGGCAATCTTTTGCTTGGCCACCTCTTTAGCCGATTTGCAACAACGCCTTGCCAATATACAAATAGGCCTAAACAAACAGCAACAAGCCGTGTTAGCCAGCGACTTGCAAGCCGAGGGCGCGATGACGGCATTATTGAAAAATGCCTTTCAACCCACCTTGGTGCAAACCTTGGCCCACACCCCGGCTTTGGTGCACGGCGGTCCGTTCGCTAATATTGCACACGGCTGCAATTCCGTGGTGGCGACGCAAGCGGCCTTGAAGCTGGCCGATTTTGTGGTAACCGAAGCGGGCTTTGGTGCGGATTTGGGCGCCGAAAAATTCATGGACATTAAATGCCGCAAGACTGGATTGAAGCCAGCGGCAGCGGTCTTGGTAGCCACCGTACGGGCACTAAAATTTCATGGCGGGGTGGAGGTAAAAAACTTAAATCTGGAAAATACCACCGCCTTGATTGCCGGCATGGCGAATTTGGAAAAACACCTGACCAATTTGCAACAAGCATTCAATTTACCTGTGGTGGTTGCCATCAACCACTTTGATAGCGACAGCGATGCTGAAATTACCTGTTTGCAAGCGGCCGTCGCCAAGTTGGGTGCGCAAGCGGTGGTTTGCAAGCATTGGGCGCAGGGGGCAGATGGGGCAGTTGATTTAGCCGATACGGTATTGCGTCTGATCGCCAGCAGTGGCGACCATGCGTGTCGGCTTTTGTACCCGGATACCATGCCCTTAGCGGATAAAATAAAGTGCGTGGCGCAACAAATATACGGGGCCAGCCACGTTGAGTTCAGCCCTAAGGCCCTAGCAAGCTTGACTGGTTTGGAAAAACATCACGGGCATTTTCCGGTGTGCATAGCCAAAACGCAGTATTCCTTTTCGTCCGACCCGACTTTGCGTGGGGCGCCTACTGGCCACGTGTTGACCGTACGCGAATTGCGTTTGTCCCGCGGTGCGGAATTCGTCGTGGTCGTATGCGGCGACATCATGACCATGCCCGGCTTGCCTAAGCAGCCCGCTAGTGAGCACATAGGTGTTGACCAGGCAGGCCATATCAGTGGTTTAAGTTAATTGTTAGTGCTAGCCGAGGCCGGCTTTGCCGAGCAGACCATTAATAAATCGCGTTTTCTTGCCATGGCGATGCCAGTGGCCGATGAGCGCGAGCTGGCTGCTGCCTTGCGCGCGTTTGCGGCTAAGCATCCCAGCGCCCACCATTTGGCGTATGCCTATCGATTGAAAGTGGGCGCGGCCATCTTACCGCGATTTTCCGATGCCGGTGAGCCGTCGGGTACGGCCGGCATGCCTGTACTCAAGCTTATAGAAGGGCGGGATTTGATTAATGTGTGTGTGGCAGTGATACGCTATTACGGCGGCATTAATTTAGGCACCGGCGGTTTGGCGCGTGCTTATGGCGGAACCGCTAAGCTGGCTTTAGATCAAGCCAAAACCGATGAGTTTGTTGAAATGCAGCATTACCCATTAAGCCTTAGCTACAAACAAATGGACACCATGAACAGTGCCTTGCAAAAATGCAAGGGCAGCATCGTTAGCAAAAGCTTCGGTGAGCAAGTGGATTTGGTGCTGAACTTGCCGGTCCAGGAAGCGGCCAATTTTCTAAACCGTTTTAAGCCCTATGCGGAATAAGCGCACATTTCATCAACAAATAAAACGGCTTATGCTATTGTGGCAAAAAATTTCTTAGGTGTAATGAAGGTATACGCATGACTAAAACAATCAAACTCAGCCCAGCGACTGCGCACGAAGTGGCCGCTTGGATCATGGCCGCCGTTGCGCTCGTATTCGTGCTGCTATTTCATTTGTTGCCGGCTGTGTTGGCAGGCTTGTTGGTTTTTGAATTGGTGCACATCATCACGCCCATGCTGGCTAGAAGGTTTTCGAACAATAAGCCGAGCAATGTATCAAAATTATGGGCAGTGGCCATACTGGTGGTGATTATTGTCAGCTTGCTGGCTTTTGCTGGCGCCGGTTTGGTAGCTTTTTTAAGATCGGATTCGGGTAGCTTAACCGTGCTGCTGGCGAAAATGGCGCAAATCATAGAAGACAGCCGCAAGATATTGCCGGCTTGGTTGTTTGAGCATTTGCCGGCCGATGCCATTACCTTTAAAGAGCAAGCATCACAGTGGTTACGCAGTCATGCCGATGAATTGCAAGTGGTGGGCAAAGAAGCCGGCAGGGCAACCGCACACATCTTGATCGGCATGATCATAGGTGGCATTTTGGCTGTGCGCGATGCCGTTGCCATGGATAACTTCAAACCGTTTGCGCGGGCCTTAGCTTGCCGTGGTGAGTTTTTTAGCGATGCATTCAAGCGTGTTGTGTTTGCTCAAGTCCGCATTTCCGCTATCAACACGGTTTTTACTGCCATGTATTTGGCCTTGGTGTTGCCTATGATGGGGGTGCATCTGCCACTGATTAAAACCATGATAGCCATTACCTTTGTGGTCGGTTTGATTCCGGTGATAGGCAATTTAATCTCCAACACCATGATAGTCATCGTTAGCCTCAGTCAATCCTTGTTAGTGGCGGTGGGCTCCTTGGTGTATTTAATTGTTATCCATAAATTGGAGTACTTTTTAAATGCGCGCATTGTTGGCAGTCAGATACGCGCTAATGCCTGGGAGCTTTTAATCGCCATGCTCTGCATGGAAGCCGCATTTGGCTTAACCGGCATTGTTGCTGCGCCGATTTACTACGCCTACATCAAGTCGGAGTTGCGTGCCCGCGACCTAGTCTAAGCGACGCTCGCTCCATACATTGCTAAAGCGGGCCTGGCCCCATCAGGTATAATTCATTCCATGATACAAATTTTCATATTGGTCTTGCTGTTGCTCATTTTCTTGCTGTTACTCAGGCTGATTAGCAGTGGCTCAGCGGGCAATCAACAAGCCTTAATATTGCAGCAGTTAGAAGAAAAGCATCGTGCGATGTTGCTGGATTTTAATGACGGCTTAAATAAATTGGGTGATCGCTTAAGCGCGTCCTCGCAAGAGACCAGCGAACGCTTGCGTGCTAGCGTGGCCAACGAGTTGCAAAGCACACGGGAAGCCATGCAGGCCTTGCAATTGGCGCAAAACAGCAATTTAGCATTGACCCGCGAAAGCATCATGGAGAAACTGCACACTACCTTGGCGGAACAAGGTCAAGCGCAGCAAGCCTTGATTAACGACACCATGCTTAAAGCCACCACTACTTTAAGCCTGAGCATAGAGAGTTTAAGCAAAGCCGTGGATAACCGTTTGGAGCAAATAGGCGGCAAGGTATCCGAGCGCTTGGACGAGGGCTTTAAGAAAACCAATCAAACTTTTGTCGATGTGATGGCGAGATTGGCCACCATAGACGAAGCGCAAAAGAAAATCGATGGCTTAACCACCAACGTGGTGAGCCTGCAAGAGTTGTTGGGGGACAAGCGTTCGCGCGGTGCCTTTGGTGAGGTGCAATTGGAGGCATTGGTGCGCAATGTATTGCCGGTTAACTCCTACGCCATGCAACACACCTTTGAAAACGGCACGCGGGCCGATTGCGCCTTATTTCTACCCGAGCCCACTGGCACCGTTGCGGTGGACAGTAAGTTTCCCTTGGAAAACTACCACCGCATGTTTGACAGCAAGTTACCCGAAGCCGAACAACTGCTGGCGGAAAAGCAATTCAAATTGGACGTTAAGAAACACGTCGATGACATCGCCAAGAAATACATTATTTCCAATGTCACGTCCGACGGCGCGGTGATGTTTATACCGGCCGAAGCGGTGTTTGCGGAATTGCACGCCTACCATCAAGATGTGATTGAGTACGCCATGAATAAGCGCGTTTGGGTGGTGTCACCCACTACCTTGATGGCGGTGTTGAATACCGCGCGCGCGGTGTTAAAAGACGTGGAAACGCGCAAGCAAGTGCATGTCATTAAGGAAGAGTTGGCTAAGCTCAGCAAAGACTTTGGGCGCTTTGATCAGCGCATGAAGAAGCTGGCCGACAACATCCGCCAAGCGCATGAAAATGCCCAAGACGTGCACATCTCCAGTCAAAAAATCACCCAACGTTTTGCTAAGATTGAACGCGTCGAACTGGCCGATCAGCCGCTCGATGTGTTGGATGTAGTAGATGATAAAGAGGATTAATAGATTTACATAAAACTATGAAAATAAAGATATTTTATTTTGCAAGATTGAAAGAAACGTTAAAGTTTTCCAGTGAGGATTTGGAATTGCCGGACACCGAACTGAGTTTATTGAAACTAAAAGGCGTGTTGGCTAAACGCAGTGAGGTCTGGCAAAAAATGTTGCTCGGTAGCTTAAAGGTCAGGGGCGCGATTAATCATGAATTGGTCGATGACCAGGCTTTAATTGTCGACGGTGACGAGGTGGCGTTTTTCCCACCGGTGACCGGTGGCTAAGTCAGCCCTAAGTTAATGCCACCATGAAAATTGCCGTTCAAAACGAAGATTTTGATTTAAATTTTGAGTTGGCTCGCATGCGCGAGTCGCGCCAAGACATCGGTGCCTTGGTGAGTTTTGTTGGCTTGGTGCGTGATTTAAACGATGGCGAGACGGTGAGTCAATTGACCTTGGAGCATTACCCGGGCATGACCGAGAAAGCCTTGCAGGCTATTGTGGCTGACGCAGCCAGTCGTTGGGCCGTGTTGGATGCAACTGTGCTGCATCGCGTGGGTAGCTTGCGGTCTAGCGAGCAAATCGTTTTGGTAGCGGTAGCCAGTGCGCACCGTGATCACGCGTTTAAAGCCTGCGAGTTCATTATGGATTACTTGAAGACGCAAGCGCCATTTTGGAAGAAAGAACTGACCGCAAGCGGTGAACGCTGGTTGGATGACAAGGACAGTGACCACGATGCGCAAAAGCGCTGGCAACTGCCTTAAAAATAATGTTAAACACTATCGTTTTGATAATTTAGTTAGGTGATATGTCACAGCCTTTAAGCCCTGAGCAATTAACCCTCAATATTGACCCCAAGCAATTTAAATTTGCGGATACTTCATCCTTGCTGGGAGCCAAGCAATGCAGTGCGCAGCAACAAGCCTGGGTGGCGCAATCCGAAGCCAAAAAAGCCGCTGAATTTGGCTTGGCTATACGTCAACCTGGTTTCAATTTGCTTGCCTTAGGCGAGCCTGGAACAGGGCGTACCACATTGATGTTAAGTGCGATGCACGATGCCGCGGCCAAGCAAGCGCCACCTAACGATTTGCTTGCCTTGTATCCGTTTGACAGCCAAGGCAAACCGGTGTTTTTAAAATTATCGGCAGGGGTGGGCGGTCAGTTAAAACAAGCCTTGGATCAATTTATTCGGCAGTTGGCTAAAGAGTTAGCCAACTTGTTGGAAGCGCGCATCAAGGATCAAGCCAGCACCGCCATAGTGACCTTTCTCAGCGCGCAATTGCAAGGCATCTATACCAGCGTACCGGCGATTGCCAACAACCCAAGCTTGCTGGCTTATTTTGCTTGGATGCAAAAAGACATCATGGAGTATTTGGAAGCCTGGCAGCCCAGTGCGGCAGGCGAGGGAGACAGCAATCTGGATGCCTTGTTAAGCGAAAGTTTTTTTGGCCGTTACCGCGTAAATTTATTGGTGGATCACCACCAAGGCGTCTTGACTGCAGGTCAGAGCGCAGCGCATGCACCGGTCATTTACGACAACGATCCCAGTTTGCAATCGCTATTTGGGGGCATAGAAAGTGCAGCCGAATCCAGTGCGGCGCCGGACTTTTTGCGTTTGCGCGCCGGCAATTTGTTGCGTGCCGACGGCGGTACATTGCTGATTAACTTACGCGATCTGTTGGCAGACGAAGCCAATGGGGCGCAGATATTAGAAAAGCTGCATCGCTTTTTACGCAACGGCACCTTGCAGATAGAAGATTTAGCCAGCAGTGGCAGCGCAGGTGGCAGTTTTGTGAGTGCGCAATCCGTCATACCGGTATCGGTTAAATTGGTGCTGGTGGCCACGCGCGAAGATTACTATTTGCTGATAGACGAGAACTACGATTTCTTTAATTATTTCCCGATCAAAATTGAATTTGCCGAAAAAGTAAAAGCCAGTCCGGATAATTATGCTGCCTATGCCGCCTTTATCGCACAAAAATGCCAGCAATTTAAATGCAATCACTTCACGGCAACTGCCGTGGTGGCGTTGTTGCAAGCCATGCATAGGTTGGAAGAAGACCAAACACGCTTAAGCACCGAATTCGCCGTGCTAGAAAAATTGATGTTAGAGAGCGCCGCGGCAGCCAGTTTGCGGGAGGCTGAATTAGTCGATGTGGAAGACGTAAAAGCCGCCATCAGTCGCCGTTATGCCAGACACGGCTACATAGAAGGGCACATGCGTGATTCCATCGTCGATAACGAATTGATGATTACCGTGCAAGGCGAAGCCATCGGCCAAATCAACGGTTTAACGCACATAGACCTAGCCGACGCCAGTTTCGGCTCGCCCATCCGCATTTCGGCTAATTGCTATGCCGGTCGACGCGACGTGTTAACCATAGACCGTGAAGTATTGATGAGCGGCCCCACGCACGATAAAGGCGTGATGATATTGCAAAGTTGGTTGCACACCAATTTTGCCAAATTAAACCCGCTTAACATGACGGCCTCCTTGGTGTTTGAACAAGAATACAACGGCGTCGATGGCGATTCCGCTTCGTGTGCGGAGTTATTCGTGCTCTTATCGGCATTGTCTAAATTGCCTATTAAGCAAGGCATAGCCGTGACCGGCGCCTTAAATCAACACGGCGAAGTGCTGCCGGTGGGTGGCCTCAATGAAAAGATAGAAGGCTACTTTAGGGTATGTAAAGACATAGGCTTGGATGGCACGCAGGGCGTGTTGATCCCAGGTCGGAATGTTCGTCACCTCATCTTGGCGGACGAAGTGGTGGAGGCGGTGGCGCAAGGTCAATTTCACATTAACACCATGAATAATGTGGCAGAAGGCATATTGTTGCTTACTGGCCATACCCTTGAAGTCGTGAGCGTCTTAGCAACTGAAACCTTGGCATCCTTCAAGTTGGTGTTGGAGCAAAATCTACCAAAAACCACCTTGCTAGAGCGTTCGCCTTAAGCCATCTTGTAGGTTCACGGCAATATGAATAGCGAAGTGGAAAGCAAATGCCGGCTAGACAAATGGTTGTGGGCGGCGCGTTTTTTTAAAACCCGTAGCCTAGCCACCACGGCCATCGACACTGGCAAAGTGCATTTGGATGGCGATAGGGTCAAGCCGGCCAAGGAATTGCGACCTGGGCAATTGGTGGCCATACGCACGCGGGATATCGAGATTGAGTTGGCCGTGCTGGCTTTATCCAATGTGCGCAAGGGCGCTCCGGAGGCCGCATTGCTTTACCAAGAAACACCGGCCAGCAAGGCTAAGCGAGAAAACCTCAAGGTCACTGGTTTGGATGCCCACGCGCAACGCGAGCGCGGTGCAGGTCGACCAACTAAGCGCCAACTACGCGACATTAAAAAATTCACCGGCAATAGCTATTAATCTCTGCTGGCAATAAATCCTCTCAACTAAGCAGCATTATCTAGCTGTATGCATACAGCAGTTTAAACATTTTTGTGTTTGAACTTATTTTGGTTGGCTTCATCAAAACGGCGCATTTTTAACTGGTTATTTATAACCAATTTGTAATAAAGTGTAAATTAATCAGTTATATACATGGTTTTTGCTAGAATTAACCATACGGATAACGTGTATTGAGTCAGCCGACTTGATCGCCCGATGCCGAGATATTTAATACGAATGGAGATTTTTAAAATGTTACGTTTAACTGTAGGTGCTGGTTTAATTGCCGCTGCTTTTTTTGCAAACACTGCCATGGCTGGTCACGATAGCCTAAAACCTAAATCACACGATGCCTTAGGTAAAGCCGTTAAAGCAGCGCTGGCATCGCACGATGGCAAAATTGTTAAAGTTGAATTCAAAAACGAAGGCAAAAACGGCGTTTACGAGTTTGATATTGAGTCAGCTGACGGCACGTCATGGGACATTGAAGTCGATGCAAAAACAAGCAAAGTCACAGAAGTTGAGCAAGAAGTGAAGGCTGATGACGCGAAGTTTAAAGCAGCGGCTAAGGTAACGGAAGCGGCGGCAAAAGCCACGGCTTTAGCAGCCCACCCAGGTAATGTGACGGAAACGGAATACGAAGTGGAGCCAGACGGTAAGGCTTCTTACGAATTCGACATCACGGCTGCCGACGGTAAAGAGTACAAAGTGGAAGTGGATGCGGCCACCGGCAAAATCGTAGAAGACAGCGAAGAAGCTTACCAAATTGGTAAAGAGTAATTCACTGGATTTAACTAATCTAGTTTAAAAAGCAGAAAAGGCGCCAATCGGCGCCTTTTCTGCTTTTGTAATATGCAAATACACAAAAATAATGTGAGGAATCTAACCACTTCGCTGTACACACAACCCTTAATTATGTAACAGCAAAAAGTACTACTGATAGTTTCCCTAGTAATTACTATGCTATATTCATGCCAACTTTTTTTAATCGGGGTATTGCCAAATAATCCATTGATTTTTAAGGTTTTTAATGGTTAATATCCAATTCGTACCCCTGCGCAATTTTTTCTATGACTTGGCTAAAGTTAACCAATGTGGTTGAAATAAACCACCATGTAACTTTTTGCTAGGCCCAACACTCTTTCAATTGCGTAACTATAAATGCAGTGCTTAATCGCTGTATGAGCTGCGGCATCTCGTCTATATTTAAATGCAGTGAATATACCCTATCATTAGTTTATTAGCGGCTACCTAGCTTGGTTCTTTTTAAGTACTGCCATGGCAGGTATAAACCGATCAATAACAGGCCAGCCAACAAAGCCAATACCGAATTTAAATTGAATGGCGCCCATTCGCTGCGGGCGGGCGCTTGTTTTTTCATGGCAGCTTGCAAGGCTTGGAAGCTATCTCCCCTGACATAACTGGCACCTATCTCTTTAGCCATGGCTTGCATGGAGGTCTCCGATAATTTGGCGACATAGCGATCATTTGCATTTTCTGCCAAATCATTTTTTCGGGTTAGCAATCCAGCCGCAGCAATAGGAGCTGCGCCAGTCGCCAGTTGCATGCTTTCGTGTGACCAATAGCCGAGCAATTGATTTTTTTCCGTGAATTTTGGAATCGGGGCGCCTTGCATGCTACCTATCCCTACCAATAACCAACCACCAGCGCCTTGCAGAGTGCTTAAATCGCGGGTATTAAAACTGTGTAACTTTGGTGCTTCTTCACCGTCGCTAAAAAATACCACTTGTGCAGGTTCTGGAAAGTTATTTAGTACCTGAGCCGTAGCCAGCATGCTCTCACGCACACGACTATCAGCAGTCCATGCGCTTCGCCAATCCACGTGATCCAAGGTGTCTTTAATGGAAGAAAAATTCTCGCAGACATCGATAGGAAAATACAGCGAGACCACGTTGACGCCAGAAAACAAACCTAAGCCCACCTTAGTTCCACAAGGTAGCGTTGAAATGGTTTCATGCAGCATGTGCTTGGTGTATTCAAGGCGGCTAACGGCCTTGCCGTTAATGCTCATGTCCACCACATTCATGCTTTGGGTGATGTCTATGACCAGAAAATAACTGTAGATATTGCGCTTAACTGGGATGGAAGGCTGCAGCAATGCCAAAACCAATAAAATTAAAGCACCCCCCAACAGCGTGGTGTCGCGATTATTTTTAAGGTATGTCAGCATTGCTTGCATGGCAAGACGGCTTATTTAATTGCGGTATCTATGCTTCCCATGCTTTTTGGGTATGTGATGACACCCCAAGGCATGTTTTTTATTTCTATTTGTTTAATAACATCCAGTTTTTCTGCATCGATGACAAATAGCGCATTGGATTTACCGCAGGACAGCAATACTTGTTTGTCATCTGGGGTAAAGCTGAAGTGCCAACAGCGGTTGCCAGTCGGGATATCCTTGATTTTTTCGTAGGTTTTCGCATTAAACACTTCCAATGTTTTGGCCTTATTAACCGCTACAAAAATACGTTCGCCTTTACGGTCGTAAGCAATCCCATAGGGAGCGGCACCCGTATCAACAGCTCTTAGCACCTTAAAATTCTTATCCATGACTAAAAACTTGTTGCCGTATTCCAACGTGGCTAAATAGGTTTTACCATCGGGTGAGACTTTAATGCCACGCGGCCTATCCCCGTATTTATGGGTCTTAACAGTTTTTAATAATTTACCTGTTTTAATGCTATGGACGGTGACAGTGTTGTCTGCTTCATTGGTAATAATGAGTTGTTGACCATCTTTGCTAAATTCGATGCCTTCGGTTTCAGGGCCGCCAGTAATTTCACGTATCTTTTTGCCCAATTTTAAATCAATAATGCCTATGCGTGCCGGCTCATTATCGTCATCATCATCCTCTTTAGCAGCGGCTAGCGCTTCAGCTGAACCAGGTGTTGGCGGTGGGCCACCTTTGGAGCTTGGCTCATAAGAGACGAATGCAAAATCACCTTTTATTCGAACGAATTCAGGGTTTTGACCGATCATAATTTTTTTCAATACTTCATGGCTGGACGTGTCAATAATTGACACACTGCCGTTGTCCCGAGTGGCAACAACTAACAATTTCCCATCGTCAGTTATGCCTATACCACGTGGCCCTGGTGCTTTAACATCGATGTCACCTATCAACTCCATGGTCTCTATGTCAACAACGGAGATGCCTGCATCTTGTGTGCTGATATAGGCTTTACCTTTATCTTGCGCCTCTGCGTTAATGGCTAGCGTCATGCTAACTGCGGTTGCAATCAAAAAATGGCTGAATTTCATGGATGGATCTCCTAAAAAACTTTATTACTTAAAAGCCCTGGCTTTTAGAGGTTAACAATAAATTGCGCTAATCAATATTCACTTAACTCGTTTTTATTAGTTAGCTTCATAGCGAGGTGAACAACGTTGAGGTAACAGACTATGGTGCCAATCACAGGAATGAGTAGTGTTTTATAAACGGCAGTCGATTGGATGCCTATGCTGGAAGCCAATTGATCAAGCTTGGCTATTAACATAAACCATAGATATAGGAACAAAAGAGCAGTAGCTATAAGGTATTGGAGGCCATCAATATACAAATTAAAAATTAAGGTTAGGCATAACAAGGTTAAGGCGACCAGCCAACCATTAAAAAGGTAACTGGAATCCAAAATAAATTTTGCAATTTCCGATGGGTTTTTTTGCAACACTGGGCTCGAATCAGTATTTTTGTGTGACTTAAATGCGGTCATGAGTTGATTCAATTTCCTTAATTAAATATGTCTTTAGCAGACACAAAAGGCGCCAGAGGCGCCTTTTCTGCTTTGTAATATGCAAATACACAAATAGAGTGAGGAATCTACCCAGTTCACTGTGCACACAACCCTTAAAATTATGAAACAGTAAAAAGTCCTAGTGATAGTCTTCCCTGATAGTAACTATGCGATAACCGTGCCAACTTTTTTTAGAGTCAAATATTCATCATAAGCAACTGAAATTAATAGGCTTTTATAATCATTAATTTTTTCTATGCGGGCAGGATGATTTGGTTAATTCTGGTTAACTTTAACCAAACTGGTTGTTATCAACCACCAATTTAGCTTGATTTTAGGCGCGCAATAATTGGCCTTGTTGGTTCATGAAAGCCACTTTTAAACGTTGTATGCCCATTCTTATTTCTGACTCATTAAGGTGAGCATAGCCTAAGCGCATAGCCGATACTTGATGTTCTGACGACGCGTAATAATTCGTCGGAATAAAACCAACTTTCTCAAGTTCTGCGTCCGCTTGCAATCTCAGCATATTGATTGATGGACTGAGCTCTAACCAAATAGCCAAGCCGCTTTCCGGTAAAGTGAAGTTAATAAACTCAGTCAATTCCGCTTGCAGCAGCTCAGCAATTAAGGCGCGCCGCTCCCGGTATATTTTTAATGAGCGGTCGCGGTGGCGCTTAATTTCGCCATTTTTAAGTAATTCGGTAATGGCCATTTGACTAACTTGGTCAGCCTGCCCATCCATCAACGTAATTTGTGCCGCACACGCATCAAGGTATTCAGCCTGCGCCACGATGAAGCTCACATTTAAAGCATGGCCCAATATGCCTGACAGGGAGGCAAGGTAAACCGTATTGTTTGATTTTGCCTGGCTGGCCATTGGCAAGCTGGCCTGATTGCTAAAGTTAAAATCGTGGCAGTCGTCTTCAATAATAAAAAATTGGTAGCGTTCAGACAGCGCCTGCAATTCTTGCCTGCGTTTAGCCGACATGCTGATGGTTGTGGGTAATTGATGTTGCGGACTTATGTAAATGGCACGAATCTTATATTGCACGCAAAGCAACTCAAGGTTGGCTATGTCTATGCCTTGATTGTCGTGGCTAATATTTAAAATATTAGCGCCACAATTGGCAAACGCTTTCCTGGCCATAGGATTGCTTAGCTGCTCAAATACAACAAAGTCATTGGTATGAATTAAAGTTTTTGCTATGGCGTACAAAGCCATCTGAGTGCTAGCGACCATGCCTATCTGCTCCACCTTCGCATGCATGCCGCGTTCGTGATTCAACATCTGCGCGATGGCTAAGCGTAAATTCGCATCGCCTTTAGCATCGCATTGACTTGGTATTTGGTGTCTAGCCATGAAAATCAAGGCATGCCTAATCGCTCTGGATATGGCCTCAAAAGGCATGAGCCTATTGTCGGTCGTGCCTTCATTAAATTGGATGAAATCATGACATCCTCTATTGCTTAGGCTGGGCGATTCAATCGTTTTAGGCACCAAGCTTATCTGGCTAGACCTGCTGTTTATAGATAAGTTAGCCAATTCTGCTTTAGGCGATATGAAGGTACCACGTTTGTTTTCACTGATTAACCATCCTTGGGCAATCAATTCGTCGTAGGCTTGTATGACGGTTTTACGGTTTACCTGGATTTTCTTAGCCAAGTCACGTGACCCTGGTAAGGCCGTGCCAGATATGAAACGGCCATTGTGAATATCACGGATGATTTGTTGGGCGATTTGTACATGGATGGCGGTGCCGGATTCACGATCGATACTGACGTTGAGTTCCCACGGTCTTAGCATAGCTTCCCTCTTTCGTTTTATTGCAACCAAAACGAGTTTTTAGCAAGCTGACAGCAGTTTAAAAAGTTGCTATCAGACTGATTTAAATTGCAGTTGAGGGGTACTAGGCGAACCCATGTTTCGCATCATAGCAAAAGATTCTTGATTTGCTAAATGCATTGTCTGGACCAGTATGCTTTAAAAAACTGGATGGCATAATCCAGTTGTTTTATGGGTAAAGTAACATTCGTTTACAAATTGAAACAATTGTTTGTGCATAAGCAGACTGTTTACACAAACCATTGAATTGATTATCTGACATCCTAGTGCCAGTTTTACGTGGACAAATTGAGGATTTATTCCTCATTCTTAAAATTATCTTTGGAGATAACTATGTTTACAAAAAAACGCGTAATAGGTCTAGCGGTTAGCGCCGCTTTTGCTATGCCTATGTTGGCATCAGCTGCTGCTGACCAAGAAAAGGCCATGACAGATTCTAATAACTGGTTGCACCCTCGTGGTCAACACGACAACCAAGGCTACAGCAAACTAGCCCAAGTAAATAAGGGTAACGTAAAAAACCTTAAAATGGCTTGGTCATTCGCTACTGGTGTAAACCGTGGTCACGAAGGCTCACCAGTCATCGTTGGTAACATGATGTACTTGCATACTGCGTTCCCAAACAACGTATACGCGCTTGACTTAAACGACAATCAAAAAATCGTTTGGTCTTACTTCCCAAAACAAGACCCAGCAGTGCAAGCTGTTTTGTGCTGCGATAACGTAAACCGCGGTCTTGGTTACGGCGACGGTAAAATCTACCTACAACAAAATGACGGTAACTTGGTTGCTTTGGACGCTAAAACTGGTGCTAAAGTATGGTCTACATTAGTAAACGACCCAAAAGTCGGCGCTACTAACACCAACGCTCCACACGTAATTAAAGATAAAGTGCTGACGGGTTGTTCAGGTGCTGAGTTCGGCGTACGTTGCTTCATCGCAGCCTACAACATTAAAGACGGTTCTTTAGCATGGAAAGCTTACTCAACAGGCCCTGATGCTGAAATCTTACATGATAAAAATACCAATAAAGATAACCCACAATACAGCGCTCTATCCGTATACGAAGACGTGAATGGCGGTAATAAAATTGGCGGTTCTTTCAAAGCACTACCATTTGAAAAATTAAAAATTGGCGAGCGCGAGTTAGGCACACGTACATGGTTGAAACCACAAGCAGTTAAAGACGGTTGGCAACATGGCGGCGGTTCTGTATGGGGCTGGTGGCCGTATGATGCTCGTACAAACTTGGTTTATTACGGTGCAGGTAACCCATCCGTTTGGAACCCAGATGTACGTCCTGGCGACAACAAATGGTCTATGACAGTTACAGCTCGTGATTTAGACACTGGCGTTGCAAAATGGGCTATGCAAATGACGCCACACGATGAGTGGGATTACGACGGCGTAAATGAGGTAATCTTGTTCGATAAAGGTGGCAAAACATACGCATGGCACCATGACCGCAACGGCTTCTTATACACATGGAATGCAGGTACAGGTACCTTGGTCGCAGCAGAAAAAGCACACCCATTCGTTAACTGGGCAACAAGTGTTAATTTGAAAACAGGCGTGCCTAACAAAACAGCTAACGCGTCTACTCACCAAGATTACAATGCAAAAGGCGTTTGTCCAGCTGCTTTGGGTACTAAAGACCAACAACCAGCTGCGTACTCACCAAAAACTGGTTTAGTCTATTCACCACTTAACCACGTGTGCATGACATACGAGCCAGTTGAGTCAAAATACGTTGCAGG
>Ga0208856_1000128_pt1 | contig 32548 bp, 29 predicted proteins | sample LakMenEpi13Jul12_FD_150690 | JGI IMG/M metagenome (GOLD analysis project Ga0208856, IMG submission 150690) | Freshwater microbial communities from Lake Mendota, WI - 13JUL2012 deep hole epilimnion (SPAdes) | ecosystem: Environmental > Aquatic > Freshwater > Lentic | place: Lake Mendota, Madison...
GGCTGCGCAAAGGCACCCGATGTGGCGAGCGCGCCGGTGGTGAGGACGATGGTTTTGATGGCGTTGCGGCGGGAGAGAGGATTCATGGTCGGAAGCGGGAAGGGGAGTGCGTATAAGCCTGCCGCCGGGAAAATGCCAGCGCGATGAGGGCGAGTGCTCAGTGCGCAGTTCTCAGTTCTCAGTGCTCAGTCCTCAGTCCTCAGTCCTCAGTCCTCAGTAGTCGCTCATTCAGAGTCTGAGCACTGAGCACTGAGCACTTTTCTTCCCCCGCAGTTGCGCGCACCGCGCCGCAGTGACAAGCTGCGCGCGATGACCAGCATTGATTGGGCGAAAGTCCGCGCCGACTTTCCGATTTTAGCACAGCAGGTGAACGGCAAACCATTGCTCTACCTCGACAACGCCGCCAGTTCGCAGAAGCCGCGTGCCGTGATTTCCGCGCTCGTGCACTACTACGAGCGCGACAACGCCAACGTTCATCGCGGCCTGCACGAGCTCAGCTCGCGCGCGACCGACGCCTTCGAGGGCGCGCGCGCGAAAGTGGCGCGCTACCTGGGCGCGGAGAGCGCGGAGGAAATTATCTTCACGCGCGGCACGACCGAGGGAATCAACCTCGTCGCAGCGACATGGGGCGCGGCGAATCTGAAGGCCGGCGACGTGATCCTGCTCACCGAGATGGAGCACCACAGCAACCTCGTCCCATGGCAGATCCTCGCGGAAAAAACCGGCGCAAAGCTGCGCTTCGTGCCCGTCGCGGACGATGGCGCACTCGCATTCGAGCCGGCGCTGCTCGACGGCGTGAAGCTCTTCGCATTCGTGCATGTCTCGAACTCGCTCGGCACCATCAATCCTGCCGCCGACCTCTGCCGCGCCGCGCGTGCAGTCGGCGCGGTGACGCTCGTGGACGGCGCGCAATCCGCCGGGCACATGCCGGTGAATGTCCGCGAAATCGGCTGCGATTTTTACGCGTTTTCCGGCCACAAAATTTGCGCACCCACCGGCATCGGCGCGCTCTACGGGCGGCGCGAACTCCTCGAAAAAATGCCGCCGTGGCACGGGGGCGGCGAGATGATCGTGAGCGTGACCTACGAACGCGCGACTTACAAACAGCCGCCGCACAAGTTCGAAGCCGGCACGCCGAACATCGCGGGCGCGGTGGGCCTCGGCGCGGCGATTGATTACATCGAAGGAATCGGACGGCAGAACATTTTCGATCACGATGCCGGACTCACCGCGCGCGCCGTGCAGCACCTCGCGGAGATCCCCGGCGTCCGTGTGCTCGGTCCTGCGAAGCGCGGCGCGCTCGCCGCATTCCACGCCGAGTGGGCGCATCCGCACGACCTCACCACATTTGCCAACGAGCACGGCCTCGCCCTCCGCGGCGGCCACCACTGCACGCAGCCGCTCATGCGAAAGCTCAAGATGCCCGGCACCACGCGCGCGAGCTTCTACTTTTACAACACGGCTGACGAAGTGGATCGCATGGCCGAAATCCTCCGCGCCGCGCACCGCTTCTTCGCGTGACCGCGGAGGGCGTTACGCATGCGCCACGTCCTCGACGATCTTCCCGTCGCGCATGTCGAGGTGCCGGTCGCCGCGCTTCGCGAGTTCGCGATCATGCGTCACCACCACGAGCGTTTTTTTCTCCGCGCGCACGAGATTCAGCAGCAGCTCCACGATGCTTCCGCCCGTCGCGGAATCGAGATTGCCCGTCGGCTCGTCGGCGAAAACCACCTCGGGATCGTTGATGAGCGCGCGCGCGATCGCCACGCGCTGCTGCTCGCCGCCGCTGAGTTCCGAGGGCAGATGCTGTAGCCGTTCGCCGAGGCCCACGCGCTCCAGCGCGGACTGCGCCGCAGCCGTCTTGTCCGCCCCGCCGATGAGCGCGGGCAGCATCACATTTTCCAGCGCCGTCAGCTCCGGCAGCAAATGATACGCTTGGAAGACGAATCCAAACTTCGTGTTCCGCAGCTTCGCGAGATTCCGCTCCGACTGCGCGTACACGTCCACATCGCCAAATTTCACCACGCCCTGCTCCGGCCGCTCCAGCCCCGCGAGCGTGTAGAGCAGCGTGCTCTTGCCCGCGCCGCTTGCGCCGCACAGGAAAAGCGATTCGCCCGGCGTGATGTCGAGCGTGATGCCGCGGAGCACCTCGATCATGCGAGTGCCCATCTTGAAAGAGCGGAAAAGATCGCGTGCGGAAATCTGTGCGGCAGTCTGGCTCATTGTGTGGCGCGCACCGTAGGCAGCCCCGCGCGCAGCGGCAACTCCCGTGTGGCGTTCGGAGGCCCCGGAAAGAGCGCTACCGCCGCGCCCGCGTCGGTTTTGATGATCCGTTCCGGGGGATGCAAAAATGATGTCGCTTGAAATCAAGCGCCTCAACGGCGAAGTGCTCGACCGAAGCGAGTGGCCGGGTTCAGCCAGCAGATGACCGCGCCCGCCCGTTCCGTTTCATGACCACATCTTCCGAACCCGCCGCTTCGCACGCAGGCTGGCACTTTGACAATTCCTACGCCCGTCTCCCGGAGGTTTTTTGCACGCGCGTGAATCCCACGCCGGTCGCCAAACCGCGCCTCGTCCTCTTCAACCGCCCGTTGGCGCAATCCCTCGGACTCGACCCCGCGACCTTCGCCGATCCGGACGCGGCCGTCATCTTCACCGGCAATCAAATTCCCCCCGGTGCCGAGCCCATCGCGCAGGCATACGCAGGACACCAGTACGGAAACCTGACCCGGCTCGGCGACGGCCGCGCGATCCTGCTGGGTGAGCAACTCACGCCCGCGGGCGAACGGTTCGATATCCAGTTGAAAGGTTCCGGCCCCACGCCCTATTCGCGCAGCGGCGATGGCCGTGCCGCACTCGGCCCCATGCTGCGCGAATATCTCATCAGCGAGGCCATGCACGCGCTCGGCATCCCGACGACGCGCAGTCTCGCAGTGGCCTCCACTGGCGAACCGGTTTTCCGTGGAGAGCCGCTCCCCGGCGCGGTCCTCACGCGCATCGCGGCCAGTCACATTCGCGTCGGCACTTTCGAATTCTTTGCCGCGATCGGCGACACCGATTCGCTGCGCGTCCTGGCGAACCACACGATCCTCCGTCACTTTCCTGACCGGGGTAACTCCGAGCACCCGGCACTCGGACTCCTCGAAGAAATAACCGAACGCCAAGCCTCGCTCATCGCCCACTGGATGCGCGTCGGCTTCGTGCATGGCGTCATGAACACCGACAACATGGCGCTCTCCGGCGAGACCATTGACTACGGTCCCTGCGCCTTCGTGGACGCGTATGATCCTGCGGCCGTGTTCAGTTCTATTGACCGCCACGGCCGCTACGCCTTCGGGCAGCAGCCGCACATTGCCGCGTGGAATCTCGCGCGCCTCGCCGAGGCCCTGCTGCCCGTCCTACATCCGGAACCGGAGACCGCCCTGGCCCGCGCCAACGAGTTGCTGGAATCTTTCGAAGGTCGCTTCCGCCGTCACTGGCTCGCCGCCATGCGCGGCAAGCTCGGCCTTTTCTCCGAGGAAGCGGACGACGCCTCGCTCGTCGAGGAACTGCTCCGATGGATGCAGCGGGCTCGCGCCGACTACACGCACACCTTCCGGAATCTGCGACGGAACACCTTCGCGAAACCCGCTCCCCCGACCGACGACGCATTTTCTGCATGGCACCGGCGCTGGACTGAACGCCTCGCGCGGCAGCCCCAATCCCCGACGGAAGTCGCCCGTCGGATGGACGCACACAACCCCGCGGTCATTCCCCGGAATCACGTCGTGGAAGCCGCGCTCGCCGCCGCCGCCGGCAACAATCTCGCTCCGATGGAACGCATGCTCACCGCGCTGGCGGCCCCTTACGACGAAGCCGGTCAGCCCGCCGAACTCCTGAATCCGCCGCCTCCCGGCACTCCCGCCTGCCGCACCTTTTGCGGTACCTAGCGTCATGTCTCTCTACGTGCCGGCCGGGACAGACTGATTGCTGCAAGAAATTTGCTTTCGCGCCCGCCGCACCGGAAACGCTCAGATCGGGGATCGACGTCGGGGAGTGAGGGGGTATGGTTCCACACCGCACTGCCTTCACCCTTGCGGTAACCCTCACGATGACCTCGCATTTTGATGCGATTGCCGTGGTGCATGCCTGTGTGCCTGCGAATCCCTGCATCATCTGCGGAAAAATGAGCCCCTCTCGCGGGCTTCATGAGCCGGGCGAATCGGTACGAAACAAAAGCGCGCCACCGAGCAGGTGGCGCGCTTTTGGAAAAATCAGCGCTGCGTGGGATGTGCGCCTTAGCGCATCAGCAGTGCCTGGCGCGCGCGCTTGATCGCGTTGTTGATCTTGCGGTGGAAGCGCGCCGGGACGCCGGTTGCGCGACGGGGCATGATCTTTCCCGCCTCGGTGACGTAGCGCTTGAGGAGTTCCGGATTCTTCCAGTCGATCGCGTCGAGCGCGACGTCCACGCGGCGGCGCGGCATGGACCGGTTGGCCTTGCGGAAATTGGTGCGGCGTTGAGGTGTTTTTGGCTGGCTCATGTTACTTGATTTCGCGGTGAAGCGTGCGGCGCTTCAGATTCGGGTTGTATTTCTTTTTCTCGAGCCGGTTCGGTGTGTTGAGGCTCTTTTTGTTGCGCTTGGAGATGTAGCGGGAGACGGGTTTCCCCTCCGCTTTCGCCTCAGTGCATTCGAGGATGATGAAGTCGCGTGCCATGGTGTGTTATTCTTCCTGTGCTTTGGGTGGTGTTTCTTCGGGTTCGTCGGCATCGCCGTCGGATTCGCCTTCGCTTTCGGTGAGACCGAAGAGCGAGGTGACCGGGACGCGCGAGCGTTGAAAGCGCTTGTTCTTTTCGATCTCCGCCTGGCACTCGACGGTGCAGCGGGCGAAGGGCAGGGCCTCGAGGCGGAGGTGGGAGATTTGCTTGCCGCTCATCTCGCAGACGCCGTAGGTGCCGAGGTCCACGCGCCTGAGCGCCTCCTCGATCTCGTAGAGCGCGTCCTGCTCCTGCGAGAGGAGGGAGAGTGCGAAGTCCTTATCATACGCGTCACTGCCTGCGTCGGCCGAGTGCATTCCGAACGCGCTGGCCTCGCTGCCCTCGGGGCGCGAGCGGAGCGTGTCTTTCGCGACGCCGGCCATCGAGTCGAGGATGGTGTCGCGTAACGCCATGAGGCGCTGTTTCTGCATTTTGAGAAATGGCGTGAGCTTCACCGGCTTCTTCGGCATTTCCTGCGGACGTGGGATGACGACAGCCTTTCCGACGGCTTTTCCGACGGCCTTTGTCGTCTTGCCCTTGGGGACGTTGTTCGTGCCCTTCGCTTTCACCTTTGCCTTTGCGGCAGGCTTCGCTTTCGCGCCGGTCTTGGGTGCGGGCTTGCTGGCCTTCGGCTTCGGTGCGGGCTTCTTTGCGGCTTTCTTTGGCTGCGGTTTGGGCATTGGAAATTCGGTGTTCTGGAACGAAAAGGGCGGGATAGATACGGACTTCACCCATGGGGCGCAAGGGGATAATGGGAACATTTTTCGCGCTGCGCCGAGGGCTGTCCGGATGTGGAAAACGGGCGCGCATTTTCACGAGCTCGCGCTCCCGTAGCGGCGCAGCGCGAGCAGCCACAGCGCGCGCGTGGCTGCGAGCACGATGAACGTGGCGGTCACGAGCATCGCGAGCCCGAGCCACGGCGAATCGAACGGACGCGCGAGGATTTTTGCGGGCACATTCGAGACGAGGATGATCGGCAGCAGCCATGTGAAGATGAAGCGGAACACGCCGCGAAACACCGCCTCCGGGTAGCGGCCGATGTGGAAGAGACTGAAGTAGCCGTGGATGAAACTCTGCGCGCGCACGATCCAGAAGCTCATGCACGAGAGGCCAAACATCACCGCGTAATGCACCGCGACGCCGAACGGCACTGCGCACACAAACAGCGCGAGCTGTCCGGCGCCAGGCACGGTGCCGAGCTTCGTCATTGCAAATGTGACGATGGCCACGCCCACGAGTGAATTCACGAGGCAGTCGAAGCTCACCTGCCGTGTGCTGACGGCAAACTGTGCATCCATCGGCAGCGTGAGCATGAGGTCCAGCCGCCCGGTGCGGACGAGTTCGGGGAGGTTCGCGATATTGATGTAAAAGAACGCCTGGAAAAGCTGCGAGATGATCTGATGCACGCCGACGAGCGTGACGACCTGCCACTTCGTCCATCCCGCGATCTCATTCGCCTGCCCGTACAGCACCTCGATGAATGCAAGCTGGCCGAAGAACCACAGAAGCTCGACGACCATCCAGAGCAGGAAGTTCAGCTTGAAATTCATCTCGCGGATGAGCGAGTTCCGCGCGGCGAGGCGGAAGATGGAGAGGTAGCGGTTCAAGATCGTGCGGGGCGTGCGGTGAGTCAGTGCTCAGTGCTCAGTGCTCAGTTACAAAATGCGCGATCATCGCGGGACTGAGAACTGAGAACTGAGAACTGAGAACTGAGCACTTCCAACAAGCCGCTCAGTGCGCGGGCTTGGCACTGGTCGCCGCGGCGGGCGCGTGGAAGACGTGGCACGCTTGGCAGTCCCACTTTACTCCGCCGAACTTGCGCTGGAATTCGGCGGATGTGTGCGTGGCGTGCGCGTCGGTTTTTCCATGCATGATGGGAGGTGTTTTTGCATCCGGCGCGCGGTGGCACTCGGCGCAGGATTTTTGCGTGGGGAGCAGGATGTCGCTCGTGAGCTTGCTGTTCTTTGCGGCTGCGTGGCACTCCGCGCATTGCATGTGGCCGTGCGGCTGGTGGTTGAACTGTCCTTTTTGGAGCCAGCGCATGGCCATGTTCGGCGGCGTGATTTCGGGTGCGCGATCGACGGTGGCCGGGGTGACATCGTGGCACTTGGCGCATTCGGTGAGGAACTTCGCATTCCCGGCGCGCATCCGGCGGACGTCCGGATCATCCTTCGGATCGCCCTCGAAAAAGACGCGCTGTTCGAGGTCGGGGAGCGTGAGCGATTTGCTGCGGATGCGCAATCCATCCATCTCGGTATCGGCGCGCTTTGCGAGAACACCGGGATCAGTCACGCCCTCGGCGCGCAGCGCGTTCTCGATCGGGATGCGCACGCTGGCGAGGAACCATCGGACCTTTTCCGCGTCGCGATGCGGGATGTGGAGATTTGGAAGGTTCGGCAGAATCTGGAGCGTGTGACATTGCTTGCAATGCTGCTCATAGGTCACGGGCTGCTTGAAATTGCCCCCGGGCCCGGGTGAGTGGCAGTCCGTGCAAGCTAATGTGCGATCCTTCCCGGCACCGGATAAGTCAGGCTTCAGATGCTTCCAGTGGTTGAATTTGATCTTAGCGGGGTCACTGAGCCCGGCGGCCTCATAGCCGAACGGCGGATGCCCGTGCGCGAAATCGGAAAATGCGACGGGACTCCGCTTCACGTCGGACTGCGTGATGAAGGTGATAAGTCCGTCGCCGAGGTTCCGGTTTTCACCGGTCGCCTTGACTGGCGGATTCGACAATGCCTGCGATTGGCGATGATGGCTTAGTTCGGCGGGATTGTTATGACACGCAGCGCACTGGGCTGCGTCCGGCAGCGCCATGCGTGCGCTGCCCATGTGTTCGCGATGGCAGACGAGGCAATTCTCCGCGCGGACAGACACGGCCCCGGCGGCCACGGCGTGCAGCTTCAGGTCGGATGATTGTGGGAGATGAAGGCCAAACGCCGGATGGCAGCTCAGGCAGGCCTGATCCATTGCCGGGAATGCAGCCGTGTGCGCGTGTGGCGATCCATTGCCGGGGTTCTTGGTGGAGAAAATGGTTTTGACGATTCCCGGAATTGAACGCGCATCCTTCGATTCTGACAGGCGGGCCTTCAGCGCATCGGTCTGCGCGCCGGTGTGGCATGCGCGGCAGTCCTGGGCGAGCCGCGCGTGGCCCTGTGAGAGCGCGCCTTTGCTGAATAGGTTGTCCCTTTTCCAATAACGGTAACTGACCACCGTGACTAATGACAGAATCAACGTTGCAAGGAAGCACCACAGCCTGAGCCTGCGGAGATAGTGCGGCTTGCGGAAGTAGCCGAGGTTCCCGGCGTAGAGCCCGGCGCGCTGCTTCTGCGTGGGAGAGGTGTCGTCCATGCGTGCAGCCTAATTTGGAACTGCGACAAAGCTGACCGCGGCGAGGGCGTGCCACGCGGTGCCGATGAGCAGCGCGATGGACGAGGGGACATGGACGATGAGCCAGCCGTGCAGCAGGTGGTGGAGGCGTGTCTGCAAATCCATCATGCGGCGTTCATCGCACCATTTCTGGATCAGATCTATGCGCGGCTTCCACTTCGGATCGGTGTTCAGCCTCAGCGACGAAAAGGCGGCGGCGGCGGCGCGCTCGTGGCCGAGGGGAAGATGGCTTCCATTTTTCGCGGAGAGATACGGGATGCACTCCTGATCGAGAAACCGGGTGATCGCGGGGAGTGATTGCTGGTCGGCATCCGCCGATGTCGCCGCGCCCGTGGCGGGCTGACTGTCTTTCAAATCCTCGCGCAGTTCCTCAGCGGCCTGCAAGAGCAGCCCGCGCAGGTGCGGGATTTCCTCGAACACGACCTCCCGCGCGAGGCGTTCACGCATGAGGCCCGGCACAAATTGCTGGAGCACGATGCCGACGACGCCCGACACCATCACGACTGTGTAGAGCAACATGAGCCCGCCCGTGTGCCAGCCGCCGAGATGGAAGCCGCAGTGAAATAGCACGAGCGGGAGCGTGAGGACGGTGAGCCAGATGTGCGCCTTCAGCCACCACTGCACGTTGCCGATCGGCCATGTGCGTTTCTTTTTCCGGATGCCGAGGGCGGCTGCGAAAAGGAAAATCAGAAACGCAGCGGAGCCAAAAATCAGGCCGAGCGGAGTGCCGCCAAAGGTCCGGCGCAGCGGCGGCACGGGGCCGAGGAAGGCGGGCAGCGAGAACGCAAACGGCAGGCGATGCGGTAAAAAATTTGCGACAAAAAGAAAGCCGCACACGGCCGTCACGAGTGCCACGAAGAGGATCCAGAGAGAATGGGAGCGGTCAATTTTCACGGGGTCACGCCTCGGATCGCGGCGGTGGGAAGAAAATCAGCCATGGGAATCACGTCTGAGTCTGCTAGCCGCCCGGTGTGTGCAGTGCCAGCCTGAAATGATGCGGCGTCGCGCCATTTTGGTGTTCCTGTTTGACTGCCGCGCGATGTCGGGAAGACTGCGCGCGATGATCCCCGGACTCCTCGCCATTTCCCTGGCAACATGTGCCTTCGCAGCGACGTCTTGCGCTGCGGAAAATGTCTTCACCGATCCCGCCTCGGCGGGTGCGGACTTCCTGCTCCAAGGCGAGTACGCCGGGGAGAATTGCGGCGCGCAGGTGATCGCACTGGGCGGCGGAAAATTCCGGCTTGTGGGTTGGGATAGCGGGCTGCCGGGGGAGATGCCCGACGCGAAGAAGAATCAGGAAATCGAGGGCGTGCTCGAAGGTGGCGCGGTGCATTTCAAAAATGCGGTGTGGGAGGCGACGGTCGCAAATGGCGAACTGAAGGGCGCGGGCACCGATGGGCAGAAGCGCACGCTGAAGCGCGTCGAACGCAAGTCGCCGACGCTCGGTGCGACACCGCCCTCCGGCGCGACCGTGCTTTTCGACGGCAAGACCGCCGACGCGTGGAAGAACGGCAAGATCGACGCGGACGGCAATCTCCAGTGCGGCGTGGTGAGCAGGCAGGAGTTTGGCGACTTCACGCTGCATGTCGAATTTCGCCTGCCATTCATGCCCGCGGCGCGCGGCCAGGGGCGCGGGAATAGCGGCGTCTATCTCCAGGATCGCTACGAGGTGCAGGTGCTGGATTCCTTCGGACTCAAGGGCGAGAACAACGAGTGCGGCGGCATCTACACGAAGCACAAGCCGCTCGTGAACATGTGCTACCCGCCGCTGAGCTGGCAGACGTACGACATGGATTTTGTCGCAGCGAAATGGGACGCGGACGGGAAGAAGCTCAAGGACGCAAACGTGACGGTGAAGCACAATGGCGTGCTCATCCACGATCACGCGGAAGTGAACAGCTCGACGACTTCCGCCGGACGAAAAGACGGCCCCGGCCCCGGCCCGATCCAGATCCAGAACCACGGCAACCCTGTCGTGTTCCGGAATATCTGGGTGTTGGAAAAGAAGTAGGCCGGCGAGGATGCGCGGATCGCCCGTGAGGGTGTGCGCAGTGTGGCCTGCCTACTTTGCCGCCGCGAATTCCTCCACGCTCGGGCACGTGCACACGAGGTGGCGGTCGCCGAAGACGCTGTCCACGCGGCCGACGCGCGGCCAGAATTTGAACTCGCGCAGCCACGCTGCGGGCCATGCTGCCTGCTCGCGCGTGTAGGCGTGCGTCCAGTCGTCTGCGGTCACGGCGCGCGCGGTGTGCGGCGCGTTTTTCAGCGGGTTGTCGGTCGCGTGCATCGCGCCGGATTCGACGGCAACCATCTCGGCGTGGATGGCGAGCATCGCATCGCAGAAACGATCCAGCTCGGCCTTCGGCTCGCTCTCGGTCGGCTCGATCATGAGCGTGCCGGCGACGGGCCAGCTCAGCGTCGGTGCGTGGAATCCGAAATCCATGAGCCGCTTTGCCACGTCTTCCGCGGTCGTGAGTTTGAAGCCGCGCAGATCCACGATGCACTCGTGCGCGACCGTCCCTTGCGATCCGCGATAGAGGACGGGGAAATGTTTTTCCAGACGGTGCGCGATGTAGTTTGCGTTCAGGATCGCGAGCTTCGTCGCGTCGGTGAGGCCGTCGGCGCCCATCATGCGGATGTACATCCACGGGATCGGCAGGATGCTCGCGCTGCTGAATGCCGCTGCGGAAATCGCGCCGGTGTTTTTCCCCGGCCCGGTGCGCTCGGTGAGCGGGAGGAATGGCGTGAGCTTTTCCGAGACGCAGATCGGGCCCATGCCGGGGCCGCCGCCGCCGTGCGGGATGCAGAAGGTCTTGTGCAAATTCAGATGGCACACGTCCGCGCCGATGCGGCCGGGGCTCGTGAGGCCGACTTGTGCGTTCATGTTCGCGCCGTCCATGTAAACGAATCCGCCGTGACTGTGGATGAGGCTGCAAATTTCCGTGACCGTCTCCTCGAAGACCCCATGCGTGCTCGGATACGTGATCATGCAGGCGGCGAGATTTGCCGCGTGGAGCAGCGCCTTGTCGCGCAGGTCGGCGAGGTCCACATTGCCGAGCGCGTCGCATTTCACCGGGATGACTTTCATGCCAGCCATGACTGCGCTCGCGGGATTTGTGCCGTGCGCGCTCGTGGGGATGAGGCAGATGTCGCGGTGTGGCTCGCGGCGCGACTCGTGGAATTTGCGGATGCAAAGGAGGCCCGCATATTCGCCCTGCGAGCCGGCGTTCGGCTCGAGCGAGACGCCTGGCAGGCCGGTGATTTCTGCGAGCCACACGGAGAGCTGCGCGCACATCTCGCGATAGCCCGCGGTCTGCTCGGCGGGTGCGTACGGGTGCAGCTTGCCGAACTCGGGCCACGTCACGGGGAACATCTCGCTCGTCGCGTTCAGCTTCATCGTGCAGGAGCCGAGCGAAATCATCGAGTGCGTGAGCGAGAGGTCGCGCGACTCGAGGCGGCGCATGTAGCGCAGCATCTCGTGCTCGGTGTGGTGCGAATTGAAGACGGGATGCGCGAGCAGCGCGCCGGTGCGGCGGTGTGCGGCGGGGATGTTTTCCGCGGCTTCCAGCGCGAGCACCTCGATCTCCGTCTCGTGTGCGCGAGCGAGATTGAAGACGCTCACAAGGTTCTCGATGTCTGCGGCGGTGGTCGTCTCGTCGAGCGCGACGCAGAAGGCGGTCGTGCCGGCTGCGCGGAGATTGATCTTCATCGCGCGCGCGGTCGCGAGGATCGCCGCGTGATCCGCCTCGGGAACGGTGACGTGGACGGTGTCGAAGAACGGTTCCGCGGCGACGGAAAATTTGCGTCCGAGCTTCGCGATCCCCGCGGCGAAGGTGCGCGCGGCGAGATGCACACGCGATGCGATTTTCCTCAGCCCGCCGGGGCCGTGATAGACGGCGTACATCGAAGCCATCACCGCGAGGAGCACCTGCGCGGTGCAGATGTTCGAGGTCGCCTTGTCGCGGCGGATGTGCTGCTCGCGCGTCTGGAGCGAGAGGCGGAATGCGGGGTTGCCATGCGAGTCCTTCGACACGCCGACGAGGCGGCCCGGCATCACGCGCTTGAATTCATCCTTCGTCGCGAGGTAGCCCGCGTGCGGCCCGCCGAAACCCATCGGCACGCCAAACCGCTGCGTGCTGCCGACCACGATGTCCGCGCCGAATTCCGCGGGCGCGCGCAGCAGCACGAGTGCAAGCGGATCCGCGGCGCAGACGCACAGCATGCCGGCGGCGTGCGCCTTTTCAAAAAGTGCGGAGTAGTCGTGGATGCCGCCGAGCGTGTCGGGATACTGCACGATCACCGCGCAGTAGTGACCGCTCGGGATGAACGTGCGTTCGTCGCCGACATTCACCCGCACGCCGAGCGGTTCCGCGCGCGTCTGCACGACGGCGATCGTCTGCGGATGACAGCGCTGCGAGATGAATACGGACTTCGCGGCGTCGTCCTTGTTTAACGCCAGCGCCATGTGCATCGCCTCGGCGGCGGCGGTCGCCTCGTCGAGCAGCGAGCCGTTCGAGACGGGCAGCCCGGTGAGGTCGGCGATCATCGTCTGGAAATTCAGCAGCGCCTCGAGACGGCCCTGCGAAATCTCCGCCTGATACGGCGTGTAGGCCGTGTACCAGCCGGGATTCTCGAGGATGTTTCGCTGGATCACCGGCGGCACGATGCAGTCGTAGTAGCCCTGCCCGAGGTAGCTTTTGAAAATGCGGTTCTTGGAAGCGATGGCGCGCAATTCCTCGATCGCCGCGCTCTCGCCGAGCGCCCACGGAAGGTTCAGCGGCTCGTGATTCCGGATCGCCGCGGGGACGGTGCGATCGATCAGTTCCTCGATGTCCCGCAAGCCGAGGGCCGTGAGCATCTCCGAGATGGCGTCGTCGCCGGAGCCGAGGTGGCGCGGTGGAAATGAATCACAAGGGGTGAGCGGGGACGATGATTGTGCGGCCTTTTGGCTCGCGGACTGGTGCATGGCGCGCGGAGGCTAGTCGCCCAGTCTGGGTGTGCAAAAGGAATTTGCGGGCGCTCACTTCGCGTCGAGATCCGCGTTCGAGAGATGCCCGGTCTTGTTCAGGAACGCCTGCCCGGCCGGTCCGAGCATGAAATCAACGAAGCGCCGCACCTTTCCCGCAGGCTTGCGCGGAGTGGCGATGACGAGCGGGCGCGAGAGCTCGTAGCGGCCCGCGGCGATCTCCTTCGCGGTCGGCTCCGCGACGGAGCCGTCGGCAAGGCGGATGCCGAGCGCGTGGACCGCGGCGGGCTTCGGCGCGGCGTATTCGAGCACGCAGATCGAGCCTCCGTTGAATTCCACCGCAGTCGTCACATCGCTCGGCTCGACAAGCACCTCGGCCTCGCTCGGCGGCGCCTTGCGGATGTCGTCGTAGAGGAAAAACATCAGCAGCTCCCACGCGCTGGTCCGCACGTCGCGGTTGTAAAATGTGATCTTGCGATCCTCTCCGCCGAGCGCCTTCCAGTTCTTCACGCGGCCCTCGTAGATGCCGCGGAGCTGATCCTTCGTGAGTGCGCGGACGCCGCCGTCCCACACCTGGGAGGGGACGACGATGAGCAGCGCCTGCTTGCCAAACTGCACCTCGTGAAACGCCTTGTCTGGCCAGGCGGCGTGCTCCTGTGGCGTCATCTTTCTGCTGAGGAGCGCGACCTCCGCGACATCCTCGCCGATGCTGGCGACCGCGCCGCCGCTGCCGCCGTCGCTCACGATGCGAAAATCCAGCCCCGTCTCTTTTTTGATCTGCGCCGCGGCTGCGTTCACCGGCTCCGCGGCGACCATCGCGCCATGAATCGAGATCAGCTCATCGGCGTGCAGCGGGGCGGCGGTCGCGAGCATGGCACACAGGGCGGCGATGGCGGGTCTGGAAAAAATCACGGCGGGAAAAAGTGCAGGAGACTCGGATCGTCGCGCGGGTTTTGCAAACCGCGCGGACGTCGGGTCACATTTGGATTAAAACCACGAATGGACACGAAAAGACACGAATGGAGTACATGCGCTGCAGCTCCGCGTAACTCGTCCTCTCAAGATCCCATTCGTCCGTACTCGTGTCCATTCGTGGTTTCATCCGATCTGAGCCGCCGGCGGCATCACTTCAGCTTGGTGCGCTCACGGATGATTGTGATTCTTTCCTCGGCAAATTTCCGCTGCTCCGCGGAGAGCAGCGGATCAGCCACTGCGCGGCGGAGGTGTTCGAGAGCCTCGCGCGCATGTTCGGCGTTGTTGATCGCCTCGAACGCGTGCGCCTCGCCGAGGCGGAACTCATATTCCGCCGCGGGCCGCCCGTCCTCGCGTGCGAGTGCGACGAGCCGCGTGAGCGCCGCAATCTCGGCGACATTCTCGCGCGCCTCGTGCGCGAGCTGCGCGTGCTGCCAGAGCCGCATGGGCTCCTCGGGCAGCAGCTCGTTCAGGCGCTTGGAAAAAATGAACGCGTCCTTGTGATGCTTCGTCGCGCGCATCGCCGTGATCTTCGCCGCAAGCGCGGGGACGAACTCGGGATTTTTTTTCAGCGCCTTGTCCGCCAGTGCCTCCGCCTCGATCCACCGGCCGATGGAAATCTTGTATCCCGCAAGCCCGCCGAGCACGTCGAGCGAGCGGCTGTCGAGCGCCTGCGCCTCGTCGAGCCAGCGCTTCGCCGCATCCGGCATCCGGATGGCGAGCATCTTTCCCGCCGCCATCGCGAGGAACGTCGCCTGATCCCGCGCACGGATTTTTCCGAGGCGTTGGCGCACTGGGCCGGCGTCGGCGGGCTCCCACGCGCGCGCCGCATCGCGTTTGAAAATGCACGCCCAGTGATCGAGATACACGAGGCGGAAGTCGCGCTTCTCCGGTGCCGGATCGAGGAGATGATCGAGGAGCCGCTGGTAATTGCTCGGGTCGCCCACGAGCACCAGCGTGTCGAAGCGGAACTGGCGATCCAGTTGACGGAAGAGCTTCGGATTCTGCGGCGCCTGCACGAACGCGCGACGCCGCGAACTCGCGGGATCGCGATCCTCGGGCGTCAGCAGATCAGGTCGGAATTTTTCCAGTCCCGGCAGCGCGATGCTGTTGAAATAGATCGAGCGTCCCTGCACCTCCGCGCACGCAAGCTGAGGCGTCGTGATCACCGGCGGCGGAGGAAAAAGCCACGTCTCAATCTCCGGCCATTTCCACACGACGCCGGACACGACCGCGGCAAGCAGCACGACGATCAAGATTTTCCAGCGCGCGGATTTTGAAATTTTCGGGAATGCCATCAGGAGCGCGGACGCTAGCGGCTTTTGCCGCCAGTGTCATTGTGAAGGAGCCGGCGGCTTGCTTCGTTTCCCGCTTGCGTCACGCGGCACTGTGCCTTAGTTGCACCGCTCCTTTCGGCAAACCGGGTCGGTAGCTCAATGGTAGAGCAGCGCCCTTTTAAGGCGTTGGTTGCGAGTTCGAGTCTCGCCCGACCCACTGCCGGTTTCGCCCGGAAACCGGCATGGAAACAGGGTTCCAGCGCGGTGATGGTGGGGTTTCATTGTCGCTCATGAATTCCCGTCCGATCGCGAAGCAATCCATTTGAGGTCAAAAAAATTGCAACTGTTGGAATCTGCCCGCATGTCGAAAAGCACCTGCCGGAGCAAACCCCACCAGCATCCACGGCGGCAATTCGTCGTTCGCAAAAAAGTATGGGGGACGTGGGGCGGAAGTTTTTTCGAGCCCGCGGCAGAAGGGTTTTTGAAACGGGAACTGTTCATTCGCGATTCAGGTGAAAATCATCGTTCCTTCGCAGGCATTTCTGACGTCGTCCTGAAGGTTCTCCGGGAGGTCCAGACGCTCGCGGAAGCATTCAAAAGGCAGGGAACTCTGGCGCTGGGCCTTTCAGCGACGGGCAAAGTGAAGAATGAACACCACCAGAGCGACGACGAGCAGGACGTGGATGAACGCACCGGCGATCTGAAAAGCAAATCCACCGCCCCATAAGAGCAGGATGAGAATGGCGACAATGAGCAGCATGTCTCCGAATCGCATCTCGCGCGGCTCCCGGTCGTGCGGTTCGTGATGGCATGGAGGATCACTTTATGAAGCCAACCAGGGCACCAGGCGCGATTCGTCGGTATGAAGGTGACGACGAAGCATGACGAAATCTGCAAGGAACTCTCCGGCGAGCTGGAGGAGATGGCCAAATGGCTTTCGTGCGGCGACCTCAGTCCGGGTCAGTTCCGTACGCTTTTGAACACGCTCGAAAAGAAGAAGCTTGAGCGCTTCGGCATGAAATTGAGCAGCGATGTTTCAATCGACGGAGTCGTGCATTTCACTCTGCGGTTTGTGGAGGCCGATGAGCTTTGTGCGAGCATGGATGTGGACCCGGTCACCGGGAAGCTCTCCACCCAGCTTGCCTGCGGGTGAACACGCAATGACCGAAACATTTCCAATCCAGTTCATCGGGGGCAGCCAGGACGGAGCGATTGTGGAAGGCTCGGTTGCGCCAGATTTATGCGACCTGACTGTTGCCGACGGCGTGAGGGAGATTTACAAACGGCAGAACAGCGAACCTCCTTTCGTTTACGTGCTGATCGGGTATGCTGAAACCGAGCCTTGGAGGTGAACATGAACGCACATCCACCACAGCGAAGAACGGGCATCGAATGGAATCACGCGATTCGGTCGTTAAAAAGGGGCATGTTCGGATGCGCTTTCGTCTTTGCGTTCATCGCGCTGATTGCCGGTGTGCTGGGATTCGCGGACATCCCTCACGCGACGGTTGCGGTGGCAAAAATCGCGTTCTTCATCTGCGTGGTCATGTTCGCGCTCATGCTGACCTTCGGGATCATCATCAGGAACGATTCAAATCGAAGATGAGGTGGTCGGCAGATGAAAGAGTCTGCCAGCCGTGCGACGGGCAGACTCAGGGTGCGAAGCGGCCGGGTATCCGCGCGGACCGAATCCAAAAATCGCGGCGCTCAATTTTGACCGGCTCTGGATTTTTATCCGGCGAGCATGATCATGGCCCTGCTGAGGGCGGGCAAAATCGCTCGCGCGTGAGCATCGGCGGCTCGGGTGGATTTCGGAGGACGGTCGCCGCGCGAAATTCCGCATTTTTTGCGTGTCGCAAATTCGATTTTTGCACGGGATCGGCGGAAAGACGGGAGTGAGCTGGAAAGGTGTCCCGGCGCAGTGTGCGGCTTTGGTTCCGCTTGCCAAGTTCCGGCCCGCAATCCATCTCTCAGCGTTCCATGTCCAGCCAGTACGGTCACAGTTTCCGCATCTCCACCTTCGGCGAATCGCACGGTGGCGCGGTCGGCGTGACGGTGGATGGCTGCCCGCCGCGGATCGAAATTTCCGAGGAGGAAATCCAGCGCGATCTGGATCGCCGCAGGCCGGGGCAGAGTGAAATCGTCACGCCGCGTGCGGAGGAGGATCAGTGCAAGATTTTGAGCGGCGTCTTCGAGGGGAAGACCATTGGCACTCCGATCGCGGTCGTCGTTTTTAACAAGGACGCGCGGCCTGAATCCTACACGGAGATGGAGACGACGTTCCGACCGTCGCATGCGGACTACACGTATCAGGCGAAGTTCGGCATCCGGAACTGGCAGGGTGGGGGACGCGCGTCGGCACGCGAGACCATAGGGCGCGTGGCTGCGGCGGCCATCGCGAAGAAGGTGCTCGCGCAGTTTGCGCCCGCGCTGGAGATCGTCGCGTATGTGAAGTCGGTGCATTCGCTCGTGGCCGATGTGGATCCTGAGACCGTGAAGCTCGCAGACGTGGAGGCGAACATCGTGCGGTGTCCCGATCCTGCGATGGCGGTGAAGATGATCGAATTCATCAAGCAGGTGCGCAGCGAAGGCGACAGCGTCGGCGGCGTGATCGAATGCGCGATCCGGGGTGTGCCGCCGGGCTGGGGCGAGCCGGTGTTTGACAAACTCGAAGCAGAACTCGCGAAGGCGATGCTCTCGCTTCCGGCGACGAAAGGCTTCGAGATCGGCAGCGGCTTTGCGGGCACTTTGCAGAAGGGCAGCGAGCACAACGACGCCTTCGAAATGCGCGGCGGCACGGTGCGCACGCGCTCGAACCGCAGCGGCGGAATCCAGGGCGGAATCAGCAATGGCGAGACGATTTTTTTCCGCACCGCGTTCAAGCCGACCGCGACCATTTTCAAACCGCAGGACACCGTGACCGCCGCCGGCGAGGACGCCGTGCTGAAAGCGCGCGGACGCCACGACCCGTGCGTGCTTCCGCGCGCGGTGCCGATGGTCGAGGCGATGGCTGCGCTCGTGCTTTGCGAACACGCATTGCGCCACCGCGGGCAATGCGGCACTGTCTGACCCGAGATGGACGTCAGCGCAGATTTTCTCAAGACCGCGTACTACGGCGTGTCGGCGGCTTTCGTCGCCGCGCTCGGCTGGAGCGGATGGAAGCAGGGCATCGCGCGGCAGCTCATGACGCTCGCGGCCATCGGGTGCGCGTACGCCGCGGCCTACTACGGCGCATCGAGTGCCGCGCCCGTCTTTGCGTTCCTGAAGTATCCGCCGCAGATCATAAAAATCATCGCCGGCGTGGCGGTGGGGCTTGCGACATTTCTCGGCGTCCACGGCTTGCGGCGCTGGCTGTTCAAGCGCACCGCGGATCAGCCGAAGGTCAGCGTCCGCCTGAGTTATGGGATGCTCGGGGCGATTCTCGGCGTAGCGTTTGGAACGTTCATGTTCCTGATCACGACCGATCTCGTGCGCGCGATCGGCACGGTTGCGAAAGCGCAGATGGAAGACCGTGCGCAGGAGAAACAGATCCCGAATGCCCAAGCTCCACCCGATCCCGGGCCGCTGGTGCGGAATTTTGCAAAGCTCAAGGACGGGCTGGACGAAGGCGCGTCCGGGAAATTTCTCAAACGATACGAGGCGTCATCCACGACCCATGTGTTCGCGACGATTGCGAAGATCGGCATCATGGCATCGCGTCCCGAGGCGGTGGATCGGTTCCTGTTGTATCCCGGTGTCGCGAAGCTCGCGCAGCATCCGAAGCTGGTCGCGGTGAAGAATGACCCCGAGGTCTTCAAGCTGCTTGAAAACCACAGTTTCGTGAAACTGCTGCGCCACGAGAAAATACTCGCCCTTGCGACCGATGCCGATTTCAAGGCGGCGATGGAGAAGATGGAGTTTGAGAAGGCGCTCGACTACGCGCTGGAGAAGCCGAAGCCCAAGGCGTCAGCGGACCCCTCGGAGCTGCCGCGTGAAGCGCTTGTGACGCCTCCGCCCGCCGGTGCGCCGTAATTTTTTCCACCCATGCCCCGCTACATTCCCACCATTGGACTCGAGGTCCACGTTCAGCTCAAGACCAGCAGCAAGATGTTCTGCGCCTGCCCTGTCGGCTACGGCGCGCAGCCGAATTCGCAGGTCTGCCCCGTGTGCCTCGGCTACCCAGGCGCACTGCCGGTGATGAATGGCGAGGCGCTGAAAATGACGGCGCTCGCGGGCCTCATGCTCGGCTGCGACATCGCGCCGACGTGCAAATTCGACCGGAAAAATTATTTCTACCCGGACATGCCGAAGAACTACCAGATCACGCAGTTCGACCTGCCGATCTGCATCGGCGGCGGCGTGCCGCTGCACGAGTTCGCGTATCCGAAGGACGTGCAGAAGAGCATCGCAAACCCCGGTAAGGTTGTGAAGCTCACGCGCATCCATCTCGAGGAAGACGTGGCGAAATCCACGCACTTTGAGTCGAACAGCGGCATTGATTTCAACCGCGCCGGCACGCCGCTCATGGAGATCGTGAGCGAGCCGGACATTGAGACGCCCGAGGAGGCGTTCGCCTATCTCACCAGCCTGCAACAGATCCTCATCTACGGCGGCGTGAGCGATGCCGACATGGAAAAGGGCCAGCTCCGCTGCGATTGCAACGTCTCCGTGCGACCCGAGGGGCAGAAGGAACTCGGCGTGAAAATCGAAATCAAAAACATGAACTCAATCTCCGCCGTGCGCCGCGCGGTCGCGTACGAAATTGAGCGCCAAACCGACGCGTGCGAGCGCGGCGAGAAGCTCGTGCAGAGCACGCGCGGATGGGACGACGCGACGGGCCAGACGCGCCATCAGCGGACGAAGGAAAGCTCGCACGACTACCGCTACTTTCCCGACCCCGACCTGCTGCCCGTGGATACGACGGTCTTCATGGCCGAGGTGCGCGCGAAGCGTCCGGAACTGCCGGGCGAAAAGCGCGACCGCTTCGTCGCCGAGTACAGCGTGACGGGCTACGACGCCAGCGTGCTCGCGAGCGAGCGCACGCTTGCGGAATATTTCGACACCGCCGCGAAGGGTGCGAAGAAGCCGAAGAACGTCGCGAACTGGATCATCAACGATCTGCTCAGCGCGCTCACCGCGGCGGAGAAGACGATCAGCAACTGCCCGGTCAGCGCGCACGCGCTCGATGAACTCGTGAACCTCATTGACGACGGCAAGATCAGCTCGAAGCAGGGCAAGGAGGTTTTTGCCGAGATGTTCGCGAGTGGAAAACCCGCCGCGCAGATCGTGAAGGAGCGCGGGCTGGAGCAGGTGAGCGACACCGGCGCGATCGAGGCGCTGTGCAAACAGGTGATGGACTCAAACCCGAAGGCCGTCGGCGAATACAAGGCGGGCAAGCTCGGCAGCATCAATTTTCTCAAGGGTCAGGTGTTAAAAATTTCGCAGGGCAAGGCCAATCCGCAGGTCGTGAACGATCTCCTCGCGAAGCTGCTCGGGTGACTTTTCCGACGAAGCGCATGTCCCTCCCGCCACGCATTCTCGCCGCAGCCGCGATCCTGTGTGTGCTCACCATCTCCGCGGATGCCGCGCCGAAGGCGACGAAGCCCGCGGTGCCTGCGGTTCCCGCCGAGCAATCGGGCAGGAAGAAGCCCGCGGGCGGGCTGATTGATTCCGATCTGAACGGGATCGAGATGACGTTCCTCTCAAAGGCGATCGAACTCGGGCAGACGTTCCGCTATCTCGCGAGCCAGGTGCCGCGCACGGCGAATCCGGACATGCGCAATTTCGGCGAGGAACTCGTGAAGACGCTCGCCGCGCAGGGCGCAGTGCTGAGGACCGTCGCGGAGATGCGGAAAATCAAAGTGCCCGAGGAACTGGACGCGCCCACGGACCGCCTCGCGGAGAAGCTCGGAAAAATCGAGGGTGTGAAATTGCAAAAGATGCTCCTCGATTCTTTCCGCGAAGCCGACCGGCTCGCCATCGCGACCTATGAACTCGGCGCGAAGTCGGAGGACCCGACGATCCGCAATCTTGCCGAGCAGACGCTTCCTCAATTCCGCGGGCATCTCGCGCTGGTCGAGACGATGACGGGCATCTGGCCCGCGGGGCGTCCTGCATTCCGAGCGGAAGTGCGGACGCCTGCGGAGCCAGCGCCAAAGTAGGCGCTGTGCTTTGGCAGGCCGTGTTTTCCCATCCACCGCGCGGGAGATCTTTTTTCCGGGAACCGTGTCATCACGCTTCTCCGAAACGAGCCGACGCCTGAATGAGCAGGACGGCGTGCATCGGGTAGCGCGGGACGCCCGCGCTACCCAAGACTCGCCGTCCTGCTCCTTTCGCTTCGCACCGCACCTCATTCTCGCAATTTGACCGTGTAAATCGTATCAGCAGCAGCGGTTCGGCGAGCGGAACTGCCGCTCGGTTGCGCTGAGGAAGACGTTGCGCCGCGCCTTCGCGGGATCCTTCGCGCACTCGCACGCCTGCGCTGCGCGCTCACGATCGATCGCGGCCTCGCCGCTGAGTTCCTTGAGCAGCAGCGCGCCGATGGCGATGGCGCCCATCGCGCCGGCGGGATTCGCGGCGGCACGCTCGGCGGGGAGCCACACGGGTTCGGTCTCGCTGAGCTTCGGCTCGCGCGATCCGTCCAGGAGCCGCAGCCACTCGCGCACGCTGAGCAGGACGATGATCACGACGAGCGCGAGGAAAGTGCCGGTCACGCCTGCGTTTAGATTCATGTTGGAGCGCTGCGCCTGCGCGCTCTTCACCGCGGCCTTCGCCTTTTTCAATGCGGCCTCGTCGGCTCCGGCAGCCAGCACTGCGGCCTCGGCCTTCGGGATGTCCTTCGCAGCGATGTCGGCTGCCTTCGCGAGAAATCCGATGCTCGGTTTTTCATGCCAGATTTTCTGCACCGCCGCCGTGCCGGTGACGGTGAGCAGCCAGCACAGCGGGAGCAGCGTGACGAGCGCGAGCGCGGGTTTTGCCGGATTTCTGCGCAGCCCCATTTTCAAAAGGATCGTCGTGCCGAGGCAGAGCGCGATGCTCGCGAGGAGCTGGTTTGCGATGCCGAAGATGGGCCAGAGGGCCTTGATGCCGCCATCCGGATCACGCACGCCGCCGATGAGGAACCAGCCCCACAGCGCGACGACGAGCGCGCTGGCGACGATGCCCGCGAAGGTGTTCTTCACGTCGCCGAGCCAGCCGTTCACATTGCCAAGCGCGTCCTGCAGCATGTAGCGGCCGACCCGCGTGCCGGCGTCGAGCGTGGTCAAAATAAACAGCGCCTCGAACATGAGTGCGAAGTGATACCATCGGCCCAGCCAGTCGCCGCTGAAGAACGGCAGCCGTGCAAAAAGCTGCGCCATGCCGAGCGCGAGCGTGGATGCGCCGCCGGTGCGGCCGATGAGCGAGTCTTCCTTCACCTTGCTGGCAAGGTCGGTCATCTGCGCTTCGGTGACCGCGTATTCGGGCCCGAATGACGACGCCTTGGCCACGACTTCCGAGGGCGAGCCCTTCATGTTCACGCTCAGGTAAACGCCGGGCTCCAGCGTGCAGGCGGCGATGATTGCCATGATGGCGACGAGAGATTCGAGGCACATCGCGCCGTAGCCCACGGAGCGCGCGTGCCGCTCGCGGGCGATGATTTTTGGCGTCACGCCGCTGGAGATGAGCGTGTGGAATCCGCTGATGGCGCCGCACGCGATGGTGATGAAACAGAACGGAAACAGCTTGCCCGGCACCACCGGCCCGGAGCCGTCAATGAACGACGAGACCGCGGGCATCCGCAGTTCCGGCAGGAGGATCAGAGTCCCGATCGCGAGTGCGAAGATCGTGCCGAGCTTCATGAAGGTGCTGAGGTAGTCGCGCGGCGCGAGCAGCAGCCACACCGGGAGCACGCTGGCAGCGAAGCCGTAGATGATCACCGACCACGCGAGGGGCTCGGCGGCGATCTTGAAATACGGACGCAGTGTCGCGCTCTCCGCCACTAGCTGGCCGCCCCACACCGCGGCGAGCAGCAGCGCCACGCCGATGACGGAGGCTTCGAGGACTTTCCCCACGCGCACCCAGCGCAGGTAGCCGCCCATGAGCATCGCGATCGGCACGGTCGCCGCGACCGTGAAGACACCCCAGGGCGAATCGGCGAGCGCGTTCACCACGACGAGCGCGAGCACGGCGAGCAGGATGATCATGATCGAGAGAATTGCGATGGTGCCCACGGCACCCGCGCCCTTGCTCAGTTCGTCCTTGAGCATCTGGCCGAGCGATCGCCCGTCGCGCCGCATCGAGGATGCGAGGATGATGAAATCCTGCACCGCACCGCCGAGCACCACGCCGATCAAAATCCACAGCGTCCCTGGCAGGTAGCCGAACTGCGCCGCAAGCACCGGCCCGACGAGCGGCCCCGGCCCGCTGATGGCCGCGAAGTGATGGCCGAAGACGATCCACTTGTTCGTCTTCACAAAGTCGCGGCCGTCCTCGTGGATTTCGCACGGTGTCGCGCGGCGGTCGTCGAGCATGAGCACTTTTGCCGCGATCCATTTCGAGTAAAAGCGGTAGCCGATCGCGTAGGTGCAGAGCGCGGCGGCGAGGATGTAGCCGGAGTTCAGCGGCTCGCCGCGCTTGAATGCGATGGCCGCATACGCGCCTGCGCCGATCAGCGCGACGATGGACCAGATGACGAGGGAGAGTGCTTTTTTCACGGGCGGAATGGGGGCGGAGTCGGGTGGTTATCAGCGAAGCCCGCGCGTGCGTGCCAGCATGTTCTTCCGATCCGGAAATCCGCTAGCGAATTTCGGGGTCGCCCTCGCTGCCGTGGCTGTCGGCGTAGCGCACGAGATCCATCCGGTGCAGCGCCCAGTGTTCGACCACGCGGTGTTTTTCACGGCGGGCGGCGGCGGATTCCGGATCGGCTGGAGGCTCCGCCATGTCTTGCGGTCGGCGAGCAGTTTTTCCCACGGGACGGTGTCGGGCTTTGCGGGCTGGTCGCGCGGATCGGGCGCGCCCATCGCGATCCATCTTTCAAAGTCGGCGATGACGGCGTCGCTGAGCTTCGGGCGCTTCGACGGCATCTTCAGATCGGGATCGTCGTGGCGGATGGATTTCAGAAGCAGGCTTTTTTCGGGATTGCCGGGGATGATCGTGTCGCCGGAGTCGCCGCCTTTCTTCCAGCCGTCGCGGAAGTCGAGACGCAGGCCGCCCTTCTGCTTTTTTGCGTCGTGGCACTCGTGGCATTCGCCTGCGAGGAGGGGACGGATTTTCGTCTCAAAAAAATTCGCCTGCTCCTGCGTGAGCGTGGTGGCCGCGAGTGTGGCGCTTCCGATGCGCGGGGAAATGAAGGGCGCGCAATTGGTGGAGCGCTGCCGTCCTCGGCGGCCCCGTTGCATCATGCGGAGCATCACTTTTTCTTCGTTCGCAAACCCAGAAATTTGCGCTTCCCGTTTGGCTGTGGCCGGCGGGGACGGCGGCGCTTCACTGCTGCGGTCAGTAGCGCGGCACTTTGGCGTCCACTTCCACGGCCCACGTATCAATGCCGCCGGCGAGATTCGTCACGTCGGTAAAGCCCTGCTGGAGCAGCCATGCGGCGGCGCGCGCGGAACGTCCGCCGTGGTGGCACTGAATGAGGAGGGGTTGCGATTTTTCGGTGAGCTTTTCCAGCGCGATGGCGGGCCACTGCGAGAGCGGGAGGAGTTCCGCGCCGGGGATTTTTGCGACGTCCCATTCGTCCGGCTCGCGCACGTCCACGAGGCGCGGCGGATTTTTTCCGGCGAGCAATTTCGCCGCGTCGGTGACTGAGATTTCGGGGACGCCGCTGCTCACGGGGAGATGTTCACGGGGGTGCCGACGCTCACGCTGTTGAAGAACGCCTCGGCCATGAAGCCGGGCATGCGGATGCAGCCGTGCGAGGCGGGATAGCCGGGCAGGAAGCCTTCGTGCATGCCCACGCCGCCGCTCACGCGCATGAAAAATGGCATCTTCGCGCCGTCGTATTTTGCGCCCTTCGGCATCGGGTCTTTGTTGCGGTCGATGTCTTTTTTGATCACCTCGCCGGTGGCCGCGCTAACGTAGTCGCCGAAGCGGGATGAGACGTGGTCCCTGTCCTTCTGCTGGATCTTGAAACTGCCCGACGGCGTACCAAAGCCCTCGCGCCCGGTGGAGAGGATCGAAATGCCGACGAGTTGATCGGCCTTGTAAAAATACGCCTTCTGTTCGCTGATCTTGATGGCGATGCGTGGCGATCCGGTCGCGTTATTGCCATCCCAGTACGACACGTTGTCGAAGTTCATGCGCTTGTCCTCACCGGCGCTGCGGCCGCTCGCGACGCGGCGTCCGCCGAGATAGACGGTGTCGCTGCTCAGTCGGGGATCGGCGGCGCATCCCGCGAGCAGCGTGGTGATTGCGATGGCGAAAGCGGTGGATTTCATGCGGACGGGGCGCGGGGGGATATAGGGAGGAAGGGCGGGGCGTCAAGTGCGGGTGTGGCAGCCTGACTCCTCACCGTAATCCTAATCTTACTCCATGCCAGAGCAGCGCGGCGGGCGCGGGGGGATTAAGATTAGGACACTGCACCGGAGCGGCTGAGCTTGCGCGGGCGGGCGGGGGACGCTTCATTCACCGCCCTATGTCCAATTCGCTCTGGGGAAAATTTCAGCAGTCTTATGTCGCAGATGAGGAACTCGGCGTGTCGCTGGATGTGAGCCGGATGCGGTTCGACGATGCGTGGCTCGCCGGCATGGAGCCCGCGGTGCAGAAGGCGTTCACGGCGATGGCGGAGCTGGAAAAGGGCGCGGTCGCGAATCCGGACGAGAAGCGGATGGTCGGCCATTACTGGCTGCGCACGCCGGAGATCGCGCCGGACGATGTGCTGCGCGAGGAAATCGTGACGTGCTATGCGAACATCAAGGAGTTCGCGATGCGGACGCATCAGGGCGGGAATTTTTCCGACGTGCTCGTGGTGGGCATCGGCGGCTCGGCGCTCGGGCCGCAGTTCGTCGCGGATGCGCTCGGGACTTCGGAGGACCGGATGCGGCTGCACTTTTTCGACAACACGGACCCGGACGGCATTGACCGCACGCTCAAGACGCTGGAGCACCGGATGGACCATACGCTAGTGATCACCATTTCCAAAAGCGGCGGCACGCCGGAGACGCGGAACGGAATGCTGGAGGCCGAGGCCGCGTACAAAAAGGCGGGGATTGATTTTGCATCGCACGCGGTGGCGGTGACGGGCGTCGGTTCGCCGCTCGACAAATATGCGACGGAGAAAAAATGGATCGCGCGTTTTCCGATGTGGGACTGGGTGGGCGGGCGCACTTCGGTGATGAGTGCGGTGGGCCTGCTGCCGCTCGCGCTGCAAGGTCTGGAGATCGGCGGCATCCTCGAAGGCGCTTCGCTGATGGACGAGTGGACGCGCGCGACGGAGACGCGGAAGAATCCCGCGATGATGCTCGCGCTGAGCTGGCATTTCGCAGGCGGCGGGCGTGGTGCGAAGGACATGGTCGTGCTGCCATACAAGGATCGGCTCGCGCTATTTTCAAAATATCTCCAGCAGCTCGTGATGGAGAGCCTCGGCAAGAAGCTCGATCTCGACGGCAAGGAAGTGAGCCAGGGCATCGCGGTGTACGGCAACAAGGGCTCGACGGATCAGCACGCTTACGTGCAGCAGCTCCGGGACGGTGTGAATAATTTTTTCGCGACATTCATCGAGGTGCGCCAGGCGCGCAGCGCGCCTGGCATCGAGGTGGAGCCGGGGATCACGGCGGGCGATTATTTGCAGGGCTTCCTGCGCGGGACGCGACAGGCGCTGTTCGAGAGCGGACGCGACAGCGTGACCTTGAGCATCCCGGAAGTGACGCCGCAGACCGTCGGCGCGATCATCGCGCTCTATGATCGCGCGGTCGGCTTCTACGCGTCGCTCGTGAACATCAACGCGTATCACCAGCCGGGCGTGGAGGCTGGCAAGAAGGCCGCGGCAGTGGTGCTCGCGCTCCAGCTCAAGGTGCGCGCGTCGCTGAGCAAGGAGCCGCGGACCGCGGAGCAGATTGCGCAGGCACTCGGCGCGGAACCGGAGGCTGTTTTCCACGCGCTCACGCATCTCGCGGCGAATGACGCGCAGGTCCGCGGAACGGCGGGCGCGCCGTCGCAGCGGACGTTCTCGCTCGCCACGCAGGCATAGCACGCGCCTATTTTGCAAAAGCCGATGCGACGTTTTGCGAAGGTGCTCGCGGAGATCGAGTCCCGCCTGAATGCGGACGGGCCGGCCTCGTTCGAGGCGCGCATGGCCGCGTACCGGAAGGCGCTCGCCGTCGAGGAAAAGTGGCTCGAGCTCCGGCACCGGAGCATGACCGGCGGGATCGAGGCCGGCCAACTGCGCGCGGACACGATTGATGATTTCATCTGCCACCTCATGACCACTGCGGTCGCGCACCTCCGCGCGCAGGGGATCAAGCCGCCGAAGCTTACGCTGATGGCGATCGGCGGTTACGGGCGGCGCGAGCTGAATCCGAAGAGCGACATTGATATCGGCTTCCTCCACGCGGGCCGCCTGAAGCTGCCGGAGGGCGTCGAGGCCGTGGTGACGGATGTGCTGAACATGCTTTTTGCGTGTGATTTCACGCCGGGCCACTCGACGCGGAACCTCAGCGAGACGCTCGCGGAGGCGAATAAGGAGATGCAGTCGAAGACCGCAATGCTCGAGGCGCGGCACCTGTGGGGCGACAAGGAGCTGTTTGGTGATTTTCAAAAGAGGTTTTTGAAATCATGCGTGGACGGGCACACGGAGGACTACCTCGCCGCGCGCGTCGCGGACCAGACTTCACGCCACTCGAAATACGGGAGCACCGTTTACATGCAGGAGCCGAACATCAAGAACGGCTGCGGCGGCCTGCGCGATTTCCAGAACCTGCTCTGGATGGCGTATTTCAAATACCGCGTGGGCACGACGGGCGAGCTGGTGAAGAAAAAATATCTGAATGAGTCCGAGCAGCGCGAACTGGATCGCGCCTACGATTTTATTTTCCGCCTCCGCACCGAGCTGCACTCGCTCACCGGGCGGCATGTGGACGTGATCCTCATCGGCAACCAGAAGGATCTCGCGGACCGGCTTGGGTACAAGGCGAGATTCCCCGACGTGCTGCTCCGCACGGAGGCGCTCATGCGCGACTACTACCGGCACGCGCGCGCAATTTATGAGCTCACCGAGCTGGTCTCCGAGCGTCTCGCGCTGCCGACGGTGGAGGAAAAAAAACCGGGCGGATTTTTCCGGTTCATCCCGTTTGTGCGGAGGACGAAAACGAAACGCGAGGAGTTCGACGGCTTCATTGCAAGCGGCGGACGCATCGGCTACCGCGACCGGCAGATTTTCAAGGAGGACAGCGCGCGCATGATGCGGCTTTTCCAGCATCTCCAGTTGCGCGGCCTGCGGATCAGCCCGGAGCTGCGGCAGCTCGTGCGGCGGCGGCTGAAGTATGTGGACAACACCTTCCGCTACCGGAAGGTGAACCGAGAGGTCTTCGCGAGCATCCTGCGGCACAAGGGCCAGGTCGGGCACATCCTGCACGCGATGCACCGGGTGGATTTCCTCGGGCGTTGGATGCCGGAATTTGGAAAACTCACGGCGCTCGTGCAGCACGAATATTTCCACCGCTACACGGTGGACGAGCACACGCTCGTCTGCGTGGAGAAGCTCGACAGCCTGCTCGACACCGAGGAGCCGCGGCACCAGGGCTACCGTGAACTTTTCCAAAAGCTCGAAGACCCGTACGTTCTCTATCTCTCGATCCTCCTGCACGACACGGGCAAGGCGGCGAACAGCCGCCACCACGCGATCGAGAGCACGATCAACTCGCAGAAAGTCGCGCGCCGCCTTCAGCTCACGCCTGCGCAGAGGAAGCTGCTGATTTTCCTCGTGGACAACCACGACCTCATGTCGCGCACCGCGAGGCAGCGCGACCTTTCCGATCCGGCGACGATCGAGTCCTTCGCCGCGGTCGTCGGGCACCAGGAAAATCTCGACGCGCTCATGCTGCTCACCGCCGCGGACGGGATGGGCGTGGGCGACGAGAAGATCTGGAACGGCTGGACGGAGTCGCTCTCATGGCAACTCTACCGCGAGGCGTCGCGCTGCCTCGCGGACAGCGAAGGGTTCCGCAAATTGCGCCATGTCGAGCGGCAGGAACTCAGGGCCGTGGTCACTGAAAAATTGCCGGGCGATTTCGAGATGGAGATCGAGGCGCACTTTGCGTCGCTGCCCGAGCGGTATTTCCAGACGCACAAGCCGGAGGCGATCGTGGGGCACCTGAAGCTCGTGCGCGAATTTCTCGGAAAGCATTTCGAGGCTGAGGCCGGGACGCTCGAGCCCGTCGTGCGATGGGTCCCGCATCCGAATGCCGGCCACAGCGAACTTTGGGTCTGCACCTGGGATCGCCACCAGCTCCTCGCACGCATCTCCGGCGCGCTCGCGGCGAATGAATTGAGCATCCTGAGCGCGGATATTTTCACCCGGCACGACGGGCTCGTGCTGGACATCTTCCGCGTGACGACGACGCGCTTCCAAGCAATCGAGGACGTTCGCGACATGCAGCGCCTCGGCAAGCTGCTGAACGAGGCGCTCATGGTGGAGAGCTACGACTTCGCGCCGCTGCTCGCGAAGCGTCTGCGCCGCGCGCAGTCGTGGGAGCGCACTCTCGAATTCCCCGTGCGCATCACGATCAACCCGGACATCAATCCAAAGTACACCGTCGTGGACATCGCCGCGCCCGATCGCATCGGCCTGCTCTATGAAGTCCTCCGCGCGGTGAGCGATGCGAAATTCCTCATCGCCGCCGCGCGCATCACCACGGAAAAAGGCGCGGCCATTGACAGCCTCTACATCACCGACCTCCACGGCGAACGTGTGAACTCTGCGTGGCAGATTCACGAACTGAACACCGCGCTGCGCAGGGTGACCGAGCACCGGCCCGTCGCCTCGTGATTCTTTTTTTCCAGAATTTCGTCCGCCGCTTGACGGCATCCGCAATGCCCCGTATCTCCGCCGCCTGCCTCGCGTGAACCACCACAAACCGAAACACGAGTGCGGCGTCTTCGCCGTGTTCGGTCACCCAAACGCGGCGGAGCTGACCTACTACGGTCTCTTCGCCCTCCAACACCGCGGTCAGGAGAGCGCGGGCATCGTCACCGCCGGGGAATCCGGCTCGCAGTTCACCCGGCATGTGGACATGGGCCTCGTGTCGCAGGTCTTCAAGGGGCGCGATCTCGTGCGGCTACAGGGCACGCGTGCCATCGGCCATGTGCGCTACTCGACCACCGGCAGCAGCACGATCACGAATGCGCAGCCGCTCATGGTGGACTGCGCGCGCGGCCAGATCGCCATCGGGCACAATGGCAACCTCGTGAACGCGCACCTGCTCCGCGCCGAACTCGAAGCGAAGGGCTCCATTTTTCAGACGACGGTGGATAGCGAGATCATCCTCCACCTCCTCGCACAGCCGACCGAGGGCAACGTCCTCGCCGCGCTCCGCCGCATCCAGGGCGCGTTCTCGCTCGTGATGATGACCGAGACGGAAATCATCGGCGTGCGCGACCCGCACGGCTTCCGCCCGCTCTCGCTCGGGAAGCTGAAGGACGGCGGCTACGTGCTCACGAGCGAGACGTGTGCCTTCGACCTCATCGGCGCCGAGTTCATCCGCGACATCGATCCCGGCGAGGTCGTCATCATTGGGGAAAAGGGCATCCGCAGCGAACGTCCGTTTGACGACTCGCGCAGCGCGTTCTGCATGTTCGAGTATGTCTATTTTGCGCGGCCCGATTCGATCATCTCCGGCGTGAATGTCGCGCGCGTCCGCACGGAAATGGGACGCCAGCTCGCCATCGAGACGCCCGTGGAGGCCGACATCGTCATCCCCGTGCCCGACAGCGGGAACTACGCCGCGTTCGGCTTCGCCGAGCAGCTCGGCATCCGCTACGAGCAGGCATTCGTCCGCAATCACTACATCGGCCGCACCTTTCTCCAGCCCTCGCAGCTCATCCGCGATTTCAATGTGCGCGTGAAGCTCAACCTCATCCAGGAAATGGTGCGCGGGAAGCGCGTCGTGATCGTGGATGACAGCATCGTGCGCGGCACCACCGCGATGGCCCGCGTGGAGAGCCTCCGCGAATCCGGCGCAAAGGAAGTCCACCTCCGCGTGAGCTGCCCGCCGCACAAGCACGCGTGCCACTACGGCATTGATTTTCCCGATCCGAAAAAGCTCATCGCCAACCAGCACACGACCGAAGCCATCGCCGGCTACCTCGGTGCGGACAGCATCGGCTACCTCAGCGTCCCCGGCATGGTGAAGGCCACCGGCCTGCCGAAGGAAAATTTCTGTCTCGCGTGTTTCGACGGCAACTACCCCGTCGCCGTCCCCGACGGCACCAACAAGGAAGTCATGGGCAAACAACGCAAAAGCCTCGCCCCCGAAGCCAGCCCGCAGGCGGAGCTGTTTGGGAAGTTGAAGTAACGTAATCCCGGCGACCACCGCCGGAACCGTGATTCATAAAAGCTCTAAGGCGTAAATGAGGATGAAAGCAACGCCCACAATGAGAGTGGCAATGCCGAACAGTTTCATCTCCTTCGCCTTCCTGCGGGCATCTTTTTCGCCGCCCCCGTCAGCCTCTTGCTCTCGCGCAACACGCGCCCGCGCCCTCGGCAACAGGCACGCAAGGAAGAACACTCCAATGAGCACCATCAGGCTGCCTGCCGTAAGATCGGCCGAACGCTGGATGGCAAGAATGGCAGATGGAATCCTGTTCCATACCTGAGTGACAAAGACCAGCCAACCCAAGAACAAGCCACCGGGGACGGCAGGAATTGCAGCAACCCACCAGACCCGCTCACGGCGAAGGAAGGAGAGCAAACCGAGGATGAATGCCAATCCTGCGGTGACGCTGAGTTGGATTATGAATGCGACAAGTCCCGGGAAAAAGCTCCTGCGTTCGCGCTCAGTAGCCGCATCCACATATGGCATCATCATGAGAAAGACGAAGAACGGAACGAGCCATGAGGCAACGGCAAAAAAGGAAAGTCGTCGCGGTCGCATTCTTGCTGCATGAAGACAGATCTCACATTGAATGCACAGCGAAAGTTCGCTACCTCTCCCGCATGAACGTCGAATTCGCTCCGCTCTTCAAACTCGCGCGCGCCGAGCGGCTCCAGCTTGTCGAGGACCTGTGGGACAGCATCGCGCAGGAGGATGCGCAGTCGCC
>Ga0208856_1000129_pt1 | contig 32431 bp, 26 predicted proteins | sample LakMenEpi13Jul12_FD_150690 | JGI IMG/M metagenome (GOLD analysis project Ga0208856, IMG submission 150690) | Freshwater microbial communities from Lake Mendota, WI - 13JUL2012 deep hole epilimnion (SPAdes) | ecosystem: Environmental > Aquatic > Freshwater > Lentic | place: Lake Mendota, Madison...
ATCTGAACCACTTTGGTTACGACAATTAACCACGAATTCAGTCGCTACTGCCGATATACCAGTTAGATTAGAACCATCACCATAATAAGTTGTAGCACTCATAGTATTGGCTGTTAATCCGTTTGTAAAATTAGTTGGTCCAGTTACTGTACCACCAGTAAACGTTGATGAAGGTAAGTTAAGATATGTAGTAGCAGATATTGTTGTGGCAGAAATAGAAGGTGCGTATAAACTACCAGTCATTGTGTCACCAGTCCTAGCAACTCTATCCCAACCTATTGGAAGGATTGAATTTGCTGTCGTTCCAGAAGCGTATAATATTCCGTCAGCTGTATTTATAGCTAACTCACCAAGTCTTAAATCACCAGCTGCTGGTACTTTTCCAGCAACATTTGAACGTTTAAGTAAAAACGTATTATTTCTATTTGCCATGTATATAATGGTATGTCTTAAAAATCTCTATAAAGAGTTATGTGTATGGGTTATGTAACCTCTATAAAATAAATATGCACAATCGTTAAATTGTGCATATTATAATTATGATATTTTTAAAGTAAATCTTTTAATAAGTACCGCCATCTAAAACATCGTTTTCAGCCAATACTCTCACACCATTTGGTGAGTTTTTGTCATAGTTAGTATTTCTAATTATAATATCACCAACTTGTGTGAATATGTTTCTATTCGCATTACCAGTTGAAGAAGTATATTCAGTGTTAGGGCTTAAATTAGCGTTTGTGTATGATAAACCAATATTTAAAGTTGTTGCTGTGTTTGCAATACCAGAACCATCTTGAATTGTCCAACCAGCACCTAACGAAGTAGACGTAGTATTTCCAGTAGGGTTATAGTTAAGTGTGATGTTATCATCTTCTACATATAATTGACTAGTAAATGCTGAAATGGAAGGACCAAATACTGTTAATGAACCTTGAACAACTGCATCACCAGCAACACTTAACCCACCAGTACCAACACTAACTGAACCATCAGAAGGTACACTAAATGCATTTGTAGAAGCGTTGTAAGTAAACCCAGCTTCGTCTGTTAACAAACCATTAGTACCAACATAAACAACTCTACCAGCTGTTAAATTAGATAATGTTAAACCAGAAACTGTAGTAAATTGAATTGGTAAATCAGCTTGACCTTGATTTTGTTTAATTGTAAACGTATTTGTTGTAGGTGAATAAGTAAATCCAGTAACAAATGTATCAGTTGTAGCTAAACCAGTAACACTAAAAGAACTATTATTATTATTAGTTAATGTAATTGTACCAGCATTAAATGTACCACCAGTTACATAAATGTCGCTTAACCCAGTAATCGTTACGTCTGTTGTATTTCTTCTATTCAATAGTAACGAACCACTAGGACCAGTATAAGAAATAGTACCAGCTGTAACATAAATGTCGTTATTTTGTGTATAAGAAGTTAAACTACTATAATTAACGATATCATTAGCACTACTAGCAGCACTACTTACAGTACCATTTGTTAAATTTAATGTAGTGGCAGATAGAGTACCATTAACCGTCAACCCAGTCATTGTATTAACAAGAACCGATAAATCAGATTGACCTTGGTTTTGTTTAACGGTTAAAATGTTATTTGAGTAAGTTAATCCAGTTACGTAAGTATCAACACCAGAAATTGTACTAATATCAGCAACAACAAAACCATTTGTAGTACCAGATAAAAATTTACCAGTTAAGTTAGTAAGACCACCATATGATGTAATCTGATTTCTAATTTTTAAATTATAAAGATTAGAACCTACTTCAAAAAAGTTTGCGTTACCACCAGTACCAGCTGGAACCCAGTCATTTGTACCAGTAGTTACACCAGATAACATCATAATACCAGCAGCGGTATTAACAATTGGTTCACCAGCATATAGCGTAGCACCAGAAAAAGGAGCTGACGAATTTGCATTATTTTTTAGTATAAACCTAGTATTTCTATTTGCCATTTTTAATTGTTTTTATATAAATATATTATTTTTTTAATAAGTTCCACCCAAAAGAGCGTCATCTTGTATTATTGAATTATTTGCTGTGATTTGTCTTAAATTACCTAGAGAATCATTACCTAAATCTAATGTAGGTGTTGTCACTTTAATAGTTGAAGTCCAAACAGTAGATGTTCCACTAACAGTATTTATATCTCTAAATCTTTTAGATGAAGTACCAACATCAATAGTAGCGTCTAAGTTTGGTGTTAGATTAGTGTTAAAAATTGTTTGACCACTAGATAAACTAATTTGAGTGTCACCACTACAACTAATTAATTTATTTGTCTGTACTGATGTACAAGCACTTATTGTAGTTGCTGATAAACCAGCAGTAAAGGTTGTTAAACCATTTACAGTACCACCAGTAAAAGCAGAACTTACTATATCAGATATAGTAGCAAAGACATTAGTACTACTAGGTGATGTAGCACCAGTAATAGCATTAAATTGGTTTTGAGTTAAAGTAAAACCCCCACTGTTATTTGTTTCCCATGTAGCAATACCATCTTTATTGATGTATAATATTGCTGTATCTAAATTTACGAACAATGTACCCTTAGAGGAAATGTGTGTTGGAACACCATTCCCATTTTGTATAAGAATTACACCAATTGATATCGACCTAATGTTAGTTGCCATCTACTTATTTATTTATAAATATTAAACCTTAGCTTATAATCTCCCAATTTGAAGACCATGTATAATTTTTTGCTGTTTCACCACTAATAATAATTGATAAATTACCACTATTTGCAGAGTAAACAATTGAGTTTGGTGTCATTCCACTAGAAATTCTATCAAAATCAGAATTTTCACCTATTATTGTTAACACACCAGATGTTTTATTTAATGCCAATGTTCTTTTCCAGAACCCATAGTTAGTAGAACTATTGTATGCGTTAACATATGAAACAAAAAATGTGTTAGAATTATCTTTAATTGCAGTTACTGTATCAATAATTAATGTTTGGTTAGATATCGTTTGACCAGTATTACTTAAAAAAGTTCTAACTGGTAGTTCAACATCTATTTTTTGGTTATCATTTCTAGTGTAACTTAAAATTTTTGTTGTTTTATTAAATGTACCACCAGTAATATAATAATCAGTAACGCCAGTTATATTTAAAGAACTACCATTACCCTTAAATAAAGTTAAAGTATCTGTATTATTATTAAATGTACCACCAGTTATTGATTGATTTGAAGTAGTCGATATTATTATGTCAAAAAGATTTGTACTACCACTATAATATGTTGCAGCGTTAAAAGTATTTCCACTAATATTTTCACCACTAACATTACCATCAAATATTATAGTTCCAGTACCCATAATAATTTGGGTATCACCGCTACATGAAGCGAATGAATTACTAAAAATTGCGGTACATGCTGAAACTGTAGGTATATCACCACTTAATGATAAAGCTTCAATAATAAAAGTTTCATTTACGTCATAATTATACAGATATCCCATTACAATGTACTTCCTATTAATCTAAAACTTCCATTTGAATAGAAGTTTTTATAAATTCTTATTACAACAGTATCACTACCATTTATAGTAATTGGTGTGGTTAAAACTGTGCCATCAAAAACAACAGAACCATTAATTGAAATGACTATCCTATTTATGTCCACAACATCTTTTAATTGCGTTATATAAGCACCATATTGTGATACAAATGAAAATCTAGGTTCAGATTTTGATTTGAATAAAAAGTTAAAAGTAAGGGAATTACCTCTTTTAACTGGTTCAAATATAACGTCATTGTATATTTTGTCAGTAGCTATTTCTAAAGTAACCATTTGTCTGTTTATTGTTGGCACTATTTCATAATCATTTTCATCTAAAATATAACCTAACAACTTCATTTCAAACAATTGAACATAAAATCTTCTATTTTCAAAATCATCAATATTACTTTCATCACCGATTGACTCTAAATGCAGCGGCATAGGGTGGCCATTTACGTTTATGTAACACTGTCTAGATTGAAAAGCTCTTTGAATTAATCTATTAAACTCATTCAAATCTTTCATTCTGTTAGTAAACAATCTCACTTCATATGACATATCAACTGAAGTAGGTTGCGGTACTTTATAAACATCAACACCACGTCTAACACCGTCCCAAGTAGGAACCTTCATATATGTATAAGTTCTATTTACTGGAATATTCCATAACCCAGCTTGGTTTTGACCTTGTTGAATATCTGGTTTTCTAACAATTGTAATAAATGGTAATTCAATGTTTTTAAATTTATCGGAAAATTGCCATGTTTTGCTAAACTCTGTCCATCTTTGAATAGTTAAAAATATAACTGGAACTTTCTTACCATCGATATTTAAAGATATCCTTTTATCGCTGTTTATAAACTCTAAGAAAGTTTGGTCCATATCTTCCTCTAGGACACCTCTAGGTAAAAAGGTACCATTATCAGCAATCCCATCCAAAATTTCTTGTCGTCTTTCTGGACCTACTTTCTGATTTGTAATTTTTATTCCCGTTTTAAATCCTTTAGGTACACTCATTGTTTATTACATTCCATTAAATTCGCTAGAATCAACTGCTGCACAAACAATCGTTCTATATGCTGCTTTGTATCCCATTATTGTGTGTTGATTATCATAATTTTTAATACCGTCATTAACAACACTAAAGTATCTTATTTCCGTTTCGCTTACTGGGTAACCTATATAATCACCATAATAAATATTTGTATCTAATTCACTTAATTGACTATCATAAATACCAAATGTAAATTGACCATCTTGTAAATATCTTAACATACCTTCATTGTATGCTTTATTTTCTGCTGCGGCCATCATCGGAGCCACTTTAAGTTCAACTGGCGGTAAAAACTTAATACCATCAATAGGTGCTTCACCATATACATTATCAGATGCTGACATTTCTCTATCAACACTATATAAAATTATAGTAAAATTACCATCACCTTCTACGGCCTCTCTACCCATAGAAATTTCTAGATTAAAATCCTCATTTGAGAAGAATTTATTTATCCTAGTAATCGGTGTTATTTTGTTATTTCCCATATCTTTATTTATAAATATTAATCTAATAAATAATAATCACAACTATTGATTTTTATTTAAAAATTTATTATATTTAAATATTATAACATTGTTTAAATAAACAAATAAAAGTGATTGATATTAATGATTTAAAAAGCCATTCAGCCTTATCTTTACTAGAAGGATATGAGGGTATAAATCCGTATATTAAAAAACTTAAAAACGAATTCATTAAGAATAAAAAGATTCAATTAACAGAGAATCAATCTAGATATATCGTAGAGAATCACGATAAAGAACCACAATATATTAATAGAGTTATAGGTATTACACCTTATTTAGGGGAAGAACTTAAAAAGTTAGATGAGTTATCATTTATACCAGAAAAAGTTCTTATTGAATTTATATTAGCTGACACAGATAAAAGTTTTCACATATACGGTAAAATAAAACAAAATCAAAAGGAATCAAAAATGTATTGGTTACCAAAAACACAAGTAACTGATGACCCATATTTTGAACAGATACATGTTGATGTTGATTTTACTAAATACAATGATATTCTAAGCCAATACGGGAAAAGTTTATACAAACACCAAGAAGACGGAATTAAATTTCTATTATCTAGAAATGGTTGTATATTAGCCGATGACATGGGTTTAGGTAAATCGATGCAATCAATCATCGCTGCAATAGAAAGTGGTGCTGATAAAATTCTTATCGTAACTACATCATCAACAAAAATAAACTGGGAACGTGAAATAAAAGTGTTCTGTAATGAAACCACAATCATTGATGGTAAAAAATGGGATTCTAGTAAATTCACAATAATAAACTTCGACATATTAAAGAATTTTCATACTTTAGAAACACCTAAAAAGAAAAAAGAGGGTGAAAAAGAACCTATCTTAATTAGAGATATGGTTAATGAAAAATTTGATTTATGTATTGTCGATGAAGCACATAACTTGAAAAACAATGAAAGTATTAGAGGTAAAATCATGGTTGATGTATGCGTCAAGTATAATATACCAAAAGTATGGCTTCTTACTGGTACTCCAGTCGCAAATAGACCTATGGACTTTTTTAATCTTTTAAAGATAATTAAGTCTCCTATCGCAGATAATTGGAAACACTATGCTGTAAGATACTGTGAAGGTAGACAGTTCTTTAGAACGCTTAAAAATGGCCAAAGAAAGCAAATCTGGTTAACAGATGGTGCGTCAAATCTAGAAGAATTGTCAAACAAAACCAAAAACATCTTATTAAGACGTTTGAAAACAGACGCTATCGACATGCCAGACAAAATCGTTACTCCAATGTATCATCAATTAGATGCTAAAGGTTGGAGAATGTATGAACAATTATGGGATGAATATGTTGAGCTTAAAAAGAAACAAGGTAAAAGAACTAACGAATCTCAAAAAGATTTGGTTGAACTTATTTTGTTAAGACAGTTTATCGCCAATGAAGCAATTCAATACACTATTGAAATGGTTGAAAACGCTATTGAAATGGGTAGAAAAGTTATTATATTTACATCATTCTCAGATGAGTTAGAAACAATTGCAAATCATTTTGGTAAAATTGCTGTAAGACACAATGGTCTTATGTCATCTACCAAAAAACAACATTCAGTTGACCAATTCCAAAACAATGACAAAATAAAAGTTTTTGTTGGAAACATCAAAAGTGCTGGTGTTGGTATTACATTGACTGAAGCAACCGTTGTTATATTTAATTCGTTTGATTGGGTGCCAGGTAACAATGAACAAGCTGAAGATAGAGCATATCGTATTGGTCAAAATAATGATGTAAACGTTTACTACCAATTGTTTGAGGATACTATCTCAACAAGAATGTGGGAAATGCTTAGAAATAAAAAAGATGTGATTTCAACTATTATGGGTGAAAAAACAAGAACAGAAGATGAAATAACTGCTTTATTAGCAGAACAATTAATAGATTAAAAAATATGGTAACTATTTATGGATTTAATGGCTGTCCTTATTGTGCAGAATTAAAAGAAATTTTAACTAATGAAGGTATTGAATTTAGAGATGTCGATATTCAATTAGATGAAAATGTTGAAGAATTTGAAAAAGTAAGAAAAATTTCTAATGCTGATGAAGTTCCTATCGTTAAAGTTGGTAATCAATTATTGATTCCAAACGTTTCGTTTAAAAGTATTACAGAAGCTGCTGAATTAACAAAGAAATTTTTAGCATAATTGTGTTTATTCTCATATTTATAAGTAAATAAATAAATTATGGGAGTTAGTTTAGAAGAAAAAGAAAAACTATTCAGACAGTTAAGACACTCATTGGGTGCCCCTACACGTCAAATTGAATTAACGGATGACCAATTATGTACGTTATTAGAGATTTGTATTGAAGATTACGCACAATATGTTCAAGAATGGTTAATTGAACATCAATGGCAATCATTGATTGGTCAAAGTATAGACACATTGGATATGGCATTTGCGTTGAGTGTTAGAAATTTTGATTTCATGACACAATATACGTATGCTTACTCTAAACAAGTAGGTTTACAGACAAGAGGTCCATGGGAACTTAAAAAAGATTTTGTTACGTTAGAATCTGGTAGACAAGTTTACCAAATTCCAGCTGGTCGTGAAATAAATGAAGTATTATGGATTACACCACCAGCAACAAGCCAAGCGTTACTAGCTAACTATGGTGGTATTGACTACGGATTTGGTGGTGGATTCGCACAAATGGGTGGTGGTTTAGGTACTGGTGGTGCTGGTGGTGCTGCTCGTTCTGGTTATTACATAGCACCAGCATTTGATATTTTATTAACAGCTGCCGATATGAATTTAAAAAATCGTATTGTTAGAAGTGAATTGGTTCATAAAATAACTGCTGGACCAGACGGAACAAAATTATTACATTTAATGAGCACCCCAGGTTCTAAATTATCATTTGGACAAGGTATCGGTGGTGTTGGTAGTTCTATTAATATGACTGGATGTCAAGTATGGTATTTTTATTACGACACTAACCCAGATAATGTTGACCAATGTAGACAAGACAATCCAGATATTATCAAAATGCCTAATCAAGTCCCATTATCTAAATTAGATTATGCTGACTTTAACGAACCAACTAAAACACTTGTTCGTCAATTATTTATAGCTGAAGGTAAAAGAACTTTAGGTAGAGTTAGAGGTAAATTTGGGGGTATTGTAGGTGTTGAAGGAGCTGAAAGAACTATGGATTATGATTCATTACTATCTGAAGGAAATGATGAGAAAAAAGCTGTGTTAGAAAGATTAGACGCTAGATTAGAAAGACTATCATCTACTAAACAATTAGAAAGAGGTGCTAATGAAGCTGAGAACTTAAATAAAGCAATGAAATTCAGACCTATGGGGTTCTGGGTATATTAAAAAAGAAAAGGGGCTTAATCGCCCCTTTTTTATTTATTAGAATCCCCATTCATCTTCTGGTTCTTCTTGTTTAGTTTCTACTTGTAGTTCTGGTTCTTTATCCACACCATTCACACTAGCTAACATATCTAGATATTCTTCTGGCATTTCACCGAAAGTGTCATCATACTCATCATCTAATTGTAAATCTTCGTCATTTCTGATGATGTTACCATTTTCATCCTCTTCTAAGTCATCATCTTCATCTTCTTCGTTTTCCGAATATTTTCTTTTAGGTTTGATAACTTCTGTATTTGCAGCAACAATAGACTCTAATTTTTTACTAACAGTTTGAATAATAGACTTAATTTCTTCTTCATGTATTACTGGGTCAAAATCACATGGTGCTTCTTCATAATCAGAATAAGTATGTGTTTTACCAGTCATAACTTCACATTCTGCAATATAATCTAACCATTGTTCATATCTATTATCATCATTCTCATTACCAGTTATATTATAATATTTATCTCTTTCAGTAGCTTCTTTTTGATATTTAAACACATCTGTAATATGATAAAGTGGTTCACCCCATTTTCTAGAAATTAACATACCAGAACCTTCATCATCAATACCAACAATGTTTAGAATTTCAAGTCCTAAATCACCATTTTTTCTGATACCAATTAAAGCACTTAATTCTAAATGTTTGAACATTTTATCTAAAAGTTCTTTTTCATGCTGAATACCTTCTTCTTTTGCTATTCTCATTCTTTCATGGTAATCAGCTCTTATTTCTTCCCATTCTTCCACTTCCATGTTATTTGGAACTTTATTAACCTTATCCCAGAATTTGATTTCTTTATCTTCCATTCTCATAAGGTCTTCATATGAATCTTGGTCGCTATCTTTAAATGGCATTCCAGAAACTAGTTCACATTCACCTTTTGTGAATATAACTCTTTCTTTTAATCGCTCAACAGCTTTTTTAGTAGTCTTGTCTTTTACTTTAACAATATCTAATAATATTTTTGAACGAACATCTGGATTAAAACAAACTAAAAGAGGTTTAACTTTCTTATTAAATGCATCTAAATAACGAGCAACGTTATACTCATCAGTATATAGGTTGTTATCTATTTCTTGTATTCTTTTTTGAATGTTTTTATACTCTTCAGTGTCTTTTTCTTCATTCTCTTCCATCGCAACCAAAGCTTTTTTAAGCATTTCCATTTCTTTAATGTTCTCAAAATCACGTTCAACTGTATCTTGGTCGATAAGTTTACAATTTAACTCAACAACTTTATCAACTGGTGGGTAATGACCATTAGCTTCAAAAAATGCTTGTTTTTCTTTTTTGGTCATTTTGTTTTTATCAACAGTTTTTAAATCACCATGAGACTTTGCTGAACCAGTGTTAATATAATACATTACATCACCTAAATTAACATCCAAATTGCTTTGCATTATTAACTCCATGTGTGCTTGTTTAGGCATCGGATTACCAGCTTTATTCTTCGTTAAAGACTTCTTTTTGTATTCGTTGATGCTTGACTTCACTTTTGCTTTTGAAGCCATCTTAACAAGCGGAATTTGATAATTATAAATCTTATCAACATATTCATGGTATAAGTTAATAAAACTATAACCATCACCATCCAATAACATTCTAATTCCTTTCCCTAAAAATTCTTCAATGTAAACTGACATCTTTTTAGATTTAACCGAGTTACCAACCAACTTAATCTTACCACCTATATCATTCGCATAGTTCTTACGAGCAAAGTTGATTGTTGAGTTACAAATATCATCGATATCTAGACCCATACGACCTTCCATGTAATTCTCATTGAATTCTGCCAATACAGCATCCAACCCAATTAATTCTTTCCCTCCATCATCAACAGTTTTCCAGTGTGAACCCTTAGCAACATATTTTATTTCATCAATGTTATCTGGAAAAGCAAAGTTGAAACCATCAGTATCACCTACAAGAGCTCTAAAACCATGTTTTTCAGTGAAGTGACGCACCATAAGACGTAAGTATTGACGACCACGACAAGTTGTTTCTTCCGCAGAGTCAGTATCACCCCAGTTAAAGATATATGGTGCACCATATGAACCAAACCATGAGTTAGCCAATATTTTAAGAGGTAACTGTTTCTTATCATAAATGTTAGCCAATGCTTTATGCTCAGCAATTTTTTGTTTTATTTCATTTAACTCTTCTTTACTCATAGCTGCAACTCTAGCTTGTATTTCAGCTATTTCTTCTGGGGTCATTGTTTTAGGGTCTGGTTTAATCAGCATTTCAAGTTTCTTAGCTTTTTTCTTTTCAGTACCAGTCAAGAATTTAAACTTATCACGTGTATCAACAACGTATGTTAACATTCCTTCCATCACACCAGAAATATCTAAGTCTGGGAAGATTAAGTGAGTTAACTGAATCTTAGGGTATAGTGCAGCAAAGTCTAACTTAACAACACCTCTAGCATAACCAACTTCCAATAGACGAGATAAACCACCAGTAAAATCTCTTTTAGGTAACCCAGCTGGGATAGCTAATCCTCTTTCATAAGACCATGCAGCCATGATAAGTTTCCATTGACCAGCAGTACCCATCGTAGAACTACGCATAAAAGTTGTAGGTAACATTTTAGCAATAAGGAAAGATGCTTGATTGAAAATATTATCAATCTGTTCAGTTTCCCATAAGTCATCACAAAGATATCTCTGAACAATATAATCACCTTTAACTATTCTGTAACCATCTTTTAATGGTTTTTTATCAGTAATTATATACCAATCACCATCAGTATTGTTAAATGCGTATTGGTTTACCTTATCAGCCCATGTTGTGTTTATTTTATCACCTGGAACATAAACACGATTAGGTTTTGCAATTTCAGAATATTGAGTAATATACTTCAAACCCCAAGATTTAATCTCAGAGTTAATAGCCATTGCTCTACGTACAGCATGTGAAATATCCATGATGTTATAACCAAACATATGTGTTTGTTTATATCTTTCAGTTTCACCACCTAATTTAAGTGACGAATCTTTTCTTTTAATCTTAGATAACCTATTAAGTGTAATAGCTAACTCTGTAATTGGAATAGATAAACGTTCAGCACGTTCAAATAAGAAAGGCCAGTCAAAGTTCTCAGAGTTATAACCAGTAATAATGTCTGGTTGAACTGCATCGATAATTTTAAAGAACTTCTCAATGTTTTCTCTCTCACTATTACGTTTATCAACAGAAGTAGAACCAATAGTTTCTAAAACACCTTCTAGTCCTTTGTTATCACGTACACCTATCTGAAAGATTGCATTTTTACTTGCAAACAATCCTTCAGTCTCTAAGTCAAATTGAAATCTATGGACATCATCATAGTCATCCATTCCATTGAACAATCTTTTACCACTTTGGATAAGGTATTGTTCAGTAGGGCTAAACATAACAAAGAAACTTCTAAACATTGGTGACTTATCATCATTTGGGTCAATGTGTTTATCACTAAATACATCTATACCACCCTCTTTAAAAAACTTTAAAAGGTTGTTGTAAGAATGTTTACAAGTAGCCATGTACTTATATCCATCTTCCATGCGTTCTGGTGTATAACCATCTTCGCTGCTAGTATTAAGTTTTGTGATTTTAATACCATAGTCACGACAAGCTTGCATGATTTTAAGGCGTTTACCGCCATAAATCATAGAAGTTACTTCTTCTTTAAACCATAAGAACGGTTTATAGGTATCATTGTATAAGTATTTACCGCTTTCTGGGTCATTGACAACCAACGTAACTGTTGGTTCACTGTAGTTAGATTCTATAGCTACAATGTATTTTTCTGGGTTTGAACCTTGCAAAAAGGTTTCTATTTCCTCATTACTTACTTTTGTTTTTGTACTACTCATAAATTATTTTTTCATTAATATACAAACAAAAGTAATACAATTCAAGAAATAATACAACATTTTTTTTAACTTTGTACATTACAAAGTTACGAAATTAATTTCAGATTGTCAAGTTATTTTTTAATTGACCCCTCTAAAACATTTATAAATAGTTCTTCTCTGATAGGAACAATAAGCGTTCCACTACCATCTAAAAATTCAATTTCAAATTGACCAATGTATCTACCACCAATAGACGTTTGTTTTGATGTAAATTGATAAACTAAATAAAACTCATCACAATTACAGTCACCTTTAGGTAAAACTTGTTCAATAGACGCATTACTACATGCAACACGTTTAACACCAGTAACAACATCAGACATAGTAAATGTTATATTAGCATTTTGGATTTTATCGTGAAATTTGTTAAAATCATTTCTACCATCCTTGATTAGTTCAAGTTTTAATTTTGGTAATGTTGCGTTTTTATTAATATAGAATTCCATAATTATAAATATCTTTTTTAACCGATAAATCCATATTTAGATTTAAAATAATTCCACACAGTTGTTAAACCAGCATTAGGTACAGCACCATCGTAGAGTAAAACCTCTGCAACATCTAAAGCAGTTGCTTGAGCAAATGTAGTACCATTATAACCACCAGCAATAGAAAACTTACCGTTACTTGAAACAGTCTTCATTGTTTTATTAGAACCTACAGCAACTATTGTATCTCTAAGTGTTGACCCAGCATAAGCAGTAATAGTACCAGCACTCATTCTAAACGTATAATAATAAAAATGGTCTTCATTAACACCACCACTACCCCATGGTATTTCAGCGGTTGTAACATTAAATGAATTATTATAATACCATAACTGCATAAAATTTGGACCAGCATCAGCATCAACACCAAATCCCTCGCTTTCACTAGACCAAGCAGCGTTGTATTCAATTATAGGGTTACCAGCACTCCACGTTCTTAATGGGTTTTTTCTCATAACAAAAAACAATGTAAACCCAGTACTAATTGCTTGCAAACTAGCTGTTCTAGGTATTTCTAAACGTTCTGAATTAATATCGGAAAATCTCATGAATGGGAATGAAGATGACGTACCACTAGGTGAGAATGTAGTTGCTGAATAAGTAGGTGAAGTCGAAGTGTTAGCAGTTAAATTATTACCATATATTGTTTGGTCTTGCCATAATCTAATATTAGTATTATTTAAAGTTGCTGCACTATATGGAAAACCATTAAAAACACCTTTTAAAGAATCAACCCATAGAATAGCCTTGGCTGACCCAAAAACTGGTATCGGGTCACCAGAACTATATCCTTCTCTATAATTAAATGGTATGTTAAACATTATCTAAAATCTTTTGCTATTAGACCATACAAGTCTGTACCGTCACTTATAAATGTAAATATATCAACAGCATTTGATATTGATGTTAATATTGGTGCAATACCAGATTGCCATTTGTACTGAGAACCCCAAGTTACCACTCTAGAACCAGTCGCATTTTGTTTAACAATCATAGTATAAACCGCACCATTCTTAACGTTAGTACCATTTGCAATTGTTGTCGTTGCAGCTGATAATATAACATGTTGTATGTTGCTATTATTCCAGTTTGGTGTATGTGTAGCAGTTACAGTACCAGCAGTATAAACTGGGTTATTTGCTTGACCAGTATAAGTTAAATTACCATTTATTGTTAAACCAGTCATTGTATTGATATTAACAGATAAATCACCACTAGATTGTTTAACAGTTAAATTATTATTTAAATATGTAAACCCAGTCACAGATGTTGAACCAGTACTGAATCCAGTTACATTAAATGTACTACCACTATTATTAGTAAATATAGCTGTTCCAGTAAAATTACTATATGTACCTCCAGTTACAAACGTATCACTTGTTTTAAAACCAGTTACACTAAATGTACCACCAGTGTTATTTCTAAACGTAGCTGCACCAGCATTATAAGTACCACCAGTCACAAAAACATCTAGAGGTATCTGTCTAGTTCTAACAAAACCATCACCATTTCTAACTAACATTGTAGTTATTGAATTATCAGTTGTTGCAGACTGGACATTTAAATATGGTACATAAACCGTATCAGCACTTAACCCATTTATATAAGAACCACCAATAACCGCACTTCTAATACCAGTAACGGTAGATTCTGTAGACCATATAAAAGATAAATTACCAGTAGCAATTGTGTTATGACCACCAGCAAATGAATAATCACCAAACGATTCAGTATTTTGTCCAACCGACATTGAAGAAATACCTCTAGCCCACGTTGAATAACCAGCAGCAAATGAATTATCACCATCAGCCATTGTTGAATTGTTTATCGCAACAGCATAATCACCATTTGCATCTAACCCAGTACTATTAATAGCCTTTATTGAACCAATACCAGTCGTACCAGAAGCCCATAATGTATCACCACCAGTTGAACCACTACTAGAACCACTAATACTACTTAAATTCCTATAAGCAATGTTATTATTAGCATCTAATGTTAAAAATCTAGTTGTAGTATTGTCATTAGCAGCATTTTTAATATTTAATCTTTGAACATAAACTGTATTGTTTGTTGAACCAGTTATATTTTCACCACCTAAAATAACAACGCCTATTTTACCGTATGGGATAACATTTTTATAACCACCTAAGATAAATGATAATTCAGAATTATTAATAGTGTTACCAGTACCACCAATAATAGCGTTGTAATATCTCGTAAATGCTGGATTGCTATCAGATAAAATACTGTTATCAGAACCACCAATAAGAGCAGAACCATCACTATCAGCCATTTCGTTTGAATTACCACCAATAATAGCTGCAAATTTAGATGAAGTTATTGAGTGAAATTGTCCATTTAATATTGTTGATTGTTTACTATTACCACTAATAGAGTTTGTAAATCCATTAAAAATAACAGCTGTATCACTATCTAAAATTTGGTTACCGTAACCATTAAGTATTGATGTATAATTAGGTTGATTTACTCCATCAACAGCTTGATAAATACTATTATTTGCACCACCTAAAATGTTTGCATGTGATATACCATAACCATTAATATATGAATTTGAAGCGTTTATAATAGCATTGTTATTTGATTCTAAACCACCAGTATTATCATTTATATAAGATTCATATGAACCAATAATTGTTGATGTATCTTGATTTGTAAGTGTAGAGTCAAAAGAGTTATATATACCGTTATATTGATTATCACCTATGATAGTGTTTCCATTACCTCCAATAATAGCACTTGATTCATCAGAAACACCACCACCAGTTTGTATTTTGTTATTTGAACCACCAGCAATAAATCCATATGCTGGACCATAATATGCAAATGCATCGATAAGGTTATTATAACCACCAATAACAGCTGAACTGTCCGCTTGTATTGTACCATTTTCAGTACCACCCAAAGCAACACCGTTAAACGTATCAATCAATAAATTAGCATCACCACCAAAAATACCAGAGTTAATACTTATACCAAATAATATATGACCATTACCACCCATTATAACACCACTAGTAGAACCAGAATACATATAATGGTCTTTACCACCTAAAATAGCTGAATAATTAGCATATGTACCATAATTGCCAGTTCCAAATTGTCCATTACCACTTACAAATTGATGGGCGAATGAAGAAATACCATCAGCTACAACATAATTAGAACCCACACCTTCACCACCAGCATGTGAACTATCACCACTTGCTAATGTACCAGTACCTTCAGCATGTGACATATCACCACTTGCAATTGTTCCGTTACCTTCAGCATGTGAAGCGATACCACTCGCAATAGTACTACCACCTTCAGCATGTGACGCTGAACCATATGCTTTAGTTAATTCACCTTCTGCATGTGATGTAGCACCAGTTGCCATAGACGACCAACCTTCAGCATGTGAATAATCACCTCTTGCTATTGTATCGTTTCCTTCTGAATGTGACGCATAACCAAATGCTCTTGTTTGAAAACCCTCTGCATGTGAAGCAACACCTCCAGCAATAGTCTCAACACCAAATGTAGAAGAAGAGGCACCACTAGCAATAGTGTCAACACCAGTAGCTAAAGAAAATTGTCCACTAGCCAATGTTGCATGATTTATTGCTACAGCATTAGTTCCAGTTGCGTCTAACCCAGTAGTGTTAATAGCTTTTATTGAACCAACACCAGTTGAACCAGATGTCCAATATGAATCAGAACCACCAGAGCCACCAGAACCACCAGTTGAAGCACTAAAAGTAATAGTTTCTCCGTTATATTTTTTTAATGTAACTAATCCTCCACTATTTTCAGCTTCATAAATTATATGACCTTTTAGGTATATAAAGTTACTATCAACATCTTGATGTGACAATGTAGCATTTCTGGTTAAATCGTTAGCATAAGGGCTATTTAATATTCTTAGAATTATCATTTTATTAGTTTTTATATAAATATTTAAACTTATTGTTTATTGGTAGTATTCGATTATAAATCTGAATTTAAAATCTGGTATTGTACCATAATTAAAGTCGTAAGCAAATGGTTGTATTTGAAATGAAATATAAGACGAATAAAATACATCAACAATATCACCAGTGTTTATTTCATTATCAGAAATATCCCAAGTTTGATAATAAGGATAAGCTGTAGAGTTTAATGGTTTATTCCCTATAAATGTACCACCTTCAGTACCTAAACTAACATTTGAATATGAATCAGTATTAGCTACTTTTTCACCCCATAATGTCCCAGCGTCCCCGATATTTGCTGATGTGTATATTGTACTGGCAGATACGGCAACACCAGATATAACTTTATTCGTATACACTCTAAGTAATTCACCATTAGCCGCACCAAGTCTAGTATTTAATATAGAACCATCATATGGTGAATAATAATCAGATTCACCACCAGCCGCTACCCTAGCTAAAGTACTTCTTGTTCTATTACTATCAATTAAATTAGTATAAATTTTAATCTTACTAATACCTTTCCATGGTGTTTCTGGTCTGAATGCTAAATAATAATCACCATTATAATAACTACTTAAAATAGCTGATTTATTTTTACCATCGTAACCCCAATTAGTACTATTAAAATTAGGACCAGCCCCAACATAATTAGAATTATATGCAGTTATCACTGGATTGGACCCACTTTTAGTTAATGCACTAATTGAAATTGTTATTTCACCACTATCATATTGACCAGTTGCTGGTGTTGAAAACGTCCACGCACCTGGTAATGGATTCTTAATACAAATGAATTCATATAAATTACCATCTGGTGGTATAACCGCTGGTGTGTTTATTGGTAAATTATTTACTTGACCACCAATATTAGAAGGAAATATATGTAATAATGTAGAACCATTATTAATTACTTTTACACTTTTTCCAGTAACTGGTTGCGGCAATTTAGTTGCATAATTAGTTGATGTTACACCAGTAAACACATTAACACCATAAACCATAACAGATGTAGTTGCGGTTGTTGTATTATTGGCATTTAAATTATCATTAACAGTATAAATTGAATCAGAAATATTTGAACTACTGCTAATACCAGAAACACTAAATGTTCCACCAGTATTGTTACTAAATGTAATGGTACTATTAGAATAAGTACCACCAGTTACGAACACATCTGTCGCACCACTTAACACATACTCTTTTAAGTCATCAACAACCATATTTTTGGTTGTCCCAGAATCCATTATTAGGATTAATTCAGTACCTTGAATAGCTGTATCCGCAGAAAATTGATTTATTTTTTTATTTAACATTTTTACGTTTTTTAATAAATATGATAAAATTTTACTTTGTATAGCATATTCAATTATTAATTAATTAATTCCACATGTCACCATATTTTTCAACTATACCTTCATAGCTTAATGGACAAACATAGAATTTAAATTTAGATATTTTACCAATGAATGTTCCAGCAAAATTTTCTTCAATTAATAACCCTCTATCGTTAAAATCTAACCCATCAAAAGTTTGACTCTCTAATAACCCTTGAGACCCACCACCTAAACTAAAATTAAACGGAACACCTACTTGTTTATCTTTATATTCGTTTAGTCTTTTAGCGATAAATTCATCAAATTCATCTACCCAATAAATTAATTTACTGTTAATATAAAAAGATAATCTACCCTTTCTTGGTTTTGCTATTTTTAAGTCACAATCATCTAAATAATCTTGTGATTCATATTTAATTACCACATGTGTCCACATGTCTTCTGGGACAGTATTTGGTGCTGAATAACCCTCTTCAATTGTGGCACCAGTAACATAAGATACGACACCAGTACTAGCGGTAACACATTGACCAGTATAAGTTAATAATCTATAACCAATACTACCATCATCTTTTACTCTAAAACCTATAGCATTATCAATAACGTCTATTTGATTATTTAATTCCGTAATATCAGATGTAAAACCGCTAAAAGTACAAACAGTGTCTCTTCCTAACCCATCACTTTCACCGCTGCACGAATAACAATTACATTTATTACTAGCAGCTCTACCATAAATTAAAAATGGGTTTTGAGTATTGGTTACTCTTTTTGTGTTTTTAACAACAACAATACCTTTTCCGTCATACGAACATGCGGTTTGAGTTCCTAACCCATCGCAACCACTAGAACATGGGTTACAACCACATCTACCACAAGACGAACTTATTTCAGTTGAATCATTATTTAATATTAAAAATCTAGTTGATTCCGAAACAATAATTTTTTCATCTTTTTCAGTAACAATATATTCTCCAAACTCATCAATTAAAAAAGATGCTGAATCACCAGATAATCTTTCATGTGGTTTACACGTTGACCTACCATAAATTAAAAATTGATTTGTGATTAAATCTATCTGTACTGGCGGTGGCGACAATGGTATTGCAATACCGTAATCTCCTATAATTCTAACATCAGTTTCTTTTATAGGTGTACACCATGGACTTAATGTATCAGTACAACCAGTAGGTACTACACATGTGCTAGTACATCCAGTATCAGCACCTTCCCATACATTCCAAAATTTATTTTCAGCTCTAGTACCCATATAGAAGAAAAATCCTTTATTATTTGGGAAATCTTGATTTAATATTTTGGAATTAGAATTATGACACTCACCTGGATATTCTTGAAAATTTGGATTCAATACGAATTCAGATGACCATCCTATATTCATTCTTACTGGTAAAACTTCGTAATCATATCCATCTATTTTATAAAAACCTTGATAAAACCCACCACAAAATTGAACAAAAGGGTTAGTAACACCAGTAACAGCATATGTTGTATAATCGTATTCTTCAGTAGTACCAGTAACTTTATTCATAAACATTTTTTTGTTGTCTTTTTCCAAAATTAAAGTACTTCCAGTCAAAGCTTCAACTAGTGTTTGATTTGTAGTATCACCAGTGTTCCTTTCAAAAGTCACATACCCATTATCAATACCAGTTAAACCAAAAGTATCAAATGTATAACCAGTATTTATAGCACCAGACCAAGTAGATAAACTAATTATTGTTGTTGAAGTATGTGCACTATTTTTAAATGTTTCTATTTTACCAAAATTAAAGTTAACTGCTGCTCCACAACCAGCACCACCTCCACCACCAGCACCACAAGCGTTATAATCATCAGATGTTATTATAAAATCCCAGTAATCAGAATTTGATAATTTTAAATCTAATTTGTTAAAATTGAAGTTTTTAATATTTCCCATTAGAAGTTTTCTAAATTAGTTCTTTTCCAACCAGTACTAGTTTTAACGTACATATAGTTATCATCTCTCGTTATGTTACCTTCACTACCAGCAGTATCGTTAGATGATGTTGGTGTGTATAAAGGTATTGTTAATGCATTAGGTTTAAAATCGTTGTTTGTGATGAAATTACCGTTAGCATCAGTTATCAAATCAGCTGATTGGTCTTGACCTTTTGCATGTAATACACTTAAACCACCACCTAATGATGTTTCTTGCGTTCCATTGAAATTTAATTCAATGTTATTATCTTCAGCTAATATTGTTTGTGTTTCTAAATGAGTATTATTTGATGTTGTAACACCAGACGATAATTCTTTTACTGCCTCGATTAATAAAGCAACTACATTATCATAATGCACACCCATATATTCTTCTTCTGTGTTTTTATTCACAAAAGTTAACTCTGGAACTATACTATTAACTTCTTGTGCTATTAAACCTATCCTAACATCACCATTCGGTTCTTCAGTCCAATTATATTTTACACCTCTTAATTGATTTACTTTATCCAACGCATTAGTAAGTGTTTCAATGTTTGTTTTTAATCTTTCGTCTGATGTATTTGTAGTTAATGTACCATCAGAAGTATAATGTAATGCACCAGCTGAAGCTGACGAACCAACACCTCTAAATCTAGCGTTACCATTAACATCTAATCTTTGTGTAGGGTCTTGATTGTGAGGTACATTAATAGCAACATAACCTCTAGATGAACCAGAACCTTGTATATGTAAATCTGGGTTATTAGAAGCACCAGCACCAGAAGTTTGACCAGCATAGAATCTAATATAATCAGCACCAGTACCAGATGTTGAACCATCATTTGAAATAATATTTAACCCATTTGTAAAAATACCAGCATATATGAATGCATCACCTTGATAACCATATACTGTATATATAGCATCATCCCAAGCTCTAGCACCCATACTTATCGAAGCTAATTTATTTGCGGTATTAGCTGTACCAGCAACCACTCCAACACTTGGTAGACCAGTTGTTGCTGAAAGAGTTATATTACCTACACCAGTACTACTATAAAATAATCTATTTCCAGTTCCTCTAGCATCAATCAAATATTGTGGATTACCAGTTTGAATACCAATATAACCTCTATTTGTACCATCACCTTGAATCTGAAAATCTGGTACTGCTGCTGCACTAACACTATTTATACCAGCATACATTCTTATATTGTTAGTACCACTACCACCACTTCTATTAATGATGTTTAAGTTGTTTGTTTTTTGTGATGAACTTAAATATGTATCACCAGAAAGTCCAACCAATTCTGAAGTGGCTGTTGATATTGAATCATCACCCAAAACACCCATTTGTAAAGATAACCCAAAACCACCTAAATAACTATTAGTAGCAGCCGCTATTTGTGGTACGTTGGTACTATTAGCTGAAAAAACAAAACTCTTAAAAGGTAAATCATCACCAGTGTAAATATCAGCCAAAACAAGTCTAGCATTATTAGCTCTAGCATCAATAACATATTCTGGTGTTTTTGTATTTATACCTAATTTAGATGCTGTACCGCCACTATTAACAATTAAATTAGGTACATAAACATAATCACTTGTTGTCGCTGTAATATCACTACCACCTAAAATAACGCTTCTACTAACATATTGGTTAATAACATTTCTTCTACCACCAATTATAGCTGAATTATAATTTGTATTAGAAGTAGCATGACCATTTATTGTATTACCAGACCCTCCTAAAATTGTACAATGAGCAGTTTTACCAGTAATTGTGTTATCAACACCACCAATTATTGTGCTAAAGTTTGTCACATCATTACCATCAACATTGTCACCACCAGTACCAGAATTATAAATGGTGTCAGTACTAAAATCAAGCAATCTATTACGTAATCCACCTAAAATAATTGACGAAGTGTAATTTTGTATTTCATTATATGTCCCTCCAACGATACTAGAAGATGTTGATGCAGATATAGTATTAAAAGCACCACCTAAAATAGTTTCATTACTCTTTCCTTCAGTTCCAGCTAAATCAAAATGTATAGTATTACCCATACCAGCCAATATAGCTGAATAAAAATGACCATTAATTGTATTACCAGACCCAGCAATTATTGCTGAACTAATAGTAGTAGCATAATTAGCAAATCCTCTTTCGATACTGTTTAGTTTACCACCTAATATTACTGAATCATTTGCAGCGTCTTTAATAACATTTCCAGTACCACCACCAATAAACGAATTAGAACTACCAGTTATAGTGTTTTCAAAACCACCAGTTATATTAGAATAACTAGATAATTGTAATACTGAAGCAACACTAACATCAGAAGATATATTATTTCCAGCACCACCTAAAATACTAGCATAAGATATGTCTTGACCAAAATAAGTGGACCTACTATTCATAGTATTCCCAGACCCACCTACAATAGTATTAGCATTGCCACCATTACCAACATGACTAGTATAAAGATTCTTATATCCACCAAATATTGAAACATCAGAAACACCTTCACCAGTTACTTTATTTTGATACCCACCAATAATTGTAACTCTAGCACCACTACCACTAATAAGACTGGTACTAGGATTATATTCATTTTCCTCACCACCAATAATAATTGAACTTGAAACATAACTACAATAAGAAGGTTTTATACTATTATTAAGACCACCAATTATACCAGAACGAACACTAGTAAAAGCAGAACAATTCACACCACCTAGTATAAAACTACTAACACTACCTATACCAGCTGTTCTACCATCAATTAAGTTATTATTACCACCAGCAATAAATGAATTATCAGCAACATAAATTGAATTATTAGCACCACCAATTATAGATTCATTAGATGAATCACCATAGTTATTTAAACAGAAATCAATAAAGTTATTAAAACCTCCAACTATTACTGAATTTGAGTGACCAGAAATTGTATTGTTTCGACCAGCAATGATTGCAGCGTATTTAGAAATATTAGATATTGTATTACCAGTACCAACAAAAATACCAGAACTAATCGAACCACCAGATATCTCATTATTACGACCACCAACTATAGCTGAGTCATTACTATATTTATGTATTTCATTCTCTCTACCACCCAATATTGTTGAGTTATTTGTTGCCTCATAAATAATATTGGAATAACCACCACCAATAAAAGAATTTTCAGCATTTGCGTTAAAACCTGGTTGAGCTATACCTAAAATATTATATCTACCACCTAAAATACCAGAATAATCGGATAATTCTATATAATTCTCTTTACCACCTAAAATATAACTGTTTTCACCCCCACTAGATATAACTGATTGATTCGAATGAATAAAACTATAATTACTGTCAGTACGTGAACTATAACCACCAGCGTGTGAATTTGTACCATACGCTATTGTGTCACTACCCTCAGCATGGGATGCAAACCCACTAGCTATTGTACCACTACCTTCAGCGTGAGATACACTACCACCAGCTATTGTATTTTGACCCTCAGCGTGTGATGTAGAACCACTTGCGATTGTACTAGAACCTTCAGCATGTGATTGAGACGCAGAAGCTATTGTATTAGAACCTTCGGCATGCGAACTATCACCACCAGCTATCGAACCAGAACCCTCAGCATGTGATGTATCACCACTTGCAATAGTAATATTACCTTCAGCATGACTTCTATAACCACTAGCTATTGTATCTTTTCCTTCAGCATGTGAATAACCACCACCAGCTACCGTATTACCACCTTCAGCATGTGATGTATTTCCACTCGCTATTGTACTATGACCTTCAGCATGCGAATTACCACCACTTGCGGTTGTACTCTCACCTTCAGCGTGAGAAACAACACCACTTGCTATTGATAAATAACCTTCAGCATGACTTCTAGCATTACTAGCTATTGTATTACTACCTTCAGCATGTGAATAAACACCACTTGCAATTGTATTAACACCTTCAGCATGTGCTGCTGTATTACTAGCTATTGTATCTTCACCTTCAGCATGAGACAAATCACCTAACGCTTGTGTACCACCACCTTCAGCGTGTGAAGCTATACCACCAGCTCTTGTATTAACACCTTCAGATACAGAAGTAGAACCACTGGCAATACCATTAGAACCACCTAATACAGCTGAATTAGCACCAGTACCAGCAGTCCATATTGTTGCTGTTGTGGCACTTGAATTAAAAACCCAACCACCCATACCTTCTGAATCCAAACAAGTCCAAACATATCCAACTTGTGGATTATCTGAAATTATTAATTTTTCAGTTCTAGTTATACCAGAAACATCAACCCATATTGTTCTACCAGTATAATCTAACGTTGAAGCAGTATAAACATCAAAGTTATTTGTTGTTATAGTACCACTATATGTTGATGGAGTTAATTGTGCTATTGTTACTACTGAAATGTCAAAATTAACACCAGAATAAGTCAAAGCAACTGTGTTCCCATCGATTACTGTTGTTGTATTAGGTGTCCAAACAGCACCAGTATTTTGTGTTAAACCAGATGTTGATGAAGTTAACGCAGATAAAGCTGAAACACCTAATTGCATTCTTGGGTCTGACCAATTATAAACTGTTGTTGTATTATTACCAGAAAACGTACTTGCTATATAAGTATAATTTCCAGTAATAGCACTAGTTGTTAAATTTGGTCCACTAGGTAACAAATTAAAAGGTAAACCAAATGACGTACCACCAGATAAAACTGTTCTAGTTATAGGTCTTTGTTTTGCTTGTCTATTGTCTGAAAAATCTAATTTTGTTCTAAATCCACTCATTTTATTCTTTTTATTATAAATATTAAAAGAAATGAATATATTTATAAATAAAGATTTTTTATGAAAAGAATAACTAAAAAACAATTAGATGAATTAGTAGGTGGTGATTTCACTAGCAGCGGAAGTGATATAAACATCATAGGCAATAGAGAAATACAAACTGGACCTATTGAAAAACCTTATAATGACGATTCTACTTACGAAAAGGGTATTTCAACATTTACTGATGTAGTTTTTGGTAGATATAGACAAAATATTCCATGGTTTGCTGTTTACAGCTTTGGTGGTATTAGAACTGGTGGTATTACACTTAATTATGGTTTATCTGAAAATAAAAAAAACATTTTAACAAAAGAAAATATTGAAGAATTAATTGAAGACTTAGTAAAAAAAGGTAAAGATTCAGATGTAAAACCTAAAAACTATAACCCAGATGTTGAAAAAGTTATGGATAAAATTTCTGATTTAGAATTATCTGAAGAACAAATAGAACAATTGTTAAAAGCTTTAGAAGACAAAAAGAATAACCCTTCAAAAACAAAAAACATTTAACATGGCTAACAGAGCAATAAAAGATAATAATTTAACTATAGACAACGAAACAAAGAAGTATAAAGCTTATGCTACTGAAGAAACACGTTTAAAACAAGCTAAAGAGTTATGTGAAGTACAGAAAAATTGTTCTGAATATAATAGATTAGGTGGTGAAAATAGATTAAGAGAAGTCGAAAACTTAGTTCACCAAGAACAAAAAAAAGACGAATTAAAAAGAAATGTTCAAGACGTTACTAGTCCAAAAAACGTTCATCAAAAGGAAAAAAACCCTACAGAAGTACCAACACCTAATGTTGCTAAAAAAAGTCATGATAAAAACGGTACTATTTTATCTATTTCTGACGCTTTAAAGGAAGAAATTTCAACAATGAAATATTTAATAGAGTACATGAATAACAATAACAAAAAAATAAATTTATAAAATTATGCCAACTCCTTACATTTACGGTCAAACTCCGTTAGAAAAATTCGCAATAAATGGTAATCCATCATATGGTAACTCTGGTAGACTTTGGTTAATTCAACAATCTAAAGTTGGTACTGGTAAATACCCATATGCTGGACCATATAAAAACCCAGATATTACTGGTAATCAAGGTGATAAATATAGTGTAACACATACAAACGCTAAAGCTGACACAGTATCACCTTATTTAGGTAAAGGTACTGGTAACCAAATTGATGTTGTAGACACATATAAAGGTGTTACTGCTAGAATTAATTATGCTGGTGGTAGTTTAGAAGATATAAAAGGAAATGTAACTAATGGTGGACTTGGTAGAGAAAAACAACAACTTTTAAACTCTACTACATGGGGATATGGTACTAAAGTATTAAATTACAAAGAGTACGATAAACAACCAGATATGACAGCTAATAAAGGACAAGTAAATATTATTTAATAATATATGCCAACTCCTTATATTTACGGTCAAACTCCGTTAGAAAAAGCAGCAATAGCTCAACGTTTATGGTTAATTCAACAATCTAAAGTTGGTACTGGTAAAGTATATGTTGGCCCTTACAAAAATCCAGCCATTACTGGTATGTTTGGTGGTATATATAGTCTAACACATACAAACGCTAAAGCTGATACAATAACACCTAGTTACGGTAAAGGTACAAATCAACAAATAGACGTTACAAACACATATAAAGGTGTTGTTGCTAGATTAAATTATGATGGTGGTAGTAAAGAAGATAGAGACGGTGTTTTAGGAATTACGGATTCTGGACGTAACGCACAATTACAACTTAATAGTACCACATTTGGTTATGGTCCTGGTCCAACTCCAGGTCCTAGTATTGGTTTTCAATATGCTAAACCTTCCTTAACAGCGTTTAACACTGGAAAAATTATATTTTAAAAAAAATAATTAATGAAACTTTACAATCTATATCAATCAGTTATATTAGAAGAAATCATTAGGTTGACACAACTAAACGAAGCGGTGTCAACTAGTGATGTTGATAATATTTTGAATGGTGACCCAAACAAACAAGGTAAATTTTATTACGTGTCGTTTAATTATCAAGGAAAAGATGGTGAAGTTTCTAATAGATGGGTTCAAGTAACTCAAAGAAATGTCTCAACAGCTGATAACGGATTAATTGATGCGTACCAAGTTTCTAAAAACGGTAAATCTTCAAGTCCATCAAATGAAGCACGTAGTGCTACTGGTTGGAAAAAATTTGATTTGAACAGAATGAGTGATATTAAAGTTTCAAAAGTGCCTTTTTATCAAGAACCAAAACCTTATACTTCTGGTTATAGAGCAGATGGTACACCGATAATTGCAAGATTTAATAAGACTGGTAATAATTCACCATCTGTGAAAAGTACAGAAAAAATTGCTGCTCTTGGTTCATATCAATACGCTGATAGTACTGTAGCTAATAAAGAAAAACAAAAACAAAAAGCCGAAAAAGATACACAAGCAAGATTACAACAACAAAAACAAAACTTTGGTAATAGACAACAAGCAGCACAACAACAACAAGACGTAGAGAAAAAAGAATTACAAAAAGTAGAGTTTGATAAATTTAAAGAAAGACAACAACAAAAACAGTTGCAACAAAAACAGTTGCAACAAAAACAAACTCAAGAACCACAAGATGGTGAGATAGAAAATAATGATATAGAAAATAAAGATGAACTAAATAACGTATAATATGGATACACCAGCACCAGTTAATTTAGCAGCACTTAAAAGTATTTTAGCAAAGGCTAAAACTGTTATGAACAAAGTAGAAGAAAACACTACTCCAATAAAATCTAGTAATAAATCTGTTAGAGAAGACTACGATAGTTATCAACAACCAGCTTATGATGAAAGAGATGAAAGAGAACCAATTTATGAACAATTTTCTCCACAATCATCATCTAGTATGCAACCACAAATGTATACAGCTGAACAAGTAATGGCTTCAAATTTGCCTCAAGCGATAAAAGAGGCTATGATTAAAAATCCAATACCACAATTACAAGGACCACCATCTAGTTTTTCATTGGAAGACTTAGGTGAATTGGTTGAAAAACCACAATCTAAATTTAAATCACCAAGTGTTCCATTACGTGAATCTTCTGGTAGTTACCAACAACAAATGACTATAGACCCTAACATGTTAAAGTCTATGGTTAAGGAAGCGGTTGCTGAATACTTTAAAGAATCTTACGAAAAAAGAATAACAGAAACCACAATTGCAAAGACAATAAATTTACTGATAAAAGAAGGTAAATTACAAACAAAGAAAAAAATATAAAAAAAGGGGTTTAAAGACCCCTTTTTTATTTACATATAAAATTTTATTCTTATAATTAAAATATTAATAAAAAGTTTTTAAATAAATTTTATGAAAAAATTAAAAGTACTAGTAGTACCAAGTGACAGAACTGGTGTTTCATATTACAGAAGCACAAACCCTCATATCGCATTAGAAAATAACTACCCAACTGAATTTCACGTTGACGTTGATTATGAGCCACAATTAAACAATGACGAATGGTTAAAACAATATGATATTATCCATTACCATAGAACATTAGGTAATTATGAACAAATGGGTCCGTTATTAGAAAAATTAAAATCTTTAGGTATTGTTACCATTATGGATTTAGATGATTATTGGTCTCCAGGTGAACATCACCCAGCGTATCATTTAATCAAAGCACATAAAATCGATGAGATGATTTTAAATAACATTAAATTAGCTGAAAATGTAACAACTACAACAACTTTATTCGCTAATGAAATTGCTAAATTTAATAAAAATGTTCACGTTTTAGCTAACGCAATCGAACCAACAGAAAAACAATTCACCCCTAACTTAGAACCATCAAATGGAAGACTTAGAATTGGGTGGTTAGGTGGTTCATCGCATTTAAAAGATTTAGAAATTTTAAAAGGTATTGTCGCTAAACTTACAACAGATAAATTAATTGATAAAGTTCAATTTGTGTTATGTGGATTTGATATTAGAGGAACCCACACTGAAATTGACCCAACAACTGGTGAACAAAGAACTAGAAACATTAGCCCAATGGAAAGTGTTTGGTATTCATATGAAAGAATCTTTACTGATGACTATAAATCAGTTAGTCCAGAATATAAAGATTTCTTAATGAAATTTATACCTAATTCTGAATTTGAAGGGATTAATAACGAAGCGTATAGACGTGTTTGGACTAAACCTATTTCTACTTACGCTACTAACTATAATTTATTTGACGTATCGTTAGCACCGCTAGAAGAAAATATCTTTAATAAGGTTAAAAGTCAATTAAAAGTAATTGAAGCTGGTTTCCACCATAAAGCAATTATCGCTCAAAATTTTGGACCTTATACAATAGATATTAAAAACGCTGTTAAATTTGGTGGTGGGTTTGAAGAAGATGGTAATGGCATCTTGATTGATGAAGTTAAAAACCATAAAGATTGGTATGCGTCAATTAAAAAATTAATTCAAAATCAAGATATTGTTAAACAATTACAAGATAATTTACACAACACAGTTAAAGATACTTATTCATTGAATAAAGTAACCGAACAAAGACGTGAATTGTATTTAAACCTTATTGCTGCTAAACAAAAAACAATAACAAAAGAAGAAAAAGAAATAGCATAATGAGTAGAAAAGACGATATTAAACTTTTATTTAACTTTATGATTGAGTTATTAAGAGAAGATGAAAAAGAAGAACTTAAAGTTGAATCTAAACAAGTATTAACTGAAACACCTAAAGAAGATGAATCAGCTAAACATATCTTGGACGTTATGAAACGTACTGAACTTATGGACAGAATGAGACGAACAACAATGGGTAGACCTACTTTGGTTCCGCATGGTGAAAGAGATGAAGATGAAATAGCTATTGTTGATAATGAAAGAATAGAAACGCATAAAAAAGAAAAAGGAACTAAAAACATTAAAGAAATTTTAAGTAACGCTAAAGATTTTATGGATGATTTGGAAACTAAAAAACCAATAACACCTAGTGTACCACCAAGTGTTTTAAATGAACAAGAAAACCATTTATATGCACCTATAAATAAATCTGAAGTTTTTGAAAAACTTCAAAAATAAATATTGATTTATTCGTATTTTGTTAGTATATTAGTAAATATAAAACTAATAAAATAAAATAATATGTCATTAACACAAGAAAAAATTGTTGCTAACACAAAAAAATATTTTGACACTGCAACAAAATTAGGTTTCATGAATGATGAATTCATGAAATTCTTAGGGGAGTCTTTTATTAAAGCTCCAGCGTCAACAATGGCAGACCTACACAATGCTTTTGAAGGTGGTTTAATCGACCACCTTCTTAGAGTAGGGTCTTACGCTGTAAAATTCAATAACGCATTACCAGAAGAAGAAAAAGTTGACCAAAACTCATTATTGAAAGTTTGTCTTCTTCACCAAATTGGTAAAGCAAATCTTTACAAGCCATGTGATTCAGAATGGCACAGAAAAAACCAAGGAAAAATGTACGAATTTAATGAAGACTTAACATCTATGAGAGTGGGTGAAAGAAGTGTTTATTATACTATGTCACACGGTATCCAGTTAACTGAACAAGAATACACCGCAATCATTAATTTAGATAAAAGTGATGATAAAATGGTTGAGTATCATAACTCAATGTTAGGTGATTTATTAAAAACAGCTGTATTGTTTGCTGTTAAAAATGAAAAAACTAAAAAGTAATATGAGTTTAGATAACGAAGACTTAATAGCAGACATGAGAAACAAAATCTTGTTAATTGCTGACCCAGATAGTGGTTACACGCAAGAAGATTTTGATAACGAATTTAACGCTGATAAATTTAGTATTAATTATGATGCTCATAAAATTAAATTTAATTTTAAAAACGAATCAAATAACCAAGACCCAGAATATGCAACTTCTGGTTCATCTGGTTTTGATTTAAGAGCTAATTTAGATTCACCGATTACTATACCTTCACATGGTGTTAGAATTATCCCTACTGGTTTATATTTTGAAATTCCAGAGAATTTTGAAATTCAAGTTAGACCTAGAAGTGGTTTGGCTGCTAAAAATGGTGTAACTGTTTTGAACTCACCTGGAACTGTGGATGCTGACTATCGTGGCGAAGTTAAAGTTATTTTAATCAACCATGGCGATGAAGCTTTTACTATTAGTCATGGTGATAGAATTGCACAAGCAGTTATTGCTTCTGTAATCGGCAAAAACTTTATTAATTTAAATAAAGTAGATAACATAGACGAAAACACAGAACGTGGTTCTGGTGGTTTCGGTTCAACTGGTGTAAAATGATTAGAGCAGAATTTATAGAAACATTAAAAGAACATGCTAAAACAGCTGGTATCTTCAATGGAAGATTTATAAATATTTCTGATGATGAAAATCATTGGAAATATGAAAGACCAGCAGTAGACGCATTAGAACCTTCAATAGATTTATCTACTGAGGGTTTTGTTCTATTTTCACCAAACGTAGGGTTTAGTGATAATACTATCGAAAAAATAAGTTATGAAGATTTCATAACAAAATATAATTTAACTAGAAAATGATTACAGTAGTATATTGTACCAGACAATCAAATCCAGAACATAAAGAACATCTTATAAAGTCATCTGGGCTTCATAAACACATTGAGGTGATAGAAATAATCAATAATGGTGAATCGTTAACAAAAGCTTACAATCGTGGCTTAAAAATGGCTACAAACGATATTGTTGTTTTTTGTCATGATGATTTAACTATTGAAACTAAACAATGGGGTAACAAATTATTAAAAACGTTTGAAAAGAATCCAGAATATGGTATCATTGGTGTTGCTGGAACTAAATACATGTCAGAGACTGGCCAATGGTGGGTTAAATCTAAAAAAATGTATGGTAGAGTACAGCATACACATGAAGGTAAATCATGGTTATCTTCTTACTCTGAAGATTTAGGTCAATCAGTTGAAGAAGTTGTTATTGTTGACGGTTTGTTTTTTGCTGTTGATAAAACTAAAATGAAAATTAAGTTTAATGAATCAGTAGAAGGTTTCCACTTTTATGATGTAACATTTTGTTTTGAGAATCATCTAAAAGGTGTTAAGGTAGGTGTAATTACATCTATTAGAGTTAATCACTTGTCTATAGGTATGACAAACGAACAATGGGAGTCTAATAGACAACAATTCGCTGAAGCATTTAAAGATAAACTACCAGTTAATATTAAAAAACAATTAAGAAAAAATGAGAAATTAGATGTTCTTATTGGATGTTTAAGTTTTGCTAATTATACTGGTTCTGAATTATATGTTTTTGAATTGGCTAAAAAGTTGGTTAAAGATGGTTGTAACGTAAGTGTGTGTTCAAGTATTGGCGAACCTTTGGCTAAAGCAGCAAAACAAT
>Ga0208856_1000131_pt1 | contig 32334 bp, 32 predicted proteins | sample LakMenEpi13Jul12_FD_150690 | JGI IMG/M metagenome (GOLD analysis project Ga0208856, IMG submission 150690) | Freshwater microbial communities from Lake Mendota, WI - 13JUL2012 deep hole epilimnion (SPAdes) | ecosystem: Environmental > Aquatic > Freshwater > Lentic | place: Lake Mendota, Madison...
CAAAGAATGTATTGGTGTGTTCGGTGACTCAACTCTGTTGAGAGTTGAATTGGCTGGTGGTTTCGCTTGATGTAGTGCTGTAAACAGAGCCATTGATTATTCAAGGTTTTGATCAATCCGAAAGACGATAGAATTGTTTTTGTAAGATATGGTTAATAATTATTGCCTAGAAAGTTCTGTTACTGCAAATGCCACTTAACTGAGCAACTTGCAAAACAGATGAAAATCATCACTAGCCAGAATCTCAGCCAAACAAAAGCTTGCTTTTTATGTAATTCTACTTTTATATATGACCATCAAGCAAGCTATACTCCAGTTGTTACTCATTTCAATTAATTATTAAATTATTTAAAGGTGCACAGCATGAATATTCTAACTTTATTGGCGAGCATGTTGTTATTTTCTGTTTCAGCAAATGGGGCAGAGACTTGCTCTGACTTGCTTAATTATAAAATGACTAAATTAAGATCCAGCGAAGAGCTTGATTTTTGCCAAGCATTTCATAGCAAGGTGATTCTGGCCGTCAATACTGCCAGTAATTGCGGCTATACCCCACAATTTAAAGGCCTAGAAGCACTTTATCAAAAATATAAAGATAAGGGTCTGGTGGTGGTCGGCTTCCCCTCCAATGATTTTAATCAAGAGTTTGCTGAACCGGAAAAAACCGCCAATGTCTGTTATATCAACTACGGGGTGACTTTCCCGATGATGGAAAAAAGCGTCGTTAAAGGGCAGGCGGCGAATGCATTTTTTCAAAAATTGATTAAAACCACAGGCCATACGCCGGAATGGAATTTTAATAAATATCTGATCGGCCGCGATGGCGCATCTGTTGAGGCTTTTGCCAGTAATGTGACTCCTGAACAGCTGGATTCCAAAATAAGCTCACTATTAAGCCAAAAATAGCTTTAAACATCAGTATCTTGCTGGCTGTTTGATATCCGCCAGCAGTTTATGATGACAAGAAAGTTGAGTTTTTTAATGGGTTACCCTTATTTCTTCGTGTAAGGATTTGATGACTATGCGTAACGTTGGGATCTACTGGTTTGTTAATGATTTGCGTGTTCACGATAATACCAATCTGTTAAAAGCGGCCTCTGAAGTTGATGGTTTGCTCTGTATTTATTGTCTCGATCCGCAGTGGCTGTTGCCGAATCGGTATGGTTTGGGAACGATGTCAGCGAATCGTTGGCGCTTTTTAAAAGAATCACTGCTAGACCTAGATAAGCAATTACATCAATTGGGTCAGCATCTTCTGGTTTGTTATGAAGCCCCCGTCAAAGCTATCAGCCATCTGGCGAGTGAACACAAAGTCTCCTTTATTTATCGTAGCCGCCATGCTGGATACTATGAAAATCAGCAGTGGCTAGTCTTGCGAAAACACTTGCCATTAGTACAGTTTGTCGAAGCAGACAGCCATAGTTTGTTCGGCCTTGATCAATTGCCTTTTGCCTTGGAAAAATTACCTGATACGTATACTGAGTTTAAAAATACCGTTGTGCAATTGACGGTCGACAAACCTTTGCCAGTACCCGATTTTCTTCCATCCAGCCCGGCTTCGCAAATGGATTGGTTAAGGAATTTTCCCAACTGTTTAAAATTGACTTCTGAATCTGAGCAGGAAATCGTTTTTCATGGCGGGGAAACAGTGGGATTAAAGCAACTAACGGATTATTTTGCTACCGATTGTGCAAGTCACTACAAAGAACGGCGCAATGAACTGGAGGGCTGGGGAAATTCAAGCAAATTTTCGCCTTGGCTGGCTAACGGCAATCTCTCAGTTCGGCAAATTTATGACAATTTAAAACACTACGAACAGAAAGTCGGTTCGAACGAATCAACCTCCTGGCTATTTTTCGAATTATTATGGCGCGATTATTTTCAATGGTATGCGCATCGCCATGGCAAACATCTGTTCGCTTTTAATGGTATCAAGCAACAAAGGCCCTTAACCAGTTTTTACCCCGAGCGCTACCGGAAATGGTGCGTAGGCAACACCCCCTATCCACTGGTAAATGCATGCATGAAACAGCTTAATGCCAACGGTTTTATCTCCAATCGTGGCCGTCAGATCGTCGCCAGTTGCCTTGTCAACGAATTAGCCGTCGACTGGCGTTATGGGGCGGCCTATTTTGAGCAGCAACTGCTGGATTATGATGTGGCTTCTAACTGGGGCAACTGGCAATATCTGGCAGGCGTTGGCGCTGATCCTCGTGGCAAAAGGCATTTCGATCTGGACAAACAAATTCAGCAATTCGATCCGGAAGAACGATTTATTAAAAAGTGGCAAGGCCTTTTTCAAAATTTGCCCCTAGATTCTGTCGACGCCGCCGATTGGCCTCATTTTATCGAGTGAATGTATTGTGAGGCTTTTTCAAGTGACGATAATTTTTGAAACCGTTTTGATACAGTGTTATTTTTACTATGTTGTCAACAGCAGTGGAGCATGAACAATGAAAGCTATTTGGAATAATACAGTCATTGCCCAGAGCAATGAAACGGTGAAACTTGAGGGGAATTATTATTTTCCACTTGGATCCGTAATGACACAGTTTCTGCGTGACAGCAGTACGCACACCACTTGCTCATGGAAAGGCACGGCAAGTTATTACGACATTGTGATTGACGACTCAATCAATAAGGATGCGGCATGGTATTATCCTGAACCGAAACAGGAGGCATTAAACATTAAAAACCATGTAGCTTTCTGGCATGGCGTAGAGTTTAGCGAATGAATTGGCGAGTTAATCAGCTATTGGCCAATCGCTTTCTATGAATGATCAATTGCAGAGCATGAGCCGAAGCCTACCAGCCTCATCGAGTCTTATCGCATTGAGCGAGTCTTTTTCTCAAGTGCGCCGGCAAAGCGTCCTGCTATGCGCACCGCTTCTAATTGAGGATTATGTCATCCAAACAATGCCTGATGTCAGTCCTCCCAAGTGGCATCTTGCCCATGTCAGCTGGTTTTACGAGACCTTTATACTTGCGCCTTATCTAAAGTATTACCGGCAGTTTAACCCTCAATTCAATGACCTCTTTAATTCTTATTACCAGGGAATCGGCAAACCGTTTCCAAGGGCGCAGCGAGGCTTGCTGTCGCGGCCTTCAGTTGCGGAGGTCTACAGCTATGTAGCGTATATCGATGCACAGATGAGTGAGTTGATAGCGAGCCTAGATTGCCATCGGGATAAGGTGAGAATCCGGGAATTGATCCTGCTCGGACTGAATCACGAACAGCAGCATCAAGAGTTGCTGATGGCCGATATCAAGCATATTTTTGGAAGCAATCCTTTGCTTCCGGCATACCTCAATAATAAGGCTCCATCAGCTAAGAATTCGACAGTAGCATTGGATTGGATAAAGCTAACGGGAAACAAGATTGCCATCGGCCATGACGGAAAGGGGTTTTGTTTTGATAATGAATCGCCTTGTCATCATGTGCTTTTAAACGATTTTTTTCTGGCTAATCGCTTGGTGACCAATGCGGAATACCTCGAATTCATTGATGATGGCGGTTATGACAAGCCGTTGCTCTGGTTATCGGACGGTTGGTCCACCGTTCAAAAAGAGGGCTGGAAAGCGCCTTTATATTGGCAGCAAGTCGACAAGACGTGGCAATGTTTTACGCTAGAAGGTCTGAAATCGATTGAACCTGATGAACCGGTCTGCCATATCAGTTATTTTGAAGCGGATGCTTATGCTACGTGGGCCGGCAAACGCTTACCCAGGGAAGCCGAATGGGAATATGCGGCTGCAGATGAAGATTTAACGTTAGGCAATTTCCTAGAAACCGGGCGTTTTCATCCGCAACCCGCAACTCCCGGCAATAGATTCATGCAATTGGGCGGCGATGTTTGGGAATGGACGCAAAGCGCCTATACAGCCTATCCCGGCTACCGAAAGCTGGAAGGAGCGATAGGCGAATACAACGGTAAATTTATGTGTAATCAATTGGTGCTTCGAGGTGGGTCTTGTGCCACACCGGTTCATCATATTCGTAAAACCTACCGTAATTTTTTTTACCCACATAGCCGATGGCAGTTTATGGGCCTCCGCTTGGCAGACGACGCATGAAGAAACCACCCTTGATTGATTTTCACGATTTTCATCCCGCCTTGGGCGATTTTCGGGCCAATATCCTCGCCGGCTTGAAGGCCGAGCAAAAACACATTGCACCAAAATACTTCTACGATTCACAGGGTTCCATGTTGTTTGACCGAATTTGCGAGCTACCTGAATATTACCTAACCCGCACGGAAATTAGCTTGCTAAAACAATACGGCTATCAAATAGCCGACTCGATCGGACCGGACGCACTGCTCTTTGAACTCGGTAGCGGCAGCAGCACCAAGATTCGTCTATTGCTCGAGGCAATACAGCCAACATGTTACGTACCAATGGATATATCTAGGGATCATTTGTTCCAATCCGCCAGTTTGCTCGCAAAGGATTATCCCTGGCTTAAAGTTCATGCGATCTGCGTCGATTATGCTGACCCTTGGAGCTTACCTCCAGGCTTAACAGGCAAGAACCGTATCGCCTTTTTCCCCGGCTCCAGTATTGGCAATTTATCTTCGGAAGAAGCAGTGGATTTGCTTAGGCGACTCGCTCAGCTCGTTGGTAATGATGGCGGTTTATTGATAGGGGTCGACCTGGTCAAGGATATTGGCATTTTGGAAGCCGCTTATAATGATCAGCAGAAAGTGACCGCGGCATTTAACAAGAATTTACTGGTGCGGCTTAACCGCGAACTAGGTGCGAATTTTCAGGTAGACCAGTTCCAACATCGTGCATTTTATAAACGGGACCTCGATCGTATTGAAATGCATCTGGTGAGTGACAGGGAGCAGCACATCCGTATCGACGATGAGCTGATTCACTTTAAAGCAGGGGAAACCATACATACAGAAAACTCACACAAATACAGCGTAGTCGGATTTCATAGTCTCGCGTTACGCGCAGGTTTTCACCCTGTTAAAGTCTGGACAGATCCGGATGATTTATTTAGCATCCATTATTTGCAAACTCAAAGCGAAGTAAATTAGGCGCTATCCATAATCCGAAACTTACAGCAAATCACTCAATAAAGCCATCTATAGGCTTTTTAAATGTGTTTTGTAATACGCAATATTAGAAAAACGTCTTCTATTGAATGTCAAAACAATAGAGCTGTAAAACTGCTTCACGTTTTCGGCTTTATTATTTGCATACCCTGGGCAAAGTTTCAATATGATAAATTTTGATTAGGGTGTATTGCCTATGGCGAATTTGCCTAAAGCTTAATATGCTTAATTTCCGCTAATATTTTATCGACTTCTTTTCTAGGCAGATAATCCAAATCCCAGTGGCTTGTGTAGATTTCCTTCAAGCGTCTTTTGCCTTGGTGAAGTTGCTCGGGTTCTTTATTTACAACAAAGGCGGCTGTGCTGATTGGCTTTTCAGTAAGGTCTATCGTATTTTCTGCATATCGATGACTCTTAAACAAACTAAGCATTTTTGCAACTAATATATTCATAATTTATCTCCAAGTCCGAGCTATTTTGTTTATTAAGTTTCATGGTCTCTGACTATGCCTAGACCGGGATAGGTAAAACGTCCAATTAGCAACATTTAGGCAAATGTTTGGTTTTGTTGACTTCAAGAAGAAGTTATTTCAGTGCAAACCTAACAGCTTATTTGATGAATCTTTGAGCTCCTTCCAATCCACAAGTGATAATCACTTTATTTTCTGCACGGATCAGTTTGGTTACCATAGTCATGGGTAATATCCACCCAATTGATGTTGCGAGCTTTATCGAGTTTTTTCATCGCATTGATTTCAATGTTGCAGATCGGGCATTCGCCATCATGAAAGCAGGCTACTTTTGGCATAGAGGCTTTGTTTGTGGTTGTTGTGACATATTAAAAAGCCCGGACAGCACGCACACTAAGTTTACTGTATTTATTGTAGCGATCTTGGTCGCCATTGCCGAAGCCTTGGATCCAGGCGCTGTTAATGTCGAGTTCTGTTGAGCTCCAATAGTCGTCTACAGCAAAACCCCTCACCACGTTTCTGTGTTCATATAACATTTGTAATTCAGTCTTTGTCGGTAAATGCCAACCGAAGCCATGAGCGCCGGCCGCTATAACAGCGTCGCTCCAAGTTAGCGAATTGATTTCGTCAGCTGCTTTCGCTTCTAAGCCATGCTCACCAGAATCATCGACATAATATACTTTGCCACCCATGGGACCGTTATCGCCAAGCTCATAAGTTGCAACAAGCTTATAACTATTTCCATTTGAACCTGCTGTATTAACAGTACCTTGCGCCTCTACAGTAGGACCCAGTAGTAAGCCCATCGCCAATAAAGTCAGTTTTGCTATTTCTTTAAAGCCAGTCATTACCCTACTCCTTATTTGTGTTTAACGGTTAGTTGCTTAATGTGTCTGATGGGGCACTTTACGCAACTTGCTTTCGTCATAGCTAAGATTAGCAACAGTATATGTTAATTCTTATGTTAATTCCTGCTATCTGCTGTCATTAATCATGTCTAACTATTGTTGCTTTTCTCGGCTTTATTATGATTGAGTTTTTTTTCTTTTGCTCAAATTCCTTAACGAAATGAAATAGCATAAACTTCAATACCTTCTAATTTTGCTATAGCAAGCACAGTTCTGGAATCAATACTGCCTGCTGACCTTTATCACTGTAACTATTTCACGCTTACTAACTGCTGTTTATGGGCAAGGTATCGGCAGGATTTTCATCGCCTGCTGATGATTAAATTGAAAAGTCCTTATATTTAAACGAATTGCTCGTTAAAAAACCGGTTGCGACCTTTTTGCCCGTACGTAAGGAAATTCCATGATGGGTGCAGGAATTTTTCCGAATGATATTTTGGTTGTGATCGCTCAATTGAACCGGTATCAGGCAAAGAAGATTGACTTATATATGAGTCCATGCTGGAAACAATGCAATCAAACCGTTGACAATAAACTGAACCGCCATGGCTGCCAGCAGGAGTCCCATAATTCGGGTTCCTATATTAATGCCGGCCGTACCTAATCGCTTTCCTAAAGGCACTGCCAAGCTTAAAATTATCCACACAACGCCGGCTAAAAATACAGACACTAAGCTAATGATTACTTTATCAGTCCAATGCGACATCTGCTCTGCATTGACTATGACCAGACTGATTGCGCCGGGCCCTGCCAGCAAAGGAATCGCCAGAGGCACAACGGCTATACCTTCTTTATCTTCCGCTTCTAGTGCTTCTTCATGGGTGTGTATTGCCTGGCTTATTTTGGCTTGAAACATTGAAATCGCAATCAGCATCACTAAAATACCGCTGGCAATGCGGAAGGCTGGCATACCGATACCAAAAAACTGTAATAGTAAATTACCGATCCAGATTGAAATAATTAATATAACGCCAACAGCAATTGACGCCTTAGCGGCTATATGGCGCATTTCGATGATTGATTTATGGGCAGTCATAGTCAGGTAAATCGGGATGGCACCTAAAGGATTAAGAATCGCAAACATACCGACGAGATCTTTAAATAGTTCAGTCCAATTGAGTAAATGCGGCATAGAGATTACGTGTTTTAATTGATTGCTCAGGTTATAAAAATTTGTTTGCTGAAAATATCGGTTGTGCATCGTTCAACTACTCGAATCACAACATAAACTGTGTAAATACGTCATGACAAAAGTATATCACCAAACAGCACCAAAGTAGGTTCCCGAACTCAAGAGACGGGGCTTTACGGAATTTTGGGTAAAATTTTCTAAGGATAGACTGTAAAATCGGTCAAAATGGTGCTTAATCATGCGTTTGATGCCTAGATCAACGCTTGGATAAATCATCCGCGCAGTATCATGAATACGCTCTTCCAATTCACCGTCACACGCCACAAGGCGACCATTCTTAAATACTAGCGCCGCCCGATGGAACATAGCTTTCTTGTTATCTTGACGGGTATAGACAGCGATATCCGCATATGCACCGGATGCGCGACACCCAACTCACAGGTAGCGCGTTGCAGGGTTTGCAGTACCGGCAACAACAGGCGGGCGGGTGATTCTTTTGATTTGCCATCATTACCCCCGATTTCGATAAGGCTATTGAGTTGACTAGGGCCGTGACAGATACACGGGAAACATACATCAGTTGCGCACTGCGTATTGAATTCCCTGCCAGGCGACTTCAATCATCAGTGCAATCTCCTGTTCAGTGATCACATAGGGCGGCATGAAATATATGACATTGCCCAATGGCCGCAACAACACGCCACGACCGAGCGCATACTGATAAACTTTCAAGCCTCTGCGTTGCTGCCACGGGTAAGCTTCACGAGTTTGTTTGTTTTTGACCAGCTCAATGGCGACGATCATGCCGGTTTGTCGGACGTCAGCGACGTTGGGATGATCCTGAAAACGTTCGACTGCTTTGGCCATGACAGCCGCCAATTGGCGATTGTTGCCGAGTACATCCTGCTGCTGAAACAGACCAATAGTTGCCAATGCCGCTCGGCAACCCAGCGCATTTCCGGTGTAGCTGTGTGAGTGCAAAAACGCGGTGAGGTTTTGGTAATCGTCGTAAAACGCCCGATAAATCGTGTCGCTGGTCAACACCGCCGACAAGGGCAGATAGCCGCCGGTCAGTCCTTTAGAAAGACAGATGAAATCAGGGCTGATGGCACCCTGTTCGCAGGCGAACAAGGTGCCGGTGCGGCCAAAACCAACCGCTATCTCGTCGGCGATCAGATGTACGCCGTATCGGTCGCAAGCCTCGCGCAACATTGTCAGATAAATAGGGTGATACATGCGCATGCTGCCGGCGCATTGAACCAGCGGTTCGACGATCACCGCACACACCGAATCGGCGTGTTTTGCCAGAGTTCGCTCCATGTCGGCGAAACGGCGGATTGAATAATCTTGCCAAGTTTCGCCGCTTTCACGATGATAGCAATCCGGCCCGGGTACTGTGATGACATCCATCAAAAGCGGCGCATAGGTTTCCTTGTACAACGCAACATTGCCGACCGCCAGTGCGCCCAGAGTTTCGCCGTGGTAACTGTTTTCGAGCGTAATGAATTGGGTTTTTTGAGTTTTACCGAGATTGCGCCAGTAATGAAAGCTCATCTTCAGCGCAACTTCGACGGCTGACGAACCGTTATCGGCATAGAAACATTTATCCAGTCCAGGCGGCGTGATTTCAACCAATTTTTCGGCTAAAGTCACCGCTGCTTCATGCGTGAACCCGCCGAGAATAACGTGTTCCAGAGTATCGAGCTGTTGCTTGACGGCTTGGTTGATGACCGGATTGGCATGCCCGAAAATATTCACCCACCAAGAACTGATTGCATCCAGATAACGATTTCCCTCGAAATCCTCCAACCAAACGCCCTGGCCTGATTTGATCGGAATCAAAGGGACTGATTCGTGATCCTTCATCTGACTGCAAGGATGCCAGAGCACCTTCAAATCGCGTTGCACCATCGTTTGATTATTCATAAGTGACCACCGAAACCTGTTTGAGAATTCAAAAACCAAACCATGACTCTATCCGAAGTGTTCAACTTATTTACACTCAATTGCGGTGTATGTTCAGCCGGCGCATTGCAATTGATCAGGCTGACGTTATTGACATCTGCTATATGGACATGGCCCAGCTCGACCTGAGCGAAGGAGTTGTCAATGGCAATGATCGGCTTGGAACGATCTTCATCCTTCATGTGGGTGGCGCGCCAAAGTAGACGTGCGCCAGCCATGTTGAGGCTCTGGGTGGACGTTTGGGGACGGTATTGTGTCATGGTAAACCTCGGGGGGTTGAGAAACTAATGCAGGGAAAACCCTGCGTGTTATACGCACAAGGCGAGCCTTGTACTCCGTTATGGTGTTCAACGTCGGCTTTGCTGTGCATGGTTGTTTCGAAGTTCACAGCTAACCTTGAACGATAATTGTGGTCAACGATCATGGATAAAAATAGCGCGCCACATCAATGCGCACCGTAATGCGACTCGATATAACGTTCGACCAAAGTTTGGAATTCTTCGGCTATTTTATCGCCTTTCAGGGTAACGGTTTTGACACCATCCTCGAATACCGGCGCCACCGGCGATTCGCCGCTGCCAGGCAGACTGATGCCAATGTTGGCATTTTTGCTTTCGCCGGGGCCGTTGACCACGCAACCCATCACCGCCACTTCCATGGTTTCCACACCTTTGTATTTGTCTTTCCAGACCGGCATTTGATCGCGCAGATACCCCTGAATGTCTTGCGCTAACCTTTGGAAATAGTCGCTAGTGGTGCGGCCGCAGCCCGGGCAGGCGATGACCATCGGCGTGAACGAACGGAAACCCATGGTTTGCAGTATTTCCTGGGCAACGATAACTTCCTGGGTACGCGATCCGCCGGGTTCTGGGGTCAACGAGACGCGAATCGTGTCACCAATGCCTTGTTGAATCAGTACACCCAAGGCCGCTGCCGAAGCCACCATGCCTTTGGAGCCCATGCCCGCTTCGGTAAGCCCCAAATGCAGGGCATAATCGCAACGGCTGGATAAATCTTCATAAATGTTGATCAATTCCTGCACGTTGCTAATTTTGCAGGAGAGTGTGATTTTATTTTTAGCCAAACCCAATTCCTGAGCCTTGGTGGCGCTTTCCAGCGCCGACTGGATAATAGCTTCTCGTGTCACTGCCTGCAAATTGCGAGGATTGGCCAATTGCCGATTTTCGTCCAGCAATCGTGTCAATACCAATGGGTCGAGACTGCCCCCATTTACGCCAATGCGCACTGGTTTGTCGTAGCGGCAGGCCAATTCGATCATTTGCTGGAATTGTGGGTCGCGAGCCTTGCCTTTGCCGACGTTACCCGGATTAATGCGATATTTGGATAGTGCCTGCGCGCAGTCTGGGTATTTTTCAAGTAGCTTGTGGCCGTTGAAGTGGAAATCTCCGACGATAGGCACTAAAAAGCCTTTTTGTGCTAGCAGGTTAACGATTTCCGGTACGGCTTTGGCTGCTTCTTCAGTGTTGACTGTGACCCGGACTATTTCCGAGCCGGCAGTCGATAATTCGATTATCTGTTGCACACTTGCAGCCACATCTGCGGTGTCAGTGTTGGTCATCGACTGCACGACAATCGGGGCGCCACCGCCAACCTTAACGTTACCGACTAAAACTTGTTGTGTATGTTTTCTGGATTGAATTGACATAAATAATTTTTGATTGTGAGAATAAATTAAGCCATTGAAAATTGAAAAAGCTGGGTATTAAGCCAAGGGGTATGCAGTGGATTGCTTAAACTTCCAAACGCCCAAACAATCTTTTCTATCACCATGCCGCGCGAACCCTTGAACAAAAAAGTCACATCGGGATGTGGTTGAGGGGGTGAAGTTTCGATCAGCGTGCGCACGATGGCTAACTGTTGGGCATTTTTGCCAATACTCGCCACCAGATCACCGGCCGTTAATAGTTCCTCAACCCCTTTCAATTTTGTAAATGCTTATAAAGTTGATCAAGCAATTGTCTCCCACTCGTAAAATGAGTGTTTTGATTATTTTCATAACAATACCGACGGATGCGATTGAATAACCGGACATAAGGATTTATAGTTAAGTAGTGTTTTAAAGCAGTGTGATTACTGACAATTTTGGAAATTCTTTTAGCGTTACCCTCAATAGTAAGTTCACCCACATCATTGTTGCCCTTTATGGCTTTGTGCATAAAGAGGGTAATATTTCCACCATCGGCAGAAACTAAATGAGAAATTTCGGTGAAATCGGCTTTCTCGGCCAGTCTTGTTAGCGTGGCGATATTAAAGTTAAAAATATGGGCTTCATGGAAAGTACACTTTGGTGACTGACAGATGGCCTCAATATTGGGAACCTCAACAACAAGAATTCCTTGCGGTTTCAAGAAGGCATGTAATTTTGTTAGCACTGCAAATGGATTATCTGTGTGTTCCAAAACATGCCAGATAGTAATTAGATCAAAACTTTGTTGAGGAATTATAACCTCCTGAACAAAACCGACTTGAACATTGAGTCCATATTCACCTATGGAATATTCGGCATAGCCCTTATTGGGTTCGATGCCTTGCACCTGATGTCCGAGAGTCTGAAGCAAATAAGCGAATTCACCCCCACCAGAACCAACATCGAGAATAGCCATAGGTGTTGAAAGCAATTGTTCGATTTTTCGATGACGAGATAATGCGACGTTTCCAGCGCGTAAAATGTGCTTTGGCTTGGGAGAATACTGGCCTTTGTAACTAATACGATAGTCATTTTCATAAAAGTCACGAGGATTATGTGGTAAAGGGTCAGACCAGACTAGGCCACATTCTCTACACATTATTGTTCGAAGCGGTTCACCACTGCGACTGTGATTTGCGAGAACAGTTACCTCTTGGCTACCACAAAGGTTGCAAGGCGTTGAGCATAATTCTTGTTTTACAGGGTTTTGTACTTTCATGACTATTTATTAATTGAATGGTGTTGATAGATCGCCGAAGCAGACACTCGGCGTGCATCGATGTCGATGTTGGAAAACGCTACATCACGGCCGAACTTCTCGGCACCGGAGCAGGCTGTAACATCTGATAAAGGAGCCTCAATCAGGACATTGGCATTTTGAATGCAAAAACGCTTAAACTCAGACCACAGTGATTTCAGATGAATGGTCAGTTTGTTAACGTCGCGAAGGCAATCGCTATACATGATTGGGTGATCTTGATTCGGTAGGGTATTCATAAACCACCCTCCAGGTGATCAACTAAGTTTGTCAGGGCAGAGCACGCAAACAACCAAGGTGATTGGGTGTTGTCGGCCTTGAAGTAATTGGTTGCCAGTACCGGCTTACCTAGCCAACGGGATAGTTCTGCCGCATTGTCCATTTGGGGATCAATATCCGCAGTCACTTGATTTAAAATCACCCCCGCCAGCGTGAGGCCACGAAGTTTGATGGCTTCTACGGCCAATAAGGTTTGGTTGATAGCGCCCAACCGATCCGACACGACCAGTAACACCGGCAAGCACAACTCGACGGCAAGATCCGCATTGAGCACTCCCAAAGCCAAGGGCGAGTAAAATCCGCCGGCACCTTCCACCAGCAAAAAATCGGACTCTGCCACACCTTTTCGGCAAGCGGCTGCAACATCGTCCAGCGTCAGGTTTTTGTCGACCAACGCCGCAGCCCTTTCCGGTGATAAAGCCGATTCAAACCGATAGGGGCAAATTTGTGCCAGTAACTCATCGCTACCAGCAGCAGCCTGCAACGTGGCAGCATCGACAGGAATAAGTCCACTTTCACCGCGCAGGCAGCCCGACTCCACCGGTTTACGCGGACGCACCATCAAGCCGCGAAGATTGAGCTGATGCGCGAGGATTGCTGATATACGAGTCTTGCCAACACCGGTGTCAGTTCCGGTCACGAATAGTCCACGCTGAGTGAAATTAACCATTAATAGGCATCCTTTTGTTTATTGATGTTCAATGAATCACCCCGCGATTCTTCAATGTCGTATAAATCTCGTCGATACTGTAAAGGTTGCAGTCAAAGGCGATGTCAGTTGTTGAAGGTTGGTGATCAACACACAAGCACAGCAGGCCTGCGTTTTTGATAGCGTTAGCCAAAGCATCGCTCGACTGCCTAGACTCAGGCGTTAAGGTAATACCGGGAGCGTTTGCAAAGGCGTTTTCCAGCACGGTACTGGTATGGCCGGTATCGAATAGCTTGCGCTCTAAGTGATAAGCCAACTGCTCGGAATTTTTTCCGCTTAAGGCAATAATCACTGCCTTCTGAGCGAAGCGGTTGGCTCGCTCTTCTGCACTGACCCGTTGCCAGTCTTCTGTACTGGCATCGCCCGTAATCATGCCGGCACCAACGGTGGCGTTAGTCAGTTGGTCGATGACAATGAACGAGCCGGTGAATTTATTGCGTTGGTAGGGGTCGAACACTACAGGTGCGTTGACGCAGATTGTACATACGCCGATTTCGTTGAGTTTCAGCGCTTTGGCTTCATGATTTTCAAGTGTGTTGACGTCGATGCGATGATGTATAACGGATACCGACCCAGACACGCTGCGGGTTGCCAGTTTTATTAGATAGCGGCATCCTGGGGTCATCGGCTGTTTGGTCATCCAGACAATACTGCACTTGAATTTGTCGACGATGCTGGGAGCAACTTGTTGAGGGCCAGTAATGATGTCTCCTCGGCTGATGTCGATTTCATCTTCCAGAGTCAATGTCACAGCCATAGCGGCAAATGCCTGCTTCAACTCGCCGTCATAGGTGACAATGGATTTGATCTTGCTGGTTTTGCCGGAGGGCAGCGCGGTAATTTCATCGCCTTGATGAAACACGCCAGAGGCAACCGTACCGCAGAAACCTCGAAAATCAAGGTTAGGGCGATTGACGTATTGCACCGGGAAGCGGGCGTCAACAAAATTGTGGTCGCTGACGATTTCAATGGTGTTGAGTAACGGCATCATTGGCTTGTCGGCAAACCACGGCATGTTGGTGCTGGAGTTGACGACGTTATCGCCATCGAGCGCCGATATCGGAATGAAATGAATGTCATGTAAATCAAGGTTTTTAACAAACATCAGGTAGTCGTCTTTGATTTTTCTGTATGTCTCTTCACTGTAGCCGACCAGATCCATTTTATTGATGGTGACGATAACATGTTTGATACCCAGCAATGACACAATAAAGCTGTGGCGCTTGGTCTGGGTTTGCACGCCGTAGCGAGCATCGATCAAAATCACCGCTAAATCGCAGTTTGACGCGCCGGTGGCCATATTGCGAGTGTACTGTTCGTGCCCCGGCGTGTCGGCAATGATGAATTTGCGGGTCGACGTAGAGAAATAGCGGTAAGCAACGTCGATGGTAATGCCTTGCTCGCGCTCGGCCTGCAAACCGTCGACCAACAGAGCCAGATCGATCTTGCCGGTGCCGGTGGTGCCGGATTTAACGCTGTCGGCCTGCACCGCCGCCAACTGGTCTTCGTAAATCATTTTTGAGTCATGCAGCAGGCGGCCAATCAAGGTGCTTTTGCCATCGTCGACGTTGCCGCAGGTTAAAAACCGCAGCAGTTCTTTACGTTCATGTTGGGCCAAATAGGCGTTAATATCGGTACAGATTAAATCAGATTGGTGTGACATGCTTTTCTCTGAATGCTTGTAGTAAAAAGTCAAGTTGCGAAGGAATTAAAAAATATCCTTCTCACTTTTTTTGTTCCATCGAACCGGAGTGGTCGTGGTCGACCATCCTTCCTTGCCGTAGATAAATGGATTAACGCCTTTCCTCACCCCTTCCGTTGGTATGGACGATCAATTTCAAGCCCAATTCGCGTATATATCGGTCACGGAATTCAAGCATCTCGCGAAATTTACACGTGGTGTCGACGTGCAGCAACGAAAACGGCGGCTTTCCGGGAAAAAACTCTTTCCGCGCCAGTTGCAACATTACGGTAGAAGCCTTGCTTGCCAGCCACTCAAACTCTGTGGCTACCTCGCTGATGATTTGGATACTTTCCACTTCAAGCTGTTTCAAGTGGGTAGAATGATATGCAGTCACGCCAGTCATCTCCTAAATCAAAATGTATTGTTGAACAAACAGCCAAAGTGTTTCATGTGCAGACAAAAGCATGTGCCGCTCCAGCTAGGTTAAGGATTGCAATAATCACAAAATTGGGCGCAAGCGTATTCCAACTTCCGTTCCACTAGAACCTGATGTTCGCAGCGAACGCAGCAGTGAATATCCGCCTTCGCCTCGTTGGTTGGGGTGCCGCAATCCTCGCAGGGAAGCCCCAGCAGCAGTCCGCCTTTAGAAAATCCAGGCACACCACACGCCGGACAGAGAGAAGTGAGGCGCCGCGCCAAATCCTCCGCAGCCAGTCGAATGTTTTCCATGCGAGTTGGATTGGCGAATGCACGCATGTCGGTCTCTATGAAAGCACGCCGGTTTGGCGCAGAGTTCAATGCCCAGGTAACCGTATTCTGCAAGCTGACCCAGTCTGCCAAGCCTTTGCGGAGTTCGGCGTGATTTTTGTCTGCCGGACGGACTACCAAGCGATGTTCCGGAAACCCGACCGATCGAGCAAAATCCTCCGCTTCCTCCCAACTATCCACCAAACGATGAGAAAAATTAGTTTTACCGGCCAAGGTGGTAACGATCTCAATACCGAGCCGGTCGTCGATCCAGATCAATAGCTCACTGTTCCAGGGCAACATTCCTGTGAACGGATCAGTACCAAACGAACCCTCGCTGGCGATGCCAATATAATGCCCTGAGAGTTCCATGCCAATGCGTGCTTTTTTACGCGCCGCGTCCAGTTGACTTCCCTCCCTTGCAATGTCGCGCGAGAAGGTGCCAAGAAGGTCAGTGTCAAACCCCTCCACCTTTTCCACGTGGCAACCCAGCAGCTTTGCCAGTACCGGCGAAATCACGCCTTCTTTACCGTGTTGGGTAAGCAAGGCTACATGTTGATTGCGATAGTCGCAGATTTTCGGTTGTTGCCTGTCTGAGGTTTCATTGGTCTGTTGCAACAGGTTACGGTTGACTTTAAGGTCATTGACAAAGCGTTTATCTCCCTCTTTTAATAAACTTAATGCCATTGTAGGCGTAAGGGCGGTGTGTATTTCTTTAGTTAATGTTTTCATGATTTTTTATACACCCGAATAAAAGGGATGGTAAATATTCCTTAAAAGATAGTAACACTATCTTTGAAAATTGCAATACTTTCGGTTATGCTTTTTTTCAATGACACCCCAACGTCTCTGTGAAAATAGTCGATTTACGTCATAAATAATCAGAGGAAAAGACAAATTAGCTGCACAGTATTCAGTTAATTCACAGCGATCATACCTAACGTTTCTTAGTACTAATTCTATTGAGAAGATTTTCAGCAGTGTCCATTGAGATATGAACTTGAGTGAGGTTAAAAGGGGGTTGGTGTGCTGTGTGTTTTAAAAAATTTTACTGTTCTAACGACGTTTGAAAACAATAATAGCGCATCATGCATGCGCTTTATTATTGGTATAGTATCTTTTTGGGAAACTATGAATTAATAAATCGATGTATTGTTAATTAATAATTACAGAGTATATTAGTCTGCAACCACGTTATTTTTAGACTTTATTAACAAATACAGGTACATATTATGATTCTGCTTTACAGAGACATATTAATTGGCTTGATGTTTATATTTGGGATTACTGGATTTATTTCAGGTCAATTTATCATTTCCTCAATTTTGTTTGCAATAGCTGCAATTTTGAGCAATTCCCATTTACATATTGAAAATAAAAATAACTCATGACTATTTTTCATTTGTTACTCCTATTGTTTTAAACGTTGTTCACCTCAAGCTTGAAATCTCTACTCTCATTATTTTATTGACGTAATGGGAGTTTTTTTGCTCATAAAATCCATTTAATAAGTCATTTGACGTATTGAGTCGATTAGAAAAGTAATTGATACTAGGTTCAGGTTATTTTTTATGCGTTCAAATTTGGTTTGATCTCTCAGCTCTCATTGTTGCAAAGCGGTGAGAGCTTTTTTGTTTAGGCAAAACGATATAAATCAAATCAGCGTGTTGCATTAATAAGAGCGATATTTTCTTTCTAATTCAAAAAATTCAATATGACAAAGTCAGAACTCATTAATTTACTTTCACGTAAACAAAAGCATTTATCAAATGCAGATATTGAAGCCGCAGTAAACATAATATTAATGCGAATGGAAGAAGAACTGGCAAAAGGAGGGCGTGTTGAAATTAGGGATTTTGGGGCGTTTAGTTTGCGCTTTCGTGCAGCACGAATTGGACGCAATCCAAAAACGGGTGAGGCCATTGCAATGAAGCAAACACATTCGGTGCATTTTAAGATGGGTGCAAATTTAAAAAAACGCGTAGATGAGTCATCCAGCCAATATAAGATTAACAAATTGTGATGCTTATTGATTAATCACACTCCAAAATCCATTTAAAAATGACACTTTGTTTTAATATGTAAAATCACTGTCAGCTATGCAGGACTAAAATGATCTGTCAACAGAAAACAGGACAGAAAATTTAGACCACATTTCGAATATGTTTCGAAGTTGGCGGTCGTCTGTGTGAAGATAAATTCGATTTATGTTTATTAATTTTTGTCAATTATCATTTCCAACCCCCGCCCAATGCTTTGTAAATGTTGATTGCTGATAAACGTTGTTGCTTGATAACCCCAATTAATTCGATATTGGACTGCAAGGCGTTTTGTTGTGCAAGTAGCACTTCTAGGTAAGTGGCTCGTGCTGTTTTATAAAGCTCACCCGATGTTTCTACAGATTTTTTTAACAGTACATTCTGTTGAGTTTTAAGCAAATTAACCTGTTGAAGATTTTCAATAGCCACCAACTGATTGGCTACCTCAACATACGCATTCAAAACGGTTTTCTGGTAATGATACATAGCTGTTAATTGATTTGCTTGCGCGGTATTAAATTGCGCTTTTAATGCGTTCATATTAATAATGGGAGCTACCAATGTACCAAAGACCGAGTAAGCAATCGAAGCTGGAGAAGAAAATAAAAACTCAGGATTAAACGCTTGAAATCCAAGACTCGCCGTAATAGTAAAATTAGGATAGAAAGCGGCTTTTGCTGCTTGTAAATCAAATTGAGTGGCTTGAATCTTAAACTCTGCCTCCCGAATATCGGGGCGATTGGCTAATAATTGAGAAGGGAAGCCGGATGCAATTTGCGCAGGAAGTTCATGTGCAAAAACGTCTTTATTGCGTTTAATTGGCTTAGGGTAACTTCCAAGTAAAAAATTAATTTTATTCTCAACTTCTATAACTTGTTGCTGAATATTTTTTTCTAATATTTTGGTATTGAGTAATTGAGCGTGGAATTGCTGTACAGCCAATTCATTTGCTCGACCGACTTCTTTTTGAAGTTGAATAACCTCTAAAGCCTCTTGCTGTTTTGTAATGGTTTGTTGCACCAGCGCCAATTCATTATCAAGCGCCAATAATTCCGTGTAATAACTCGCTACATCAGCCACTAAAGTTGAAATGACAAAATTCGTCCCTTCCACAGAGGCAAGATATGTTGAAATAGCCGATTCACGTTGATGCCGCAATTTTTCCCACATATCAATTTCCCATGATGACTGCATCCCTAAATACATATCAGGTAAATTGGTTGGGATAGTTTGACCGGGGGTGATTTGCGTAGTTGAATTACCTGCACCGTCCATTGTGTATAAACCAAATCGCCGAACACTGCCGCCAACGTTTAAACTGACCTGAGGAAGTAAGGCGCCGTTAGCTAGCTTGATACTCGAGCGCGATATTTCAATTCGTTGCAATGCCATTTGTAAATCAGGGTTATTCTTAACCGCTTCATCAAGTAAATTTTGAAGATTGTTATCCGTAAAGTATTCACGCCAGTTTACGCTTGCTACTGTGATGGCTTCTTGTTTGTCTACTGTTTGCGTGAATGTATCGGGTAGTGTTTTTTCAGGGATAGATAAAGCGGTATTGAGTGAAGAACACCCCGTTAATCCCATCATTGAAAATAGAAATCCGTAGGCTATTTTACGCATCAATCTCACGCTCAAAGTGTTTCTGTGAAAGCCGCTTCGTCTTTTTTGCCACTACGATTTTTACGCTCAATAATCGTTGCAAAAATGACATATAGCCCAGGAATGACAATCACACCAAAAATGGTTCCAAAAATCATACCGCCCGATGCAGCGGCTCCAATCGTGTTATTGCCAATTTTTCCAGCGCCCGAAGCAAACATTAACGGAATAAGACCGGCAATAAAAGCAAATGAGGTCATTAATATAGGACGCAAACGTAAAATGGCAGCTTCTATGGCGGAATCGAATGGATTACTGCCTTGTCGGTGTTTTAGTGACGCATATTCAACAATGAGAATCGCATTTTTTCCTAATATACCAATCAACATAATCATAGCAATTTGCGCGTAAATATTATTTTCTAATCCCATTATGAATAAGAAAAACAGAGCACCAAAAATCCCAATAGGCAAAGATAATATAATCGCAAGTGGCATCAAGAAACTTTCATATTGCGCCGCTAAGAGTAAATAGACAAATAATAAACAAATCAAAAATATATAAATAGCTTGATTACCCGCGTTAGCCTCATCCCGTGAGGCACCCGCCCAGTCATAGCCGAATCCTTTCGGTAATGTGCTTGCAGCAACGTCTTTAATGGCGGCAATTGTCTGTCCGCTGCTATATCCTTTTGCAGGTTGCCCATTAATCATGGCTGATGTGTACATGTTGTAGCGTGTAATTTGCTCTGATCCGTATATTTTTTCAATCGTTAAAAATGATGAAAAGGGCACCATTTCATTACGATCATTCTTAATAGACAACTTCATTAAGTCATCTGGTTGCGCTCGGTATTCAGGCAGTGCTTGTACCATGACTTTATACATTTGACCAAAACGGATAAAGTTGGTGGCATATTCACTCCCTATTAAGGTTTGCAACGTACTCATTGCATTGTCTGCTGTCACGCCTTTTTGAGCTGCTTTATCATTATCGATATGAAGTAAAAACTGTGGAAAATCTACATTGAACGTAGAAAACGCGTTATTAATTTCTGGGCGTTTATTGAGCGCTTCTACAAAGGTATTGGCTACTTTTTGCAAGTTTTCAAGGCTGCCACTTCCCGTTTTATCTAATAAACGCATTTCAAAACCACTTGAATTGCCAAAACCGGGGACGGGCGGTGGTGTGAAAAATTCAATACTGGCATCTTTGATATGCTTGGTTTTTTCCTCAAGAATCGTCATGAGTTCTTTGTCGGATACAGTACGATGCGCCCAATTTTTCAAACTAATTAAATTCATGCCATAAACCGCCCCTGTTCCATCCGAGAGCACACTAAATCCGGCAAGACTGGAAACGGAATCGACGCCATCTAAGTTAGAGGCAATATGTTGAACTTGATTGACGACCTTATCGGTACGCTCAAGTGTCGCGCCTGAGGGGGTTGTAATGTTTGCGTAAATCGTTCCTTGATCTTCTTCGGGAATAAATCCCGATGGTACGATAAAACCAATAACGCCAGCGCCCAATGAAAAGGCAATAAGTATCAAAAAAGTGATTATGCTGCGATTTGCAATAGCGCAAACTAGTCTTTTATAACGATCTGAAAGTTTGGTATACCATTGATTAAAGGAATCAAAAAATACTTGAAGAGCTGAAGGTGTTTTGTTTTCGATACGATGCGTGTTTTGCAGGAATAATGCACAAAGCGCCGGTGTTAAGGTTAATGCTGTGACACCTGAAAGTACAATGGAAAATGCCATGGTGAGAGAGAACTGGCGATAAAATATACCGGTAGATCCTTCCATAAAAGCAACCGGTAAAAATACAGCTGACATCACTAAGGTGATGGCGATAATGGCTCCACTGATTTCACGCATTGCTTGTTCGGTGGCTTTTTTAACAGGAATACCCAATTCCATTTTTGCATGAACGGCCTCGACAACGACAATGGCATTGTCAACCACAATTCCAATTGCCAGCACTAAAGCAAAAAGCGTGATGAGATTTAATGAAAACCCCATTAAGTTCATAAAAAAGAACGTACCCACCAGTGACACAGGCACAGCGATTATGGGAATCAATGTGGAGCGTAGGTCTTGCAAGAAAACAAACACAACTAACGCAACCAGTAAAAATGCCTCAATTAACGTTTTTAGCACTTCATGAATCGACGCATCTAAAAATTTAGAAACGTCATAACTCACTGAGTAATCCATACCGGGGGGGAAAGAGTTTACTTTGATCTCTTCCATTGTGGCTTTAATGTTTTCAATAACTTCTTTAGCATTACTTCCTGGACGTTGTTTTAAAACGATTGCCGAAGAGGGTTTGCCATTTTCTTTTGATAAAACATCGTAATCCTGCGAGTCGAAAACTACATCGGCCACATCTTTTAATCTAAGTACCTCGCCATCTGACTTGCTCTTTAAAACGATGTTTTCATACTCCTTTTCGGTATTATATTTTCCTGTATATTTTAAAATGTACTGTAGCGATTGTGATTTTCGACCCGAGCTTTCACCTATTTTTCCGGGCGCTGCTTCGACATTTTGTGATTTTAATATTTGGATGATTTCGCTAGCGGAAAGGTTGTACATCACTAATTTATCGGGTTTTAGCCAAACACGCATAGCGTATTCTCTTGACCCCATAATATCTGCAAACCCCACCCCCTCTATTCGCTTCAGTTCACGCAATACGTTTATATCAGTGAAGTTAAATAGAAACTTTTCATCTAATGTTGCGTCAGTACTGAACAAATTGACGTAAAGCAACATACTGTTTTGGACTTTTTCAACAATAACCCCTGATTTAATGGCTTCTTCAGGTAGTTCATCTAAAACAGAAGCGACTCTATTTTGAACATTCACTGAGGCGACTTCGGGATCTGTACCGGCTTTAAAAATAATTTGAATGACACTTGTGCCGTCATTGCCTGAAACGGAAGACATGTAAGCCATGCCTGGAACACCGTTAATTGCCCTCTCTAAAGGTGTTACAACAGCTTTTACACAGGCATCGGCATTTGCACCAATAAATTTGGTTGTGACATTCACTTCGGGCGGAGCGATATCAGGAAACTGGGTAATCGGTAATTTTGTTAACGATAACAAACCCAGTAAAGTGATAATAATTGAAATAACAATAGATAAAACAGGGCGATGAATAAATCTACTCGTCATGTTATTCGCTCTCAATAGACATAGCTTTGTCTAGCTCAATGTCAACAGGATCGATTTTGTAACCATCTTTTACATTCGCCACCCCTTCAAACAGGATTTTTTCCTCTTTGGTCAAGCCTGACGCAACGACATAAAAATCGGGGATACGCATTTTAGAAATAATATTTCTTTGCGCCAAGATACCACTGTGATTAACCACGAAAACATAGAGTTTATCTTGGATCTCAAAAGTAGATTTCTGCGGGACGAGTAAGGCGTTTTTAACCGCTTTATTCACAATCACTTTGCCATGTGAACCATGCTTTAATGTTGCATCGGGATTGGGGAATCTTGCTCTAAAGGCAATATTACCTGTCCCATGGTCAAATTCACTTTCAATCATCTCAATTTTACCAAGATGGTTATACAGTGCTTGATTCGCTAGTTTTAAACTGACAATTTTTGTTTGCTCTTGAGCGGATAATATATAGTTCAGGTAATCTATTTCTGAAAGATTAAAGTAAGCAAAGACTTCATGACTATCCGAAATGGAAGTTAACACCTCCCCCTCCGCGATTAAACTGCCGACTTTGTTTGGTATTCGATTAAGTATCCCGTTATAAGGCGCTCTGATTTGCGAAAAAGAAAGTTGCAAAACAGCTTGTTCCTTATTGACTAAGGCTTCGTCCATATCCGCTTTCAACGCATCGGATTTTGCTTTAATCACGTCAAGTTCTGCTTTAGAGACGATATCCTTTTCGACTAATTTTTGCACATTTACTAATTCCACTTCAGCCGCTCTAAAATCGGCTATCGCGCTTTTATAAGCGGCATCGGCTTTTTGAACCCCTTTTTCAAATTCTAAGGAATTGAGCGTAAAAAGTAATTGACCTTCCTTAACAAATTGCCCTTCATCGATGTATATTTTTTCGATATAACCTTTAACCTTGCTTCGCACTTCAACATATTTCACCGATTGAATTTGTGCAACGTATTCATTGTTTTCAGAAATATCTTTGACTATAGGGCTGACAATTTCATGTGTATCCAGCTTTTTGGTTAATTCTTTGGGGGAGTCGCAAGATGCTAGCGTGAGTAAACCGAGTAAAAAAAGCAATTTCTTTATATTTGTCATTAGGTAGATCAATTTGATGAGGCCAAATAAACTGTCATTGTATTCTACATAGATATGGAGGTTAAGGCTAATGAGGCTTTATGGCATTTTGCGAAGCTTTACTTACATCAAAGTCTAATGGTCGCCAAGTGCTTATAATCACATTGTTTCTATGACATAAATAATGATTATCTTCAATTTATATAAGGAATAATCGTAAGAATAAAAAATTGTGAATCTAAATCAAGTCATTTTTTGAAGTGCTATTATGCTATTTCGCTTATTTTTATAAAGATGACAACGATACTAATTAAATTAAGAGCCAATTAAAGCAATTCGTGTATCGAATGCTACAAACGTTTTAATACATAACGAACTTCTATAGTGTACTAGGGGAAAACGTATTTGAATCGCAGTTAATTTCTATATGACGGCGACATGATGCGGACAGGTCATCCTAATAATAAAAAACTTAATAGGAGTTAAGATAAAATAACAAGCGTGGAGCTATTAGTTAAAATTAGATTAGTATTTCAAAAAAATTCAATTCAAGTAGCCGTACGCATTAAAACATAAAGAAATTAGATGCATACAGCTACTTTTTCAAACCGTTAATCAGCATTTACAGCATATCCGTCATGATTTGTTACAGTCTCATCAGATGAAATTCGATCAAGTTTTTTTTGTTCTATTAAATTGTGAGAAAAATTATTGGGATTTGCTACGTCTAAGTGATTTTGCGATTTATCCCAATTGGTTTTATTTTGATGCTGTTTTAAGCACTCCGTATCATGATCATTTGCCATGACGGGGTTTGTATAAACTACTGCTAAAAAACCTAAAGTTGATAGAGATTTTAAAACAGATTTTTTTGTGATTGCGTACATTATCTTCTCCTTAATTTTTTTTCGAATTATAAATCTTAAAGTAAAAAAATAACCAACTGCGAATCTAGGTTACTACTAAGATAATTGACTGTCAATATAAAAATAGTGATAATTTTTTAGTAGCAGGGCTGCAAGTATCAATTGGTTTATATTGTTGTTTTGTAAATGAAAATTTTATCCTTTCATGAATAATAACTGAATAGTAAATTCATCTATGCATTTCAAAATAATCAAAAGTCCATATTCATTTTAAAAGCTTGTTTTATTCAGTTTCAATTCAGATCAATAATCTATAATTCAAGTTAAATGGGTCGTTATATTAATTGAAAATCCGTTCAAATCCGTATTTTGAGTGTTTCATTGTTGATTATTTCAGACTATTAAAAAATTTTATACTTTTGTTAGATGGACATATTTAAGGTGAAGAGAAATGAAATTATTGCTTGTTGAAGATGACCAGTACCTTGGGGATTTAATCAAACAAGATTTAGTCGAATCTGGCTTTACTGTTGATTTAGCGACGGATGGAAAGTCAGGTGAGTTTATGGGATTTACTGAAGACTACGACATCATTGTACTTGACTTAGGTTTATCCAAATTATTGGGGCTTGATATTTTAAAAATGTGGCGCTTAAATGGATTGAATACGCCTGTTTTAATCCTTACTAATCAAGATAACTGGTATCACCGTGTAGATAGTTTTAAGGCTGGAGCAGATGATTACTTAGGTAAGCCTTTTCGCACTGAAACATTGCTTTCACGCCTTAATGGAATGAATAAAAGCGATAAAGGAGATTCGCAAATAGCGCAATATTCAACGGCAGGTCTTGAATCGGTTGGTTTGTATTTGAATGAAGATAATAAAACGGTTACGAATGATCATGTTGTTCACGATTTAACCCCTATCGAATATATGTTGCTTAAGCTGTTTTTGTCAAATCCCAATATACTTTTGACCAAATCAAGATTGATTGAAAGTCTATATCAACTGGATTCTGACCCAGATAGTAACGTTCTTGAAGTTTATATTTCTCGACTACGTCAAAAGATTGGTAAACATCGTATTATTACGAGACGCAGTCAAGGTTATATGTTTAAAGATTAAAACTAGATTTTTAGCGTATTAACTAAACATTAAAAAACAGGATTTCAAATGATTCAATGTTGATGATTTCGCGCACGTCAATACTTTCGAAAGCCTGCAGTTGCTCAAAAAAAGCGTTGCATCAAGCGGTTTTTAATAATCTTGACATAAAAGTTGAACAGTATTTACCGCTTTATGAACGCGTTTTAGTTTTGATGCGTGAGTTAAAACAGATTGGCGCATAGCGTAAATTCAGCACGCAGCAGACATTTCAATTCCAAAAAAACGCGCTTACTATGATGATGCGAAATTATCCGCGCACAGAATCAGGTGAAATTGTTGCTATTTTTGACGTTATTTTTGTGAAGGCACGAAAAGAACAATAGATTATTTTTGAATTACTCGATAAGGAAAAACCAATGATTTTGCAAAGATTAAAGTTATTTATGACTGTTTTTGATAGTCGATGGGAAGATTTAGACCGCGCTAATTGGGGGCGAATTGTGTATCGCGATTTTAGTGCGGGTTTGATTGTTGCACTAACGGCTATTCCGATGGCAATGGGCTTTTCAATGGCAATGGGTTTACGCCCAGAACAAGGGATTATTGCAGGCGCGTTAGCTTGTGCGGTGGGAAGAACGTTTGGGGGGTCAAAATATCAAGTTTATGGACCAACAGCAGCGTTTATTCCACTCATTGCAGCTTTGATTACAAAATACGGTGAAGCGAGCGGCGGCACGTTGCAAGAAGCACACGGATTTTTAGTATTAGTTTCTGTGATTGCGGGCGTGATTTTGATACTAATGGGCGTATTTGGATTGGGAAAATATGCCAAATTTGTACCGAATTCTATCGTTGTCGGTTTTACCGCAGGGATTGCCGTTGTTATTGCCATGACTAATTTTAAAGAAATTTTAGGTGTTACAAAACTCGGTGATTTGCTAGTTAAACAAGGAGAGCAAGCGGGCGATTTTTTTAGCACTTTCGCGCAAACATCCATTGATTTTAGTCAAATCAACATTTGGGCGGTGGTAATTGGTTTAGGTACGTTTGCATTAACCAAAATTTTGTTGCGAATTTCGGTTTTTATTCCCGCGCCATTACTTGCTATTTCGTTATCAACGCTTTTGAGTGCAACCGTTTTAAATGATAAAGGTATTAAACTCGTTGGTGATATTTACGGCTCAATTCCTAACAATTTTTTCAAATTTACACCGCCAATCATGCCCGACCTCACAACGAGCGTAATGATTGATATTGTGTATTTTTCGCTGGCGATTGTGTTTGTTTCAGGGGTTGAAAGTTTGCTCTGTTCATCGATGGCTGACCGTTTAGCAGACAATCGCAAAACACCGTTTAATCCTGACAAAGAATTTTGGGGACAAGGTTTAGTGCAAGTCATTGTGCCGCTGATCAATGGTTTTCCTTGTACAGGTGCACTCGCAAGAACAGCAACAAGTATTAAAGCGGGGGCGGTTACGCCGCTCGCAGGATATTTCAAAGCAGTTTTAAAGCTCGCTTTGGCTTATTACATTGCAGAATATCTGGAAATGGTTCCGATGGCGTGCATTGGAGGGATTTTGCTTTGGGTTGCCAGTAATATGTTTAAACCTGCTGAAATTAAAGAAGTTTTAGAACACAATAAATTCCATGCCAGTTTAATGACGTATACCGCCGTGATGGTTCCTTTAACAGATTTTCTAACAGGCGTTTTGTCTGCGTTAATTTTGTATGCGTTGTTATTTAAATTCCTAGATAAAAAACCTGCTCACGCGGATCACAAAGAAACAGCGGTTGCAAGTGTACAAGAGCGTGTTAATGCGATGGGGAAATTTGGCTGCGTGAATGTATTGCTTGCAATGAATGAAGAAGATGCTGAAATTTTGCGTTATGCGTCAAATTTGGCAAAACATGGTATCAGTTCCGAATTTCATTTTATTCACACCTTACCGCCTAAAAAACCGCCTTATTCCAACAAAGAACTAGCAGAGGTTAAGGCGCGTATTCAACAGGAAGTGGATACGTATTTTGATACCTCACGAAATGATTTAACGTTCCAATCGCAAGTTTTTAATAGTGTGTCGCATATTGATAATTTGATTGAATACATCGTGATGTCAAATACTGATTTAGTCTTGCTCGGACATCGCAAACAACAAATCAAACGCCGCTCGCTCGCTTCGCATTTGGCCATGGTGACAAAGGCTTCGGTGTGGGTTGTGCCTGAAAATGCCAAACCTGAAATCACACGCATTGTCGCACCGATTGATTTTTCACCAGCGTCTGCTGATAGTTTGTCACACGCAACTGCGCTGGCAAAAATGTATGGTTTAAACGAAGTCATTGCGTTGCACATTTATTTTGATGAAGTGGCAGTGCGTTATGATGAACACATTGAACAAGTGGAATGGCAAGAAGCGAAAACTTTTGAAAACTTCCTTGCCACAGTTGAAACGCATGGCGTAAGCGTGAAACCTGTGTTTATGGAAGGGGGGAATGCCGCCCACGCGATTTTGTACGAAAAATTGCAACTCAACGCGGATTTGCTCGTTATCAGTACGCATGGTTGTTCACGTTCAAGCACTATTTTACTCGGTGATACTGCCGAACAAATTATTCGTGATACGTCAATTCCAACGCTTGCAATCAAACATGATGGTAATCATGGTTTGCTTGATGCTCTGGCAAAAAGCCGTTTTTGGACGCATTCGGAGGTGGTGGGAGCCAATTAGTTTTTTATCGGTTTTATTTATTTTACACTGTTTTCGCGGCTTGATATTTTCTTGAAATTGCTGATTGACTGTTTATGCCATATTGCTGACTAATTTATTGCTGGGGATGGCTATTGGTGTGTTTTTTATTATAAAAGTCAATTATCAAGCCGCTATTACGCTGTCTAAAGAAGGGTCACATTACCTGCTTTCCTTTAATCAATAATGTGTTTTTTTAAACATAGTGGTGCTGCGTAAATTTATTTTGAGTATCGAAGAGAATCGACACGTCACTATTGATACCTCGAAAGCAGAATTTATTGATCATGATATTTTGGAAACTATTGAGGATGTTTTAGCCACCACTTCAGACAACAATATACGCGTTGAATTCATGGAGATAGAGGGCTACCAACGTTTTTCAGATATTGGTGAAAAACATAATTAATTTTGTGTGTGTCTAATAATAATTTTAGTGGTTTTATCGATGATTGAATTTAAAAATTTACAGTATGATTTCTCAGCGGGTCTAGCTATCTTCTTTATCGCTATTCCTATGTCCCTAGGCATTGCTCTTGCCTGCGGAGCGCCATTATATTCAGGATTAATTGCCAGTATTGTGGGTGGTATATTAGTAGCACCATTGAGTGGCTCTTCACTTGGCATTAGTGGTGCTGCAGCTGGACTTGTAGTCATTATGCTCGGAAGTATTGAATCACTTGGGTTTAGTACATTTTTGCTAACGGTATTTATCGCGGGGATGTGTCAAATTCTGATGGGGCTCACCAAAATGGGCACCATAGCGCATTACTTTCCAAGTGCCGTCATTAAAGGTATGCTGACAGGTGTTGGAGCTATCATCTTCATCAAACAAATTCCTCATGCAGTCGGTTATGATTTTGATTATGAAGGGGATTTGTCTTTTTTTCAGTCGGATAACTTTTCTTCATTTTCTGAATTAACGCATATGTTTGATGCGTTTTCACCTACAGCAACGACTATTGCCGTTTTATCCTTAATCATTTTGATTATTTGGGAGCATCCAGCACTTAAAATATCTAATTTTGTTCAATTACTTCATGTTGTCATCTTGGGGGTTCTTGTTAATGAGTACTTACGCTTGTATTACCCTGATTTAGCACTCAAAGAGTCACATCTTGTCTCCTTGCCTGTTGCAAAAACGATGGGTGATTTATTTGAGCAAATGCACAGCCCAGATTTTTCACAACTCAGCAATCCCGTCATTTATATAAGCGCAATTACACTGGCGTTTGTGGCGAGCTTAGAAACATTAATTGCGGTTGAAGCGGTCGATCGATTAGATATGTATAAAAGAGTGACGCCAACGAATCGTGAATTGATAGTGCAGGGTATAGGGAATATGACGTCAAGTTTACTGGGTGGTTTGCCCCTTACTCAAGTCATTGTTCGCAGTTCCATTAGCATTCAATCGGGTGCAAAGACAAAAGCAGCTGGATTTATATCAGGGATAGTGCTGTTAATGACGGTATTTTTAATTCCCGACTGGTTTAATAAAATTCCACTCGCCAGTATTGCAAGTATTTTGCTTGTTACTAGTTATAAACTCATGCGTCCAAGCATCATCGTAAAAATGTATGAAGCTGGAATTTATCATTTTCTTCCGTTTTGTGCGACCGTTTTAGGACTTATTTTTACAGATTTCTTGACCGGCATCTTAATTGGTTTCGCTTGCGCTTTAGTGTCAGTTATTGCTGAAAATTATAAAAGTGCTCTGTATTTTCGCGAAACGCATATTGGTAATAAAATCATTTTTCGTTTATCTGAAAACGTGTCTTTTCTCAATAAAGCCAATCTCAAGAAAACGTTCGATCATTTGCCTAGACATTCAGAAGTGGTGATTGATGCAACGCGATCAACGTATTTAGATTACGATGTGTTTGAAGTGATTTGTGATTTCAAAGAAGAAGCGCCTTTAAAGGATATTCAAGTGACATTGCAAAATGTGCGCGGTTTTGGTGTCTTAGAACCTGTGCAAAATGTCAAAGCGCAAACGTATGAGAGTCAACAAGCGCTGACACCTGCTCAAGTATTGGAGATACTCAAGGAAGGAAACGCACATTTTATAAATAATCTCAAAGTAAATCGTAATTTGTTTGAACAGATTAATGATACGCAAGACAATCAATTTCCTATGGCAATTATTTTGAGCTGTATGGATTCGCGTACGTCAGTAGAGTTAATTTTTGATCAAGGACTGGGTGATGTTTTTAGTACGCGTGTTGCAGGCAATATTGTTAATGATGATATTTTAGGTAGCATGGAATACGCATGCTCTGTGGCGGGTTCAAAACTGATCGTTATTTTGGGGCACACCCACTGTGGCGCTATCAAGGGGGCGTGTGCTGAGGTAAAACTGGATCATTTAACCGGTTTACTTGAAAAAATTCAACCATCGGTTGACTGTGTTTGCTCTCAGCATAACATCACGGCAATCGGGAATGACGATGTGTTAATTCAAGCTGTATCTAAAGAAAATGTGATGCTAATGGTTAAACAAGTGAAACAACGCAGTCCTTTACTTAACAATTTATATCAACTCGGTAAAATTGATATTGTTGGAGCAATGTATGATATTGAAACGGGTAGAGTTTTATTTTATGACAATTAGAGAATAGTTAAATGTACTATTTCTAGTAATTTAAAAAAAGCTGTTGCAATAAATGTAAGCTGTACGGCTTTTTCTGCAAAAATTAATGAATTTTAATGTTTCGCATGATGATGCGGATGAGCTGCAATTGCAAGTTGCTCAGGCATTAATGATGAGTGATGATGCTCAATTAACCATTGGTCATCGTCATATTCGTAAACGAATGAATAACGCGCTTCAACTTCTTTGGTTTTGCCATTTTTTTCATGGACCGTGAATAGATACAGTCCAGTATCTGAGGCGATGTTACAACCTAACTTAATGGTTCGTCGAACAATCTTGCCTTGGGGTTTCTTTTGTAAGAAATGCACAAAGTATTCTTTAATCTCTTCATGAGTAGTGCGTGGTACATCCGATAAAGTCGGCAATAAAATCGCATCACTCGCATATCCTTTACTCACTTCCTCTGGATCTAATGTGGCTAATGACGCATTCCATCTATCAAATAATGATTTAATTTCTTCTTCACTTGTTTTTACACACGCAACGTTGTTATGTGTTTCGGCGTGAATTGGTGCAAACTCTTGTGCATATACTGCTGGCAAATAGGTTGCTGTTGCCAAACTGACTATAGCTAATAATTTTTTCATAATCTATCCGATGTTAATTTATGCCTTTACCTAAATAAGTCTACCTTAAATTAAGGTAAAATTCATAATAAATTATAATTGCATTAATTAAAAACAATATTTATGACAATGTTTTAGTCACACCAAGTTGAATTTACTGTAAAAAAATGTAATATTAATTAAATATTAAAATTGTGAAGATATTGACGTCATTTTTTAATTTATAATGTGTTAAATAATACTGTTTTGTGTAAGTTTATTTTATCGAATTAATGAATGCTAATTTAGGCATGATTAGTGTCAATTAATTTATATTATTTCGAGCATTTTCAATAATTTAATATAAAGCATTATTTTTTTAGATTTTGTTGGTAAAGTCGAAAATTTTTTTTTAAAAAATACTTTTGTATATTTATTTCTATCTTTCATGATTTTTCTATTTTTTTATCATTATCAATGGGATGGACTCCTCTCGACTATACGGTATCAAAGTACCAAACTGATATGATTTGAATTGTCAGTTAAATTTAGCAAGAGGAATCAGAAATG
>Ga0208856_1000132_pt1 | contig 32160 bp, 29 predicted proteins | sample LakMenEpi13Jul12_FD_150690 | JGI IMG/M metagenome (GOLD analysis project Ga0208856, IMG submission 150690) | Freshwater microbial communities from Lake Mendota, WI - 13JUL2012 deep hole epilimnion (SPAdes) | ecosystem: Environmental > Aquatic > Freshwater > Lentic | place: Lake Mendota, Madison...
GCATTAAATAATCGCGGCTGGATAAGAACCCAACACTTTTAGGAAGGATGCACGCTGCTCGCATTCGGCCAAGGCGGCTTGCACTTTTGCATCATGCTGATGCCCTTCGATGTCGACAAAAAACACGTAGTCCCATAGGCCTTGTTTCGATGGCCGCGATTCAAATTTAGTCATGCTCACGCCGTGCCTAGCGAGCGGTTCTAGCAACTGCACCATGGCGCCCGGGGTGTTTTTTGAGGTCATCACCAGCGAGGTTTTGTCGTGACCCGATGGAGCCACATCGTGCGCACCTAGCACCAAGAAGCGCGTGGTATTTTTTGCGTCGTCTTCTATGTTTTCCGCCAACACGTTTAAGCCAAATAAATCGGCCGCACGTTTGCTGGCAATGGCTGCGGCAAAGGTCCCGTCTGTGGAAACCAGATCGTGTATCATTTGCGCGGCCCTGGCATTACTGGTCACGGCTTCACGTTCTGCTTTTGGCAAATGCTTGCTTAGCCATTCGTGGCACTGCGCCAAGGATTGCGTGTGCGAAAACACATGGGAAATCTGACTGATGTCGGTTTGCTTGGACAACAAGCAATGGTGGATAGGCAAGGTGACTTCACCGCAAATTTTCAGCGAGCTCGCCAACAACAAGTCCAAGGTTAAGCCTATGGCCCCCTCGGTGGAATTTTCTACTGGCACCACACCGTAATCGACTTGAGCGGCCTCCACACTGCGAAACACCTCATCGATGCTAGCGCAAACAACGGCCATTTTTCCCAAGCCAAATTGCTTTAAGGCCGCCTCTTCGCTATAGGTACCCAATGGTCCTAAAAAAGCGATGGACAATTCTTTTTCCAAGGCACGGCAATTGGACATCACCGCACGAAAGATATTGCTAACGGCTTCGTTAGACAATGGGCCAGCGTTGTTGGCTTGCAAGCGACGCAATACTTGCGCCTCACGCTCAGGGCGATAAATCACGCCGTCGTCTTTTAAGGCGCCAATTTGCCTAGCCAGTTGCGCACGCTCATTAACCAATTTGAGCACTTGCTCGTCTATGGCATCAATCTGATCACGGTGTTGTTTTAATTGCACTGTCATGTTTGCATCACCTTAGTGAGACCGCTCAAAATCTTGCATGTAGGCCACCAAGGCTTGTACGCCTTCAATGGGCATAGCGTTGTAGATAGAGGCACGCATGCCACCAACTGCTCGGTGACCTTTTAATTGCAACAAACCGCGCGCCTCCGCTCCCTGTAAAAAAGCAGCGTTAAGGCCTTCGTCTTGCAAGTAAAAAGGAATGTTCATGCGCGAACGATTTGCCAGCGCCACCCGATTGAGGTAAAAATCACTGGCGTCTATGCAGTCATACAAAAGTTTGGCCTTGGCTATGTTCACTTTTTCTATGGCGGCTATGCCACCTTGTTCCAGCAACCACTCAAACACCAAGCCGGCAATATAAATGCTATAGCTTGGTGGCGTGTTAATCATGGATTGGTTTTCCGCTTGCAACTGCCAATTAAATACCGCTGGCGTCATGGGCGAAGCTTTACCTAGCAAATCTTCATGGACGATCACCAAACACAAACCGGCTGGACCTATGTTTTTTTGCGCGCCGCCGTATATGACGCCGTATTGGCTCACGTCAATTTGTCTGGATAAGATGTGTGATGACATGTCCGCCACAACCGGCACACCATGGGTATTGGGCAAATCAAGGAACTCAACACCACTCATGGTTTCGTTTGTGCAGACATGCAGATATGCGGCATTTTTATCCAACTGCCAACTGGCAAAATCCGGCACTTGCTGGTATTGATTTGGCTCGCTGCTGGCCACCACATTAATTTTGCCATAAGCCTTAGCGTCTTCCACGCTGCGCTTACTCCAGCCACCAGTGATGGCATAATCGGCGGCGCGACCTGCTAGTAAGTTTAATGGAATCATGGCATTTTCAGCGATAGCGCCGCCTTGCAAAAACAAGACTTTATACTGATCGCCTATGGCCAATAAGCGGCGTAAATCGGCTTCGGTTTTGGCCAATATACCAGTGAATTCTTTGCCGCGATGGGACATCTCCATCACACTCATACCGGAACCATGCCAATCCAGCATTTCGGCTTGCGCACGCGCTAACACCGGTTTAGGTAAGACGGCTGGCCCAGCGGAGAAATTGAAAATGCCCGTCATGCGCTACGCTTTACAATAAATCGGCATCGCCTGATTCAGCATCAGCGTCATCCGTCTCAACAATTTTTTCCAAGCCGGATAATTTTTCACCTTCGCCTAAGTTAATCAAGGTGACGCCTTGGGTGGCGCGACCTAATTCACGAATTTCTTTTACACGCGTGCGAATTAACACCCCACCGGTGGTTATCAACATAATTTCATCTTCATCGTTAACCAATTTAGCGGCCACAACCAAGCCATTGCGCTCACTGATGGCAATCGCTTTGACGCCTTGCGTACCCCGACCTGAATGACGGAAGTCCGCCAATTGGGTGCGTTTACCGTAGCCATTTTCCGTGGCCACCAACACCGTTTGCTTGTCGTCATCGGCTATTAACAAGGACAACACTTGCTGACCTGCAGCCAACTTCATGCCGCGCACACCGCGTGCATTGCGGCCCATGGGGCGCACATCGTTTTCATCAAATCGAACGGCTTTGCCGCCATCGCTGAACAACATCACATCGTGCTTGCCGTCTGTGAGAGCAGCGCCAATGAGGAAGTCGCCTTCATCAAGGTCGACCGCAATGATGCCGGCTTTGCGGGGGTTGCTGAATTCATCCAGCGATGTTTTCTTCACGGTGCCCATGGAGGTGCCCATGAACACGTAATGGTCAGCTGGGAAGCTGCGCATGTCGCCCGTCAAAGGCAAGACCACATTGATCTTTTCGCCTTCTTGCAAGGGGAACATGTTGACAATGGGTCTGCCGCGCGAACCGCGTGAACCTGCAGGCACTTCCCACACTTTGAGCCAGTACAAACGGCCGCGGTTAGAGAAGCACAAAATATAGTCGTGCGTGTTGGCAATGAAAAGCTGGTCGATCCAATCGTCTTCTTTGGTGGCGGTGGCTTGTTTGCCGCGACCGCCGCGTTTTTGCGCCCGATATTCAGACAAAGGTTGGCTCTTGATGTAACCGCTGTGCGACAACGTGACCACCATGTCGGTGGGGGTGATCAAGTCTTCAGTGGCCAAATCTTGCGCATTGTTTTCAATGAAGCTGCGACGTGCACCCAATTTGGTTTGGCCAAATTCTTGGCGCAATTCGCCCAGCTCGGTGCCAATGATGGTGGACACGCGCTCGGGCTTGGCCAAGATGTCAAGCAAGTCTTCAATTTCAGACATGACTTCTTTGTACTCGACCACAATCTTGTCTTGCTCGAGTCCGGTCAAGCGTTGCAAACGCATTTGCAAAATCTCTTGCGCTTGGGTTTCGCTTAGGCGGTACAAGCCGTCGTTGCCCATGCCAAATTCTTTTTCCAAGCCATCGGGGCGATAGTCGTCAGCGTTCACAGCGCCACCATCGGCGCGTGTGCGCGTCAGCATCTCGCGAACCAATTTGGAGTCCCAGCTGCGGGTCATCAACTCGGCCTTGGCTACTGGCGGCGTAGGCGCATTGCGGATGATGGCAATGAACTCGTCGATGTTGGCCATGGCCACTGCCAAGCCTTCCAACACGTGGCCACGTTCGCGCGCTTTGCGCAAGGTGAAAACGGTGCGGCGAGTGACCACTTCACGGCGGTGTTGCAAGAACACGCTGATCAGGTCTTTCAGGTTACACAACTTGGGTTGGCCGTCAATGAGGGCCACCATGTTGATGCCGAAGGTGTCTTGCAACTGGGTCTGTTTGTACAGGTTGTTGAGCACCACTTCAGGCACTTCACCGCGCTTGAGTTCAATGACCAAGCGCATGCCTGATTTGTCGGACTCGTCTTGAATGTGGCTGATACCTTCGATCTTTTTCTCGTGCACCAATTCGGCCATGCGCTCTTGCAAGGTCTTTTTGTTCACTTGGTAGGGCAGCTCGTCCACCACGATGCATTGGCGCTGGCCTTTGTCAATGTCTTCAAAGTGGCACTTGGCTCGCATGATCACACGGCCGCGGCCTGTTCGGTAGCCATCTTTCACGCCATTGATGCCATAAATAATGCCGGCAGTCGGGAAGTCGGGTGCGGGAATGATTTCCATCAATTCGTCGATGGTGGCACCTGGGTTGCGCAGCATGTGCAAGCAAGCGTCAACCACTTCGTTCAAATTATGAGGTGGAATATTGGTCGCCATGCCGACCGCAATGCCGCCAGAGCCGTTCACTAACAGGTTGGGTATGCGGCTTGGAAGCACCAAAGGCTCTTTTTCCGAGCCGTCGTAGTTGGGGCCAAAGTCGACGGTTTCTTTGTCGATGTCAGCCAACATTTCGTGGGCAATTTTGGCCAAACGAATTTCGGTGTATCGCATGGCTGCGGCGTTGTCGCCGTCGACCGATCCAAAGTTACCCTGACCGTCCACCAGCATGTGACGCATCGAAAAATCTTGCGCCATGCGAACGATGGTGTCATAGACAGATTGGTCGCCGTGGGGGTGGTACTTGCCAATCACGTCACCCACAATACGCGCAGACTTTTTATAAGCGCGGTTCCAGTCGTTGTTTAGCTCGTGCATGGCAAACAAGACACGGCGGTGAACCGGTTTGAGGCCGTCTCGGGCATCGGGCAGGGCGCGTCCCACAATCACGCTCATGGCGTAGTCGAGGTAGCTGCGGCGCATCTCCTCTTCTAGACTAATAGGATGGGTTTCTTTGGCAAACTGGGTCATGAGGGGTCAGGCGCACTGGGTGAAAGACTGTCATTTTAGGTCTAAAGAGTGTCGTTGATTTGCAACACATGCTTGGCTTTGAATTGACCCTGATCACGCTGATTTCACCAAATTGGGCAATTGGCCTTTAGCTATGGCACAATGAATTCAACGTTTTGGGTGATGGTCATTCAAAGCGTCTCTTTTTTCGCAGGATGTCTGCGGTATTTATCCCCATGAGGAGAACCATGAAAAAATTCATCAAAGTGGCAATGGTGTTGGCTTCAGCTGCCTTGGCAACTGCAGCAAGCGCGCAAACCGTAGACAACTGGCGCAATGGCACAGGCCAAGCCTGGAAAAATGGCACCAACGAACTGTGCTGGCGCGACGCTACCTGGACCCCTGCTACAGCTGCTGCTGGTTGCGATGGCGCCATTGTTGCCCCTAAAGCTGCAGCACCAGCACCAGCACCAGCACCAGCACCTAGAGTTGCTGCTCCCGCACCAGCACCAGCTCCAAGAGCTGCTGCCCCAGCTGCTCGCCCAGCACCTCCACCAGCTGCAGCCACTAAAGTAACTTACGCTGCCGACACCTTCTTTGACTTTGACAAATCAGTGTTGAAAGCTGACGGCAAAGCCAAATTGGACGACCTGGCTGGCAAAGTGAAAGCCATCAACTTGGAAGTGATCATTGCTGTGGGTCACACTGACTCTGCTGGTTCTGATGCTTACAACCAAAAGTTGTCTGTGAAGCGTGCCGACGCTGTCAAAGCCTACTTGATCACCAAGGGCATTGAGAAAAACCGCGTTTACACCGAAGGTAAGGGCGAAAAACAACCCGTTGCTGACAACAAAACAGATGCTGGCCGTTCTAAGAACCGCCGCGTGGAAATCGAAGTTGTGGGCACACGCCCCAACTGATCAACAGCAAGCTTGAATTAAATCAAGCCTTGGTTGATTCGAAAAAGCCTCCTTCGGGAGGCTTTTTTACTTTCAGACACAATGCCATCTATGAACTCACAAACTAACCCTTCCCAATTTTCTTCAGCCAATGTGGATCCTGCCGAATTGGCCAAATTTTCTGACTTGGCGCACCGTTGGTGGGACACCGAGAGTGAATTCAGGCCCTTGCACCAAATCAATCCTTTGCGATTGAATTGGATTCAAACGCTGGTGCAACTGCCAGGGAAGAAAGTGGTTGACATCGGTTGCGGTGGCGGCATCTTGTCCGATGCCATGGCCAGACAAGGCGCACAAGTCTTAGGCATTGACCTGGCTGTGAAGTCATTGAAGGTGGCGCAGTTGCATGCCATTGAAGCGGGTACGCAAGGTGTGCAGTACCAAGAAATCAGCGCAGAAAACTTGGCAGCACAACAAGCGGGGCAATTTGATGTGGTCACTTGCATGGAAATGTTGGAGCATGTGCCCGACCCCGCCGCTGTGGTCAAGGCTTGCTCGCAATTGGTGAAGCCAGGTGGCTGGGTGTTCTTTTCGACCCTGAATCGCAGTCCAAAATCGTTCTTGTTTGCAATTGTTGGCGCTGAGTACGTGCTCAATTTATTGCCCAAAGGCACTCACGAATATGCGCGTTTGATCAAACCCAGTGAGTTGGCTGATTGGGTGCGCGCTGGCGGTCTTGAGTTAAACCAGATGAAGGGCATGACTTACAACCCTTTCACACGCGTTTATGCAATGAACAATGACACCGATGTGAATTATTTGATGGCCACCCAAAAGCCATTGGCAAACTGAAACTGTAAGGCCACCCCCTATGAAGTTTGAAAACATTCAGGCTGTCTTGTTTGACCTTGACGGCACGCTCATTGACAGTGCGCCAGACTTAGGGGCGGCCGTCGATAAGATGCGGGTGGACCGCGGCATGCCTTCCTTGCCGCTGCTGCATTACCGGCCCATGGCCGGCGCAGGTGCCCGCGGCATGATTGCCTTGGCGTTTGGTTTCACGCCCGAGCATCCCGACTACGACGCCATGAAAGAAGAGTTCTTTCGCAATTACGAATCTTGTATGACCGAAAGAACGTTTGCATTTGAAGGCGTAGCGCAAATGATTGCTGCACTGGTCGCCGCCAAATTACCATGGGGTGTTGTCACCAACAAGTCCAAACGATTTGCAGAACCGCTTACGCAGGCCATGCCGCTCTTTAAATCTTCGGCCGTCCTCATTTGCGGCGACACCACACCTCATGCCAAGCCTCATCCAGAACCTTTGCTGGAAGCGGCAAGGCGGTTGGGCTTAGACCCAAGTGCATGCATTTATGTGGGCGATGATGAGCGCGACATTGTGGCGGGTCATGCTGCCCATATGAAAACGGTGGCGGCTACCTATGGCTATTTAGGGGCTCAGGGTGATGTTGAAAAGTGGCAAGCACATGCCCAAATTCAATCGCCTTATGAGCTCGCATCTTTGATTTCTAGCTGAATCAATTCAATTGAATTTCACAACCCAGCGTGGGTTTGGAAATTTTTTCACGATGTTTTGTACTTTCTGGCACGACAAGGCGGCGGCTTAGCCCTCTCTTGGGGTTTTGGAGGCTGTCAAATCCGAAGACCCAAGTTATGCTACTGGCAACTTAAATGGTGATTTAGCAACAGGAGTTTTGATGAGTAACGTGACTTGGTCTGGCGGTGTGGAGCATTGGACAAAAAAAGGGGATATCAATCTTTTTCTTTGGCAGAAAAAAGCTTCGCCCAAAGTGCCTTATGCAGGCACCATTTTCTTTGTGCACGGTTCGTCCATGGCCTCGCAACCCACCTTTGATTTGTCTGTGCCCGGCCGCCCCTATTCTTCTGTCATGGATTGGTTCAATGAGCGTGGCTTTGACACTTGGACCATGGACAACGAGGGCTATGGCCGCTCTGACAAACACCGTCCCATCAATTCAGACATCGCCAATGGCGCTGATGACTTGGCGGCTGGCAGTGAGTACATCTTGAAGCACTCCGTGTCGCAAAAGCTGCACATGTATGGCATTTCTTCGGGTGCTTTGAAGGCTGCCTTGTTTGCGCAAAATCACCCAGAGCGAATTGGTAAACTGGCTTTAGATGCGTTTGTCTGGACCGGCGAGGGTAGCCACACATTGGAGCAGCGCCGCAAAAAATTGCCAGAGTTTTTAGCAAAAAATCGCCGTCCCATTGATCGTGCATTTGTGCACAGCATTTTTGATCGCGATCATCCAGGCACAGCCGACGAGGCCACCATCAGTGCCTTTGCCGATGCTATTTTGACCCTGGATGACTCCATGCCCACAGGCACTTATGTCGACATGTGTTCCAAATTGCCGGTTGTCGATCCTCTCAAAATCACAGTGCCTACCATTGTTTTGCGTGGTGAGTACGACGGCATCGCAGGGCTTGATGACTTGATCGATTTCTACAAATTGTTGCCCAACACAGACAAACAGTTCAATGTGATGGCTGGTATTTCTCATGCCAGTTTCCAGCAGAAAAACTACATGATGGTCTATCACATTCTTCACAGTTATTACACCATGCCTGCACCAACCTATAGGGGATAAACCATGCGTCACTTCGTTCGACACTTGTGCCGAGTTGCACTGCTCGGTTGTATTTTGGGAGGGACTGCCAGCGCTGCTTTGGCGCAGGCGTACCCCAACAAACCCATTAAATTGATCGTGCCTTTTGCGCCCGGAGGTTTTACGGATGTTGTGGCGCGAATACTGGGGCAAAAACTTTCAGTTTCGCTGGGGCAACCCTTTGTGATTGAAAACAAAGCGGGTGCAGGCTCAACCATTGGCACTGACTTTGTGGCCAAGGCCGCGCCCGATGGTTACACCTTGGTGATGGTTTCCACCACGCACGTCATTAGCCCCTCTATCTATCCCAAGCTACCCTACGACCCGATCAAGAGTTTCACGCCGGTGGGTAAGTTGGTTGATTCTGCTTATGTTTTGTTGGCCAACCCCAAGGTGCCCGCCAACAATGTGGCTGAATTCATTGCCTTGGCCAAAGCCTCCCCTGACAAAATTCACTATGCATCTTCTGGCAACGGCAGTGCTCAGCATCTGATGGGGGGTATGTTTGCTGCTATGACAGGTGTCAAGATGAAGCACGTGCCCTACAAGGGCAGTGGCGCAGCCGCCAATGACTTGGTTGCGGGTGTGGTCGAGAGCAGCTTTGCGGGTGTGCCCAATGCCATGGCGCAGGTGCCCGCTGGAAGGCTCAAGGCTTTGGCGGTCACCACGTCCAAGCGAATCCCTCAGCTGCCTGATGTGCCTACCATGCAGGAAGCAGGCGTATCTGGCTACAGCGCCAGCGTTTGGTTGGGACTTTTAGCCCCAGCTGGCACACCCAGAGACGTGGTCATGAAGCTCAATACTGAAATTGCCAAGGTGTTGAGCGCTTCGGATACGAAGAAGGATTTGTATGCTGCTGGCGTAGAGGCCGATATTTCTTCCCCTGAAGCTTTGAACACCTTGATGGTTCAAGAATTGGACCGTTGGGGAAAAGTCATCAAAGACGCAGGTATCACCATGCAATAAAGCTGAAATTTCATGTCCAATAGCGGCATGGCATTTCAGCAGATCAGTGAAATTCGAAACCAATTGCGTTGCTTGGGGGCACGGCCTGCCCATGAGCAACGCATTTTGCGTTTGTGGTCTCAAGCCAAATCTCAACACAGTGGCAGCAGGCCCCTAGAGAGCTTCATGCCGGCGGCTTTGCGGCAAGCATTGCCGGAGTTGACCAATAGCCTTTCCAATTTGCTGCGCTTGCAATCAACGCATCCTGCAGAAGATGGATCGGTGCGTTGGCTACTTGCGCTTCAGGATGGCCAAACCGTTGAAACAGTCGGATTGCCTCGCGATGGTGTGTGTGTGTCTTCGCAAGTCGGTTGTGCCGTGGGATGTGTCTTTTGCATGACGGGCAAAGAAGGCTTGATCAGGCAAGTGGGCAGTGCAGAAATAGTGGCGCAGGTTGCCTTTGCAAGGCTTCATCGTGCCGTGAAAAAAGTGGTGTTCATGGGCATGGGTGAACCTGCGCACAATTTGGACAATGTGTTGGAGGCCATTGAGGTCTTGGGCACTGTGGGCAACATTGGTCATAAATCATTGGTCTTTTCAACCGTGGGAGATTCGCGTGTTTTTGAGCGATTGCCCCTTGGCTTGGTCAAGCCCGCACTGGCGCTTTCTTTGCATTCCACCCGAGCCGATTTGCGCGCTGAATTGTTGCCAAGAGCCCCAAACATGACGCCTGAAGAGTTGGTGGAAGCGGCAGAAATCTACGCCCAACAAACGGGTTACCCCATTCAATACCAGTGGACTTTGCTTGAAGGTGTGAACGATACGGAAGAAGAAATTGAAGGCATTGTTCGATTACTCAAAGGCAAATACGCATTGATGAACATGATTCCCTACAACTCAGTGGATGATTTGCCGTTCAGGCGTCCTTCATGGGAACGTGCCGCAGAAATTGCACGCACCTTGCATCGCCAAGGCATTCTCACGAAGTTGAGAAATTCTGCAGGACAAGATGTGGAAGGCGGGTGCGGGCAATTGCGTGCACGCCATCTTCAGGCGGAGTCGAGTTCTAATCAGCGCAACTTAAGCAAGCCCCTAAGGACTCTGCAGGCCATTGAGGCTCCTCTTCACTTCGTTAAAGCAAAGCCTGCTACGTTCTTGTAGTTGTCTGAAATTTGACGTAACTCGTCTTGGCTAATCAGATCGTCAATGTGGCGAAAAGGTTTGCCACCGCTCAGTTCTTGCGCCTTCATAATAATAAAGTCGGGCGGAACATTGCGATTGGTTTCCACCACTTTGGCCGTGGTGGAGAGTCTTAACGATTCGTACTCTGTGAGTGCATCGCGCGGATCAGTGTGCTTGCTCAATTGATCGGACAAAGTGCGCGCATCAATGAGTGCTTGCGCAGAACCATTGGAGCCGCGTGGATACATGGGATGAGCTGCATCGCCCATAAGGGTAATGCGCCCTTGGGTCCAAAATGGCAGAGCATCTTTGTCAACCATTGGGTATTCAAAAACCTTCTCGGACTTCAAGATGAGTTCTGGCACATTGAGAAAGTCGAACTTGAAATCTTTGTAAATTTCTGCACAGACGCCTGGATCGACCGAACGATTCCAGTCGTTCATGACAGCGTTGGGTTTTTGCAATTCGGCCACCCAGTTAATTAATTGGTTGCCTTTGCCATCGACGTTGTCGACGATGGGGTAGATGACCATTTTGCCGACTTCCACCGTGCCAATTCGCAAATAACTTTTCCCTGTGAGGATGGGGGGGTGAATGGTTACGCCGCGCCAAGTATTAATACCGCCAAAACACAGTGCATCTGTGGGGTGCATCTGTTTGCGAACTGCAGAGTTCACGCCATCACAGGCCACAGCAATTTCGGCGCTCATGGAGACGTTGGTGTTGTTATGGGCGTTGAGAAAATTCAATTGAACGCCATTGGCATCCTGCAAATAGCCAGTGCATCTCATGCCGGTGTGCACTTTGTTTGCGCCCAATCGGCTGACTGCAGCATCAAACAAAATACGGTGCAGCTTACCGCGGTGCGCGCCAATTTCTGGCAGTGAATAGCCAGCGTGTCGGCCTCGAGCTTCTTTGTAGACAAATTGGCCGTGGTGTGTGAAAAATACACTTTCAAAGTTTTCAATACCGGCGGCCTCAATGGCTGACTGAACCCCAATTTCGGCAAGTTCGCGCATGGCATGGGGCAACAGCGTAATACCAACTCCAATTTCTTTGACTTCGTTGACAGCCTCAAAGACGTCGCAGTCAATGCCGCGCTTGTGAAGCCCTAATGCAAAACTTAAGCCGGCTATGCCGCCGCCCACAATGGCAATGTTCATGTTCATTCTGCCTTGATATTTTGGACTTTAATGAGCTCTGCCCAGCGGTTAGCGTCGCGCTCGACCAACTTGCCAAACTCCTCAGGTGTACTGTTTGCAGGATCCATGCCTTGAGGTTGAAATGCTTTTTGAATATCTTCACTGGCCAAGATGGTTTTGAGCTCTCTGTTGAAGGCTTGAACCAGTTCAGTAGGTGTGTTTTTAGGTGCAAAAATGCCGTACCACATGTCAACATTCACTTTGCCCGCCTTGGCTTCTGCCAATGTGGGAACCGTGGGCAAAAGTGGATGGCGTTGATCGCTGCCAATGCCTAATGCTACCAATTTACCAGCTCTGATTTGTGGCAAGGCCACGTGGATTGGTAAGAACATGACGTCGACTTGACCGCCCAACAAGTCTGTAACAGCAGGCGCAGTGCCCCGATAAGGAATGTGCGTTAAGTAAACATTGGCTGTGCTCTTAAAGAGTTCCATCGACAAATGATGCGGCGTGCCTACACCGGGTGACGCATAGTTAAATCGACCAGGGCTGGCTTTAGCAGTGGCCACCAAATCGGCTGCAGTTTTGAAGTTGGACTTTGGATGGGTGACCAATAAGAGCTGTCCCCAACTGGTCAAAATAACCGGCGCAAGGTCTTTCACAGGATCGAAACTCAGACCAGCATAAAGACTTCTGTTCATGACCAGCGTATTCACGCTGACCAACAAGGTTTGACCATCGGGCGCTGCTCGCACAACGGCTTCGGTGCCAATGTTGCCAGAGGCGCCTACTCGGTTTTCAACCACAACGGGACGGCCCAGGCGTTGCGAAAGCTTGGGGCCAACGGTGCGTGCAATCAGATCAATGCCTGTGCCTGGTGTGAACGGTACGATGAGCTTGATGGGGGCTTGGCTTGACGTGAGCACACTGGGTGGCGTATTTTGCGCAGAGGCGTTTGCTGCAAACAAAAATCCGGCAAGCAGGGCGAATGGGATGCGGTGTGTGAAGTGACGACGTTTCATCTTTAGCCTATTTCATTTTAGGAAAAATACCACTGGACATGGCTGTACCAAATACTACCACCACGCCTAACAAGACCATGCTCAGTGTGACTGTTTCATTCAAGAATAAAACGGCATAGATTAAAGCAAATACGGGAATTAAGAAAGTCACTGTCAGTGCTTTGGCTGGCCCTGCGCGGTTGACCAATCTGAAATACAAAATGTAGGCTATGCCAGTACAGGCCACGCCCAATATGATGACAGCAAGCCAAGCTTGAGTGCTTGGCATGGCTTCTGGCATGGCCCAAAACGCCGGCAATGCAAGCGCCAAACTGGCACCCAATTGGCTGCCTGTTGAAGATACCAGCGGCGGTAAATTGGGCATGAATTTTTTTGTAAAACTGCCTGCGATGGCATAACACAGAGTGGCTACAAGACATGCTGCAATGGCTGTGTATTGACCCCAAGGACTCGCATCTGGGTTGGCCTCAGTGTGAAAACTGGTTTGATTGCTGGCCAATAGCGTGACACCCATGAAGCCAATGAACAAGCCTGCAATTCGCCATCGGTTTAAACGATCGTCTAACCAGAGCCAAGCGACGACAGCTGCAAACAATGGCACTGCAGCATTCAAAATGGCTGACAAGCCTGTCGAAATGTGCATAACAGCATAGGCAAACAAGGCGAAAGGTAAGGCGGAATTGAAAATACCAAAGCCTAAAATGATTTTCCATTTGGATTTAAACAAAGCCCAGTGGCCTTGCCAAAGCATGAAGGGCAATAAAAAAAGTGTGGCCACACAAACCCGTGTCCAGGCTGTTGCCAAGGGGCCAAATTCTGCAGCACCCATTCGCATGAATAAAAATGATGAGCCCCATAAAGCGGCCAATATCAAATAGTCGACTCGCCAATCTTGCGAATCGCCACGCTTGTTTTCACTCATTGATGCTGACCTGCCGAGGGGAGACTGATGCTTGCGTTTTCAAATTTCAACAAAGCTTGTTTGCGCCAAATGCCACCTGCATAACCTGTCATTTGACCCTGACTGCCCATCACGCGGTGGCAAGGGACAAGGATGCTGATGGGGTTGCGGCCGACCGCTGTGCCGACTGCTCTGACTGCCATGGGGCGGCCGATGGCTGCAGCAAGTTGACCATAGCTGCAGGTTTGCCCCATGGGAATGCTCATCAGGGCATGCCAAACGGCTTTTTGAAAGTCGGTGCCAGCGCCCAAATCCAGCGCAATGTTTTGCAGTGCTTTTCTAGCTGAACTGGCAGGAGGCCATTTTTGGTCAAAGTAATTGCCTAGTATTTGCTCAGCTTGAAGCAAAGTGGGGTGTTGGTTTGAAAGTGTCCAAGCGTGAGTGTCTGGGAAATGTTTTTGGTTTTCAAACCAAACACCGCTGAGTCCCATCGGATTGGCTGCTAGGGTCAATGATCCCCAGGGACTTTGAATGGTTTTGTGACAGGTTTCAGCGTGAAATTGCATGCGGCAATCGTATCCGATTTGAGCCTGCCGCACCTACAATGGGGGCCAAAGAAGTTCACCCGAGGTCGCGCAGAAAAACGGTGCGTCACATCTACCAAGGCTATTTTTTATGCAAGTCACGGCATCTATTTTCAAGGCTTACGACATTCGCGGCACCTACCTGCGAAACATGGACGAAAACTTGGCCGAAGCCTTAGGCCGAGCCTTTGGCAGTTTGGCCATGAAGGAAGGGCGGCATACCGTGGCGGTTGGACGCGATGGTCGCCTGAGTGGGCCTGCGTTGTCGGCAGCCCTGATGCGCGGCCTGGTGACAGTGGGCATTGAAGTCATCGATGTGGGGCTGACCACCACACCCCAACTTTATTTTGCGGCGCACACCGTGTGCGACAGCGGTATACAAGTGACGGGCAGTCACAACCCCAAAGATGACAACGGTTTCAAAATGGTTTTGGGTGGCCGGGCAGTTTATGGCGATGAAATCAAGGCCTTGCAACACATCATTGAAAATGAGTCGTGGCAGCTCAAAGACGGTGGCTCTGTGCGTGTGGTCAATATTTTGCCTGCCTACATTGAGCGCATTGTGTCGGGTATCCAGTTGACCCGTGCCCTGAAAATTGTGGTCGATTCTGGCAACGGCATTGCTGGCGCCAGTGCCCCCGGTATTTTTCGCGCTCTGGGCTGCGAGGTGATTGAATTGTTCAGCGAAGTGGATGGCAATTTTCCCAATCACCATCCCGACCCTAGCAAACCAGAAAATTTGAAAGATCTCATTGCGATGCTTCAAACTTCAGGTGCAGAGTTGGGATTGGCGTTTGATGGCGATGGCGACCGACTGGGCATCGTTACGCAAGATGGTGAAACCATTTACCCAGATAGGCAAATGCAGCTGTTTGCCCAAGACGTATTGAGTCGAGTGCCCAATGGCACCATTTTGTTTGATGTGAAATGCTCGCAACGTTTGGCTCCCGCCATTCGCGCTGCGGGCGGTAAACCCCTGATGTACAAAACGGGCCACTCTCTGATCAAAGCCAAGATGAAACAGATAGAAGCTGAGGGCGGTGAAGCGCCATTAGGCGGCGAGATGAGTGGCCATATCTTTTTCAAGGAGCGTTGGTATGGTTTTGACGATGGCACCTACGCGGGTTGCCGTCTCTTGGAAATTTTAAGTCGCAGCCCCAATGCCAATGAAGTTCTTAAAGCATTGCCAAGCAGTTTTAGTACGCCCGAGTTAAACGTGGCGTGCCAAGAGGGTGAACCTCACCAACTGACTGCCAAATTATTGACCGTGGCAGCTGCCTATTTTTCAGCGCCCGCAGAAATTTCAGACATGGATGGTTTGCGTGTCGATTGGCCCGATGGCTTTGGTTTGATTCGCGCTTCTAACACCACGCCTGTGCTGGTCTTGCGTTTTGAAGGGCATACAGAAGCTGCCCTGCATCGCATTGAAAACGACATGTTGACCTTGTTGAAAACCGTCAAGCCAAATGCCAGCTTGCAAAGCTCGGCGCATTGATGGGTGTGCCTCATTCTTTCGGATTTTTTGAGTGATGCCTAATCTCTCTCTTTGGCTCTACGGTGTTTTCATGCGCTTGGCGCAGCCCCTGCTTCGACGTAAGTTGCACAAGCGAGCGCAAGCAGAGCCGCTTTATGGCCAGTTCATTGAAGAGCGATTTGGCCATTACACGCAAAGCGCTCGACAAGACTGGATTTGGATTCACGCAGTCTCTTTGGGCGAAGCACGCACTGCCGCTATTTTGCTGGAGGGTTTGCGGCGAGCTATGCCTGGGATGAAATTCTTGCTGACAAATGGCACAGCAACTGGGCGCGAGGAAGGGCGAAAACTTTTGCAAGATGGCGATTTGCAAGTTTGGCAGCCTTGGGATTCACCCGAAGTGCTTGATCGTTTTTTTCTCGCCTTCAAGCCCACAATGGGTTTGTTGCTTGAGACAGAAGTTTGGCCTTTGCTGGTTCAGCGTGCGCAAGTTCACGGCGTTCCCATCATGTTGGTCAACGCACGCATGAGTGAAAAATCGATGCAGCAGGCACAACGATGGCCCGCGCTCATGCGGCCTGCCTATGCACGACTGAGCGGCGTTTGTGCTCAAACGCAAGACGACGCCGGCCGACTGAAGACCTTGGGTGCCAAGGTTCTGGGTATCTTCGGTAATTTGAAGTTTGATGCTAAGCCTGATGCGGTTCATCTTGCTTTGGGCCAATCTTGGCGTCAACAGCTGGCTGCACCGGTTGTCATGTTGGCCAGTTCGCGTGAGGGTGAAGAAGGTTTATGGTTGGAAGCTTGGCAGGCATTCATTACGCAACATCCTGATGTCCGAGTTAATTGGCTTATCGTGCCAAGGCATCCGCAGCGTGTGAATGAGGTTGAAAGTTTGTTGCAGTCTGGCGGCTTGCGAGTTTCAAGACGTTCAACTTGGGGTCAAGAAGGCCCCAGCTTGAACTCAGACTTGAATGCAGAAAACAAACGCCCAATACCAACGGTTCTGTTGGGGGACAGTCTTGGTGAAATGGCACTTTATTACAGCTTGGCCGATGTGGCTTTGCTTGGCGGCAGCTTTGAAAAACTGGGCGGTCAAAATTTAATTGAAGCGGCGGCCTGTGCTTGCCCCATTGTGATGGGGCCGCACACCTTCAATTTTTCAGAGGCTTCTGAAGCGGCACAAAACTCGGGTGCAGCGCAGCGTGCGCCTAACATGGCAGAAGCTGTGCGTTTGGCTATAGAGACAGTGCTGAACAGGCAAGTGCAACAAAAGTGCGCGCATCAAGCAACGCAATTTTCACAGCAGCACGGCGGTGCTACTGAACGCACTGTGCTAGCAGTGCAAGAGTTGCTGAATTCAATCAGAGATTGAATTCAATCATTTCTCAAGGATTTAAGAGTGCGTTGATCGAAGCCAGATCGGTTTCGGTCAGTGTGCCGGCCGCTTGTCGGAGTTTAAGTTGACCCAGCAAAACATCGTAACGCGCTTTGGCCAAATCACGTTTGGTCTGGAACAGTTGGCTCTGGCTGTTGAGTACATCGATGTTGATGCGCACACCGACTTGATACCCCAACTTGTTGGCGTCTAAAGCGCTTTGGCTGGAGGCCTCGGCGGCTTGCAGTGCATTGACTTGACCAATGCCAGATTGCAAGCCAAAGAAGGCGGTGCGTGTTGCTTGCGCAACGTTGCGTTCAGCGGCATCCAGGTCTGAGCGGGCTTTGTCTTCCAGTGCAACGGTTTCCTTGATGCGGTTTTGAGTCGCATAACCAGAGAACAAGGGCATGTTGAAGGCCAAGCTGATGCTGTTTGAGTTGGTGTCCACTTGGGATGTATTGAGGCCCTTGCCGTTTTTATAACGTGTGGGTGTGAAACCAGCAACCAAGTCGAGCGTGGGTTTGTTGCCTGCTTCTGCTTTCTTGATTTCAAGTTTGGCAATGTCCAAGCTTGCGCGGCTTTGAAGAACAGCCGGGTTGAATTCTGAAGACTGCTTCACCCATTGGTCAATCGACGATGATTCTGGCGCAGAAAGCTTGGCCATGCGCGACAAAGATTTGGGTTCAATGTTGTTCAGCCCGACCAACTGATTCAAAGCCATGCGTTTGATGCGCAAATCGTTGTCGGCTGCAATCTCTTGAGCCAGTACTAAGTCATAGCGAGCCTGCGCTTCGCGGCTGTCAGTGATGGTTGAAGTGCCGACTTCAAAGTTGCGTTTGGCGGCAGCCAATTGTTCGGCAACGGCCAATTTTTGGGCTTTCACAAAGTCCAAGCTTTCGCGGGAAATGAGGACATCAAAGTAGGCTTGGCTCAAACGAACCATGAGGTCTTGCTCTGCAGCCTTGAGCTGAATGCTTGCTAACGCCAGTTGGCGCATGCCCTGTTCGTAGGTGGCAGAGTTGGCAGGACGGTAGAGAGGCTGGGATGCATTGATGGTGGCAGCCATGCTTTGTGATTTGGCGGTTTGCGAAGCGGCGATCAAGTCGACCTCGGTCCTGTTGAGGTTGGCAGACAAGCCAACGGTGGGGAGCAAAACAGCTCTGGCTTGTTCACCTTTAGACAAGTTGGCGGTGTATTGGTATTGAGCCGCCTTGTAGGTGGCATCGAAGCCGCGTGCTGTTTCGAACAAGGACATCAAGTTCTGTGCTTGCGCTGAGCCAGCGAATGCGGCCGAAATGGCCAAAGTGATTGGGAAAAAGCGCAAATTCATAAAAATCTTTCGAGGTATAAACCAATAAGAAAAGGAGTCAATTCAATAAACAGGAATGCTGGAATCGACTTGGCTGGACCAAGCGTTGATGCCGCCACTGATGTTGGTGATATTTTGAAAGCCATGATGTTCTAAAAATGCTGCGACCTGCATGCTTCTACCGCCATGATGGCAAAGGCATGCAATGGGTCTTTGCTTATCGAGGTCTTGTAGGCGGTCTGGAACTGTCTGCATGGGCATGATTTGAACTTCGCAGCCAGCGGGTGCAATGCTTGCCAGCTGACATTCCCATGTTTCGCGCACATCCAAAATCAAGGGCAGGCCTTGCGCAGTGGCTTGAGATATCCATTCACTAAATTGGGCGGGGCTAACTTGTTGCATAAAAGAAGCTGTGTTGTCTGTGGATAAGCTTGATTAAAAGGCAAAACGATTGTGTTCAGGAAAGCCTTTGAGACGAGGGGCTATGGTGTCCCATGGCTCTGAAGTTTGCCATTGCTGTTCGGCTGTGCGAGTGATGACGCTGGCGCGCATCATGGGATCTTCTCCAACAACCGCCAGCAAACGACCGCCGATGCTCAGTTGATTGAGCAAAACTTGGGGCACCTCTGCCACCGATCCGCTGAGCATGATGACATCGAAGGGACCATCGGCTGAGGCGCCTTGGCTGCCATCGGCTTGGCGAACTTCTGCGTTGTGAATACCTGCAGTTTGCAGGTTGGCGCGGGCTTGTTGGGCCAATGCAGGGTCCAATTCAAAACTTAAGACGCTGGCTGCTTGATGCGCCAACAATGCCGCCATGTAGCCAGAGCCAGTGCCAATTTCCAGCACCTTATCGGTATGTTTGACGGCGGCGTTTTGTAAAAAACGCGCCTCTACGCGTGGGGCCAACATGACTTGGTCAGAATCAGCGTCTTTGCCTAAAGGAATTTCCATGTCGACAAAAGCCAAAGCTTTGTGGGCCATGGGTGCAAAGTTCTCGCGCTTCACCTCTAAAAGCAATGCAAGCACTTGCCCATCCAAGACTTCCCAGGGACGAATTTGTTGTTCAATCATGTTGAAACGGGCGATGTCATTGTTCATGGCTACTCCAGGGGGTATCTAATTCTAGCTCATCACATTTTAGCTTCTACGGGCACTTCGGAATTTGATTTTTCCTTGCCAGACCAAAGCCTTTTCAAAAACTCACTCAAATCGTCCATGTAGCAATAAACAACAGGGACGACCACAAGGGTGAGCAAAGAAGAGGTAATGACCCCTCCGATGACGGCTTGCCCCATGGGTGATCGTTGCTCTGAGCCTTCTGTGATGGCAAATGCCAGCGGGATCATGCCAAAAATCATGGCCAAAGTCGTCATCAAAATAGGACGGAGTCGGACTTTGGCGGCCATGAGCAGCGCTTCGTGCCGAGTTAAGCCTGCAACGGGCTGCCCAGTGTCTGAAACGCTGCCTTCACGGGCTCTGATGGCAAAGTCGACCAGCAAAATGGCATTTTTGGTGACCAAGCCCATCAGCATGACGACGCCAATGACAGAGAACATGGAGAGTGCAGATTTAAAGGCCATGAGCGCTAAGACGACGCCAATCAGGGTGAGCGGCAGGGCCGTCATGAGGGCAAGAGGCTGTAAAAAACTCTTGAACTGACTGGCCAAAATCATGTAAATGAAAATCACGGCCATGATGAGGGCAGTGATGGCATATTGAAATGACTCATTCATGCTCTTGGTGGTACCGCCAAATTGATAGCGGTACCCAGGCGGCCAAGCCACTGCATCCAAAACTTTCCGAATGTCGTTCGAAATTTCGCCCGCCGATCTTTTTGACGCATTGGCATTGATCGACACTTCTCTCATCAAATCGCGGCGGTTGATTTGGTTGGAGCCCGTGGTTTCTTGCACTTGCGCAATTTGTCCGAGGCGAACGGTTCGTGAAGTGCCGTCGGGGGCTGGCAGGCTAAATGGCAGACGCTCTAAGTCTTGTGGGCTATTTCTAAACTCTGGTGCAAGGCGCACATTGACATCGTAAGTCTGATCATCAGGTGCGCGCCAATTACCCACAGTTTGTCCGGCCACCAAGGTGCGCAGAGCACCAGCAATAGGCGCAGCACTTAAGCCGATGTCGGAGGCTGATTCGCGCAACACGTTGATCGAAATCGAAGGCTTGTTGGGTTTGACGCTGGAATCCAAATCGACCAATCCGGGGATATTGCGAATTTTTTCCATGATCTGCAAGGTCAGTCGTTCTAGCTCACGTTGATCAGCACCTTGAAGTGAAAATTCAATTTGCTTGCTACCAGCCACAGAATCTAGGGTGCCGACATGAGTGACCGTGATACCGGCAACTTTGCTAAGCCGTTCTCGCAGCAGAGCCCCTATGTCCTCCACGCTGCGCTTGCGCAATTTTCGATCCACCAAACGAATGTAAATACTGGCGCTGTTTTTGCCTTGAGCATTGGGCGTGTTCATGCCCGTGAGGGTGTATTCAACCTCTGGAAACTCACGCACAATTTTTTCAACTTGTTTGGCTTTGAGTGCCGTGCTTTCAAGCGAAGTCCCAACTGGCGTCTGAAAGGCCAGTGTGGCTTCTGAGTAATCGCCCTTAGGCACAAATTCAGTGCCCAAAAGCGGCACCATGAAAACACTTGCAATGAAGATCAGCAATGCAGTCAACAGGGTGGTGAGCTTGTGGTTCAAGGCCCAAGCCAACATGCCTTGGTACTTGTCAGCCATGCGGTCGGTTTGAACTTCAAACCAATGCGTGACACGGCCCACCGTTTTGTCATAAAAGCTGGCCGGCTTTTGAGTTTCGCCTTGCGGATGAATGCTAGGGTCATGCCAGACACTCGACAGCATCGGATCCAATGTGAAACTGACAAACATGGAGATGAGTACGGCTGCCACAATGGTGATGCCAAACTCGTGGAAGAACTTGCCGATGATGCCCTCCATGAAACCAATGGGCAGGAAGACAGCCACGATGGACAAAGTGGTTGCCAGAACAGCAAGGCCAATTTCTTGCGTTCCGATCATGGCTGCGTTGTAGGCATTCTTACCCATTTGTACATGTCGCACGATGTTCTCGCGAACCACAATGGCGTCGTCAATCAGCAAGCCCACACACAAGGACAAGGCCATGAGTGTGATCATGTTGATGGTAAAACCAAACATGCTCATGAACCAAAATGTGCCGATCAGTGAGATGGGCAGCGTTAAGCCGGTAATGACTGTAGAGCGCCATGAGTTCAAGAATAAAAATACAATGAGAATGGTCAGCAGTGCGCCCTCAATGAGGGTTCGGCGAACATTGTCGACAGCGACTCGAATTTGACGCGAGCCATCTGATACAGGTTCAAGTCGAATGCCTGCAGGAATTTGTTTGCGTAGCTCTTTCAGGGTGTTCATCAGCCCGTCAACCACTTCGATGGTGTTGGCGTCTTGAGCCTTTTGAACCGTAAGCACCAAGGTTCTTTCACCGTTGTACAGTGCCATGTTTGTCATTTCTTGGGCGCCGTCATTCACAGTGGCGACTTGTGACAATCGGATGGGCGTAGTGCCTTTGCGAGCCACAATGATGTTGGTAAAATCTTCGGGTCGTTTGACGCGAGATTGAACCTGAATCACACGCTCTTGCGTAAAGGATCTCAAGGCTCCAACAGGTAAATCTTGATTTTCATTTCGAACCGCGGCGGCAATTTGATCTGCCGAGACGCCCAAGGCCTCCATGGCATCTGGCCGCAGGTAAATGTTAATTTCTCTTCGGCTACCACCCAACACATTGACAGCACCCACGCCGCGAACGTTCTCTAAACGTTTCTTAATGGTTTGTTCCGCGTAGTTGGTGAGTTCAACCAGGCTGGTTATTTTGCTGTCATTTTGAGCTTCGGGAAAAACCGCTAAAGACCATATGGCTTTGCTAGTAGGGTCGAAGCGAATGATGCGCGGCTCTTTGACCTCATCGCGCAAAGTTGCGCGCATACTGGCTACTTTTTCGCGCACGTCATCGGCTGCTTTTCGGCCATCCATATTCAGCTGAAACTCGATGACCACCACAGATTGATTTTCATAACTGCGCGAGGTCAGGGCACTGATACCGGCAATTGAATTCACACCTTCTTCAATTTTTTTAGAAACTTCACTCTCAACAATTTCAGGTGATGCACCTGGGTACTCGGTCAGAACCACGACCACAGGAAAATCAATGTTTGGGAATTGATCGACTTTCAAGCGCTGAAAGGAAAATAAACCCATGACCACGAACACGAGCATGATCATGGTCGCAAAGACCGGATTTTGGATGCTGACTTTGGTAAACCACATAGGCTGTGCTTATGGCTTGGCGCCGGTTGTGGTCGTCGGGGATTTAGGGGCGCGGGTTACCAAGGTGCCGTCTCTGACCGCGCCTGCGCTGGGTGCCAGCAATAAAGCGCCTTCTTCGATTTCTTTCAAGGCCATCACAGCTTGGCCATTGGCCTCACCTTTGGCGCCTAGTTCGACTTGGATGTGCATCACTTTGTCATCGCGAATGGCTTGCACATAGGGTTTGGTTTTGTCCGATCGAACACTTTCTAGCGGGACGACAATGGCTTGAACTTTTTGTGTTCCTAAACTTCCTTGAACAAATACGCCTTGTCGCAACATGGGGTGGGACTGCAATCCTAAATAAATCAAAACACTGCGACTGCCTGTTTGTGTGCTTGGATTGATTCTCAAAACTTTGGCTGAGACTTCTTCGCGGGTACCCTCAACATTCAGTTTGGCAATCTGTCCAAGTTTCACGTTCATGGCTTGTGCAGAAGTCAGGGTTGCTTCAAGTTCAAGTTGTGACAGATCAACGATTTCAATGATGCGGGCTTCGGGTGCCACGCGTTCGCCTGGTTGCGCAAAGCGTTGGCTGACAAAGCCATTTAAAGGTGCTTTTAAAACGCTGTCGTCCAATGCCTTGGTCGCCACATCTAATGTGGCCAGAGCCGCTTGATAGCTTGCCTTGGCACCGTTCAGGTTGGAGATAGAAGTATCGAGCGCGGTCTTAGAAATAAAGCCTTGATTGACCAGGGCGTTGTTGTTGTCAAACTGTCTTTGAGCCACTTCAACTTGTGCGCGTGCAGCTTCTGCTTGCTGTTTATTTTGATTTTGTCGGGCTAGGTATTCGGTGTTGTCGACTCTGGCCACAATTTGCCCTATTTTCACGGCATCGCCTTCGCGAACTTCCAGCATCACGAGTTCACCGGCTACGCGGGCTTTGACCATGGCGCTGCGAACTGCCTTGAGAGTGCCTGAAACGGGCAAGCCTTGGGACATGGTCATTTTTTGAGCAATGGCAATGTCGCCATCTGACAACTCAATGCTCACAGGGCCATTGGTTTTGAGGGAGCTGCTTTGTGTGACTCGCTTACCAATCCAGCCCTTCTGGAAGCCTAAAGTAAGGAGGCCTGCTAGCACCACGAGAGCGATACCAAAGACAAGTTTTTTTGAGATCAACATAGTGAGTTTGAATTGGAAAGTCCACGCACAAGCAGGTCAGCATGCTGCGCTATGAAATTTTCAGGGTTGGTTTCTTGGGAACCAGAAATGCAAATGGCATTGGCGTGTTTGGACATGATGAGAAACAACATGGGTGCAATGACCACCATGGTGGTGTGTTCTGTGTTGAAGTTGAGAAACTCGCCCGATGCTCGTCCTCGCTCAAGGATGTCCTTGAGCATTCGCGTAGCGGGGTCAATTACTTCTTCCTGATAGAAAGTGGCTAAATCTGGAAAGTGATTGCCTTCACTGATGATCAATTTGGTGATGCCAGAGGCCTTGGTAGAGCCATATCTGCGCCACCACTCCAGCATCAATGTTTTCAGAAGTTCGGCGCTACTGCCTTTGAAGTTGGCTACCTCTAGTGCGCCCTCTGTGACTGTTTTCACTACATTTTCTCGAACCACCGCTTTGAACAATTCTTCTTTGCTGGGAAAGTACAAGAACAGGGTTCCCTTGGAGACGCCCGCTTTGGCTGCTACCTCCTCTGATTTGGTGGCAGCAAAGCCTTTTTCAACAAACAAATCGAGCGCCGCCTCCAGCAACTCGCCTGGGCGCTGCTGTTTGCGACGTTCTCTTTTGGGGGCAAGGAGGGATTTAGACACGTTTAATGACTCGTTGGTTAGTAATGTAAGTCGCAGGGATGGGGGAGTCAAGGTGCCAAGTAGATTTCAGTGAAAAAAAAGACCGCTAAAGCGGTCTTTTGAATTGTGTTTGAGATGTATCAATGTTCAATAAAAAGCCTGCAAGCCAGTCTGAGCGCGACCGAGGATCAGCGCATGCACATCGTGCGTGCCTTCGTAGGTGTTCACCGTTTCCAAATTGATCATGTGGCGAATGACGTGGTATTCATCGTGAATGCCATTGCCGCCGTGCATATCGCGCGACATGCGGGCAACATCTAAGGCCTTGCCGCAACTGTTGCGTTTGATCAGGCTGATCATCTCTGGCACAGCTTGACCTTCGTCCATGAGGCGTCCTACGCGCAAACAGCCTTGCAAACCCAAAGCGATTTCGGTTTGCATGTCGGCCAATTTTTTCTGAATCAACTGGTTTTGCGCCAAGGGACGGCCAAATTGAACCCGATCAAGCGTGTATTGGCGAGCGCGATGCCAGCAGTCTTCGGCGGCTCCCAAAGCACCCCAAGCAATGCCATAACGGGCTTTGTTCAAGCAACCGAAGGGGCCTTTCAAACCAGACACATTGGGCAACATGTTTTCTGCGGGCACAAATACATCGTCCATGACGATTTCGCCAGTGATGCTAGCGCGCAAGCTCATCTTGCCTTCAATTTTCGGTGCTGTAAGGCCTTTCATGCCTTTTTCTAAGATGAAGCCGCGAATGGCAGACTGGCCATCGCCTTCACTTTCAAGTTTGGCCCAGACCACAAACACATCGGCAATGGGGGCATTGGTGATCCACATCTTAGCGCCCTTCATGATGTAGCCGCCGTCTACAGGCTTGGCGCGCGTGATCATGCTGGCAGGGTCAGAGCCATGGTTGGGTTCTGTGAGTCCGAAACAACCAACCCATTCGCCTGTGGCCAATTTGGGCAAGTATTTTTGACGTTGGGCTTCTGAGCCGTATTCATAAATTGGAAACATCACCAAGGAACTTTGAACGCTCATGGCACTGCGGTAGCCGCTGTCCACACGTTCTACTTCGCGGGCTACCAAACCGTAGCTGACGTAGTTCAAACCAGCACAACCGTAGCCATCGATGGTGGAGCCTAAAAAGCCCATGCTGCCAAACTCGTTCATGATTTCGCGGTCGAACTTTTCATGGCGTGCAGCCATCAAGACGCGGGTCTGCAATTTTTCTTGGCAGAAGTCATGGGCAGCATCAACGATGGCCCTTTCGTCGTCGCTGAGTTGCGCGTTGAGCAGAAAGGGGTCTTGCCACTGAAAGGAAGGCTTCATGATTTAAATCCGTCAAACATCAAAGATTGTGTATTTTATCGCGATGCGAAATGTTCCATGGAACTGTTCCATCATTAAGCCTAATTAGCCACTGACAAGTGCCTGCTTGGCGCGGGGTTTTAAGCCTGTTGGCCAGATTCTGGGTCAAAATAGGGCGATGCAAATACCATCTCACGCTGAAACTTTGGTTCTTGGGGGCGGATGCTTCTGGTGCACCGAAGCTGTCTTTGTCCAAGTCAAAGGTGTCTTGGACGTTGAATCGGGCTATTGCAATGGCCAAAGCCGCAACCCAACGTATGAGCAAGTCTGCTCGGGCATGACGGGCCACAACGAGGTGGTGCGGCTGGTCTATGACCCCCAAATCATCAGCACCAGGGTGTTGTTGGAAATTTTCTTTGTCATCCACGACCCCACCACCTTGAATCGCCAGGGCAATGACCGCGGCACCCAATACCGAAGTGGCATTTACTTTACAAAGCCAGAGCAGGCGGAGGTGGCCAAGTCCATCATGGCTGAAATCGAGGCTGAACACATCTTTGAATCGCCCCTTGTTACCGAAGTTCTTCATTTAGACAACTACTCAGCTGCTGAGGACTATCACCAAGATTTCTTTGAGCGCAATCCTACCCAAGGCTATTGCTTGGCTGTGGCAGCCCCCAAAGTTTGGAAGTTCAAAAAAACGTTTTCTGAATGGATGAAGTCGGCGTGAAAATTCACGACAAATTGAAAAGGTTTTTGCAAGCACTGTTAATCAGTGCCGTGATGCTCGCACCCGCTTTGGGGCAAATTCACAAAACCATTCACGGACAAACTTCGCACCATGTTGTTGAAAATGACGTGCTCTGCGACCACGAAGAAGGCTCTTTGGTCTGCCTTGCGCTGGATCATTTGGCATCAGGCGACGGTCTTCAATCAGCTTGCACAACCCTTGTCATTGCTCAGACTCAGCCCTTTTATTCTTCTGTTGAGTGCAAGCCATGCTTCACACAACTGCTGCTTGCCTTTTCTGCGCGCGCGCCGCCTGTCTTCCTTTGATGCATGTTTAGAGTTTCTCAAACTTTGGTTTGAGTGAATTTTCATTTTCAAAGGTTTTTATGTCACAAATTTCTTCCCGGCAGGGCAGCTCGCGCGCGCCTTGCACTTCTGTTTTTTCAATCGCAGCAACTGCCATGGTGTCCATCATGCCTGGCCTGTTTTTGCCTAACGCCGTAGCTCAAGCTGTTCAAGAAATTGTCATCACTGGCAACCCCTTGTCCAAAACACAGACGCCATCAGCAGTAAGCAGTTTGTCTGGACTGTCGCTGCTTCAACAAGGCCAAAGTACGTTGGGTGAAACACTGAACCAGTTGCCAGGTGTCAGCAGTACTTATTTCGGACCGAACGCAAGTCGCCCCATCATTCGCGGACTGGATGGCGACCGCATTCGTGTTCTGAGCAACAGTGGTGCCAGCATGGATGTGTCCTCCCTTAGCTATGACCATGCTGTGCCGATGGATGTGTTGAGCACAGAGCGCATTGAGGTTTTGCGCGGACCGTCTGCTTTGCAATATGGCGGCAGCGCCATGGGTGGTGTGGTCAATGTCATTGACAACCGCATACCACGGCAAAAGATGCAAGGTATTGTGGGCAAAGCGCAATCGCAATTTGGCTCTGGCAATCGCGAACGCTCCAACGGTGCCATGTTGGAAGTTGGTGAGGGCGCTTGGGTATTGCACGCAGATGCCTTTGATCGCCGCACAAGCGATGTCAAAGTGCCGCAAAATTTGCCATGCAGCAAACCTGGATCAGCTGAGCTTGCCTCGCGCATTTGCAACTCTGCCAGTACCGCAAAAGGCGGCGCACTAGGAGCCAGTCTGTTTTTAGACCGTGGCTATGTGGGTATGTCCGTTAACAGTTATCAAAGCAACTACGGCACCGTGGCAGAAGATGAAGTGACCATCGGCATGCGGTCCAAACGCGCCTCGCTGGAAGGTGAATGGCGACCCGATACAAGGCTGATTCAAAGTTTGAATTTTCAAGCCAGTCAGACTGACTACAAACACACCGAATTTGAAGGTGCAGATGCGGGCACCTTGTTTGCCAACAAAGGCCGCGACGCTAGGCTTCAATTGCGACACAAACCTTGGCGCACAGGGCCTGGCGTTTGGGAAGGTGTTTGGGGTTGGCAATTAGAGCAAGGCAAATTTTCTGCCGATGGTGCCGAGGCCTTTGCACCGTTTAGCAATACACGCACACAGGCATTGTTCTTGATTGAAGAATACGCTGTTGGGCCAACGCGTTTCAATGCGGGTGTTCGGCGAGAAAATGTGTCGGTTGAATCGCTTGGCAATCCAGACCCCACGGTGGACCGATTTGAGTTAGGCACGCGCAAATTTGCGCCGCAAAGTTTTGCCACTTCTGCCTCTTGGCAAATCATGCCGCAATGGCGCTTGAGTGCCAATGCGTCTCGTGTTGAGCGCGCGCCTAAAGACTATGAACTTTTCGCCAATGGCCCCCACATTGCAACTGCAGCATGGGAGCGTGGCGATTCAAATCTAGGCCTTGAAAAAGCCAACAGCATGGACGTGTCTGCAGACTGGCAGCAGGGGCCGCACCAGTTCAAGATCACTGCCTTTCAAAGCAAGTTTTCAAACTTCATTGGTCTGTTAGGGACTTCAGAGATTGAAGAAGATTTGCCTGTTCAGGTTTACAAAGGGGTGCGTGCCAAGTTTTCTGGCTTTGAGGCCTCAGCACAATGGCGCCTGTTGCAAGCCGTCAGCACGCTGGATTTGGCGGTCAAAGCCGATGCCGTGCGAGCGCGCAACATGAGTGCCGATGAACCCTTGCCGCGCATTTCTCCAGTTCGCTTTGGAGCCGGCCTGATTCACGCAACGGGTCCTTGGAGTGCTCGCTTGGGATTTGATTGGCATGCTGCGCAAAGCCGTGTGCCAGCAGGCAGTCTGGCCACAGAGGCTTACACCTTGTGGCATGGCTTTGTGAGTTACAAACAGAAACTGCCCACTGCGACCTTGAATTGGTTTGGCAAAGTTGACAACCTGAGCAACCAGTGGGCTTACAGTGCAACGTCTATTTTGACTTCAACAGCACCCGGCAAGTCACCATTGCCTGGGCGCAGTTTCAAATTGGGCGTGCTGGCTTCCTTTTAAGGGGCCAAGCGTTCCCGAATCCAATCGCCTTCATTCAAGCGATAGCGCAATCTATCGTGAAGGCGACTTTTGCGGCCTTGCCAAAACTGCCATTCGTCAGGCACCAAGCGGTAGCCTCCCCAATGTGGTGGGCGGGGCGGGTTCAGCATGAACTGCGCGGCGTACTTCGCAGCGTTGGTGACCAATACGGTTCGTCCATCAATCACTTGACTTTGCGGAGAGGCCCATGCGCCAATGCGCGAGTCAAGGGGTCGACTGTGAAAGTAGGCATCACTTTCTGCGTCGCTGATTTTTTCCATGCGGCCCTCTATGCGCACCACACGTTCGAGTTCAACCCAGTGGAATTGCAAAGCTGCAAAAGGATTGCCAGCCAACTCTTGACCTTTGCGGCTGTCGTAGTTGGTATACCAAACAATGCCGCGCTCGTCATAGCCTTTGATCAGAACCACCCGAGTGCTGGGGCGCATGTTGCTGGCCACGGTGGCGAGAGTCATGGCGTTGGGCTCGGGTACTTCGGAGTGAATCGCTTCGTTCAACCAACGTTCAAATTGTTTCAGCGGATCGGCGGCTGAAGCGTCTTCACTCAGTTCAGCTTTCTCGTAACTTTTGCGTAAATCTGCAATGTTCATGGTCAGTCCTTGGCATACTGAAGCAATGCCTCGAGGGCCTTGTCGTGAATGCCGTGTTGTTTCAAGCTTTGGAAGGTTTCTTGTGCGTAGTCTAAGGTAGTACCGTAGCGCCCTGTGGCATTTTGAAAGATATGTTGATATTGCGCAGGAGATAAGTTGCCTGTGTAGCTTGGGCTACTGCGAGGTAAGGTGAAGGCCAATGCATTGACTGGACCGTGAGGTGTGGGGCATTGCAACCACTTGGTGGTGTAAACACTGTTGGGCATTTCGCGAAACCAGAGTTGCTCGATGGTCTGCTTGACTTGATTTGCAGGTGTTCTAAAAACCATGCCTTGGCAACTGCCACCTGACAGCAATGCAAACACCAGGCCCGGACATTCGGGTGTGCCTCGATTCAAACGACTCCACATTTTCAAAGCGCGATGCCAGCCTTGAATTTTGCTTGGGTGTTGTTCCAAGATTTCAAACTCGGGTCGCCAGATGAGCGAGGCGTAACCAAATATCCAAAGGTCTTCAGATGCAGGCCAATTCGCCAGCAGGGCCTCACGATTTGGGGCGCAGGGTGATTGATCGGGCCTGTCGGAGTGAGGAAAGTTCAGAGTCTTCAAAATACTCAGAGTAAATTAAGCGAAGTCGCGCTGAATGAGTTCCACTTTGTAACCATCGGGGTCGGTGATGAAGGCAATGACAGTGCTGCCGCCTTTGACCGGGCCAGCTTCACGCGTCACTTTACCGCCGGCATTGCGAATTTTTTCGCAGGCTGCATAAGCATCTGGCACAGCTATGGCCAAGTGACCGTAAGCGGTGCCCATGTCATAAGACTCAACGCCCCAGTTGTAGGTGAGTTCAAGTTCTGCGTGGTCGGGGTTGCTGCCGTAACCCACAAAAGCCAATGAATATTTGTACTCCGTGTTTTCTGTGGTTTTGAGCAAAGTCATGCCCATCACCTTGGTGTAAAAATCGATTGAGCGTTGAAGGTTGCCAACGCGAAGCATGGTGTGTAGAAGTCTCATAAGGCCTATTGTGAGTGATTGGAAAAACTTGTTTAATTCAAGTGTGAAGTACGTGAAATTTTAAAATGCAAATCTTAGCTCTTGTGCCAAGCTTGAACAAAGGCCGCTGCAGATTCGCCTACCGCTTCAGCTGTTTTGCCAGGCGCAAACAGCGCCGAACCAATGCCAAAGCCTGAGGCGCCGCTCTTGCGGTAATCTGCCATGTTGTGAATGCCAATGCCGCCCACAGGCAAGAGCTTCACTGCTTTGGGTAACACAGCGCGCATTGACTTGAGCACTGCGGGGCTGATCATTTCTGCCGGAAATAACTTCAGGCCATTGGCGCCCAGAGCAAGGGCTCGAAAAGCTTCAGAAGGGGTGGCCACGCCAGGCAAAGAAATTAAACCTAAATTGACAGCTTCGCAAACCACGTTCTCATCTAGGTGCGGGGAAATGATGAGTTGGCCGCCGGCGGCTTTGATGTCGCGCACTTGTTGTGCGGTAGTGACTGTGCCGGCACCTACCAGCGCATTTGGAAAAGCGGCCGACAAGATTTGAATGCTGCGCAGGGGTTCGGGAGAGTTAAGCGGTACTTCAAGAATATGAAAGCCCGCATTCACAATGGCTTGGCCTACGGCCAAAGCTTCCTCAGGTTTCAAGCCACGCAAGATGGCCAGCAATGGAAGGCTGTCCATGTGGGCTTGAAATTTGGCAACAAGGGGCGACATGTACGCTAGCTTAACTTGAAATGGTCTGGGTACAAATGATGCGCCAAGGCCCAAAGACCTGACCACGTGACTTCATCGGCGACGGCTTGCGCTGACAGCCCCATTGCGTCCATGGCAAATGCATAACGCTGCGTGAGTTGGCTGTTGCCCAAGATGAACAACGGCGTGCTGTCAGACTGCATGCTGCTTTTGGCGGATTGGATCTCTTCACCTATTAACAAACCTGAAATGTAGCTGCTCGATTGCGCAGGATTGAGCTTTTCAAACAAGGCCAGGCTTCGGGCAGAAAAAGCATGGTGCAGCAAACCGCCTGGCTTTTGACTTTGCATGACGCCTTCCAGAAATACTTCTTTTTTCAAAGGTGCGTCAGGTAGGCAGGTTTTGGCCAAGATGGAGTGCTGGCTGAGCAGAGCGTAAAACTCGCCAGTCATGAAGGTTTTGAACTGGGAAATTTTGCCGCCCAAGACATGCGCCCATTTGCTGTGCGTGCCTGGCAAGACAAATTGAGCGGTTTCAATTTTCAACGTGCTCAGTGCGCCGAAAATTTGAATTTCTTCGCCACGCATCACATCGGGCGTGCTGTCATTGAAAGTGGACAGGCCCGGTACTATGCCAATGCGGTCTTTTTCGATCCACTGCAGGTGTTGAGCGATGTCTTCAAAGCCGCTAGGGCAGGGACAGTAGGGGGCTTCACGCCAACCTTGCCTGCTGCCCGCCATGCCCGAAACAAGGCACAGCGTATCGTCGGTCATCCAATCTGCAAAGCGTTGTTCAAAAACGTTTTGAAACTGGCCATGCGCAACCTGCATGATGCCTTGAGGAAAGGCGCGCTTTTCAAGAACTGTGCCATCGCTGTTGATGAGTGCACCTCGCAAAGACGAAGTGCCCCAGTCAACTGCAACAAGCTTTTGAGACATGCTTATTTTTTCAATCCGTCCA
>Ga0208856_1000134_pt1 | contig 31854 bp, 26 predicted proteins | sample LakMenEpi13Jul12_FD_150690 | JGI IMG/M metagenome (GOLD analysis project Ga0208856, IMG submission 150690) | Freshwater microbial communities from Lake Mendota, WI - 13JUL2012 deep hole epilimnion (SPAdes) | ecosystem: Environmental > Aquatic > Freshwater > Lentic | place: Lake Mendota, Madison...
CGGCGGGCAGCGTCGTATCGCTGCATGTGAAGGCGATCCCGCCGCTGCTGCTCCGATCGATCTCCAATGTGTCGCGGATCGCGATCGGCGACATGAGCGTCGCGATCTCGTGGAAGCCGTCCTCGCGCCGGCGGACGATGCGGAGCGAGAGGTTGATTTTTGCGGGTGCGAAAAACTGCATCACGGATTTGCGCGTGCGCGGCGCTTGAGCAGGAAGGTTGTCTCCGGATTGCCCGCGCGCACCTTGGTCGTCCGCCCTGCCGGGCCGGTGAGCTGCAGGCCGCGGTTTGCCCACTCGAAGATCCCGCCCTCGAGCACCTGCACCCGTGCGTAGCCGCGCTTGATGAGACTCTCGGCGACGGGGAATGCGTCGGCCCCCACGGCGTCGTAGATCACGACCGGTTCGCCCGTGGTTGCCGGGACTCCAAACGACGCCGGCGTGTCGTCGCGGTCCATGCGCTTCGCGCCGGGCAGGTGGCTGAATTCATAGTCCGCCTGCGCACGCACATCCATGAGCACGGGCTTTGGGGCGTCCGGCCTGCCGAGCCATTCCTTGAGCCCGTCCGAGTCAATGCGGCTGACGGACGGGTGGCGCTTGCGCAGCTCCTCCTTCGTGCGCTCCCATCTCCACGGGAAGTATGCGAGCCGCAGCGCGAAGCCGATCGCCGCGAGCAGGACCAGCACCATGATCCCGAACGGAGTGAAACGCCCGCCGGAGCCGCCTTCCTTCATCGCCTAAGACTTCAGCGGGACATTGCGCTTCTTCGGGCCGTGCTTGTCCTCGGTGAGATAGGACACGGAGCCGTCGGGCTTCACGCGCATCCCGATCTCCCTGTTCCCATCGGCGAGGAGGGCGTGGGAAAAGCGCACGATCCACGAGATCTTGCCGCCGATGAGCGAGTCGGTCTCAAGCGCGATGGAGACGATGTGCGGCGCGTTCCTGCCATGCGTGGCGAGATAGTCGGTGGCGACTTTCGCGACGTGGAGCGCGTCAATGCGGGGTGCGTTGTCCGCATTCGCACTTTGCAAAAAGGCGGATGCGCCGAGCGTGATGACGGCGCACAGCGCGAGGCAGCGGCGGGTGAGGGATGTGGTTTTCATAGGCCGAGGGATTTTCTGATTTCGGGGATCGTGCCGGCGCTGCCGAGCAGTTTGTTCCGGCCCGCGATGAACTTCGCGTATTCGTTTTGGAAGATGATTCCCGGCGGGCGGAAGTCGAACTCGCCCGGCTTGTCGCGGAAAAATTCGCGGTGCACGCGCGTCCATACGAGGCGTCCGTCGGTGTCAATGTTCACCTTCGTCACGCCGAGCTTCGCGGCGGGCAGGTATTCGTTTTCATTCACGCCGCACGCGCTCGGGTCGAGCTTGCCGCCGGCGGCGTTGATGCGCGCGACTTCCTCCTTCGGCACGGAGGACGAGCCGTGCATGACGATCGGCACGGGCGGCAGGCCGGCGGCTTTGATGATGTCGCGGATCTTTTCGATCACGTCGAAGTGCAGCGACTGCTGGCCCTTGAATTTGTAAGCCCCGTGGCTCGTGCCGAAGGCCGCCGCGAGCGAGTCGCAGCCGGACTTCTGGATGAACTCCAGCGCCTCGTCGGGATTCGTGAGGCACGCATTTCCTTCGTCCACCACGATGTGTTCCTCCACGCCGCCGAGCATCCCGAGTTCGGCCTCGACGCTGATCCCCTTGGCGTGCGCGCGGTCGCAGACGCGCTTGGTGATCTCGATGTTCTTCTGGAGCGGATCGTGCGACGCATCAATCATCACCGAGGAGTAAAATCCCGAGTCAATGCAGTCGTAGCACGTCTCCTCGTCGCCGTGGTCGAGATGCACGGCGAAGATGGATTCTGGAAAAATCTCCTCGGCGCTGCGGATGATGGCTTCGAGCATCCGCTTGTCCGTGTACTTCCGCGCGCCCTTTGAAATCTGGATGATGAAAGGAGCCTGGCTTTCGATGCAGCCGCGAAAGAGCCCCATGGTCTGCTCGGCGTTGTTGATGTTGTATGCCCCGATTGCAAACTTGCCGTAGGCGACCTTGTATAATTGCGCGGTGGTGACGATCATAAGCGGGGAGTGGAACGGCATCGCACGCATTCCGGCAAGCGAAGATTGCAGGGCTGACGCCGTGATCGAGGGCCGAAGGCCCGGCGCCATACCAGCCTTGGGCAACGCCCAAGGAAGGCTTTCCTCCAAGGAGAAAGGGCTGAAAGCCCGGCGCCACACCGTGAGCAAACGCATCAGCAGATGGATCGGGCCTTCAGCCCTCGTGCCGTTTTTGGGTTCACACCTGGGCCGACGCTCGTGCCTCGCTTTGGCCCAGGCTGATATGGTGCCGGGCCTTCGGCCCTCGATCCCGGCATTTGCATCGAAACCTCCGCCGCCCACGCCGCGTCAGTGTCCGCTGTGAGCGCAACATTCTCCTCCGAGGACGTCCGCCGCCGGCAAAATGCCGGGCTTGTTTTTTTCGTGCAAGGGAAGGGGTGCCCGGCATAAGAACCGCTTCCCGCCGCCCCGCCACGGTCATTTTTACCCCACTAAGGAACCCACACAGCCATGAAACGCCGTCCACTCCACGCACTGCTCGCGCTCGCCGTAGCCTCGTCTTTTGTCGCCTGCGACAAGAAACCCGACGCGTCCGCCAACCCGCCCGCGAAGCCCGCTGAACCTGCGAAACCCGGCGAGCCCGCCAAACCCGCGGAGCCCGCGAAGACCACGGCCACCGAGCCTGCCGCAGCGCCCGCGAACGTATCCGCGATCAGTGCAGCGTACGGTTTCGCCGCGATCCTGCCGAAGGACGTCGAGGCATTCTCCGCAAACTACCGCCTGCACGACCTGTGGGTGAAGCTGAGCACGAGCAACTGGTCAAAGACGCTGCTAAACATGCCGGGGCTGAAGGACGATGCGAAAATCCAGGACATGCTCGGGCAATGGAATTCGCCGATGGGGATGAAGGGCAGGGACATCTTCGAGGCACTCCTCGGCAATGAGTTCGTGATCGCGAATCCCGCGGGCTTCGGGGAAAAATTCATGCCGTGGATGGATCTCTTCAGCGAAGTCCAGGGCGTCCAGATGCAGCAGATCTTCATGACCGCGATGAGCGGCGGCCAGCCGCCGGACTCGAAAAAAGTTTTCCGCGACGCCGCGCCCGAGCTGATCCCCGCGCTCCTGAAGTGCGACATCCCGCCGGTGCTCATCGCCTCGAAGGCCGTGAGTGCGAAGGCGGACATTGATGGCGGCATGGCCATGGTCCTCGCGAAGCTCGGCGAGCAGCTCCCGCCCGGCGTGGAGATCGGGAAATTCAAGGTCGCGGACAAATACGACTTTCAGAGCATCACCGTGAATGCGGAGAAGCTCGTCGCGGCCCTGCAAGAGGAGAAGATCCGCGCACAGGTCGCGGAAGTGATGGGGGACGAAGCGAAGGCCAAGGCGGCCGTCGAAGCGCTGAAGAAGAAGCGGATCGAAATCGCGTGGGGCTGGGTCGGCGACTACCTCGTCATTTCCCTCGGCACCGATCATTCGCACGTGAAGTTTGCGGCAGGCGACGCCGACAGCGCGCTCGCCATCGCCGCGGTCGCGCGCCGCGCCTCGCAGTTTGCCGAAAAGAAGCCGTTCGGCATCTCGTATGCCGGGGCCGCGCTCCTCACGAAGCTGAGCGGCAAGATCGAATTTGCCGACAAATTCAAGAAGCTCTCCGACGAGCTCGCGACGCTGCTCAAGCCCGAGCACATCGCCGCGATGCAGGCCGACGTGAAGAAATTCGAGGGCAAGGTGCAGTCGCTCGTGGCGACGACATTCGACCCGCTCGTCGGCATCGCCTACTGGGACTCCGGCATCCGCGCCGAGGAGTTCGGCGGCGGACGCCAGACGCAGTTCGACACCGCGAAGCCGCTCGCCTTCGCATCGCTCTTCACAAAGACCGTCTTCCTTTTCGCCGACGGACGCAGCAGCTCCGCGAACGACGGAAAGCTCGCCAACCTCATCGAGGACGGCGCGGGAATCCTGTGGGGCTGGTATGAAAAATTCGGCAAGACGATGGTTCCCCCAGACGAGCAGGAAAAGGCCACGATGGCGGAAAAGCTCGCCGTCCCGATGGTGAAGGACGTGTGGGCCGCCTCCCGCAAACTCGCCAAGGCCCTCGGCAATGAATCCGCATTCGTCCTCGATCTGAACGGCACCATGCCGAAGCTCCCGAACGTCCCCGCCGAAGTGGCCGACGGCAAGGTCCCGCGCATCGCGTGGGTCGCCGAGATGAAGGACCGCGCCGCCGTGAGCGCGGCATGGAAGGGCTTTGAGACAGTCATCAAGCAGATCGCTGCGCTCGCACCCGCAGGTGTAACGCCGCGCGCGATTCCCGATCCCGTGATGAAAAAGGACGGCGACCTTGAAATCCACTACATCCAACTGCCTATCCCCACGGATGATCTCCTGCCGCACATCGCCATCTCGAAGGACCGCTGGATCCTCAGCACCTCGCCCAGCCTCTCGAAGGAAATCGCCGCGACGCCAGCTTCCGCCGCCGGCGCACCGCTCGGAGCCGAGGGCCGCATCTCGCTCCCCGCGCTCTGCGACTTCGCCGACGCTTGGGTGAAGCTCGCCGAAAAAGATCCGAACGGCCCTTTCAGCAGCGGGGATGGCCCGAAGATCCGGGCAAACGTCGGCGTTGGCATCCGCCTTGTGCGTGCTGTCCAGTCCGTGGAATGGCGCGTCTTCAGCGAAGGCAGCGAGACTCGCAACAGCGTTTACCTCAAGCTCGAGGACATCAAGTAGCCGGGCCGCGCTGCGTGCGCCGTAACGCGGACAATCCTGTCCGCAGAATCTGCGCGCGCACTTCCATCAGCGTGCGCACTTGTACGGCGCGTTGTGAGACGGCGCTGACATCCGGCGAACGTCGGGGCTGAAAGGCCCCGGCGCGACGGAAACGCTGAACCGTGTGGCAACGCAGTGCGCGCGGATCACAACCGTCCCGGCTGTGATGGCCAGCGGGCGTCCCGCCTGCATTCACCGGCGAGACGCGAGACAGAAATCAGGCGCGGGCGCGCAGCACCGGTGGAGCGTGACCTGCGGGCACGCTTCGGCGGGAGGACGGCGCGCAAGTCTTGCATCCGAAAACGCGCCCGGAGGTCGCGTTCCAGCGCGCTCACTTGCGCGCAGGCGGCGGCAGCGGCACGCCCGGCGCGGGCAGCGTCGAATCAGGATGCGCGGCGAGGTAGGCGTCCACGTCTTTCGTAACGATGATTTTTCCCCACATGATCATCCAGTGGCCGGGGAATGTGCAGACGTAGTCGTATTCGCCCTCCTTGTTCGGCGCGGTCCACTTGATCGTGTCCTTCTGGCCGGGCTCGACGAGCTTGCTCGCCTCGTGGACGCGGCTGTCCTTTTCGGGAACGTACGCGCGGCCTTTTTTGTCGAGCTTGTCGGGGCGCTGGGTCTGCACGGCCTCGGCGACGGCCTGGCGTGTGCCAGCGTCCACGATGAGCAGATTGTGCGGCATCGCGTCGAGGTTTTCGATGATGATCTCAAACGGCTTCCCCTTTTCCACGACGATGCGCGTGGTGTCGTAGCGCATCTGCTCATGCACGGTCTTCACGACGAACACGCTCACGCCGAGGCCGCGCAATTCCTTGCGGATGCGCGTGGCGTCCGCTGGTGCGAGGAGGCTCGCGAGTTCGCTGCCGGTCTGCACGGTCTCGATGAAGTCCTGATTCGTGCGATCGTTCTGCGGGACGGTCTTCGCCCACACGAGGACGGACTCCGCGGCGGGAGCGGCGAGCGTCTTGTCCCACGAATCGCGCTGGAGCTGCATGACTGCGCGCGCGGCGGTGGTGCGCGTGTCATTCGACTCGAGCGCGGCGACGAGCGTCCTGAAGTTTGCCTTCGCATTCTCCGCGCCCATGAGCGGTAGCGCCTTCAGCGCGTCGGCGCGGAAATTCGCGTCGCCGAGCGCGGGGGCGAGCAGCGGCTGGAATTTCGCGCGCAGCGCGGGATCGGGGATCAGCGCGATGGAAGCGATGAGGCCCTTGCGGTGCGTGAGGGCGGGTGCACTCGCCCACACGCCGTCGGGCTTGCCGTCGCCGATTACGAGCGCAGCCCACGCGGCGTTCGCGACGGGGCCGGGCTTCGCGGTCTGCGCGAGCGTGGTGAGGCCGCTGCGGGCCTTCGCGAGATCGGCGGGCGTGGTGAGGCCAAGCATCTTTGCGAGTTCCTGCGCACCGGCAACCGCGCCCTTTGCGTCGAGCTTGCCGAGCACGACGATGATTTCGCTCACGCGGTCGGTCTTGTGCAGCTTCGCGAGTTCATTGATCGCCTTTTCGCGCGCACCGGCATCGGTGCTCTTGCGCTCGATCCGCGCCATGTAAACGCGCTCGCTGCCAGGCGCCTTCGCGAGGTCGCCGTCGGACATTCTGTCCACCATCTTCGAGAGGATGACCGGATCGGTCGGCAGGATCGCATCGCCGCCGATGCTGCGGAGCTGCTTGAGCGTCTCGTTGTAGCAATAGTCGAGGTAGTAATCCGTCTCGCGCTTGAGGATCGTGTAGGCAATGTCGAATGCGGCGGGGATGTCCTTGCCATTAAGGAAGCTCACAGCACGGACTGCTTCGAGACGCACGCGCGGGTGCTCGTCCTCGGCGGCGGCCTTCAAGAGCACGGGCGCATTTGGCACGCGGTCACGCCAATAGCAAAGCACGCGCACGGCCTGCGCGCGGGCGCGATGGTCGGGCGACTTCAGCACGTCGTTCAGCAGCGGTAGGTTCACGATGTTATGCCACTGGTGGACCCACAGCGCCTCGAGGCGGTTGTGCTCGTAGTTCTTGTCCTTCTTATCGAGCGCCTTCTCCCATTTCTGCACCGCGGCGATGACCTTCGCGGTGTCGCGCGTGTCGAGTTCGATCTTCGCGCGCTGGCGCACGTTGTCCTCATGCTCCTTCAAAAGTTCGACCAGGTTCTCGATGCTCTCGCCCGCGATCTTTTTCGGCGTGAGCAGCGGACGCGAAGGATACGTGATGCGGTAGATGCGCCCGTGCTGGTGGTCGCGGTTTGGGTCGCGCAGATGATGTTGGAGATGGCCGATGAGCATCTGCGACCAGTCCATGAAATACAGCGATCCATCCGGCGCGACCGCGATGCCGCTCGGGCGGAAATTCGGGTTCGCCTTGATGTCTCCATCCACGAGCGCCTCGATGGTCTCGCCCTTGATGCCCGATCCTTCCTCCGTGATTTTCGCCCGGAAGATGCCCTGGAAGCCGATCACATTCGTGTTCAGGAACTGCCCCTGCCAGTCGTCAGGAAAATGGCGGCTCGAAAGAATGTTCGTGCCCGGGGTCGGGCGCGACGGGCGGTTCCAGAACTGCTGCATCCCGGGATGCGCGCCGCTGTCGAGGTGCCCGCTGAATGCCGGGCCGAAGTAGTTCGCATTGCCGGTCGCGTCGGTGACGAGATCGTTGCCCCAGTAGTCGAACACGCGCCCGTGCGGATTCGCGAAGCCGTACGGCACATGGCGGAAGAAGCGAGACGTGCGCGGCTCGTAGCGGTAGATCGCGCCGTTCACATTGCGCACCGGGCCGTTCAGCGTCTCGATATTCGTGCGATGGAAAATGCCGTCGCTGAAATACACCGCGCCGCCCGGCTCGTAGCAGATCGAATTCGTCTCGTGATGCGAGTCCGCCGCGTCGAGGCCATGCACGATGCGTTCCTTCCAATCCGCCTTCCCGTCGCCGTCCGTGTCGCGCATGAACCACATGTCCGGCGACTGCATCACGAGCACGCCGTCCTTATAAAGTTGGAAGCCGGTCGCGCAATTCAGCCCGTCGGCGAACGTCGTGCATTTCGAAAATTTCCCTGTCTTCGGATCGATGTCGAAGACGAGCAGCTTGTCCATGCTCTTATCCGTCGGCGTCGCCTCGGGATACGTCGGCCACGCGGAAACCCACAGCCGTCCGCGCGTGTCGAAATTCATCTGCACGGGATTCACCAGCTCGGGGAATTCCACCTCCGACGCGATGAACTCCACCTTCACACCCTCGGGCACCTTGATGTGCTGCACGGCCTCTGCGCCACTCATGTAAGGCACCGGGTCCTTGCGGTTCGGCGGCACGGATTCGACCTTCGGCAGGTTGTCGTCCGCGACGGAAAAAGTGCCGCCCTTCGCCACGGTCCACACGGCCTTGTCGCGGTTCGCCACCTTCATATCGCGCTGCGCGAGCTCCTGGCCCATGATCGTCGCATTGTCCACGCCCTCGTATTTGATGCGCGAGCGCTGGCCGTAAATGTTGTATTGGTCCACGGTGCGGTAGCGGTGGTGCCACTGCACATTTTTCTCCAGCACCGCCGCGCGGATTTTCTCAACGGCAGGCTCCGTCGTGCTCGGCGCGTCCTTGCCGAAGAGCGCCTTGAACTGCACCGGCGCGAGCGCCTTGTCACCCTCCTCGGAAAGATGCACGCCATTGATCGTGAGCGGCCTCGCCGCCTGCGCATACGCCGCCTGCGACGCCGCAAAAAGATCCACGAACTGCACGCCGTTCGCCTTCGCCACTTCGTCCATCGCCGTCGTGTAGAGCGCGAGGTTTTTGTTGTTCGCTGAACCGTCGGGGTAGTTCACGGGATCCTTTACATTTTCGTGCGCGATCGGCGAGAGCAGCACCACGCGCGGCTTGCCTTTGCCAAAGTCCGAGCCGGTCAGCTTCTTCAAATACTCATCGAGTGCCTTCTTGAAATCCGCAACGCCGGCCTCGCCCTTGAACGACTCATTGAACCCCCAATACGCGAGGATCACGTTCGCGTGAAAATCCGCCCCCGCGCGATACACCACGTCGGTGTTGCCCGCCTTCGTCGCGAGCGCGCCCGGCTTCATATTCAGGAAATATTCCGTCGTCGGCACCTCGTCGCTGCGCGGATGCACATTCACCTCGTCTGCCGCGAAACCGAGATTGCGCACGGTCAGTTCGAGATCGGGGTACGCCTTGTGGATCAGCGACTCCAGCCAGCCATGATGCTGCTGCCGGTCCGCCAGCCCGCTGCCAACGATGGCAATATGATCGCCCTTTTTCAGCGCCAGCTTCTCCTGCGCAGATGCAGGCGCGACGAAGACGGCAGGCGCGACGAGCGCGACGATGGAAGTGGCGAGGAACGGGAATGGTCTCACGGGATAGTTTTGGGATTCGGAAGCTGCGCGGAATGAACCCTCACAAACGCGGCGGCTTGATGCCGGCGCAGTGTGTGCGCGTTTTGTGGGGCGCGTTTGATTGCAGACTTGTCCGGCAAACGCAACCCCGGCGTGGGTCGTGCATCAGGGCAGATGCCTCAAAATTTCGCTGGCGAACGATGGCGACTCTCGGGTCGCATCCTCCACCCAGAAACTTCCGCGATCGTGATGCGTCTGCCTCCGGTCGTGCATCAGTCTGAAATCCTAATTGTGAGCACGCCTCCGTCTCCTCCTCGCGCATCCCGCCCCTTCTCGCGCCGACGAGAGTGCAGTGCCGATCCGGCCCGTCGTGGACATCGCCTACAAGACCGGCGACAAGCTTGGCGAATACGAGGCGCAGCGCTGCAAGCTGGATATCTACCTCCCGCGCGGAGGAAAAAATCTCGCCACACTCGCGTGGTTCAACGGCGGCGCGCTGAAGGCCGGCGCGAAGGATGGCGCCGAGACTCCAAAGATCGCGCGCTCTCTCGCCGGCGACGGGATCGCAGTGGCGTCGGTGAATTACCGACTCAGCCCGAAGGCGACCTATCGTGCTGCCGGGAGGGGGAAGCTCTCAGTTCTCAGTTCTCAGACTCAGTTTGTGTGGCCGCTGTGCACTGAGCGCTGAATTGACGCGCCGCCGTTTGCGTCCACATTGCCTCACAACGCCATGAAACGGCTCTCCTCCCTCCCAGCCGCAGCCCTGCTCCTCGCTGCGACGCTTCTCCTCTCACCGGCCATCGCAAATGATCAGCTCCGCGACGTGCAGGGCGCGCTGAAGACGCGGGGTTTCTACTACGGCGAAATCACCGGCGCCGACAGCGCCGAGACCAGTGCCGCGATCCGGCGATTCCAGATCCGCAACGGCATCACCGTCACCGGCAAGCTGAATGCGGAGACACTCGCGTCACTCGGCTTCGGGGGAAAAAAGGATGCTGCACCCGCACCGCAGCCCGCGCCTGCGCCGGCAACACAACCAGCACCGCAGCCCGCGCCCGCACCCGGGGCTCTGGTGCAAAAGCAAATCAATCCTCCTCCGCCCGAGCCGGCGGCCGCACCCGCACCGCAGGCCATGCCAAAACCCGGCGAGCCCATCATGTCGCCGCGCAAAGAACGTACCATTCCGCCGGAGCCCGCGCCCGCGGAACCGACACCGCCGCCTGTGCGTCGCATCCGGCCCGACGGCGTCTCCGTAGTCGAGCCTCCGACCCCGGTGCCATCGCCCGTGTACACGCCCTACTCGACCATTTTCCGCGACACGCCGTATGCCGCCGCGACGCGCGAAGTGCAGATCGGGATCGTCCGCCGCGCGCAGGCGATCCTGACCGCCAAGCGGCTCTACACCGGCCCCGTGGACGGCCTCCCCGCTGCATCCACGAGCGAGGCGCTTTTTCTTTTTCAGGAAGAAGCCGAGCTGCGCCGCACGGGACGCCTCGACGCCGACACGCTCGCCGAGATGAAGCTCCTCCCGCAGCCCGCGCCCGGCAGCCCGCTGCTCAAGCCGTTCTACAATCCGAACCGCCGCCGCGACCGCTCCGTGTCGTCGGAGTGATCCGAGTGTCACGCAGAACTTTTCGAAAACTTTCGTAGCCGCATGACTGCGCATTTGGAGGCTGATCAATGGCCTGGAGGGCCTTTCCACGAGAACCCGGAAGTTCAGAACGCGGCTATGTTTTCCATTGAAACGCTCCGGGCGCGCTTGTGAAAGCGCGTTATTTTTTCCCCGAAAAATCCACGTTCTGCAGCTCCGCCCACACGCTGCCGACCTGCACCTCGGCGGAGACTTTCAGCAGCAGCCGGTCGCCGTCGTCCGAGATCCACGCGCTCGCCTTTTTGAACTTCTTGTGCGGCACGAGCGTGAAGTCGTCCCCGATTCCGCTGAGCTGGAGGTCGCACTTGATCGTGTCCCACTCGCGGCCCGCGACCGTGAGCCGCTCGCGCCCGATGACCGTCGCCGTGGCGAGATAGGGTGCCCGGCCGGGATACACGCACAGCTTCACCGAGTCGCCCTGCGCGAGCGCCTGGCTGCGGATGAAAAGCACCGCGCTGTTCAGATCATGCACATGCGGAAACCGGAACCTCCGCGGCACGGACGCAGACGTGTCCGGCGGTTCCTGCAAACGCCGCTGCACCGGGCCATCGGCGAGAAAATCCACCTCCGTCGTCACCGCTTTTTTTTTATACGTCTCGGTCTGCGTCAGCTTCACGGGGCGGAAGGTCGCCGGCTCGCACGACGACACGGCCTTCGCGTCCATCTTCCACATCGTCCTCGCGAGCCCGGTCGTCCTCGCGGAAAAATCGAGCACGCACAGGCCCTCCGGCGACAGCGTGCTGCTCACCTCCGCCTCCGCCGCGGTGATCCCGCTCCACCCGAATGCGTAGTGGAAAACCGCGGGCCGCAGCGACATGAACGCGCCCGGCTTTTTCCAAATCTCATCGCGCCAGTCCACCGTGCGCGCCGCCGCCGGAGTCAGCGCGACCAGCGCCAGCGACGGAAGCACCAAGCCCGCGGCGCCAATGCGCCCCGGCATTTTCCCGCGCGGCAGAAGAAACTCCACCGCCGCCGCCGTCACCCAGCCGCGCCCGCCGCCGGGCAGCCTGCAATACCTCCAGCCGCCCGACTCGCCGAGCACGCGCACCTGGCTGCTGCCCGGAAGCGCCTCGGCGGACTTGGAATGTTCCGCCGGTTCGGGATGCACCGCCGCGCGCTCCGCAATCACGATCGCGATCGTCCCGCGATCAGCCGTCACCCAATAAATCGCCGCACCGTAGCCCGCCGCGACCAGCACTCCGCACACCGATCCGAAAAATCCCGCGCCATATTTTCTCCGCCACGCCAGCGACGCCGCGACGAGCGTGAAAAACCACGCCGTCCCGAGCGCAAGCTTCGTCGCCGTGCTGGCGGAAAACCATGTGAGCGCCTTCTCCCACCACGGCTGATCGAGCAGACGTGCGCCGGATTTTTCGCGCGTGAGCCGGAGATTCGCGACCGCATCCGGCAGGCGCGGATGCAACGCCAGCGCGCGCTCGTAGCTCAGCGCCGCAGGGCCCAGCTTGCCGAGGCGGAAGCACGCGTTGCCAAGATTGCAGAGCGCATTCGCGTGCAGTTCCGCGGTCAGCGAACGCTCGTACGCCCGCAGCGCCGCAGAAAAATCGCCCTCAGTGAACGCCCGGTTCGCCACCGCAAAATCCCCGTCCGGGCCAGCGAACGCGCGCGCAGAAAACAGCACCACGAAAAGCAGCCGGAGCATCGCCATCGCGCCGCAGCGCGTTGGACGTTGGACGTTTCCCTTCATCGCCTCGGGCTCTTTTCAAAGCTCGCGATCGCCTCCATCACGCGATCGCGCTCGGTGTCGCTGATGCGGTCATCCCCGCGCGCCGCGCCCGCGTAGAGCAGCTCCGTGCGTGCCTCGAAAATTTCGCCCAGCGATTTTTGGGTCTCCGCGTCGAGCTTGCGCGAGCCGAGCAGCGCGGCTGCGTCGTCGTCAGCCAGCACGCCATTTTCGAGCTGCGCGGCAATCCACACCGCCTTCACCGCGGCGTCGAAGACCTCCGCGCGGTTCGCCGCATTTTTCACCTGCGAGATCATGCCCGCGCGCTCACGTCGGAGCGCCGCGGCCCGTGCGAGCTTCGCATCACCGCGCCGCCTGCGCCACGCGATGAAGGCAAACGCCAGCGGCACCGGCGCACCGAGGATCGAGAAGAACACCGCAGGCGAAAGCGACGGCCCGAACGCCGCGCTCGCCTTTCCGATGTCCGGCAGATTCGCGAGGATGTCCTGCACTGCGGGCGTCTTCGGTTCCGTTTTCGGTGTTGCGGAATTTTGCACCGTCGCAGGCGCGGGCGCCGCGATCACCGGCACGCCCTCGACCGTGAGCGGCGCGGGCGCGCTCTTCAGCGTCACATATTTTTCCGTCTCTGGATCGAAGTAGCTGAATGCAAAAACCGGCATCGTCGCTTTCGCCACCGTCGGCGTCACCGGAAGATCGAACGTCTTCACGCCCTCGGTGCCCGCGCCTTCGCTGCCGGTGCCGTCGTTGCCGCTGAATCCCTGCTTCGCCGAATACGTCGTCCACCCCTGCGGCTCGTCGAGCGGCGGCTGGCCGATGCGATCAAAATTCCCGCTGCCCTTGATCACGAGCCTCATGCTCACCGGCTCGCCGACCTTCACGCGCTCCGGCGTGCCCGTCGCGCTGAACTCAAACTTCCCGATCGCGCCGGAAAAATCCTTCGGCCTTCCCTCGACCGGCAGCGGCTTCACATCAATCTCCAGCACCGGTGCCGTGACCGTCATCTCCGTCGCCGACCCCATGCCGCGCCCGAAAAGATCGAACGGCTGCCGCCCGCGCTGCGGCCGCGACACCACGAGATTTGCAGGCACCGGCCCGATCGCAATCTTTCCCGCCTTGCCCGGAGTGATCACCGTGCTGAACGTCGCGAGAACATACGGCCTTCCCTCCAGCGTGACGTTGCGCTCCGAGGGTTTTCCAAATGGCCGGGTGGTGAACCCGTCCCCGGTCTGCGCGGGCATGGCCCGCAAATCCCAACGCGATGTCCCGTCGAGGTAGAGGCGCACCTCCATCGGCACGACTTCGCCGACGTAGAGCGATTTTTTCGGCAGGAAAATTTTCGCAAACGCGAGGTCTCCCACCTCCTTCATCTTCTCGCCCGGCGCGACCGTGAGTGCTGCGGGGAGCGTCTTGAAGACCTTCCCGCCAATCTGCACCTCGACTGCGGGAATCGTGAATTTCCCCTCGCGCTTCGGCACGAGCTGGTAGGTCAGGATCAGCCGGTTCGACACGTTGCCATTGATGAAACTCATCTGCCGGTTCTGGCCCGCGAAACGCACCTCGATGCCGTCCACATTCAGCGCCGGCTCATTTTCCAACTGCCCACCGCCCTCGATGATCAGCTCATACTCCACCGCCTCGCCCACGCCCGCGGTGTGCGAGGAAAGGATGCCGCGCACCTTTGAATCCGCCGCAGTCGCGCACAGCGGCAGCAGCAGCGCGAGCAGCGGCGCGAGATAGATTCGGATTCGGGAAAAAATTCCGGACGACATCGGGCGGGCTACCAGTTCTTGAAAGGACGGTTCGGATTTTTCTGCGGCTCGCTCGTCGGGTCGAGCAACCGCACCCGGCGGTCCACGCGCTTCAGCGCTTCGAGAATTTGCGCCGCATCCTTCTCCGTCATGCGGCCCTCCTTTGCGGCCTGCGCGGCTTCCGCGGCCTCCGCTGCGGGATCTTCCTTGCCGGGCTCCTGCTGGCCGGGATTGGCCGCCTTCACCTCGCCGGATTTTTGTTTCTCATCGCCGTCCTTCGGCTGCGGCTGCGGCTGTTTTTTGTCGCCGTCCTTTTCATCGTCCTTGCCGTCGGCGTTCTGCTTCTGCGCGTCTTTCTTCTCCGCACCGGGACTATTTTTGCCGTCCTTCTGTTGCCCATCCTTTTTGTCCTGCGAATCCTTCGGATCGCCTTCCTTGCCGTCCTTGGACTGCTGCTCCTTCCCGTCCTTCTTGCCCTGCTCGTCCTTCTGATCCTTGCCTGAGCCGTCCTGCTGCGAGGCGTCCTGCTTCTTTTGCTGCTCGTCCTTCTTGTCTTTCCCGCCTTGCGAGGAGTCCTGTTTGTCCTTCCCGTCCTTTTTCTGGTCGTCCTTCTTGTCCTTGTCGTCTTTTTTCTCGTCCTGCTTCTTCTGCTCCTCCTGCTTCTGCTCCTCCTCAAGTTGCGCGATGAGCTTGTTCACGAGATCGCGGTTGTGCTTTGCGTCCTCGTGCTTCGGCTCGGATTTCAACACCTCGTCGTACTGCTGCACGGCGTCGCGCAGGTCGCCGAGCTTGTCCTCCTTTTTCTCATGCTTCACGCCGCGGCGCGCGAGCGTGTTCGCGAGATTGTAGGCCGCGCGGGGCTTCAGCTCCGGCGTCGCGGTGCCGAGTGCGCGGCTGAATGAATCCGCCGCGTGCGCGTAGTCGCCGAGTTCGTAGGCCGCGCTGCCTGCGTTGAAATGCAGTTCCGCGACATCTCGCGTTTTCAGGTCGCCCTCAAATTCCCCGAGCGATCCCTTATAGTCCTTCGCCTCGTATTTCTCGATGCCCGCATGGCGCGCATCCACACGCGCGGCGAACAGCAGCAGCACCGCAGCCGCAATTTTCGCCACCTGCACCCTCCGCTGCCTGCGCCGCTCGCCGAGCAGGAGCGATGCAACGATCGCGGCCACTGCCGCCCCGAGCGGCCACTGGTAGCGCTCGATCGGCTGGCGGGTGAGGCGTGCTTCTGTCTCGTGGTCTTTCATTTTGCCGAGGCCGTCGCTGACGATTTGTTTCATCTCAGCGGGGCCGTTGCGGAGCAGAATGTAGAAGCCCCCGCCCGCTTCCGCAACTTCCCTCATGCGCGGCTCGTCGAGCTTCGACTTCACATATTGCCCGCGGTCATCCTTGAGAAATTCAATTCCGCCGCCCTTCACCGGCACGGGAATCAGCGAGCCGTCCGGGGAACCGAGGCCGACGGTGAAAGTGTGGAAGCGCTCCTTGCACGCGCGCGCCGCAGTGACGGCGTCCGCCTCGAGTTCTTCGCCGTCGGAAAAAATGATCAGCGCGCGATGCTCGCTCTCGCCCTTGCCGAATGCCTCGTCCGCCGCCCGGATCGCATCCGAGAGATTTGTCCCGCCGCGCGGGATGATGTCCGTATCAATCTCCTGCAGCGACTCGCGCACCGCGCTGAAATCCGACGTGAGCGGCGCCTGCAAAAACGACGATCCCGCAAACGCGAGCAGCCCCACGCGGTCGCCCTCGATCTGGTTCAGCAGATCCTCCGCGGCGAGCTTCGCCCGCGTGAGCCGGTTCGGCTGGAGGTCCGTCGCGAGCATCGAGTTCGAGGTGTCCATCGCGATGATCACATCGCGTCCGCTCTGCCGCTTCTGCTCCCATGAGAATCCCCACTGCGGACGCGCGAGCGCCACGAGCGAGAGTGCGACCCCGGCCACCAGCAGCGCAAAACCCGCACGCCTGCGCGCGATGCTCACATTGCCCGCAAGCCGCGGCTGCAGGCGTGCCGCGATGAGCCGGTCCAGCGCAGTGCGCCGGATTTTCTCCGCGTAAAAAATCAGCGCCGCGAGAAATGGAAGCGCGGCGAGCGCCCACAGGAATTCCGGCTGCGCGAAATGGATTTCGTTCATGGCACCGTCCTCCAGAGCGTCTGCGAAAGCAGCGCGTGCAGCGCGGCGAGCGCGGCCCCCACGCCGACGAACCACTGGAAGATGTCCTTCCAGTCCGTCTTCCGCTTCAGCTTCACCTCGGTCTTCTCCAGCGTGTCAATTTCCGAGAAAATCTTGTTCAGCGAATTCGTGTCCATCGCGACGAAGAACTTCCCGCCGCCGATTTCCGCGACCTTGCGGAGCTGGCCCTCGTCCACTTTCACCGGGACATTCTGATAGACCTTGTTGCCCAGAAAATCGCGGCCTACCGGAAAGGGCGCGAGGCCGTTCGTGCCCGCGGCGATGGTGTAGATTTTAATGCCGAGCGTCTTCGCCGCCTCGGCCGCAGTCGCGGGCGGGATGGTCGTGATGTTCTCGTCGCCGTCGGTGAGCAGGACGATGATTTTGCTCTTTGCCTTTTTGTCCTTCATCCGGTTCGCCGCACTCGCGAGCGCGGAGCCGATGGACGTGCCGTCCTCGACGAGGCCGATGCGCAGGCGCTCCAGATTTTTCAGCAGCCAGTCGTGATCGAGCGTGAGCGGGCTCACAAGGTACGGCCTCCCTGCGAATGCGATGATGCCGATGCGATCGTTCGGCCGGCCCTCGATGAAGCGCTTCGTCACGTCCTTCACCACCTCGAGGCGGCTCGCGCGATCCTTGCCGAGCGTGAAATCCTCCGCCTGCATCGAGCCCGAGACGTCGAGTTCGAGAATGATGTCCACGCCGCTCGATTCGATCGTGTCGTGCGTCTTCCCGAGCCGCGGCCTCGCGAGCGCGACCACGAGACAAGCGAGCGCCGCGCAGATGATGAACGACCGGAATCCTCCCGCCCCCGCACGCCGCTCCCGCGCAAAGCCACGCAGCGGCGCGACGAATGAAAACCGGATCGCCGGCGAAGGGCCGCGCCCGCCCTGCATCCACGCGACAACGGGGATCACGAGCAGCGCAAGGAGCCACCACGGTTGCGCGAAGCTGAATGCGTCAGAAGTCATGTGCGCGTGCCCTGGACAAATGCCGCCGCCGCGCCGAGCAGCTCGCCGTTTTCCTCGGCGTGCGCCTCGATGCGTGCAAATTTCAGCATGTCGCAACGTTCGAGAAACGTCGCGAGCAGTTGCTTATCCACGACGGAAAAGCGTGGCGAGTCCGCGATGCTCGCGAGGAATTCCGGCGAGGTCTGCGAGGTCGCGGGCAGCGAAAACTGCGCGCCGACGTATGTGCGCAGCACATCGGAGACGCGCACGCTGAATGCGTAGGAATCGAGTTCGCGGATGTGTGCGCGCAATTCCTCCAGCTCGCGCAGTGCGATCTGGCGTGGAGTCGGCGGCGGAGTTTTCGGCCTGCGGCGCGCGAGCCACACGATGAGCCACGTGAGCAGCGCAAGCGCGATCACGGAGCCGATGCCGATCGCCCACCACACCCACGGCGGCCACGGCACATCCACCGGCGGCGCGATGCCGCGCAAGCCCGCAAGCGGATCGGGCGCGGCATCCGGCGCAGGTGCGGACGCGGGCGGTGTTGCAGGTTGGATCGCGGCGAGGATCATCCCATTGAAAGCCGGTGCTCGCGTGTGCTGAAAAAGCGGCGCAGCGCGGGCACGTAGTCCTGGTTCGTTTCCAGAGTGATCGTGTCCACGCCGAGCCGACGGAAGCCGGAGGGCAGATCGCCGTGCCATCCGCCGACTTCGCTCGCGTAGCGCACGCGCGTCCTGCGGTCGGAGGTGTCCACGAGCACGCGCTCGCCGGTCTCCGCGTCCTCGAGGACGATGCGGCCCACGTCGGGCAGTTCGAGTTCGCGCGGGTCCACGATGGTCATCGCGACGAGGTCGTGGCGGCGCGCGGTGACCCGCAGTTGCTTACCGTAATCCGGCGCGTGGAAATCCGAGAGCATGAGCACGACCGCGCGGCGGCTTGTGACGCGGTTGAGAAATTCCAGTGCGCCCGCGAGGTCGGTGCCGCGGCCCTTCGGCTCGAAGAAAAGAATCTCGCGGATGATGCGCAGCGAATGCAGGCGGCCCTTCGCCGGCGGGATGAACAGCTCGACGTGATCGGAAAACAGGATGCAGCCGACCTTGTCGTTGTTGCGGATGGCGCTGAACGCAAACACGCACGCGACCTCCGCGGCGAGTTCGCGCTTGCTGAGATGCACGCTGCCGAATTCGCCCGACGCGCTCACGTCCACGACGAGCATCACCGTCAGCTCGCGCTCCTCGGTGAATTTCTTGATGAACGCATCGCCCATGCGCGCCGTGACGTTCCAGTCAATCGCGCGCACATCATCGCCCGGCTGATACTCGCGTACTTCCTCGAAGTTCATCCCGCGGCCTTTGAACGCCGAGCGGTATTGCCCGGAAAATGCCGTCTGCACGAGGCCACGAGTCTTCAGCTCAATGTGGCGGATTTTTTTGAGGATGTCGCGGGCGGCTTCCAAGGGTTGTGACTGGTGACTGGTGAGAAGTGACTGGTGCTTCGGTCTGAGCGATGATCGTGGATTCGGGCGGTTGGTTCTGCTGAATTGTGTTCTTGTCTGAACGTCTCTTCTGAATTCAGGCGCTAGTCGTTGCTCGCTGGTTTTGTGGAGATGCTTCGATAGTCGGTTGCTGGTGCGAATTTGCAGAAGTCTTCCGCACGATCGATCATCCGGCTGAGTTTGCCGCCGATCTTTTGGTATTCACTGTCGAGCGAGCGGAAATCTACGGCGGTGATGTATTCGCAGCGCAGCGTGTGTGCGAGCCATGACTGCGTTTCGTTCGCTTCGCCGAGGGCTTCATCGAGCTTGTTCACGAACACTGCACGGTAACGACGACGGCCCCAAGCCTCGGCGATCATCGCGGTGACTGCGCGACTCGAACGCCTCACCTGATCGGTGAGCGAGTACCGCTCTTCTTTCGGGAAATCCTTCGAGAGACGGAAAATCTCCTGCGCGGCTTTGAACGCAATTTTCCAGACCTCCAAATCACGAAATGTTTTCGCAGTCGCCATACCAGTCACTTCTCACCAGTCACCAGTCACAGCGGCCTACGGCACGGGGAGCGTCGCGAAGACCTTCTCCACGATTTTCTCGCTCGTGAGGTTTTCCGCCTCGGCTTCGTAGGTGATGGCCACGCGGTGGCGCAGCACGTCTAGGCCGATGCTTTTCACGTCCTGAGGCGTGACGTAGCCGCGGCCGCTCAGGAAGGCGCGCGCCTTGGCCGCGAGCGTGAGGGCGATGGTCGCGCGCGGGCTCGCGCCCCAGCGGATGAGGCCGGCCATTTGCAGCTTGTAGGCGGCGGGCTCGCGCGTGGCGAAGACGATGTCCACGATGTAGTCCTTCACGCGATCGTCCATGTAGATGCTGTTCACCAGCTCGCGGGCGCGGATGATTTGGTCGGGGTCCACGACGGCCTGCACGTTCAACTTCGGCGCGCTCGTGCCCATGAGGTCGAGGATTTGCCGCTCCTCGACTTTGCTCGGGTAGGTGATGTTGAGCTTCAGCATGAAGCGGTCGAGCTGCGCCTCGGGCAGCGTGTAGGTGCCTTCCTGTTCGAGCGGGTTCTGCGTCGCGAGGACGAGGAAAGGGTCGGGCAGTTTGAAGGTCTGATCGCCGATGGTCACCTGCCGCTCCTGCATCGCCTCGAGCAGCGCGCTCTGCACTTTTGCGGGCGCGCGGTTGATTTCATCCGCGAGGATCAGGTTGCTGAAAATGGGGCCCTGCTTCGTGGTGAACACACCCTCGCGCGGGTTGTAAACAAGCGTGCCGATGAGATCCGCCGGGAGCAGATCGGGCGTGAACTGGATGCGCCGGAAGCCCGTCTTGATCGCCGCGGAGAGCGTCTTCACCGCGAGCGTCTTCGCAAGGCCGGGCACGCCTTCGAGCAGGACGTGCCCATTCGTGAGCAGGCCGACGAGCAGGCCGTCCACGAGATATTTCTGCCCGACGACGACGCGCCCGATCTCCTGCTGGATCGCGGTGATCCACTGGCTGTGTTCCTTGACGCGGTCGGTGATTTCTTGGGTGCTGGTCATGTGTTGCGCGGAGTGAGAGCGGAGAGGAAAGGGCGATTTGTCTAAACGGAATCGCAGCGGCGGGGAAGCGTGTTCGTGGAAAAGGCGCGATCGGGGGCGGCGCTCCGGCTTGCACGCAGTCGGCGTGGAACTACGCTGCGCCACATGAAAGCTTTCTTCGTAGCGGCCGCCGCCGCACTGCTCGTGCCCGCGCAGGCGTGCGTCAATATTTCCGACATGAATCTCGACGGGAAGAAGATGGAATTTGGCGAGGACATGGCGTGGGCGTCGAAGGCGTCGCTGCTGCCGCACGCCGTGAACACCGTCTCTTTTCAAAAACGCGAGAAGGAGCTGGCCGCGAAAATGGCGGGCAAGCCGACGATCCGCGAGCGCAGCGACTACGGCGGCGTGCTGGTTTTTCTCGGGCAGTTTGCAAAGGCGCGCGAAGTGCTCGAGGCGGCGGAGCAGGCGGAGCCGGGCGATTACGCCGTGGCGTCGAACCTCGGCACCGCTTACGAACTGCTCGGCGAAAAAGCGAAGGCGCTGGAGTGGATCCGCAAAGGCATCGAGCGCAAGGCAGACTCGCACCGCGGCACCGAGTGGGTGCATGTGAAAATTCTTGAGGCAAAAATCGCACTCGCGAGCGACCCGAAATGGCTGGAGACACACACGGTGCTCGGCCTCGATTACGGACGCGATACACGGCCAGTGCGCCTGGGCGAGCCACCCGCGGCGAAGGAAAAATACACCGTCCTCCACGGGCTGAGCTACCAGCTCCGTGAGCGGTTGAAATTTGTGAAGGCGCCCGATCCGCTCGTGGGCGATCTGCTTTTCAATCTCGCAAACGAGACCGCCGTCCTCGGTGCGGCGCAGCAGGCGCTCGGCATCTACGATCTCGCTGCGGACTACAAGGCACCGGATGCCGCGCTGCTGAAAAAACGCGCGGACTACGTGCGTTCCTTCACGGCGAAGGGCAAGAAGCGGCGCTGAGAAAAAAGGACGCGCGGAGGTGGAAATCCCGCCTTCACCGGCGCGCGCCGGATCATCCACACGCGGCCTCCATTCGTCTGTGAAGCAATCGGTCATCGCGCCATCTCCGGTGCGCCCTGCGCCGGGAAAGTTCGCGCTTGTCCCGCGAAGTTCGCACGGACGATAGGCCGCGGATGCAACACGCCCCGGCATCCACGAAGCCCTCGACAACGCCGAGAATGCGCGCCTCGCGCTCTATAATGATTTCCTCCGCAGCCTCGCGAAGGAAAAGCACCTCCCCCTCGCCGACCTGAACGCGCTCTTCCAGGGGCGCATCAAAAAGGAAGCCAAGCCCGGCACCAAGACCGTCACGAGTGACGGCGTCCACATGAACGGCGAGGGCAACAAGCTCATGGCGATCGGCGTCCTCCAAGCCTTCGGCCTCAACACCGCGGAACTCGAAAAGGCGAAGGCCTCATGGGCACCGCTCGAAGCCGCAGCCGCGGAAGCCGCAAAGAAGCAGGCCGAAGCGCGCGCTGCGGCCGACAAGGCCAAGGCTGACGCAAAGGCGAAGGCCGATGCGGAAAAGGCGAAAGCCCAGGCTGCGCCGAACGCGAAATAGGCACCGGCACCCACACTCTTGGACTCCGCCGAAACGCGGATCGGGACGCTCCCGGAAAATCTATTCCACTCGCAGCTTCAGCCGCGGGCTGGTTGCATCGCGCACATGTTTAAGAAGCGCTACTCCCGCCCGGGTGCTGCCCCGGCCACCCTGCAAGCCGCACCGGATGCGCCCGCATCCGTCGTCATCAAGCTCATGGAGTATGACCGGAACGGCTGCCACGAGCGCGTCATCGACAGCGTTGCCGCGCTGCCGGATTGCCGCACCACGGACGATGGAAAAATCCGCTGGATCGAATTCAACGGCCTCGGCGACGTGGCTGCACTGAAGGCGCTCGGGGAAAAATTCAGCCTGCATCCGCTCGCGCTCGAAGACGTGCTGAACGTCGGCCAGCGGCCGAAACTGGAGCCGTATGCGGGGCACCTCTTCATCATCGCGCAGATGATCTACCACGACCCGGAGGAATCGCTCTGCGGCGAACAGGTCAGCCTTTTCGTCTGCGGAAATTTTCTCATCAGCATCCAGGAGGATGCCGAGATGGATGTCTTCGAGCCCGTCCGCCAGCGCATCCGTGCGGGCGGCGGAAACATCCGCACGATGAAGGCCGACTACCTTGCCTACGCGCTGCTCGACGCGATCGTGGACCACGGCTTCCCCGTGCTGGAGCAAATCGGCGAGGCGCTCCAGGAGATCGAGGACTCCGTGCTCACGAGTCCCGGCAAGGAAACCATCGGCCAGCTTCATTCGCTGAAACGCACGCTCATGCAGCTCCGGCGCTTCGTGTGGCCCGAGCGCGACGTGGTGAACTCGATGCTGCACGGCGACAGCGAATTCATCCGCCCGGAGACGAAGGTCTATCTCCGCGACCTCTACGATCACACCGTGCAGATCATGGACCTCATCGAGTCCTACCGCGACGTGGTCACAAGCCTCATGGACATGTACCTCTCCAGCGTCGGCCTGCGGACGAATGAAACCATGCGCGTGCTCACCGTGATCTCATCCATCTTCATCCCGCTCACATTTCTAGTCGGCGTGTACGGGATGAATTTCAGCAACATACCGGAGCTGAAAACGAGCTGGGGATACTTCGCGCTCTGGGGCGTGATGATCGTGATCGCGATCGGGCAGCTCATCTTTTTCCGCAGGAAGAAGTGGCTTTAGGAAATGCAGCGCTTGCGCCGACACGCGACTTTCCTTTTTCTCCCGCGAAGCAACGCACCGACCTTTCGCACCTGCTCGACGTCTCGCGCCAGTTCCAGATCCACGGAGAGATCCTCCACGCGGAGCAATGCAAGGTCGGGCACATCAACGAGACCTACACGGCGACCTGCGAGCAGGGCGGCACGCAGGTGCGCTACATCCACCAGCGCATCAACCACGGGGTGTTCAAGAACCCCGCGGACGTGATGGACAACCTCAGGCGCGTGACCACGCATCCGCGCCGCGCACTCGCGGTGGTTCCGACGAATGGCGGCGCGTCATGTTTAAAACCGCCGACGGCGAAGACTGGCGCACGTTTGTGTTCATCGAACGCGTGCGGACGTTTGAGGCGGTCGAGACTGTAGAGCAGGCGTTCGAGGCGGGGCGCGCGTTTGGGGAATTCCAGGGCCTGCTCGTGGATCTCCTCGATCGCTGCCGCACACAGTTCCGGCCCGTCGAGAGCATCGCGCGGCAGGAGGAGGCGATGCAGAAATTTGCGGACGGGGTGTGAAGCTGCGCGTGGTGAAAATGTTTCGCCTCGCCGATTGCCGCGCGTAGCTTGCACGCATGTCCATCGCAACCAAGACCGGCGACGGCGGCACGACCGCCCTGATGTTTAACCGACGCGTGTCGAAGAGCGACATCCGCGTCGCGACGTATGGCGCGTGCGATGAGCTGAACGTCGCCATCGGCATGGCACGCGCGTGGAACGACGACGCATTCATCACGCAGCCGCTCGAGGATATCCAAAAGGAACTCGTGACGCTCATGGGCGAACTCGCCGTCGCCGAGGACGACCGCGCGCGTTACGTTGAAAAAGGATACAAGCTCGTCGGCCCCGAGATGGCGGCGCGACTGACCGCGCTCGTGGATGACCTCGAAAAAAATCACAAGATCAGCTTCAAGCACTGGGCCACGCCGGGTTCGACGAAAGGCAGCGTGATGCTCGATGGAATGCGCGTCGCGTGCCGCCGCGCCGAGCGCGCTGTGTGCATGATGCGCGAGGCAGGCTTCCCCGTGAGCGACGCAATCGTGCATTATCTCAACCGCCTCTCCGACCTCGCGTGGCTGTACGCGCGCTATGTGGAGACGAAGGCTGGTGTCGCGTAGAACTAAGGAAAATAGACGCGGAGACGCGGAGAAAGCCGAAGATGACATTCTAAAAGCCCTGCTCATTTCGCTGCGTCTTCGCGTCTCCGCGTTTCAAAATATGCCTCCTTCCAAACCTGAGATGCCCAAGAGATTCTTCCCGGGTGCGTTTTCCACTTTGCCAGACATGAAAATCACAGCACCCCTGCTCTGCGTTCTCGCCGCGACACGATTGTTCGCCGCCGACGCGCCGGACTTCAGCCGCGACGTGCGGCCGATCCTCTCGCAGCACTGTTTCAAATGCCACGGGCCGGATGACAAGACGCGGAAGGGCGGACTGCGGCTCGACCTCCGCGACTCCGCGACGAAGGAGGCGAAGTCCGGCGCGGTTGCGCTCGTGCCGGGACAGCCGGACAAGAGCGAACTGGTCGCGCGTATCTTCTCCACCGACGAAGACGAACTGATGCCGCCGCCATCCGTGAAACGCACGCTCACGCCTGAGCAGAAGGATACGCTGCGCCGATGGGTCGCCGCGGGCGCGGAGTATCAGCAGCATTGGGCATTTGTGAAACCGAAGCAGGCGGCAGTGCCGGGGATTGCTGATTTTGGATTGCTGATTGCTGATTGGAAAAAACGCGAGCCGGAGCGCGTGGAGGAAATCACAAATCGCAGATCACAAATCACAAATTGGCCGCGAAATGCGATTGATGCCTTCGTCCTCAAACGCCTGCTCGAAGCGAACCTCACGCCTTCACCCGAGGCCGATCCCGCCACGCTGTGCCGCCGGATTTACCTCGACCTCGTGGGCATCCCGCCGACGCCAGCGGAGCAGGACGCATTCGTCAAAGAGTTCACCGGCGAGAATTCGGAGCATGACAAGGTGACAGGCGGACAAGGTGACAGGGTGAATGCGACCCCGGCACCAAGTCACCCTGGCACCTCTGCCTCCGCGCGCGACGCAGTCGTGGCAAAGTGGGTCGATCGCCTCCTCTCCTCGCCGCGCTACGGCGAACGCTGGGCGCGCAAGTGGCTCGACCTCGCGCGCTATGCGGACACGAACGGCTACGAGAAAGATCGCCCGCGGACGATCTGGCCGTATCGCGACTGGGTCATCAATGCGCTGAACGCCGACAAGCCGTTCGATCAATTCACGGTCGAGCAAATCGCGGGAGACATGCTCCCTGGCTCGACGCTCGATCAGAAAATCGCGACCGGCTTCCACCGCAACACGATGCTCAACGAAGAGGGCGGCATTGATCCGAACGAGTTCCGCTTCCACGCGATGACGGACCGCGTCGCGACGACGGGCGCGACGTGGCTCGGCCTCACGCTCGGCTGCGCGCAGTGCCACACGCACAAGTTCGACCCGCTCACGCACCGCGAATATTTTCAGCTCATGGCGTTCATGAACAACGCCGACGAGCCGGACATTGATCTCCCGCAAGCGGACACGGAGGAGCAGCAGAAAAAGAACACCGCGCTCGCTGCAAAACTGCTCGCGGAGCTGCCGGAAAAATGGGCGGCGAAGCATGCTCCGAAACTCGTCGAAAATTCCGAAGCGCAGCCGCAAGCGTCGTCGCCCGATTCCAAGCCGACGCCGAAGCCCACGCTCGATGAAAAATTTGCCGAATGGCTCGCACGCGAACGCGCGCGAACGGTGCAGTGGCAGCCGCTGCGTCCGGCGTCCGCGAAATCGAACATGCCGCTGCTCACCATCGAGCCGGATGCGTCGGTCTTTCGCAGTGGCGACATCTCGAAGTCCGACACCTACGAGCTGCATTTCCGCGACGTGCCCGCAGGCGTGACGGCAATCCGGCTCGAAGCGCTGCCCGACCCGCGCCTGCCCGCGCACGGCCCAGGCATGGCGTTTTACGAGGGGCCGAAGGGCGACTTTTTCGTCGCTGAATTCACGCTGCACGCCGACGGGCAGCCGGTGAAATTTAGCGGCGCGACCGGGAGCTACTCGAAGAATAATTTCGGCAGCACCCCCACCACCGCCGCGCTGATGCTCGACGGCGATCCGCAGACCGGGTGGAGCACCGCGGGCCGCATGGGCGAGCGCCACACCGCCGTGCTCACGCTCCGCTCGCCCGCGGCCGCTATTTCTTCAGGAGGCGACTGGACCGTGAAGCTCGCGATGGGCCGCCACTACGCGTGCAGCCTTGGCCGCTTCCGGATCTCGATCACGACAGACGCGCGCCCCGCGGTCGCGCGCGATCTGCCCTCCGAAACCGAATCACTCCTCGCGTTGCCGGATGAAAAACTCACCGCCGCGCAGCGCGTGCGGCTGTGCGAGGAATTCCTGCTCTCGCTTCCTGAACTGAAGGACGAGGCCTCACGCATCCGCACGCTGCGCAAGCCTGTGCGGCCGCCGGCCACGCTCGGATTCCGGGAGCGTCCGCCGGAAAATCCGCGCCCGACTTTCATCCACAACCGCGGCGAATATCTCCAGCCGACAGAGCCGGTCACGCCCGGTGTTCCCGCATTTCTGAATCCGATCGCCGGGAATGCTAAGCCCGACCGCCTCGCACTCGCGCGCTGGCTCGTGTCGCCGGAAAATCCGCTCACCTCCCGCGTGATCGTGAACCGGCAGTGGGCCGCATTTTTCGGCCGCGGCATCGTGAAGACCACGGAGGATTTCGGCTACCAGGGCGAGGTGCCGACGCATCCCGAACTGCTCGACTGGCTCGCGGTGGAATTTGTGAAGCAGGGCTGGTCGCTGAAGAAGCTGCACCGGCTCATCGTCACGAGCGCGACGTATCGGCAAAGTTCAGTGCTCAGTGCTCAGAAGTCAGTGCTCAGTATTCCGAAATCGGGTGCTGGTGATCAGAAACAGGGAACCGCATCAGGCGTTCCACTGAGCACTGATCCCGACGCCCGCCTGCTCTCGCGCTTCCCGCGCACGCGGCTTGATGCCGAGATCATCCGCGATGCCGCGCTCGCATCGGGCGGACTGCTTGTGGAGAAAATCGGCGGCCCGAGCGTGCGCCCTCCGCAGCCGGAAGGCGTGACGGAAGCAGCTTACGGCGGCGGCTGGACGCCGAGCACCGGGCCGGACCGCTGGCGGCGCAGCCTCTACACGTTCAGCAAGCGCACCGCGCCCTTCGCGCTTTACAACACCTTCGACGGCCCGACCGGCGAGGCGTGCATCCCGCGCCGCGACGTGTCGAACACGCCGCTCCAGGCGCTCACTCTGCTGAACGACATCGTCTTCACGGAGGCCGCACAGTCATTTGGAAAAATCCTCGCCGGGCGCAATGCGAGCGACGCGGAGAAGCTGGACGAGGCATTCCGCCGCATCGTCTGCCGCAAGCCCGCAGACGACGAGCGCGCCACGCTGCTGAAATTTTTCCAGACGCAGCGCGCGAGGCTCACCGATGGAAAGCCGTCCGCGGACGCCGCCTCGTGGAGCGCACTCGTGCGCGCACTTTTCAGCCTCGACGAGGTCGTGACGAAAGGCTGACGCACCTTCGCATCAGCGCCGCATCGCGACCTTCAGATCGCTGGCGTAGCTCGGGTTGATCTCGAAGAGTTCCGCCGGCATTTCCTCCAACGTCACGCGCTCCTTCATCGTCGGGGTCTCGAGGTAGCCGATGTCGAGCAGCGTGTTCAGCAGGTCGCAGAGGTCCTCGGTTTCGATGTTTGTGCGCTCCTGAATCTCCGCGCCAGAGACGCCGAGACCGAAGCCAATCGTGCGCATGACGCCGAGTTCGCGTCCGTTGAGTTTGATTTCGCGGGCCATGGTTCGGATGGGTGTCGCTTTCTCACAAGCACGTTCCGTCCCCGGCCCGCGGCAATTTTTCCGATCGTCGCCGGCGAGCCAGGGCAACCGCATCAAAAAAGCGCGGTCTTTGTGACCGGGAAACACACCGGCGGGACGGTTGATGCGCCCGTCCCGTCACATGTCGGCCTTCTCGTAGTGCCGAGTCTTCAAGCCCCAGGCGATGAACGCCGCGCCGATCCCATACATGAACAGCGAGAGGAACTGCCCCGCGGAAAACGATCCGACGGCCCACGCGGGATCCGGTTCACGGAAGGTCTCGGCGACGATCCGCGTCGTGGCGTAGAGGATGAAAAAGGATCCCGTGAGCACGCCGCGCGGCATGCGGCAGCGCGTGCGCATGAGCCACAGGACGGTGAACATGAGCGCCCCTTCGAGCAGCGCCTCGTAGAGCTGCGAGGGGTGGCGGGGAGTGAGGAATTCCGTGAGCACGCGGTTCGTCTCCGCGTCGCGCGGGATGGTCTCCACGATTTCCACGATGGGACGTTGCAGCGCCTCCGCGACTTTCGGCGCGATGTCTTCGCGGCCGACCGGAGTGTCGAGCAGCTCCCGTGGAAACTGCACGGCCCACGGGCACGATGCGGTTGCGGGTTTGCCGATGAGTTCGCCATTGATGAAATTTGCGCAGCGCACGACGAAGAGCCCGGTGGTCGCGACGACACACAGCGTGTCGCCGATGCTCGTCCACGAGACCTTCCATTTCCGCGAGAGCACGAATGTGACGGCGACCAGGCCCAGGATTCCGCCGTGGCTCGCCATGCCGCCTTTCCACACCTCGAACATCCACCACGGATTTTCATGCGGCTCCTTGAAGCCGTAAAAAATGATCCACCCGATGCGTCCCCCTACGAGGACTCCGAACAGGCCGCACCATGTGATGAAGTCGGCGACTTTTTCCGGGGCGATATCCGTGTAGCGGCGCCGCGCAAGGTGGCGGTAGAGCCAGAATCCGGTGAGCGCGGCGAGCACGTATGAGAGGCCGTACCAGCGCGGCCCGTAGCCATGGATGCTGAAGACGAACGGGCCGAATGAGTGGAGAAATGTCGCGAGCACGCGTGGCTTCTGCCACAGCGCGGCGGAGTGTGTCAGCGACTTTGCGCGCGGCTCACTTCGCGAGCTTGAGATTCGCCGGCACGGTTGCGAGCGCATCGGCTCTCAGCGGGACTGCCGCGGAGACTGCCGCGGAGACTGCGGGCGCAGGCGCGGGTGTTGCAACAGCGGCGGCGGGAGCAGGAGTGTGCCCCGGCTTTTTCAGGTGTTCGTCTTCCGGCGCGAGCTTGAAGGAATGCGGGCCTTGGTCGTCCTGGCCGAGCGTCTTCTTCAAGCGGTCGAGCGCCTGCCGCATCTTCGTCTTGTTCACGGCGAGGAGCATCGCGGTCTCCTCGGTGATCTTCTTTTCCGCGTAGGCCTCGCACAGGCTGCCCTCGAAGGTGACCCAGCCTTCGGGCTTCGACTGCGTGATGATGTCGTGCAGGCTGCGCACATCGTTTTCACCGAGCTGGATTGCCTCGCGCGAACGCATGTTGCTGCCCATGATTTCCGGGATCATCACGCGGCCGCCGCCGATCTTCGGCGCGAGGCGCTGGCTCACGACCCAGCGCAGCGTCTCGGCGAGGCGCTCGCGCACCTGCGATTCCTCCTCCTTGCTGAACATGCCGAGCACGCGGTTGATGGACTGCGTGGCGCTGATCGTGTGCAGCGTGGAAAAAACGGTGTGTCCCGTTTCCGCGGCGGTGAGTGCGATCTCCATCGTCTCGCGGTCGCGGATTTCGCCGACGAGGATCACCTTCGGCGCCTGGCGCAGCGCGGCGCGCAGGCCCAGCGCGAAGGAGGAAAAATCCTTGCCCATCTCGCGCTGGCAGAAGGTCGCCGCCTTGTGCGGGTGCATGAATTCCACGGGATCTTCGAGCGTGACGATGTGCATGGCGTGCTCCTCGTTCAGCCCGTTCAGCATCGCGGCGAGCGTGGTCGTCTTGCCGCTGCCGGTCGCGCCGGTCACGAAGACGAGGCCGTTTTTCTCGGCGATGATTTTTTTGAAGACGGGCGCGAGCTTCAGATCCTCCATCGTCGGGATCTTCGTGTTCAGCTTGCGCAAAACCATGGCGAAGGTGCCCCTCTGCTTGAAGACATTCACACGGAAGCGCGCGAGGCCCTCGACGAAATACGAGCAGTCGCACGAACCCGAGTTGCGCAGATCGTCGAGCAGGCGCTGACTCGTGCCGACGAGCGTATGCGCGAGCCCCTCGGTCTGCTGTGCGGTGAATGCGGGCGAAAATTTCGTGCCGTCCACGGCGGTGAGCTTGCCGAAATTTTCCACCTGCGGCGGACGCCCGACCATGAAGAACAGATCGCTCACGCCCTCGCCCATGCCGAGCATCGTCCGGAGCAGATCGTCAATCGGCAGCGGCGGCACGGAAAAAATCGGCGCGCGCGGATCGCCGATGCCGGACACGACAGGTGCCTGCGCTTGCGCCTGCGCGGGTGCGGGTGGCGCGTAGCTGACTGGCGGAGCGACCGGTGCATGTGCGGGAGCGGGAGCGGGCGTGTTTTGAATGGGCACGCGGATCGTCCGGTCGGCAGGCGCAGGGATCGGTGCCTGGACTTGCGAGACGGGCGGGGACAGGTGGGCCCGGTCAGTCGTGGTTCCGTTGGTTGCGGCGCTCGTGGGCGCCCCGATGAGTTTTCCGTTCTTGTCGTAGAGTGGCATGGTTGGCGGCGGTTGCGATTGCAGGTTCCATGCCTCTGGGGATGATTGAGAGTTGAGAGGACGTTCAGATCTTCCATCCTCTCAACTTTCAACTCTCAACCTGCCGGAGAAAGTGGTTGCCAAGCGGACTTCGACCGCTACTTTCCGCGCCCCATGCCAAGATCCATCGCACGTCGTAAGACGAAAAAATCAGCCGCAAAGCGGTTCAAAATGACCGCCACGGGGAAGATCATGCGTCGTAAGCCGGGTCTTCGCCATCTCGCTTCAAGCAAGAGTTCCAAGCGCAAGCGCAAGCTTGGCAAGGACGGCGAGGTCCACAAGACCATGATGCCTCGCATCAAAGAGTGCATCCCGTTCGCGTAAGCGAACGCCTGCCCGCCTAGGCGGGCAGGGCACACCGGTTCGGGCGCCTGCCTCCCAAAAATAGGGAGGCTCATCGGAAGGCGAGGCAGCCCGGCCATTCACCACAACACCAACAGCCGTCCGAATAAAAACAAACCAACACCATGCCAAGAGCCACTAATGCTCCCGCGTCGCGCGAGCGCCGCAAAAAAGTCCTCGATGCCGCCAAAGGCTTCCGCGGACGCCGTTCCAAACTGTTCCGCTACGCGAAGAACGCCGTGATGAAAGCCCAGTATTGGGCGTTCCGCGACCGCAAGACGCGCAAGCGCATGTTTGGCAAACTTTGGAACCAGCGCATCAACGCCGCCGCACGCGCAAACGGCCTGACCTACAGCCGGTTCATGGAGGGCATCAAGGCCGCCGGAATCACGCTCGACCGCAAGGTCATCTCGGGACTCGCGTATGAGGACGAAGCCGCCTTCAAGGTGCTCGTCGAAAAGGCGAAGGCCGCTCTCGCCAGCAAGCCCGGCGTGACGCTCCCGAAGGCCGCGTAACCGCGCAACAGCCACTTTCACAAAACCCCGGATGTCCGAAAGGCGTCCGGGGTTTTTGCTTTTGATTGAAAAAATGCGCGTGCGGGAAAGCATCCGCGCTGATTGCCCCTCCCCCTCCATGAACCTAAATCCGGCGATGGGATGTCGCGCAAAGACGCAAAGACCCAAAGAAGAAGCAGATGCAGACAAGCAGGCATTCACCCGCCGGGTGAGTGTGAACCAATGCGCATCTCTTTGCGTCT
>Ga0208856_1000135_pt1 | contig 31751 bp, 43 predicted proteins | sample LakMenEpi13Jul12_FD_150690 | JGI IMG/M metagenome (GOLD analysis project Ga0208856, IMG submission 150690) | Freshwater microbial communities from Lake Mendota, WI - 13JUL2012 deep hole epilimnion (SPAdes) | ecosystem: Environmental > Aquatic > Freshwater > Lentic | place: Lake Mendota, Madison...
CCACTGACTAAATTTGAAAACCGCGGCATTAAACTGGGCCACGGTGTATGGGACATGGTGTTCACTAAAAACTAAGGCCACCTAGTAATTTGATTGCTTACTGGGCTTTATCGCCGGTGTCCAAGGCAAAGGATTTGCGCACCAAATCTTCCGGTTCCTCGCCAAACAGCCAAGCACCGATTATTTTTTCGGCTTCTTCCACGCCTTGTTTTTTGAGGCTGGAAAAAAGTTGTATGGTGCAGACGCTGTGATAATGATTTCCCCAAGTTTCAATCAACTCTTTGCGAACTCGGTTTAGCGTCAGGCTGGCTTCGCCTCGAGACAATTTATCCGACTTAGTCAGTAAGACGTGCACCGGTTTGCCACTGGGGCAAAACCAATCTAACATTTGCCGGTCTAGCGGGGTGAGTGGGTGGCGGCTATCCATTACTAACACCAAGCCCGCTAGGCTAGATCGCTCGCTTAAATACCGCGCTAAGACGTTTTGCCAATGCGCGCGCATGGCCTCAGGCACTTTGGCATACCCGTAACCGGGTAAATCGACTAAATGCCTATCGTTACCCAGCGTGAAAAAATTAATCAGCTGCGTGCGGCCAGGTTGTTTGCTGACGAATGCCAATCGGTTGTGGTTAGCTAGGGTATTGAGCGCGCTGGATTTGCCGGCATTAGAGCGACCGGCAAAAGCCACCTCTATGCCGCTGGCAATTGGTAGGTCGCGTAAGTGGTGTGCTGAAATATAAAAAGCAGCATTTTGAAACAAAGGCATGGTGGTCCAATTCTAGTTTGCTTAATCGCTTTGGATTAAGCGCTGTATATTGCCTTAAGCAAAAAACATAATTTAACAACAGCGAAAAATGCTATCACGAATAGGTCTTTTTCGCTAAAATACCACGTTAATTGATTGAATAATTTAGATTACTGGTATGGCCTTCAGGCAGTTTGCCTTGGTTGATTTGATAATTGGGAGTGGAAATGCAATTTTGTCGTGCAATGAAGTTAAGCGCTTTAACAATGACGGCCTTGGTAACGATGTTGGGCTTGGTAGACGGTGCGGTCGCAGCGGATAAAGCAGTAGCAGCCGTAGCGCCAGTGGAAAAAAATGCCGTGGCACAAATAACCAGCACGGTTTGCGCAGCCTGTCATGGGGCGGACGGCAACAGTGTGATTACGCTCAATCCAAAATTAGCTGGTCAACACCCTGAGTACTTGGTCAAGCAATTGACCGAATTTAAATCCGGTAAACGCGCCAATGCGGTGATGTCGGGTATGGCAGCCATGCTAAGTGATGAGGACATGAAAGGGGTGGCCAATTATTTTGCCAGTCAAAATATAGTATTGGGTAAAGCCCAATCCAATGGTGTTGGCTCCCTAGGCGAGAAGATTTACCGCGGTGGCATTGCGGCTAACCATGTGCCAGCGTGCGCCGGTTGTCATGGCGCAAATGGGGCTGGTCTGCCTAAGCAATTCCCACGTTTGTCTGGCCAGCATGCGGATTACACCTTAGCGCAGTTGCGTACCTTCCGCACGGGCGAGCGTGCTAATGCGCCCATGATGATGGCGATATCAAGCAAAATGTCGGATGCGGAAATGGCTGCTGTGGCGGATTACATCCAAGGCCTGCGTTAATTCAACCTATTTAAACATTAAAAAGTTAAACAGTAAAAAAGGCAGCCTTGGCTGCTTTTTTTATGCCTATTTTTTGTTTGCTATAGCGTCGAAGCGGCGGAATAAAAAACCGATTAAAGTATTATTAAGGTATCATCTTTTTCCGCCTACTGCATTTTTCTTAAGTGCCGTTTTATGCATGTATTCCTAGGCTTAGCTTAAATTAACCCAGTAAGCGCCAGTACGTTTGATGTTCATCGTTAGATCACAAATTATTTTGGAGAACGACATGAAAAAACAACAGTTGGGTTTTACCTTGATTGAATTGGCCATCGTTTTGGTCATCATAGGATTGCTGCTTGGCGGTGTGTTAAAGGGTCAGGAGTTGATTAACAGCGCTAAGGTGAAGAGCATGGCGACCGATTTTAAGAACATACAAGTCTACCTGTATGGTTATCAGGATAAGTTTAAAGCCTTGCCTGGGGACGACAGGGCGGCTAGCACTCATTTGACTGGTGCCGCCAATGCGACCACCGGTGGCACGCCTGGCGATGCCGTCATACAGGGTCTGTATGGGTCCAGCACGGCCACAGAGGAGTCGGTGTTGTTTTGGCAGCACGTCCGTTTAGCCGGTTTGGCCGCAGGCCCTACCGATGTGGCCGCGGAGAATTATTTTCCAGTGAATGCCGACGGCGGCAGAATAGGCATACAAAGCGTGGCCACCTTGGTAGCCGTGACGCCCATCTCCAGCACGGAACCGGCCGGCTTGTCTGGGGCATATGCGATTTGCTCGGAAGGCGTATTGGGTAAGTACGCCAAACAATTGGACAGCACCATGGACGATGGCGTCGGTGATGCTGGCTCCATGCGTATCGTGGTCAAGGCCACACCCAGCACCGGCGTGGCAGCGCCCGATGACGCTAGCCCATACGTGGTGTGCTTGGCTTTTTAGCATGGCTTAAACAAGCTCACTTGCAGGAAAAAATAGCCCATTAAGTTGGGCTATTTTATGCCGGCTGATATCGCTTTTGACTATGAAACGTCTTGCTTAGATGCTAAATTGTTTTAGAATAGGGACTTAATAAAAAGCCCATCAACCCACCGCGTAATTCATGACCTCTAACATAGTAGAAATTGATAACCTTTCCTTTGGCTATAAAGGACGTTTGCTGCATAAAGGCATCAACATGGTCTTTCCACGTGGCAAGGTGATCGCCATCATGGGCGGCAGCGGCAGTGGTAAAACCACCCTTTTACGTTTAATTGGCGGGCAAATTAAGCCCAGCCATGGCGAGGTGCGGGTAGATGGCGACGTGGTGCACAAGCAAGATCGCGAAGGCATCTATACCCTGCGTCGAAAAATGGGCATGCTGTTTCAGCACGGCGCCCTGTTCACGGATTTATCGGTGTTTGACAACGTGGCTTTCCCCATGCGCGAGTTGACCGATTTGCCTGAAGCCATGATTAGGGATTTGGTGTTAATGAAATTAAATGCCGTGGGCTTGCGTGGCGCCCATCAGTTCATGCCGGCTGAATTATCCGGCGGCATGGCAAGGCGCGTGGCGCTTGCTCGGGCCATCGCCTTGGACCCGGCCATCATTATGTACGATGAGCCTTTTGCTGGATTGGACCCGATTTCCATGGGCGTGATATGCGCGCTTATCCGCAGTTTAAATGACGCTTTAGGCGCCACCTCAATTATCGTCTCGCACGATGTAAAAGAGACCTTTTTGATTGCCGATTACGTGTATTTTGTGGCCAATGGCGAAGTCGCAGCAGAAGGCACGCCGGACGATTTAATGCAATCCAAGCTGCCTTTTGTGCATCAGTTTGTGCATGGGGATAAAGACGGCCCCGTGCCATTTCACTACCCTGCAGGCGATTACCGTTCTGAACTACTGCAAGCAAGCTCAGGCCAAAAAGGTTAAGACTAGACACCATGATGAAATCCAAGCTTATGCTTAGTACGCTTCGCCACCTGCGTGGCATGGGCCATCGTATGATAGAGCGCACTTGGCGCTTGGGCGCGGGGGCCAGATTATTTTTCTTGGCCATTGTCTATTCCGGCGAGAGTTTTAAGCGCTTTCATTTAACCTTGCGTGAAATCTATTTCACCGGCGTCATGTCGCTACTGATTATTATCGTATCGGCTTTTTTTGTCGGCATGGTGCTGGCCTTGCAAGGCTACAATACCTTGCAAAAATACGGTTCATCGGAAGCCATAGGCGTGCTAGTGGCCTTGGCATTAGTGCGCGAATTGGGCCCTGTGGTCACGGCATTACTATTTGCCGGTCGCGCCGGCACGGCCATTACTGCGGAAATAGGTTTGATGAAAACCACAGAGCAACTGTCTGCCATGGAGATGATGGCCGTTAACCCAATTGCACGTGTGGTGGCGCCGCGTTTTTGGGCTGGGGTGATTTCCATGCCCATACTCGCTTCTATTTTTTCCATGGTTGGTATACTTGGCGGCTACTTGGTTGCCGTGCCATTGATAGGTGTGGACGACGGGGCATTTTGGTCGCAAATGCAGGCCAACGTGGATTTTAGTGCCGACATTGTCAATGGCGTGATTAAAAGCCTGGTGTTTGGTGTGGTGTGCACCATGATCGCTTTGTTTGAAGGGTTTGATGCGCCACCTACAGCCGAGGGGGTGAGCCGAGCCACCACCCGTACGGTGGTGATATCGTCCTTGACGGTATTGGGTCTGGATTTTATTTTAACGTCTTTTATGTTGGTCGTATAAGCGCTAACACAGCGATTTTAGGGGGTATATAAGTGGATAGAACAACGCTGGATTTATGGGTAGGAATTTTTGTGGCCATAGGCGTGGCCGCCCTGTTTGGCTTGGCGATGAAAGTGGGCAATTTAACCTCCAGTAAAATAGGCCCTACCTACACCGTCAGCGCTGCATTTGATAATGTAGGCAGTCTCAAACCGCATGCGCCTATCAAGAGTGCGGGTGTCGTGGTTGGCCGAGTCGATAACATTGTCTTTAATAGTGAAACGTATGAGGCCATCGTGACGCTCAATATAGACAAGCGCTATGCGTTTCCAGTAGACACCTTTGCTAATATTTATACCGCCGGTTTGTTGGGTGAGCAGTACATTGGGTTGGAAGCCGGTGGCGATGAAGTGGTGTTGAAAAATGGTGATAAAATAGACAAAACACAAGATGCCATTGTGCTAGAGAAAATGATCAGTCAATTTTTGTTTAACAAGGCCTCTGAAACCGAAGCAAAAGCGGACGTCAAAGCGGCGCCGCCTGTTGGCGTCGAACTGGATAGTCTTAAATAAGGATAGCAATGAAAGCCATAGTAAAAATCTTGTGCCTAGCAGGCTTGGGCTTGGTGATGTTTACCAATGTGGCCATGGCCAACATAGACATGGCGCCGGATGCATTGGTTAAACAAACTGCCGACGACGTCTTAGCCATCGTCAAAAATGACAAAGACATACAAGCCGGTAACCAACAAAAATTGTTTGCCGTGGTGGAAGAGAAAATCTTACCTAATTTTGACTTTGATCGCGTTTGTCGCATGGTGCTGGGCAAAAATTGGAAGTCAGCCAGCCCAGAACAACAAGCTTTGTTTCAAAAAGAATTCCGCAGTCTGTTGTTGCGCACTTACGCTACCGCATTGGGAAAATACCGCGATCAGGTTATTGAATACCGCCCTATGCAAACGGATGCCAGCGAAAAAAACGTCACGGTAAAAACGCAAATTATCCAAAAAGGCGGTCAGCCGATTGCCGTCGATTACAGCTTAGTCAAAGGCCCCGCTGGTTGGAAAGTCTACGACATCACTATAGAAAGCGTCAGCTTGGTGACCAATTACCGCAGTCAATTTAGCAGTGAAATTCGCCAAAATGGTTTAGACAGTTTGAATAAGAAGTTAGCCGATAAAAACGCTGCTGCCGAGGTGAAGCGTTAAGCTTGAACGGCATGGCAATTAAAGCACCCAGTAAAATTGAGCAACATGGCAACACCTGGCGGATTGCCGGTGACGTTCTGATGGATAATGCCAATTTTATCCTGCAACAAAGTCAGGGCTTATCCATGGGCGATGAATTTTTAGTGGATTTTTCTGCCGTCAACAAAGTCGATACGGCCGCGCTCAGTCTCATGATGGAATGGCAACGGCGGGCTGCTGGATCTTCTTCTCAGATACGCTTTGCTAATTTGCCAGTGAATTTAAGTCGATTGTTGTCGCTGTATGGCTTGACCGATTTTGTGCCAGTTAGCTCAGTTTAACTTGCGTTAAAAACCGGTTGCTGTTTTTCTCTTACCCATTTCTCAAGGGCTTGTATAAAACCAAGCCCTTATTTATTAAGGCTAAAGCCGTCAGCGTCATATGACCACCGCCATCCAAATCAATCGTATCCATAAACATTTTGGCGCCTTGCATGCCTTAAAAGGCATTGATTTAAGCATAGAAGAAGGGGAATTTTTTGCCCTGCTTGGCCCAAACGGCGCTGGCAAGTCAACCTTAATCAACATCTTGGCTGGCCTTATTAAGCCTAGTTCGGGCGACATCTCGGTGCTGGGTTTTGATGTGGTTGAGCAGTTCAGGCAAGCCCGGCAATTATTGGGCATAGTCCCACAAGAGCTGGTTTTTGATCCTTTTTTTAATGTACGTGAAATGCTGCGCTTTCAAGCCGGTTACTTTGGCCGAGGGCCGGAGAACGATGCATGGGTGGATGAAATATTAGTTGGCCTAGGTTTGGCCGATAAAGCCAATACCAATATGCGTAAGCTTTCCGGCGGCATGAAGCGACGCGCGCTGATAGCCCAAGCGCTGGCGCACAAGCCGCCGGTGATCGTCTTGGATGAGCCTACCGCCGGTGTGGATGTTGAATTGCGGCAAACCATGTGGGCATTTATTAAAAAGCTCAATCGTGAGGGCCATACCATTATCCTGACCACGCATTACCTAGAAGAAGCGGAAACCTTATGCAATCGCATAGGCATGATGAAGCAAGGTGAATTGGTGGCGTTGGATAGCACAGCGAATTTGCTAAATAAATTTGCCGGCAAAAAATTGAGTTTAACCTTGGGTGAGGTCAGCTTGCCCGAAGCGATAAGGCCTATGCTGCGGGCCCAAGAAAAAGGCGTGCACACTTTTGCTTTAAGCGATATGGCGCAAATTGAATTGGTTTTATCCAGCTTGCGCACGGCCAATATTCCCGTAGTCGATATGCAATTGCATGAAGCCGATCTCGAGGATGTATTTTTATCATTGGTAGGTAAACAATAATGCCAGTCTTAAATAAGCTGCTTGATGCATTGATGAGTCCGACGACGATCAGTCCTAAATACCGGGGCCCATGGACGTTGTTGAAAAAAGAGATGCTGCGATTTTGGCGGGTTGGTTTTCAAACCGTGGCGGCACCGGTGATTACCGCTTTGCTGTATTTATTGATTTTTTCCCACGTGCTAGAAGGCCGCGTGCAAGTTTACCAAGACGTGCCTTACACGGTTTTTTTGATACCGGGTCTGATCATGATGTCGGTTTTGCAAAATGCCTTCGCGAACAGTTCATCAAGTTTGATTCAGTCCAAAGTGATGGGTAACCTAATCTTTGTTTTATTAACTCCCTTAACGCACCTGCAGTTCTTTTGTGCATTTTTATGTGCATCCATTATTCGCGGCTTAGTCGTGGGTTTGTGCATTTATTTGGTGGCCGTGTGCTTTGTTGATTTGCCGATTAGCCACCCTTGGATGATAGTGGCGTTTGCTTTATTGGGCAGTGCCTTATTGGGCACTTTTGGCATTATTGCGGGTATTTGGGCCGATCGATTTGATCAGATGGCGGTTTTTCAAAACTTTATCATCATGCCTCTGTCTTTCTTGTCCGGGGTTTTTTATTCCATCCATTCTTTGCCGCCGTTTTGGCAAAGCGTCTCGCACCTCAACCCATTTTTCTACATGATAGATGGCTTTAGGTATGGGTTTTTTGGTCAGGCGGACATTTCACCTTGGATCAGCTTGTTCATCGTCACTACGGCCTTCTTACTGTTGGCATGGAGCACCTTAAAAATGCTAAAATCCGGTTATAAATTAAGAGCCTAAACCACTAGGCTAAATAAAAAAGGCGATATCAAGGTGTTAACAGCAGCGCAATTACAGTCCTACATTACCCAACATTTGGCTTGTGAATACATCAAAGTCTCGGGTGACGATGGCACGCATTTTGAAGCAGTGCTGGTCAGTGCTGCTTTTCTAGGTAAAAGTAGGGTGCAGCAACATCAATTGGTGTATGCCGCACTGGGTGACAGGATGCGTGAAGAAATCCACGCTTTGTCTATGCAGACCTATACCCCAGAGCAATGGGCTAATCAGCCTTGAATTACTTGAACATTTAATTAAACACGAGTCATGGAGTAGCATATGGACGCACAAGCACAAATTAAACAAACGGTCACTAGCAACAAGGTGGTGCTGTATATGAAGGGCAGTCCCAAATTTCCGCAGTGTGGTTTTTCTAATATGGCCACGCAGATTTTAGATGCATGCCAAGCAAAATACTTTGCTGTTGACGTGCTGGCTGATCAAGCCGTTCGTGAAGGCATTAAAGTCTATGCCAATTGGCCGACCATTCCGCAGTTGTATATCAATGGTGAATTTGTTGGCGGGTCAGATATCATGCGTGCTATGTATGAAAATGGAGAGCTTCAAACGATGTTAGAAGCAGCAAAGTAATTGGATAAATTGATTATTCAAGGCGGCAACCGCCTCAACGGTGTGGTCACTGTTTCTGGTGCTAAAAATGCCGCTTTGCCCATATTATGCGCCGCATTGTTGGCAGAAACGCCTCTGCATTTAACTGGGGTAGCGGCCTTAAAAGACATCGCCACGACCATTAAACTACTGGACACCATGGGCGTAAAAATTGCCCGTAATGGCAGTCAAGTGAGCTTGGATGCAAGCGATGTGGCATCCTTCGAGGCCACATATGAAATGGTGAAAACCATGCGTGCCTCCATATTGGTATTGGGCCCATTGTTGGCCCGTTTTGGTACGGCTCGCGTGTCCTTGCCAGGTGGTTGTGCCATCGGTTCTAGGCCGGTGGATTTGCACATCAAAGGCTTGCAGGCGATGGGCGCGGCCATACACATTACGCATGGTTATATCCAGGCCAGCACATTGCATTTGCCGAATCGCCGTTTGCAAGGCGCACGCTATTACATGGACATCGTGACCGTCACCGGCACAGAGAATTTAATGATGGCAGCGGCTTTGGCTGAAGGCACGACGGTGCTAGAAAATGCCGCAAAAGAACCCGAAGTGATCGATTTGGCAGAAATGCTGATTAAGATGGGTGCCAACATCAGCGGTGCCGGCACAGACGTCATTACCATCGTTGGTGTAGAGAAATTGCATGGCACTGAACACAGCGTCGTGTGTGATCGGATTGAAGCAGGCACTTACATGGTGGCCGCGGCGATGGCTGGAGGCGAAGTGAAATTGCTCAATGCTAGGGCCGATTTGCTTGATGCTGTGATAGAGAAATTACGTGAAGCCGGCGCCACGGTGACCAGCGATAAAGACAGCATTACCGTCAAAAGCGACGGCAAACTTAAGGCCGTGAACATACGTACTGCACCGCACCCGGCTTTCCCGACCGATATGCAAGCACAGTTCATGGCGCTTAATGCCGTGGCCAGTGGCGTAGCAAAAGTGACTGAAACCATCTTTGAAAATCGCTTCATGCATGTGCAGGAAATGCAACGCATGGGCGCGGACATCAGCATAGATGGCAACACCGCCTTGGTTAAAGGCGTGGCCTCATTGGATGGCGCGACCGTGATGGCCACCGATTTGCGTGCATCAGCCAGTTTGGTGTTAGCTGGCTTAGTTGCCCGTGGCGAAACGGTGGTGGAACGCATCTACCACCTAGACCGGGGTTATGAAAATCTAGAAGCAAAATTAAACGCATTGGGCGCCAATGTGAAACGAGTCTAAGCATGATAACCATCGCACTTTCTAAAGGCCGTATTTTTGAGGAAACCACGCCCTTGTTGGCGGCAGCCGGCATCCATGCCTTGGAAGACCCGGAATCCTCACGCAAATTAATATTGCCGACTAATCGCGACGACGTGCGCTTAATTATAGTGCGGGCTTCCGATGTGCCTACTTACGTGCAATACGGTGCGGCCGATTTGGGCATAGCCGGCAAAGACGTATTGGATGAGCACGGTGGTGAAGGCTTGTATCAACCTATCGATTTGCAAATAGCCAAATGCAAAATGATGGTGGCGGTGCGTGAAGACTTTGATTATTTTGCTTCGATACGAAGTGGGGCTCGCCTTAAAGTTGTGACTAAGTATGTAAAAACCGCCCGTGAGCATTTTGCCGCTAAAGGCATGCACGTGGATTTGATTAAGCTATACGGTTCCATGGAGCTCGGGCCTTTGGTGGGCTTGGCCGACGTGATAGTGGATTTGGTTAGCACCGGCGGCACACTGCGGGCCAACAAACTTAAAGCGGTAGAAGAAGTGGGCGACATCAGTTCGCGCTTGGTGGTCAATCAAGCTTCACTTAAATTGAATCGCGATAAAATTCAACCGATTATGCAGGCGTTTATAAGCGCCATTTCTGCCAAGTAAACGATTTTTAATTAAGACATTAATAAGATTAGGTTAGATTTATGAGTATTAATATTAGACGTTTCTCCACCAGCGATAGCGATTTTGACGCTAAACTACAGGCCTTATTGGCCTTTGAAACGGCCCAAGACGACAGCGTGGACGAGGTGGTGGCAGGCATATTAAAAGACGTCAAAAAACGCGGTGACGCTGCTGTGTTGGAGTACACCCAGCGTTTTGATAAAACCACGGCCAGCACATTAAGCGAACTGGAAATCAGTAAACAAGATTTGCATGCGGCATTAAAAGCCTTGCCGGCCGATCAACGTGCTGCCTTACAAGTGGCGGCCGATAGAGTGCGCATCTACCACGAAAAGCAATTAATGAGCTCCTGGAGTTATGAGGAGGAAGACGGCACGTTGCTAGGTCAGCAAGTAACCTCATTAGATCGAGTCGGTTTGTATGTGCCAGGTGGCAAGGCTGCTTACCCTTCATCGGTATTGATGAATGCCATCCCAGCCAAAGTGGCCGGCGTGAAAGAATTGATTATGGTGGTGCCTACTCCTAATGGAGAGCGCAATCAGTTGGTGTTAGCCGCGGCAGCGATATCTGGCGTGGATAGGGTGTTTTGCATAGGCGGCGCGCAAGCCGTTGGCGCCTTGGCCTACGGCACGCAAACCGTTCCACAAGTGGATAAAGTGGTGGGCCCAGGTAACGCCTACGTGGCGGCTGCTAAGCGGCGCGTGTTTGGTGTGGTTGGCATAGACATGGTGGCCGGCCCATCGGAAATTCTGGTTATCTGCGACGGCAAGACCAACCCGGATTGGGTGGCGATGGATTTATTCAGTCAGGCCGAGCACGATGAGTTAGCTCAAGCCATTTTATTAAGCCCAGATGCCGACTTTTTACAAAGCGTGCAAGCCAGCATAGACAAGTTGTTGGCAGACATGCCACGTCAAGACATCATCAGAACCGCATTGACCGATAGGGGTGCCTTGATACAGGTGCGCGATTTGGCTGAGGCGGCAAAGATTTGCAATTACATCGCGCCTGAGCATTTGGAATTGTCCATGGACGATCCCTTGGCTTTTAGTTTGAGCATCAAACACGCAGGGGCGATATTCATGGGGCGTAACACCTGTGAGGCGCTAGGGGATTATTGCGCTGGACCTAACCATGTGTTGCCAACTTCACGCACAGCGCGTTTTTCTTCGCCGCTAGGGGTATACGATTTCCAGAAGCGTTCCAGCTTAATCATGGTGTCCGAAGCCGGTGCGCAAACCTTAGGTAAAGTGGCCGCCACCTTAGCTTACGGCGAAGGCTTGCAAGCTCACGCCAGATCCGCTGAATTTAGGTTGAAGCCAAGTAAATGAGTAAATTTTGGAGCGATGTGGTGCATAAGCTAACGCCTTATGTGCCGGGTGAACAACCTAAACTGGATGATTTAGTTAAACTAAATACCAATGAAAATCCTTATGGCCCAAGCCCTAAGGTGTTGCAGGCGCTGAAGTTAGAAGCCGCCGAGTCTTTGCGCCTTTATCCGGATCCCAATTCGGATGCCTTAAAAGCAGCCATTGCCAGCACTTATGAATTGCAAAAGGAAAACGTTTTTGTTGGCAATGGCTCGGATGAGGTGTTGGCGCATGTGTTTCAAGCACTGCTGAAGCACAGTCGTCCCTTATTGTTTCCAGACATCACTTACAGCTTTTACCCGGTTTATTGCGGTTTGTATGACATTGATTACCAAACCGTGCCCTTATCGGATGATTTTACGATTAAGGTAGAAGATTACGATCAGCCTAATGGCGGCATTGTATTCCCCAATCCCAATGCCCCGACTGGCATCCCATTAGCCCTGGCTAAGATAGAGCAACTGTTGCAAATGAATAAGCATTCAGTGGTTGTGGTGGACGAGGCTTACGTGGATTTTGGTACCGAGTCCGCGGTTGGTTTAATCAAGCATTACCCTAACTTATTGGTGGTGCATACCTTATCTAAAGCCCGATCATTAGCAGGCCTACGCGTTGGCTATGCCTTGGGCTCAGCCGAGTTAATTGAAGCCTTGATTAGGGTGAAAGACAGCTTTAATTCTTACCCTGTGGACCGTTTTGCCTCCGCTGGTGCCATTGCTGCTATGCAAGATAGCGTCTATTTTCAAGACACTTGCCGAAAAGTGGTGGCTACCCGTGAGGCGCTGATGGCTGAATTAGCCAATCTAGACTTTGAGGTCTTGCCATCTGGCGCTAATTTTATCTTTGCAAAACACCGGGTATTAGGCGGGGCCGAAATTACCGCTATGCTTAGGCAAAAAAACATTATCGTTCGCCATTTCAAAGCCCCGAGACGCATTGCACCGTATTTGCGCATTACCATAGGCACGGATGCGCAAACGGTTTTGTTACTTAAGGCATTGCGTGAAATAGTCAGCTAGCCCTAATGTTTTTTTAAATGAAAAAAATTCAAAAAAATAGGCTATTTTTGCGGTAAAAATGCTTATAAAAAGCGGAAAAAGTTCCTCGTAAGCAAAAAAATTTCTTAATTCCACAATCGCGCCGTGTTATTATCGCGAAATGTGTGATTTCTGCACAATAAACTATTTAATTCGTATTTTTAATCATAAGTAAACGCACATGGCGTTTATTTTTAGTTGGAGGATGTAGCATGGCACAAACCCAAATGGCATTAGATTCATTAGATTTCGACGGTACCGTCGCTTTAGCAACTAAAGTTGCCCCACATGTAGATATTTTAGAAATTGGTACACCATGCATTAAGCATAACGGTATCAAATTACTTGAAGTGTTGCGTGCTAAATTTCCAAAAAACAAAATCTTAGTTGACTTGAAAACGATGGATGCTGGTTTCTATGAAGCCGAGCCATTCTACAAAGCCGGCGCTGACATTTGTACAGTATTAGGTACAGCAGACATCGGCACCATCAAAGGCGTCATCGATGTAGCCAACAAATACGGCAAAAAAGCACAAGTTGACTTGATCAACGTGGCCGATAAAAAAGCACGCACTATTGAAGTGGCTAAATTAGGCGCACACATCATTGGCGTGCACACTGGTTTGGATCAACAAGCAGCCGGTCAAACACCGTTTAACGATTTGTCTATGGTGGCTGGCCTTAAATTAGGCGTAGAGATCTCAGTAGCGGGTGGCGTTAAAGCAACAACCACACAACAAGTTAAAGATGCTGGCGCAACCATCATCGTTGCTGGTGCAGCTATCTACGGTGCTAAAGATCCAGCAGCAGCAGCGGCTGAAATTACAGCCATCGCTCACGGCGCATCTGCCAGTGCTGGCGGTGTTAAAAAATTATTACCTTGGCTAATCGCTGCCGTTGTAGCGCTAGTGTTGCTTTCTGTATTTAACAAAGCACCGGCACCAGCTGATGCACCTGCAGAAGTAGCGCCAGCAGCAGAAGTAGCGCCAGTTGAAGCGGCACCTGCAGAAGCTGCGCCTGCTGCGGCTCAATAATTAACGTTTTTTCAAACTAAGCCATGTGTTCATGCACGGTGTTTAGCAGTTAAGACGGTAATTAGCGTAAGCAAACTAAAAGCCTAGTTAAGATTATTCATCTTGCTAGGCTTTTTTTATTGATGAGCCCATTCCGTTAAAAGGCTAGGGCTGAAAATGTTGTTCAGAGGGTGTGCGCAAAAGAACCAAGCCCAGCCGCTTTAGGTTAAAATAGCAAACATCCATTTTACGCATTCTTTTATTTAGTGACTTCCTATGCGCACAGCTGAAGTAGTAAGAAATACATTGGAAACGCAAATCACGGTTAACCTTAATTTAGACGGTACCGGCGTTTCAAAATTTGATACCGGAATAGGTTTTCTCGATCACATGCTCGATCAAATCGCGCGTCACGGCATGATGGACATAGCCGTTAATGCAAAAGGCGATTTGCATATTGATGCGCACCATACGGTTGAAGACATAGGTATCACGCTAGGCATGGCTTTTACCAAAGCTTTGGGCGATAAAAAAGGCATACGCCGTTACGGCCATGCTTATGTGCCACTAGATGAAGCCTTATCCCGCGTGGTGTTGGATGTGTCTGGTCGTCCCGGCCTAACGTTTTCTTGTGAATTTACCCGGGCTGCTGTTGGTGAATTTGACGTGGATTTGATACACGAATTCTTCCAAGGGTTTGTTAATCATGCCAACGTAACCATGCACATAGACAATTTAAAAGGTCACAATTCTCATCATCAGGCCGAGACAATATTTAAAGCCTTTGGCCGCGCCTTGCGCATGGCCGTTGAAATGGATGCGCGCATGGTAGGCATCATGCCGTCTACCAAAGGCAGTTTGTAAGTTTTTTTGGCAGGGCCGTTCAGCTCGACGAATGAAAAATACAGACATAGCAGTGGTTGATTACGGCATGGGCAATTTGCGCTCCGTGGCCAAGGCCTTGGAGCACGTTGCACCAGGTAAATCGGTTGTGATTAGCAGCAATCCGGATGAAATTGCCAGCGCCAGTCGCGTGGTGTTTCCTGGCCAAGGCGCCATGCCAGATTGCATGCGTGAATTGGATGCGCGGGGTTTGCGTGCTGCCGTTTTGGAGGCGGCCAACAACAAGCCATTTTTAGGCATATGCATAGGCTTGCAAATGCTATTCGAGCACTCTGAGGAGGGCGATGCGGCTGGCCTAGGTTTGTTCAAGGGGCAAGTGCGACGCTTCGCAACGGCCGACATGCACGACTGCCATGGCGACAAATTAAAAGTGCCGCACATGGGCTGGAATCAGGTTTATCAAAGCCGTGATCAAGGCCTTGCCCCCCATGCCTTATGGCAAGGAATCGAAGATGGCGCACGGTTTTATTACGTGCACAGTTATTATGTGCAGCCAGAAGAGCTGTCCTTAGTGGCTGGCTACAGTGAATACCCCAATTCATTTACCAGCGCTATCGCGAAAAACAATTTATTTGCCGTGCAGTTTCACCCAGAAAAAAGCGCTAGTGCCGGTTTGCAAATGCTAAGCAATTTTGTAAACTGGTTACCGTAATGCTGCAAATTAATAGACCAACTTTTAATTATTTTTTGATATGACTATGTTAATTATCCCTGCAATCGATCTTAAAGACGGCCACTGTGTAAGGCTTAAACAAGGTTTAATGGAAGAGTCCACGGTTTTTTCCGAGGATCCTGCTGCCATGGCTAAGCATTGGGTTGATTGCGGTGGCAAGCGCTTGCATTTAGTGGATTTGAACGGCGCCTTCGCAGGTAAGCCGGTTAATGAAGCGGCCATACGCTCTATTGTCAGCGCAGTAGGGGGTGATATTCCTATTCAGCTGGGTGGCGGCATACGGGATTTAGAAACCATAGAACGCTATTTAGACAATGGCATCAGCTACGTCATTATCGGTACGGCGGCGGTTAAAAATCCGGGCTTTTTGCATGAGGCCTGCGACGCTTTTCCTGGCCAAATCATAGTCGGATTGGATGCAAAAGACGGCAAAGTGGCGGTAGACGGTTGGTCTAAATTGACCGGCCATGATGTTATCGACCTGGCCATGAAATTTGAAGATTACGGTGTCAATTCTATTGTTTACACGGACATCGGCCGAGATGGCATGCTGACCGGGGTCAATATCGAAGCCACGGTAGCGTTGGCGCAAGCGCTAACCATTCCTGTTATTGCATCAGGTGGCGTGACCAATCTGGATGACGTGCGTCGGTTGTGCGCAGTGGCCGATGAGGGCATCATAGGCACCATTACCGGGCGTGCTATTTACGAGGGCAGTTTAGATTTTGCGGCCGCGCAAAAACTTGCGGATGAATTAAGTGCTCGCTAAACGCATCATTCCTTGTTTGGATGTGACCGATGGTCGGGTAGTAAAAGGCGTTAATTTTCTGGAGCTAAGGGATGCCGGAGACCCAGTGGAAATTGCCAAGCGCTATGACGATCAAGGTGCGGACGAGCTCACTTTTTTAGACATTACTGCCAGCTCCGATAACCGCGGATTGATTTTGCACATTATTGAGCAGGTTGCCAGCCAAGTGTTTATCCCGTTAACGGTAGGCGGGGGTGTGCGTGAGGTTGAAGACGTGCGGCGTTTGCTTAACGCGGGAGCCGATAAGGTTAGCATTAACACCACGGCCGTGCTTAATCCACAGATGGTGGCGGATGCTGCCCAACGCTTTGGTTCGCAATGCATAGTGGTGGCGATTGATGCCAAAAAAGTGGACAATCAGCCATTCGAGTGGGAAGTGTTTACTCACGGAGGGCGCAAGGCAACTGGCTTGGACGCCGTTAAATGGGCTAAGCACATGGCCAGCCTGGGTGCCGGTGAGCTTTTAATCACTAGCATGGACCGTGATGGTACAAAAATAGGCTTCAACAACCCCTTGAATAAAGCCATTTCAGACGCCGTTGAAGTGCCAATTATCGCCTCAGGCGGGGTGGGTAATTTGCAGCATTTGGTGGATGGCGTGAAACTAGGCGGTGCCGATGCCGTGCTGGCCGCCAGTATTTTTCATTACGGGGAATACACGGTGAAGCAGGCCAAGCAATACATGGCACAACAAGGGATAGAAGTTAGGTTATGACTTGGTTAGATGACATTCGCTGGGATGCCAATGGTTTGGTGCCGGTCATCGCACAAGAGCACCAAACGGGCCGTATACTCATGTTTGCCTGGATGAATCGTGAGGCTTTGCAATTGACCAATGATACCAAGCAAGCAGTTTATTGGTCGCGCTCGCGTAACAAGTTGTGGCATAAAGGTGAAGAATCGGGACATTTTCAACAGGTGCATGAAATTCGCATAGATTGCGATGAGGACGTGGTGTTGATTCAGGTTGAACAAGTAGGCGGCATTGCCTGCCATACTGGCCGGCACAATTGTTTTTTTAAGAAATTAGACAAAGGTCAGTGGGTAATCGATCAAGCCGTGATTAAAGACCCCAAAGATATCTATTAGGCCGAATGAGATAAACATGAACGATACATTAAACCGTTTGGCACTATTGTTGGAGCAACGCAAAGACGCTGACCCACAAACATCGTATGTGGCGAAACTGTATGCCAAAGGCATGGACAGTATCTTGAAAAAAGTCGGTGAAGAAGCTGCCGAGACCATCATTGCCGCTAAAAACCCCAACAAACAAGACTTGATATACGAAACAGCTGATTTATGGTTTCACACCTTGGTGATGCTAGCGCATGCCGGATTAAAGCCAGATGACGTGCTGGCAGAATTGGCTAGGCGCGAAGGACTGTCTGGTCTAGAAGAAAAAGCATCCAGACAAGAAAGTAGCAAGTAAAAATGAGTGACAACTGCATATTTTGTAAAATTGTAAGTGGCGCAGTCCCTTCCACAAAAATATACGAAGACAATGATGTGATAGCCTTTAATGACATTAGGCCATCTGCTAGCGTACATTTTTTGATTGTGCCAAAATTACACATAGACAGCTTAGCCAGCTGTGAAAACGAACATCAGGCATTATTAGGTAAAATGCTATTGCTTGCGCCGAAATTAGCAAAACAGCAAGGTTTAGCAGGATTCAAGACCCTAATAAATACAGGTGTAGAAGGTGGTCAAGAAGTGTTTCATATTCATGTGCATGTAATGGGCGGTGGCGATAAGTCACGCAATAACTAACTTTAATATTTTAGGAGTATCGTCATGGGATCATTAAGCATTTGGCATTGGTTAATTGTATTGTTAATAGTGGTGCTGGTTTTTGGCACGAAGAAATTACGCAACATGGGCGGCGACGTTGGGGGCGCGGTTAAAGATTTTAAAGATGCGGTCAATGAAGGCAAAGCCGCTTCAGACAAACCAGTTGTGGCAGCGGCTGTGTCGACAGCCAAACCTAAAGCAGCCGCAAAAAAACCGGCCGCTAAACCAAAGGCAAAAGCAGCCGGCGCCGCAACAGCAAAAACCACTGCCGCCAAAAAACCAGCAGCGGTAAAGAAGCCAGCAGTAGCTAAAAAACCGGCCGTTAAAAAGCCAGCCGCCGTTAAAAAACCTGCAGTTGCTAAAAAGCCAGCCGTTAAAAAACCAGCCGCGGTTAAAAAACCTGCAGTAGCAAAAAAACCGGCCGCAGCAAAAAAACCCGCTGCTAAGAAACCAGCCGCGCAGTAATTTTTCAATCTGATTTTACGTGTTTGATGTTTCATTTTCTGAGCTGATGGTCATCGCATTTGTTGCGTTGATCGTCATAGGCCCAGAAAAATTGCCGAAAGTCGCGCGCACGCTTGGCGCGCTTGTCGGACGCATGCAGCGTTATCTGGCGGAAGTCAAAGAAGAAGTCAATCGTGAGGCGCGCTTTGAAGAGTTGCAGCAATTGCAAAATGAAATAAAGCACAGCAGCCATAAGGCCCAGGCTAAAGCGCAGCGTAAAGTCAGTGAACTGACGCAACAGCTGGATTTCCAAGAATTGGATGCCTTAGAAACGGTTTCGGCAAAAACGCCGTCAGCCAAAAACTAACTTCACCCTGTGACCCCAACCGAAAATTTCATTAGCCATTTAATTGAATTGCGTGACCGTTTGTTGCGCACGCTGATTGGATTTGCGCTGGTCTTGCTAATGCTGTTGCCGTTTGCCAATAAAATATACAGCCTATTAGCCGCACCCTTGCTCGCACAATTACCCAGTGGCGGGCAGATGATTGCCACGGCGGTGACAACACCCTTTTTTGTGCCCATGAAAGTTGCCATGATGGCGGCCTTCATTATTTCCCTGCCGCATACCATGTATCAAGCTTGGTCTTTCGTTGCGCCTGGACTGTATGCGCATGAAAAAAAATTCATGGTGCCCATGATAGTGGCTAGCTGTTGCTTGTTTCTAATGGGCATGGCTTTCGCCTACTTCTTGGTGTTGCCAATTATTTTTGGATTTATTATTAGCGCAGCCCCCGTTGGGGTGGCAGTCATGACCGATATAGCCAATTACCTAGACTTCGTGATCGGCCTGTTTTTTGCATTCGGTTTAGCGTTTCAAGTACCTATTGCCGTTATTTTGGTGGTGTATTTTGGCTGGTTTGATGTAATCCAGTTGAAGGCCATGCGAGCGTATGTGGTGGTAGTGGCGTTCATCCTTGGGGCTATTTTTACCCCGCCTGATGTGGTTTCGCAGTTTATGTTGGCGCTGCCCATTTGCATGCTCTACGAGCTGGGGATTTTATTGGCTGGTTTCATCGCTAAAGCGAAAAGTAGCGAGCCTGACATGCTCGCCTAGGGCTATTTTTTGGCGAGTGGTTTTGGTCGCTTACCGACCTTTACCATTAAATTCAGGTTTTTTTCAGCTCGGGCAATGTTGAGGCTGGCTTGTTGATTAGGCGTCAAGGCCGCAATTAAATTAAGCATGGAGCCCGTGTCGTAAATGGGCTTGCCGTCTATGGCTAGCAATACATCCCCTGCTAGTAAGCCGGCTTTGTCAGCAGGCCCGCCTTTAAGCACCCCCGCCACCAAGGCCCCTTGTGCTTGTTTTAGCTTGAACGATTCGGCTAATTCAGGCGTGATGTCCTGCGCTTGTATGCCTATCCAGCCGCGCGTGACGTTGCCTAGGCTAACTATTTGTTCCATTACTTGGCGCGCTAAACTCGCTGGTATGGCAAAGCCTATGCCCATGGAACCACCGCTGCGGGAGTAAATCGCACTGTTAATGCCGACTAAATTGCCTTCGGTATCGATTAACGCGCCTCCTGAATTGCCTGGATTAATCGATGCATCTGTCTGAATAAAGTTTTCAAAGGTATTGATGCCTAAATGCGTACGACCAAGGGCGCTAATGATTCCTTGCGTGACCGTTTGACCAACCCCAAACGGATTACCTATCGCCAGCACTACGTCGCCTACGTTTAATTTTTCTGTACTGGCAAAGGTGATGGCAGGTAAGTTTTTGGCGTCTATTTTAATCAGCGCCAAGTCGGTTTCAGGATCGGTGCCGACGACTTTTGCTGACATCTTGCGACCGTCAGACAGGGCGATGTCAATTTCATCGGCGCTAGCAATCACATGGTTATTGGTTAGTATGAGGCCTTGCTCACTAACAATGACGCCGGATCCTAGGCTGTTTTCAGGTTGATTTTGACCGTCGTTATCATCAAATTGATCGCCAAAAAAATGCCGGAACATTGGGTCGTCTAAGTATTTTTGATGCGGGTTGTCGGCGGCTTTTTTGCTGGTAAATACATTCACCACGGCTGGCATGGCTTTTTTTACTGCAAGACTATAGGAGCCTGCCGAACGCACACCTAAGCTAGGCTCGGCGTATTTAACCAATACGGCTGAGTTTTTTTGTGGGTTTAGCTTTTCTAGTAGATGCGGCGCAAAGGTGCGCAACACAAACAAGACCGCTAAACACAGGGTCGTGGTTTGGGCAAAAATGAGCCATAGTTTTTTGCTAAGCGATGGGTGCATGGTTGTGAATTAATGGTGGGTGAAATGTGCAAAATACATGGGTAAAATTTAACGGTAATAGTGAGTGCTGGCTATGGTTTTTACTTTGAGCAATGGCGCTTTGCATTGTAATATCAGCCTATTGTAGCGAATATTCAAGACCTAAGTAATAAAAAAGGGCGCACGCGATGGTTAAGCTTAATGATTTGATCGACTATACCCAGCAATTCATGCAAGTGGATCGCCACAAAGACTATTGCCCAAATGGCTTGCAAGTTGAAGGACGGGCTGAAGTGGGCAAAATAGTCACTGGGGTCAGCGCCAGTTTGGCATTTTTACAGAAGGCCGCCGAGCGTGGTGCCGATTTGGTGTTGGTTCATCATGGCTATTTCTGGCGCAATGAGGACCCAAGAGTCGTTGGCATTAAGCGCAAAAGACTGGCCTTTTTGATGGATAGAAACATCAGTTTGATGGCCTACCACCTACCCTTAGACGCCCACCCTGAAGTGGGCAACAATGCCACTTTAGGCAGTAAGTTAGGCCTATTGCAAACCGGGTCAATTGGCGACGCCAACTTGATTTGCTATGGCAGCCTTGAACAACCATGCAGTTTAGCTGCCTTTGCTAAGCGCATAGACACCGTGCTGCAAAGGCCAAGTTTGGTGGTCGGTGATTTAGATAAAAAACTCAAAACCGTTGCTTGGTGCACCGGCGCTGGCCAATCTTATATGGAAGAGGCGATTAGATTAGGTGTCGATGCATTCATTAGTGGGGAAATATCGGAACAGACCACCCACTTAGCTCACGAGTCTGGCGTGGCTTACATTGCTGCTGGCCACCATGCCACTGAGCGTTATGGCGTTCAGGCATTGGGCGAGCATTTGGCAAAAAAATTCGCACTGGAGCATGAATTTTTAGATCTATACAATCCAGTTTAACTGTTATTTTTCAATTACTTATAAAATAAACCTTTAACTAATTAACAAAAAATTGTACAATACGACCAATTTGAAATTTGCAGGGCTTTGAAGATTAAGCAAAGTGGTTAACGATTAAAAGAATTTATTGTGTACGTGGCTGAATTATTAAGCACCCTAGCCATCCAATCCGGTCAATCCAAATTAGTTCATGAGGAAAACATGTCAGATACACCAAATGACAAGAAAAAAAATGCAGCGCAAGCCGACCAAGCCACTGTGGTTGATTTAGAAAAGCGCAACTTTTTAATCGCTACGTCCAGCGTAGGCGCGCTTGGTTGCGCCGCTGCGGCCGTGCCCTTTGTGTTGAGCATGACGCCAAGCGAGCGCGCTAAAGCCGCCGGCGCACCAGTGGAAGTGGACGTGAGTAAAATTGCACCGGGCAGCATGATGACGGTGGAATGGCGTGGTAAGCCGGTTTGGATTATCAACCGCACCGAAGAGATGACGGCCGAGTTGCCTAAACACGACGATCAGCTGACCGATCCAAGTTGCGACGTGGTGTCTCAGCAGCCGGATTATTGCAAAAGCACAGACCGATCCATTAAGCCAAATTTAGCGGTCATGGTCGGTATCTGCACTCACTTAGGCTGTTCCCCGTCCGCCAAGCTTCAGCCTAAGGGCGACATGGGTGACAATTGGACGGGTGGCTTCTTCTGCCCATGCCATGGCTCAAAATTTGACTTGGCCGGCCGCGTGTTTAAAGGGTCGCCGGCACCAGTGAATTTGGTGGTGCCACCGCATAAATACTTAACGGATACTACCTTGCTGATTGGTGTGGATACAGAGGATAAGGCTTAAGTCATGACAAATAAAACGAACACAGATACAAAACCAGTGGCAGGCAGCATTTTTAGCCAAGGCTTGGATTGGGTGGATGCCCGTTTCCCCTTGAGTAGTAATATTAAGGCGCATTTAACCGAATACTATGCACCGAAAAATCTAAATTTCTGGTACTTTTTTGGCGGCTTATCCTTGTTGGTGCTGGTACTGCAAATCTTGACTGGCATATTCCTGACCATGCATTACAAACCGGATGCTATGCTGGCTTTTGCTTCCGTTGAATACATCATGCGTGACGTACCATGGGGTTGGTTAGTGCGTTACATGCATTCCACCGGCGCTTCCATGTTTTTTGTCGTGGTTTACATGCACATGTTCCGCGGCATTATTTATGGTTCCTACCGCAACCCGCGTGAGCTTATTTGGTTGTTTGGCGTGGGCATTTTCTTGTGCCTGATGGGTGAAGCATTCTTTGGCTACCTATTGCCATGGGGTCAAATGTCCTATTGGGGTGCGCAAGTGATTGTGAACCTGTTCTCAGCCATTCCATTTGTAGGCCCGGATGTCTCTGAGTGGTTGCGTGGGGATTACTTGGTATCGGATGCCACCTTAAACCGTTTCTTTGCCTTTCATGTGATTGCCTTGCCATTTGTTTTGGTCGGCTTGGTTGCGGCGCACATTATTGCCCTACATGAGGTTGGCTCGAATAATCCAGATGGCATAGAAATTAAAAAATTAAAAGACAAGAAAACCGGCATTCCATTAGATGGCATTCCTTTTCACCCGTATTACACGGTGAAGGACATTGTTGGTGTGGTGGTGTTTTTGATGGTTTTTTCTACCATCATCTTCTTTGCGCCAGAAATGGGCGGCTACTTCTTGGAGGCCAATAATTTCGTACCAGCCAATCCGCTGGTCACACCGGCTCACATTGCCCCAGTTTGGTATTTCACCCCTTATTACTCCATATTGCGTGCGGTTCCACCGTTTCCTGGTGTTGGCTTTTTGGGCATACCGCCATCACTGTTCCCGGGGGTAGCGGCCATGGGTCTGTCTGTTCTGGTGTTCGCATTGCTGCCATGGTTGGATAAGAGCCCAGTGAAATCTATACGCTACCGCGGTCGCTTGTATAAGCAATGGTTAGCGGCTTTTGTGGTGAGTTTCATTGTGCTAGGTTACCTAGGTACAGAGCCATCAAACGTCTGGGGTCAATTTGGCCCTTGGCTTGGCAATGCAGAGCGTGCCACGGTAGTTGCGCGTATCTTCATGCTGATCTATTTTGCATTTTTTATACTTATGCCTTGGTATACCAAAAAAGATAAAACCTTAGCGGTACCAGAAAGGGTGACAGGATAATAACCATGAAAATCAGCATTAAACTAGGCTTAAGCGTTTTATCCGTATTGTCGGCATTGTTGTTTACTCAGCATGCCTTAGCGAACGCTGCCGTGCATTTGGATAAAGCGCCCATCGACGCTTCCAACCATGAGTCTTTGCAACGCGGCGCACGCACTTTTGTGAACAATTGCTTAAATTGCCACAGCGCCAATTACATGCGCTACAACCGTTTGCTAGCCATAGGCTTGACCGAAAAGCAAATCAAAGACAATTTGTTATTTGCCGGTGAAAAGGTTGGCGACACCATGAAGGTGGCCCTTAATCCAGAAGAGGCAAAAAAATGGTTTGGCGTGGCGCCGCCTGATTTGTCAGTGGAAGTGCGTGCCCGTGGTGCCGATTGGGTTTATAGCTACATGCGTGCTTTTTACCGAGATGAGACCAGTACAACGGGTTGGGGTAATTGCGTGTTTGATCCGGTGAGCTGCAAAGTCTCCATGCCGCATGTTTTGTATCAATTGCAAGGTGAGCAAATCATGAACCACGAAACGCATCAACTCGAGCTAAGCAAGCCTGGTAAATTGGCCCCAGCTGAATACGATGCTTTGGTGGGTGACTTAACGAATTTTCTAGCTTTTATGGCTGAGCCGGCTAAACAGCAGCGCAATCATTTAGGTTGGATAGTATTACTCTTTTTGTCAGTGTTGTTGGTACTCACCTACAAACTCAAAAAAGCCTATTGGAAAGACATACACTAAAATGATGACATTATATTCAGGGACAACCGATCCCTATAGCCACCGCTGCCGTATCGTATTATTTGAAAAAGGCATGGACTTTCAAGTAATCGATGTAGATCTGGCCAACAAACCTGAAGACCTTGCGGTCATAAATCCGTATAACCAAGTGCCGGTTTTGGTTGAGCGTGATTTGGTTTTGTCCGAAGCCAATATCATCAATGAGTACATAGATGAGCGTTTCCCCCACCCACAATTAATGCCGCCCGATCCGGTGATGCGTGCGCGTGCTCGCTTGTTCTTGTATAACTTCGAAAAAGAACTGTTCGATCATATCAAGGACATCGAGTCCGACGATGAGCAGCTTGCGGATAAGGCACGCCTTACCGTGCGCGATAATTTGACGCAATTGGTGCCTATTTTTTCTAAGCAAAATTATTTGCTAGGTGACGATTATTCCATGTTGGATGTTGCAGTAACGCCGTTGTTATGGCGTTTGGATCACTACGGCATCGTCTTGCAAAACCAAGCCTCACCGATCTTAAAATACGCCGAACGTTTATTTTCTAGACCGCTTTACGCTGAGGCCATGACCCCATCAGAAAAAGTCATGCGCAAATAATTAAGCATGTGTTACTAACATGACCACAGAGCAAGCATCCACTAAGCCCTACCTGCTAAGGGCTATACACGAATGGTGTATGGATAATGGCTACACCCCTCACTTGTTGGTGGCAGTTAATGCTCAAACACGTGTGCCTATGGCCTACGTTAAAGCAGGTGAGATAGTGCTAAACCTAAACTACACCGCCACCAAAGATTTGCTCATGGATAATGAGGCGGTTAGTTTCTCGGCAAGGTTTGCTGGGGTGTCGCAGAATTTATACGTGCCCATGACGGCAGTAAAAGGGCTGTTTGCTAGAGAAACCGGGCAAGGTATGTTTTTTGAAGTCGACCACATGCCAGCTGATGAAGCTTTATCCGATGGTGCTAGCCAAGTGCCAAATCAATCCAATCCAAGCACGGTAGTCAATAGCAAGAAACCTAAGTTAACTATTGTAAAGTAGCTTAACTTTTTTCAAAAAGTCAGTATAATACGCGTCTCAAATAAACGCCGGATTAGCTCAGTTGGTAGAGCAGCGCACTTGTAATGCGAAGGTCGTCAGTTCGATTCCGACATCCGGCACCAAATTCTAGTACAAATACCCTTTTATAGATTTGACAGTAGTTCAAATTATCAGCATAATCGCGGGTTCGGTTTGGAGGGGTGGCCGAGTGGTTAAAGGCGACGGACTGTAAATCCGTTCTCTCAGAGTACGAAGGTTCGAATCCTTCCCCCTCCACCAAAGTTTTTAATACGCAGTAAGTAGGGCCTGTTGGCGTTGGTTTAGATGGGTGCGCGGGTGTAGCTCAGCTGGTAGAGCTTCAGTTTTCCAAACTGAATGTCGCGAGTTCGAGTCTCGTCGCCCGCTCCAAGTGCGATCGATTAGCACTTGCTGTTGAGTAATTAACGCCCATGTGGCTCAGTGGTAGAGCACTCCCTTGGTAAGGGAGAGGTCGCGGGTCCGATTCCCGCCATGGGCACCACGATATAGTTTTAAGGTAGTAAAACGGCAGTATCATTTTAAATGTGTACAAGTTTTATTAATTCTAATAAAACTTATAGTTAATAAAATTTTGTAAAGGACTGAAGCAATGGCAAAAGGTAAATTTGAGCGGACCAAGCCGCACGTTAACGTAGGTACGATTGGCCACGTTGACCATGGTAAGACAACATTAACGGCAGCGATCACAACGATCTTGTCTAAGAAATTTGGTGGTGAAGCGAAGGCTTACGATCAAATTGACGCGGCACCGGAAGAGAAAGCACGTGGTATTACGATTAATACTGCGCACGTTGAGTACGAGACAGCTAACCGTCACTATGCCCACGTTGATTGCCCAGGCCATGCTGACTACGTTAAGAACATGATTACTGGTGCTGCGCAAATGGACGGCGCTATTTTAGTGTGTTCAGCTGCTGACGGTCCTATGCCACAAACGCGTGAGCACATCTTGTTAGCCCGTCAAGTTGGCGTGCCATACATTGTTGTGTTCATGAACAAAGCCGACATGGTGGACGACAAAGAATTACTAGAGCTAGTTGAAATGGAAATCCGTGAATTGCTAAGCAAATACGATTTCCCAGGCGATGATACGCCGGTGATCATTGGTTCAGCTAAATTGGCTCTAGAAGGTGACCAATCAGAATACGGCGAGCCAGCCATATTCAAATTAGCCGAAGCTTTAGACAGCTACATTCCAATGCCAGAGCGTGCTATTGACGGTACATTCTTGATGCCAGTGGAAGACGTGTTCTCAATTTCAGGTCGTGGTACTGTGGTTACTGGCCGTATTGAGCGCGGTATTGTTAAAGTCGGTGACGAGATTGAAATTGTTGGTATCAAACCAACACTAAAATCAACCTGTACTGGTGTAGAGATGTTCCGTAAATTGCTAGACCAAGGTATGGCTGGTGATAACGTGGGTGTGCTATTACGTGGTACAAAACGTGAAGAGATCGAACGCGGTCAAGTGTTATCTAAATCTGGTTCTATCAAGCCACACACAAAATTCACGGCAGAGATCTACGTATTGGGTAAAGATGAAGGCGGTCGTCACACACCATTCTTCAACGGCTACCGTCCACAGTTTTACTTCCGTACAACGGACGTAACGGGTGCGGTTGAGTTACCAGCGGGTACAGAGATGGTGATGCCAGGTGATAACGTGTCTATCACGGTTACATTGATTGCACCGATTGCGATGGAAGACGGTTTACGTTTTGCTATTCGTGAAGGTGGCCGTACTGTTGGTGCGGGTGTGGTAGCTAAGATTATTGAATAGTAGTTTGTAGTCCCCTTAAACGGCAGAGTGAACTCTGCCGTTTCGCTCTTTTAAAGCAGTAAACATGAAAGGCAGTAAAAAATGTCAACACAAAAAATTCGCATTCGTCTTAAAGCATTTGATTACCGTTTAATCGATCAATCAGCTCAAGAAATCGTAGAAACTGCCAAACGTACTGGCGCTGTGGTAAAAGGCCCTGTGCCATTACCAACCCGCATAGAACGTTTCGATATTTTACGTTCACCTCACGTCAATAAAACTTCACGTGATCAGTTTGAGATTCGTACCCACCAACGTTTGATGGACATTGTTGATCCAACAGACAAAACGGTGGATGCATTGATGAAGCTAGATTTACCTGCAGGCGTAGACGTAGAAATTAAGTTGTAGTTTTTGTTTTAGTAAGAAGGCAAGCTTGGGCTTGTAATGCAATCTGGAGTTCGGTATAATCCGCGCTCTTTCACAGAAGTCGGTCAATTGTAATCGGCTTTTTAACTAAATAATAAGGATACGATCATGAGCTTAGGGCTTATTGGTCGCAAAGTGGGCATGACCCGCGTGTTTACTGAGGATGGCGCAAGCGTCCCAGTAACCGTGTTGGAAGTCGTTCCTAACCGCGTGACACAGATCAAGACAGTCGCAAGCGATGGCTACACTGGCCTTCAAGTTGCTTACGGCACACGTCGTGCTAGCCGCATTAACAGCGCATTGACTGGGCATTATGCCAAGTCAGGTTCAGCTGCTGGTGCTGGTATACATGAATTCCCAGTTACTAACGATGTTTTGGCTAACTACACGCCAGGTGCAAATATCACTGTTGATATTTTCCAGGCCGGCCAAATCGTTGACGTAACAGGCATCTCATTGGGTAAAGGCTTTTCTGGTGCGATTAAACGCCACCATTTCAGTTCTAACCGTGCATCTCACGGTAACTCTAAATCTCATAACGTACCCGGTTCTATCGGTATGGCGCAAGATCCTGGTCGAGTATTCCCAGGTAAGCGCATGCCAGGTCACTTGGGCGCTATCAAAGTCACTACGCAAAATCTAGAGATCGTGCGTGTGGACGTAGAGCGCAACCTATTGTTGATCAAAGGTGCAATCCCTGGCTCTAAAGGCGGCGACGTAGTTGTGCGTCCAGCTATTAAAGCCAAGCTTCAGAAGGGGATGAAATAATGGAACTAAAATTACAAGACAAGAATGGCAAAGCAGTTAAAAATGGCGTGACTGTATCTGACGATACATTTGGCCGTGAGTTTAACGAAGCGCTAGTCCATCAAGTTGTTGTTGCTTACATGGCGAATGCCCGTACTGCAACGCGTGCACAAAAAGGCCGTGGCAACGTGGCGCATACAACGCATAAACCGTATGCGCAAAAAGGTACGGGTAATGCTCGTGCTGGTATGACGTCTAGCCCGATCTGGCGTGGAGGCGGTCGCGCTTTCCCAAGTTCACCATTTGAAAACTTCAGCCATAAAATTAACCGTAAAGCCTACCGCGCTGGTATGCAAACAATTTTATCTGAGTTAGTGCGTCAAGAGCGTTTGAATGTGGTTGAAGAGTTTGTTGTAGCCACACCAAAAACAAAAGCTTTCGCAGAAAAAATTAAAAATCTTGGTTACGAAGGCGGCGTATTAGTGCTGACTGATGGCTTTGATGAAAACTTATATTTATCTTCACGCAACCTCATTAACGTGATGGTGGTTGAAGCGCAATTTGCTGATCCTGTCAGCTTGGTGCGTTTCCCTAATGTAGTGGCTACAGTTGCTGCCGTGAAAAAACTTGAGGAGCTGCTAGCATGATGACCGCTATTACTAAAACTCAAGATCGTTTATTGCAAGTTATTTTGGCTCCTCAAATTACTGAGAAAGCCACTTACATTGCAGACAAACATCAACAAATCGCATTCAGAGTTCGTACTGATGCAACTAAACTGGAAATCAAGGCTGCCGTTGAACTTGTTTTCAAGGTTGAAGTTGAAAAAGTTGCTACGATTAATGTTGAAGGCAAAACAAAGCGCGCTGGCAAGGGTATGGGCAAGCGTAAAGACTGGAAAAAAGCGTACGTAAGCTTGAAACCAGGTCAAGAAATTAACTTCGCAGCGGCCGAATAAGGAGAGATGAGATGGCATTAGTTAAAGTCAAGCCAACGTCCCCGGGTCGTCGTGGTGTAGTTAAGGTGGTAACACCTGACCTTTACAAAGGTAAACCACACGCACCGCTGTTGGAAAGTCAAAGTAGACATGCTGGCCGTAACAATAACGGTCACATTACAACACGTCACCAAGGTGGTGGTCATAAACAGCATTACCGTTTAATCGACTTCCGTCGCAATAAAGAAGGCATCCCAGCGAAAGTGGAGCATATTGAATATGACCCAAATCGCACTGCACACATCGCATTGCTATGTTATGCAGACGGTGAGCGTCGCTACATTATTGCACCACGTGGCGTAACAGCTGGTATGCAGTTAATCAGTGGCTCTGAAGCGCCTATTAAAGTAGGTAACGCGATGCCACTACGTAATATCCCAGTGGGTAGTACCATCCATTGTATCGAGTTGCAGCCTGGTAAAGGCGCGCAGATTGCTCGTTCAGCTGGTACATCCGTGCAGTTGCTAGCCCGTGAAGGTGCTTATGCTCAATTGCGTTTACGTTCAGGTGAAGTTCGCCGCGTACACGTGGATTGCATGGCAACGCTAGGTGAAGTCGGCAATGAAGAGCATTCACTACGTTCAATTGGTAAAGCCGGTGCAATGCGCTGGCGTGGTGTTCGCCCAACCGTTCGCGGTGTGGTGATGAACCCGGTTGATCACCCACACGGTGGTGGTGAAGGTAAAACAGCTGCCGGTATGAACCCAGTTAGCCCATGGGGTGTTAAAACTAAAGGTTATCGTACACGCAGTAGCAAACGTACAGATAACATGCGTATTAGTCGTCGTCCGAGAGGCGTAAGGTAATCATATGGCACGTTCACTTAAAAAAGGTCCATTTATTGATGGTCATTTGGCTAAAAAAGTAGAAGTTGCATCTGCAACGCGCGATCGTAAACCAATCAAAACTTGGTCACGCCGCTCTACAATTTTCCCAGATTTTATTGGTCTTACTATTGCAATTCATAATGGTAAGCAACACATTCCAGTGTTGATTTCTGAAAACATGGTAGGTCACAAGCTCGGTGAGTTTGCGTTAACACGCACATTCAAAGGTCATGCAGCCGACAAAAAAGCTAAGAAATAGGAGCTGATGATGCAAGTATCTGCAATATTAAAAGGTGTTCATCTCTCTCCGCAAAAAGCTAGATTGGTGGCAGACCTTGTTCGTGGCAAGAAAGTGGATCACGCCCTTAACATCTTAAACTTCACGCCTAAAAAAGGTGCTGAGGTAATTAAGAAGGTAGTTGAGTCTGCGATCGCTAATGCCGAACACAACAATGGCGCTGATATTGACGAGTTGAAGGTGACTTCAATCTATGTTGATAAAGGCATTGTGCTTAAACGTATCCGTCCACGCGCAAAAGGTCGTGCTGGTCGTATCACTAAACCAACCTGTCACATTCATGTGACAGTCGGTAACTAAGGGATAATCATGGGTCAGAAAATTCATCCAATTGGTTTCCGTCTGAGTGTCCAAAAAAATTGGTCCTCACGTTGGTATGCCAATAGCAAAAACTTCCCGGCTATGTTGCAAGGCGACATTAAGGTTCGTGAGTTTCTAAATAAAAAATTAGCCAGTGCAGCGGTAAGCCGTATCTTGATTGAGCGTCCTGCAAAGAACGCTAAGATCACTATCTACAGTGCTCGTCCTGGTGTGGTAATCGGTAAAAAAGGCGAAGACATTGAGTCATTGCGCGCTTCTCTACAAGGTTTAATGGGCGTGCCTGTTCACCTTAATATCGAAGAAGTTCGCAAGCCTGAAGTGGATGCAACATTGATTGCACAATCGATTGCGCAACAACTTGAAAAACGTGTGATGTTCCGTCGTGCCATGAAGCGTGCTATGCAAAATGCAATGCGCCTTGGTGCACAAGGTATCAAAATCATGAGTTCAGGTCGCTTGAACGGTATCGAAATCGCGCGTACTGAATGGTACCGTGAAGGTCGTGTGCCATTACACACATTACGTGCAGACATTGATTACGGTGTTGCTGAGGCTTCAACCACCTACGGTATTATCGGTATCAAAGTTTGGGTATTTAAAGGTGAAATATTCGCGGGTAATACCCCGACACCAATTGGTGCGACAACCGCTCCAGTTGCTGAGCCAGAGAAAAAAGTAAGAAAGCCGAGGGCTAAAGATGCTACAACCGTCTAGACAAAAATACCGCAAGATGCAAAAAGGCCGCAACAAGGGCATTGCAACTACGGGTAATAAAGTAAGTTTTGGTGATTTTGGTTTAAAAGCCATAGGTCGCGGTCGTTTAACGGCTCGTCAAATTGAAGCGGCTCGCCGCGTGATGACGCGTCATATTAAACGTGGT
>Ga0208856_1000137_pt1 | contig 31532 bp, 16 predicted proteins | sample LakMenEpi13Jul12_FD_150690 | JGI IMG/M metagenome (GOLD analysis project Ga0208856, IMG submission 150690) | Freshwater microbial communities from Lake Mendota, WI - 13JUL2012 deep hole epilimnion (SPAdes) | ecosystem: Environmental > Aquatic > Freshwater > Lentic | place: Lake Mendota, Madison...
TGATGAATGAGTCGCCCTTTCAGGGCTGGGTTGGGGTTGCGGTTTGAATACCCAGGGCGGTGCCCTGGGCTGGGGTTGGGCCGCGCCGTTGGCGCTTTTGCGTGCGCCTTGTCTGCGATTGAATAGGCGTAGATGCGCGGTCGGGCTTCGGGCTTGGGTGTTAGGATTTCTCCGATGGTTTTATTCATCGTCAGAGGCCCCGCTGAGATCCATCGGCCGGATCATCTTCTCAACGAAAGCCCACTCTTCATCTGTGATCCCGTATTTTTTACAAAGTTTTTCATCATTCCATGACTGCGAAAAGTCCTGCGTGGGTACGAATGTGTAGACAGTTTTAGTTGCATGCTGTGTGGATTTATGCAGTAGAACTAGAAATCTGAAAAAGCGAGATCTTATATAATCAGCCGCATTAGTGGCTTGAATTTTGTTTTTGAACGGGCCTATGTGCATATATGTCCATGAAGATGCAGTTCCCGGCGCCCCGACAAATGGCTTTCCGAGTATTGAGTGCGGAAAACCATCGCTTCCACTACCAGCGGCCGGAACAAATACTTTCCACCAGTCGATAGACTCAGTTTCTTTGGTCAGTTCTTGCCGATTGATATAACCGATACCTCCATTTCGATAGATCATGACATCGTTTGCGCTGGCTTTGTCCTTACCCCGAAAAGTAGTGTCAAGTCCGAATGCACCAATGGAACTCACTAAACCCATGAATTGTTTATTTAATGGAAGAGTTGGACTCCTCTTTGGATCTGATGCTTCTAATGTCAATACTTTCCGGAGAATAGAAACGCCCTCGTTGTATCGAATGAATACATCGCAACCAGGTTCTAGCAGCGGCCGGGTAATGGTAGGCAAAACAGATCCTTTATCATGCGTTGTGACGGCAACATTACCATGATTGTCTCTTTGCCATAAGAAATAGGAAATACCACCCTTAATTTGGGTGCCAGGAAATACATCATTTGAGTCTGGGAAATCATGAATCACACGAAGCCTGTTGTCGGTAAGCATGGATTCACGGAATGAATCAAGTCCCATGCCGCCCGAGAACCATCGGGATGGTGTGACCATGCAGAGATAGCGTGGTTCCAGTAACTTTGCTTGATCTACAAAAGAGTTGTATATCGGTCGTGCTTGAACACCTGCGCCTCCTGTACCGCCCGTGCTCATCTGATATGGCGGGTTTCCGATAATCACATCGAATTGCATTTTGCCTCCAAATATCTCGGCCAGCCGAGTCTTGATGTTGTCGGTATGAATGAACGCATAAGCATAGTTCTCAACCTCCGCCTCACGCTCCAAGATTGCTCTTGGTGCGCCACAGAACTCACACTTGGTGTCGCCCCATGTGTGTTCCATGCGCTTGAACCAGATGTTGCCATCGTCACTGGAGAAGGATTTGGCAATCGAGTGCTCTCCGTTGGCATATTTGGAGCAATAGACGCTTCGGCGCGCTAGCAAAGCAGTGATCTGGGTGGTGGCAATACCGAATACTTGCTTCGTCAGGATATGATTCACGCGCTTTTCTAAATTAGGAATTTCTTTCTCTAGCCCTTTGGTGAGGCGACTAGTGATCTCACGCAGGAACACACCCGATTTCGTAAAAGGGTCGAGGAACTTCACTGTCTTATCAGCCCAGAGGTTCGCACCCTTGTTATTCGCTGCCCATGCCTCCGTAAGCGTATCCAGCATTTGGTTTGCAAACACCGGCGGGGTGAATACCTCATCATTAGAAAGGTTCGCAATGCATGTCAGCACATCAGGATTGCGGCTGCGCAAAGAAAAACTAGATTGTTCGGTCATGGAGTTGCCTCCTGCGGCGTTGCTGCAAGTTCACTTACCGTCATTGATGGATAGTTCTTACTTGGAGTAAAGATCTCATGCTTGCCAAGGTCTGCAAACAGTGAGCCCTTGGCACTATAAGTTGAAGACATTGTGAGATCGCGGAGGCAAAAATCCCGCCTCTGAAATTTACCCTTCCCAAGGTAACCCCATTCAGCAAAGGTGATTGGTAAGTTCCCCTGAGTGCGCATCGTGAGAGCATCACCATGAACGAGATTTTGTGAAAGCACATAGAACGCAGCACGATAAAGATCATCGGATTCTTTAAGATTAAGATACTCTGCGAAGATTTCGATAAGATTTGCACGACACTCTACAATGTTATCTGGCAGCAATTCGATCCCGTAGATGCACATGAGCGCCAGCAGCGCATAATTCTGGCGTTCAAAATCGGACTTACTGTATTTCAATTCCACTGCGGTAAGTTTGCGCCGTAGAACTTGGACTAGGAAATTGCCCGTTCCACAAGCTGGTTCAAGAAAGCGGGAGTCAATGCGCTCGGTTTCATCCTTCACCAGATCGAGCATAGCTTCGACCATCCAAGCAGGGGTAAAAACCTCGCCATGATCTGCTACCCGCTGCTTGGATTTAACTTGTTCTTCCACAGATCTCCTTAATACTTCGCCACAGTTACTTAGATTCAACGGTAACCTTAGATAACCAAATGGAATGAGTTATTGGCTTTATTTCGAACATTTAGCTACTTTGGAGACCGCTGTAAGTGTCATTGAAACCATCTTACTCCATGCGAATTCAGAATTCTAAATTATTTTAAATAGATTATGTAACTACAAAAATACTTATGCTTTTTTTTTACAGTAACTCTTAATTAATTTCACAATCGTTTTGCAACTTTTCGGTAAGTAGTGGTAACCATTACGATAGGGCAGCAGAAGATTTGCTATGGAAGGAAGAACAAGCAGAAGACTTAGCCACGGACGAACACGGAAAAACACGGAATCAAAACACACACATCATTCAGGGCCGGAAGCAATACTCATCCCTTAGGTGCAAGATCCAAAGGTTCAATTGGAGAAGTTGCAGTGGGGCTTCCCCATCGCAACTCCTCTGTCTTTAAACAAGCTCATATCAATTAATAAGAAGTAAAAGTGGTGGAGGTTTAGATCCCGGGCTAGCGAAGCGAAGGGCCCTTTTCCCGGAGGGAAGAGGGTTGGGAGTTGGGGGAAGAAAAAGAAAAACAAAAGAAAGAAAAAAAGAAAAGCCCATGGATTGCGTTCCATGGGCCTCTTGTTATTGAATGATGCGAGTTAAGAAGACCCACCCAGCTCAGTGGGTGGGCTTGAAGTCAAAGTGGGTGGGCTTAGGGCGGGTTAATTATCCAAGCCTGCATAATCTTTAGGTTTAAGCCCTTTTTTATGGCCATTGAAGCTGAACTTCGTGGGTTCGAATTTGCCTACGATATCGACCTTGGCTTTCTCTGGGATTTTGCTTTCCATATCCAGGCACCAGAAGGTTGCGTTTACCAATAATCTTCGAACGCCTTCGTTTTCAAGATCTTGGGAAGCGCCCATGGTGGTGGTGAAAACTCGGCCTATTTTGCCTTCGGGGATTTTGTAGGTTTTGGTCCAAGCAATTGGCATCATTGGCTCGTTTACTTTGCCGTTGACTGGCTTATCATCGAACTTCATGCCTTCAAGAACTTGACCAAACACGACAGCTTGGTAATCCGTTGAGAAGGGAAGACGCACGCCATAGACATCGGTAGGGCCCCAGATATCGCCATCTTTGATGCCTTTGACGATTGGGTTTTCGCGTTGGTTAGGAACGATAATGCCTCTGCAGCTTTGTTTGCCGTGGGAGCCATGATGGCTGATCCACATTTCACCAAGAACTAATTTACCAAAGCCATCGGTCCATTCTTTTTCGGTGCCTTTATAGCCATTACCATAACGGGCATAGGGGTGATCTTTGGGGAAATTGAAGGCGTGTGTTGCGGTGCGCATTCCGATGACGGGTTTGCCTGTTTTTAGGTAATCATCGATATGTTTCATTTGGTCGGGTGGAAGCTTGCGGAAGCGGGTAGCGATGATCATAAGATCGGCTTTGGCAAGGGCTTCGAGGCCTGGGATGTTATCATTAACGGTGGGGGTGATAAGGCCGGTTTTTGGGTCAACCGCGAAAAGAACGGTGCAGTTAAAGCCATGATGCTTGGCGAGGATTTTGCCGAGTTGGGGGAGGGCTTCTTCGGAGCGATATTCTTCATCGCCCCCGATTAAGACGATATTCTTGCCTTTTCCGAGGCCTTCAGAGCCTTTATAGGTAACCCACTGCTCTTCTTGGGCAAATGCGACGCTTGAAAAGAACAGCGAAGCTAGAAATAGCGAAAATTTAAGTAAATGTTGGAACACGGAGAATCCCTTTCAAATAGGTAGGATTAAAGCAAGTCTCATACTATGAATGATGTTAGCGATTAAATAGGGGCTGATAAAGAAGAAAATCCTGATTTGAACAGGGTTAAGGGCTATTGGCTGAATCGTCTTAAATATGCGGGGCATTCTTCTTGCATGGAATGTGAAGAAGATGTGATAATGAATAAGTTCAAGGTTTACAGTCTTATTTGGGGCCAAAAGATGAAAATATGGCACATGGTATCCCTGATGATTTTGGGCTTAGCGACCAATTGGGTTGTTGGGCAACAAAAGGCCCCAGTTGAGCTTAAGGCGCAAGCATTACAGATTGCCCCGGGCAAAGCAGATTCGGATCCCAAAACCCCGATCGATGGTACTGATAATTCTGCAGTAAGCCTGCCCCGCGATAACAAAATGAAAAGTAGGATCGAAGCTGCCCAAGATTACATCAAGTCTGGGGATTGGGCGGAAGCCTGCAATGTTCTTCAGAAGCTTCTCGAAATAAAGGAAGATGTATTTGCAGAGATCTCGCGCAAGGGTGCTGATGGCAAACCCATCACTGCGCTGGTCAGCGTACGAACTGAGGCAAACCGTTTAGTTGCATCGCTTCCTGCAAAAGGGTTGGAATTTTACAAACTCACTTTCAATCCAAGTGCAGGGGCATTACTGAAACAAGCAAAGGCCAACAGCGACCCCAACATGCTGGCCCAAGTGATGAAGTTATATTTGCATACCGATCCCGGTTCCGAGGCTGCACTTCTATTGGGAACGTATCAGCTCGACCGTGGAAACTTCATGGCTGCATCGTTGTGCTATGAAAAGTTGCTTGACCGTGAAGGCAGTGAAAAGCTTTCGCCACGCACTCTTTTTAAAGCTGCATATGCTTTCTTTCAATCGGGTGATACAGCGCGTGGGCAAAAGCTATGGGTAATGTTAAGCGCCAAGGGGTTGCGCGAATTAAACCTTGATGGAAACGCTACGTCGTTGGATGGGCTTAAAGAAGTAGCGATCAAGCAAAACCGTGCGGGCGAGATGGGTGTATTTGATTGGCAGATGTTTGCGGGGAATGTAAAGCGCAATGCCCAGACTCCTGGTGGTACGCCTTTCATGGAGCCCAAGTGGAAAATTTCCACTGCGAAGACCAATGAATCTAAAAATGCTTTGAAGCTTTCGGAAAACTACATGGTGCTTCAGCGCCAGCAGGCCATGCTTCCGGGGTTTTTCCCGCTTGCAACCACCATCACCAAGAATGAACAAAAAATCCCGCTGATCATTTATCGCAGTTACTGGGGCATTCATGCTGTGCAGGTGCAGACGGGAAAATTGGAGTGGGAGGCTCGTTCCGATTGGGGTATTGATGCTGTCTCTCAAGATAAAAAGAAAGAGATTCTCAACCAATGGCTTGCCCAGTATGTGAACAACAACCTACGCCCTGGTATACTTTTTGAAAATACCTCGCTGGGTTGTTTATCATCCGATGGTAGGAACGTATTTTGTGTTGAAGACCTTTCGGTGCCACCCCCGCCTACTGCAAACCCTTACACGAACTTTAATGGTAATCAGAATAACAATAACAGGGCTCCCAGTAAGGAAGTCAACGATGCGATTCTTTTCAGCAAGCTGCAGGCTTATGATTTGGTGACGGGGAAGCTGCGCTGGGAGATTGGCGAACGCGATGAAAAAAGCGAGCTGGGCGATACGCATTTTCTTGGGCCCCCTATTCCCGTGAGTGGAAAGCTTTTTGTACTTACCGAAAAGCAGCAGGAACTTAGACTTGTGACGCTTGACCCTACAACCGGCAAACTGCTGGGCATCCAAACTTTGGTTACCACACGCGATAAGCTAGAGCAGGATGTGGGCAGGCGCACCCAAGCTGCGCACTTATCCTATGGCGAAGGTATTTTAGTTTGTCCCACGAATTCGGGGGCTTTGCTAGGCGTTGATCTTCTTACGGGAAGTCTGGTTTGGGCTTATATGTACCGGGATAAAACCGAAAGCCCAGACAATGCGCTCGATCCCAACCGCCCTAGAATTAATGGCATGATTGGCCGTAGGGGCAACGGCGCCCTCATGAATCCCTCTTTTAATAATCAATGGAAGGTAACCGCGCCTGTCATTCAAGATGGCAAAGTAATCTTCACGGCCCCTGATGCTCGGGCAATTCATTGTGTCAACCTAAGAGATGGCACCAAGGTTTGGACTCAGAATCGGCAGGAAGAGGATCTTTACTTTGGCGGTGTCTATGCAGGGTTGGCTATTGTGGTGGGTCGAAAAACCTGCAGGGGTATTGATATCAATAATGGTAGTACGGTATGGACATTAGAAACCGGCGTACCTTCGGGTCTGGGCGTAGCATCTGAAAACATTTACTACCTGCCCATCAAGGAATCAAATGGTTCGAAAGAGCCTGAGGTTTGCGCAATCGATGTGGCGAGGGGTAAAATATTAGCTCATACAAGATCGCGTAAAAGTGAAATAGCAGGTAATCTTATTTTTCATGAGGGCGCTGTAATTTCGCAGACCACGAGCGATGTCGCAGTTTACCCACAGCTTGCGATCAAGCTCGAGCAGATTGATCTGCTTATTAAGGCCAACCCCAATGATCCCCTCGGCCTTACGGAGCGGGGCGAATTAAGGTTGAACAAAGGTGATTTAAAAGGCGCAATCGAGGATTTGAAAAAAGTACTTGCACAAAGCATCACTCCAGAAATCAAGGATCGTGCCCGCACTAAGTTGTTTGAAGCTTTTACTGATTACTTCCAGCAGGATTTCAATGCAGCAGAGCCATTCCTTGGGGAATATGAAGCGCTATGCAAAGTAGATATTCGAGCAGGTGCAGAGGAAAAAGAACGGCTTGAGATGGAAGCAGAGGGGCGCAGGCGCAAGACAAACTTCCTTTGTTTGGTTGCGAAAGGTCGCGAAAGCCAGGGTCGTTTGATCGATGCATTTGATAAGTATCAAGAGTTTGCAGCAACTTCGCAATCTGATGATTTGATTTCTGTTTTGGATGAACCTTCGGTAAGGGCATCGGGCGAGGTTTGGTCGCAGGGTCGCATAGCAGCCATGGTTGCCAAGGCTTCACCAGAAAACAAAAAGCCACTCGAGGCTAAAATACAATCCACTTGGGATCAGCTTCAGAAAAAAGGCGCAACGCTTGAAGAGCTTAAGAAGTTTGTTGCGTTTTCGGGTTCACTATTTAATGTAGGCCGGGAAGCGCGCTTGAAGCTTGCAGAACGATTGCTGGAAGATACAAGCCCCAATGCGATGTTGCTTGCAGAGCAGGCGTTGCAACCTGTGTTAACTGAAAGCCCTGCGCTTGCAGCCAAGGCTTATGAGATTCTGGGTCGCATTTACACTAATAAAAATCTACTTGATGATGCGCTCTGGTGTTACAAAAAGCTTGGGAAAGAATATGGGGATGTTGTAATCCGCGATGGTAAGAAAGGCGCTGACTTTCTTAAAGAGGCTAACGCTGATAAAAAATTCGTCGCACTTCTTTCGGAATCTAAATTGATACCTGAGGCCCGCAAAATCACCGTTACCGAAGAGCGTGGCAACTTCCATCAGCAGACTCAAAGTTATCGGTTTGAAGAACCCGATTCTCCTTTGCCTTACTTCCAGCGCAACAGGCTTGCTTTACGATTTGATTACCACGCTCTTAAAATCAACGATACCCTTACGGGTAAAGAAGAATGGTCGATGAACATCACCCGCACCTTGTTCCAAAACTTGGTGTATGGCAACGGCCAGCCACACTTGGTGCGATTCCCGCTGCAGGCGCAAGGGCATTTGGTACTGTTGCCTTTGGGGCATTTGGTTTTTGCGATTGATCCCGTGAACAAGAAGATCTTGTGGGAAAAGAATCTTTATAACCCGATGGGTTTTTTACCAGGGCAGCCTGCTACTTCGCCTCCGGGTTACAACCAGCTTAATGTAGATCCAGATGGTTCGATCCGGATACTTTACCCCGATGGTTGGGCGCAGCGAATAGGGCTATCGAACCCGATGACTGCAGGGGTTGCAGCATTGCAAACACGCGATGGCTTGGTTGCGGTTGATCCGCTCACTGGGAAAACTCTTTGGACCAGATCGGATGTTAATTCGCGCTCGATTCTTTTTGGTGATGGCAAGCATATTTTTGTGGTGGACATGACACCTGAAAATACCCCTTCCGCAACCAGGGCTATCAGGGCCTACGATGGGGTTTCGGTTAAAGTACCTGATTTTTCTCAGCTCTTTACCAAGCGCGAACGCATCATCGGGGGCAAGCTTTTGCTTAACGAAACCTTATCAGATGGCCCTTCGAACTTGCGAATTTACGACATCATCACTGGCAAGGATACTTGGAAAGAATCTTTCCCTGCCGGAGTGATGGTATTAAAGTCCGATGAACATCCTGGTCTTACGGGCGTGGTCGAACCCGATGGCAAAGTTCGAGTCTGGCGCATCCCTGAAGGAACCCAAGTTCTTTCCACCAAGCTGGATCCTAAATTTATCGTCAAGGGTGGTGCTGCTTTGCTCTTGGCCGACAAATCTAACTTTTATGTAGGTTTTAATAATCCTGTGAACGCCAACATCATGCCATGGGGTGGGATTCAAACCAACCTGATGCCAGGCAGTGGCATGAGAGCCCAACCGGTGAACGGCGAGTTTTACGCATTCGAACGAGATACCGGAAAAATGCGCTGGCATAACCCTGTTTCGCACCAAATGGTCGTGCTTGAATCTTTCCAAGATCTCCCCATGGTTTTGTTTACTTCCCGCATGCACAAAATGGTTGCCAATGGGCCTATTCGTAATGTCATGCAGATTGTTGCAGCCAAAAGTATTGATAAACGCACTGGGAAACTTATTTACGATAACGAAAACATTCCCAACGGCATTCAGTTTCACAACATCAATCTCGACCTTAAAAACGGGAAGATTGAGTTCGTGAACTACCAGTTAAAGATTATTTTCAAGTTTGGGAGTGATGCTGCTGGTATTTCCGTTGAAGAGGCGGGTAAAAAGAATTCTTGATTTTGTGTTAGATAGGGTAATCTGGATCGTCTACAACTAAATGGTGTTTCTTTTGTTGCAGGGGCCTTCATTTATTCCAGCAATAAAAGTCATACCCGGGGTAAGAACATGAATTTTAAAACCATGGCTGTCGCATTGCTTCTTTTGGGCATCACCCTGCCCTCTTTGCAAGGCGATGAAATCCCCAAAGAGTACCAAGACGCCATTAAAAAAGGCCTGACTTGGATGTCTCGCAATCAGCATAAAGATGGCCACTGGGAAGCTACCGGTGGGCAATACCCCATCACCATGACAGCCCTTGGCGGCATGACCATGCTCATGGAAGGCAGTACCATTCGCGAAGGCCAGTATCGCGATAACATTCGCAGAGCTGTCGATTTCCTTATGGCTCGTTGTCAGGCTAATGGCATGATTGGCAATCCCAATATTCCCGGTGAAGCTGGCCGTTATATGTATGGCCATGGATTTGGCATGTTGTTTTTGGCTTCGGTTTATGGTGAAGAAGAAGAAGGCGACCGCAGGCGCAAGCTTGAAGAAATTCTGGTTCGTGCTGGTAAATTCTCACGTGATGCCCAGACTCGCAGGGTTTCGATGAAAGATGGCAAAACACCCTTGGGCGGCTGGGGCTATGTCTCCGCCAAGGAAGGTAATAATTTTGATGAAGGCTCGGTTACCATTACTCAAGTTCAGGCGCTTCGTGCTGCCCGCAATGCTGGCATTGCTGTTCCCCAAGATGCAATCAAAGAAGCTGTTGCCTACCTTGAAGAATCCACTAACGCACAAGGCGGGGTTATCTATAGTTTGGGTGGCGGTGGTGGTGGCGAAGGTCGGCCTGCTCTTACTGCTGCAGCCATTTCCTGCGGTTTCAGTTCAGGTGATTACAACTCCCCTTTAATTAAAAAATGGTTCAAGTTCTGCCTTAATAATATTGGTGCGCTTGGCAACCAACGACAAGGGCATGATGAATACACCCACTATTATTATTCTCAGGCGCTTTACACCCTTGGAGATGATGGTTGGAACAAACTCTTTGGCGATACAAAAGATAACGATAAGTTAACTTGGAAGAAGTATCGCAAGGCAACTTTTGATAATCTAGTTCGAACGCAGGGGGCGGATGGCTCCTGGACTGGTGGCCATGTGGGCCCGGTGTTTATTACTGCGGTGCATTTAACCATCATGCAACTTGATGGTGGTGTTCTGCCCATTTATCAGCGATAATGGTATCCTACCTTTTTCTTTTCTTTCAGGATTCTTAAGAATGAGTGATTCAATCGATCCAACATTGATAACTAGACAACTTAATCGTGCAGAAATTGCCCAACAAAAGCCACTTGATCAAAATGATATCGAAGAATCAAAGAAGCTGCGATCAGCATTCGATGACATTAAAGCCCAGCTTTCCAAGGTAATTGTTGGTCAGAATCAAGTTATTGAAGAATTGCTTATTGCTCTATTTAGCAAAGGCCATTGCATGCTTGAAGGGGTACCGGGGCTTGCAAAAACCCTGATGATCAGCACCCTAGCACGTACCCTTTCGCTTTCATTCAGCAGAATCCAATTCACCCCAGATCTTATGCCCTCCGATATTACAGGCACCGAAGTCATCCAAGAAAACAGAGATACAGGTGGGCGAGAGTTCAAATTTCTTCAGGGCCCATTGTTTGCCAATGTAGTGCTTGCTGATGAAATCAATCGTACTCCTCCGAAAACCCAAGCTGCTCTTCTTGAAGCCATGCAGGAAAGGCAAGTTACTGTTGGCCGTACCAGGCATAAACTGGATAGCCCCTTCTTTGTATTGGCAACGCAAAACCCAATCGAGCAGGAAGGCACCTATCCTTTGCCCGAAGCACAGCAAGATCGCTTTATGTTTAAAGTATTTGTTAAGTACCCTAGCTTTAATGAAGAATTTGAAATTGCTTCGAAGACTACTTCAACCTTTGTTGATGATGTGAAGTCTGTATTGGGCGGGCAGCAGATTATGGATTTACAAAATTTGGTGCGCAGAGTTCCTGTTAGCGATCATGCGATTCGTTACACGCTGGCGCTTGTCAGGCAGACCCGCATAGGCGAGCCGGGCGTTCCCAAGTTTATTGGAGAATGGCTTTCGTGGGGCGCTGGCCCTCGTGCGGTCCAAAATCTTATTCTTGGTTCTAAGGCTCGTGCACTTCTGCATGGCAGAGTTCATGTTGCAGTGGAAGATATTCAAGCACTTGCATTGCCTGTTTTAAGGCATCGAATTCTTACCAATTTCACCGCTGCTAGCGAAGGGGTGACCCCCGATAAGGTGATCGAAAAGATTGTGCAAGAAACCCCAAGCCATGAGGGCGACCTGAAGAAAGATGAAAGATTCCAGAAAATCTTTGCATCCTGATCAACCTCAAGAGATTTAAATACCCGTGCCACAATCACCACAGGAAGATGCCCGTAGATTCTTACACCCTGCGACCATAGGTCGCATTGGCAGGCTCGAAATTCGTGCCCGCCAAGTGGTGGAAGGCTTTATCGCTGGCTTGCACAAAAGCCCAGTCTTTGGCCATAGCATCGAATTTCTTCAGCATCGCGAATACACGCATGGCGATGATATTCGCCATCTCGATTGGAAAGTCTGGTCTCGCACCGATCGCTATGTAATCAAGCAATACGAAGAAGAAACCAATCTTCGTGCAACCATGATTGTAGATGTAAGCGAATCGATGCGATATGGCGCAGGCGCAATGAACAAATACGATTATGCCTGTACCGCTGCAGCGTGCCTGAGTTACCTTTTATTAAGGCAGCATGATGCTGTGGGCCTTGTCACCTTTGATTCGCAAGTGCGAACGATTCTTCCAGCAAGATCGCAAATGTCGCACCTTGATGCGTTCGTGATGGGTTTGCATCAAAGCAAGCCAGCAAAGAAAACAGATTTTTCGCAAGTGATGCGCAGAGTTGCAGAATCAGTGGGCCAACGCGGCTTGATCGTTGTGTTCTCCGACTTCCTCGTTGATAGGCCCGAACTGTTCAAGGGCCTTGAAATGCTCAGGCATCGCAGGCACGACATTCTTGCTTTTCATGTGCTAGATACCGATGAGATCAACTTCCCCTTCACAGGCAGCACCAAATTTGAAGGCATGGAAGATCAACCCGATTTACTTTGCGACCCCAGATCTCTTCGTGATGGATATATGGAGGCGCTTGATAAATACTTGGTCGATGTGCGCAGGGGCTGCACCAAGCTGGGCATCGATTATCAAATGGTGACCACGGGCGATTACCTTGATGCGGTGCTTAGTAAATTCTTGAATATGCGGTTGGATGATCGTAATGCGCGGGGTAATGGTGGCGCGGTACGCTAAGAAGTAATCCGCGGGAAACTTTTGGAATAGAGGGTAGATGGAACTTTTTCTTAATCCATGGTCGATGATACTGGGCGGGCTGTTAATCAGTGCCCCTATCATCATTCATTTGATCAACCGCATTCGCTACAAGCGGGTTGAATGGGCCGCCATGGAGTTCCTGCTTGAAGCCATGAAGCGCAACAAGCGCAAACTCATCCTCGAACAATTGCTGCTTTTGTTATTGCGAATCTTTCTGGTATTGCTGACTGGTTTTTTGGTCGCACGCTTTGTGGGTGAGACGCTTGGTCGCGGTGCGGGCTCTTCTGGTTTTCACTATTTATTATTGGATGATTCCCTCAGCATGACCGATCGCTGGGCCGAGCCCAATGGCGAAACCACTTCTTTCAAGGTTGCAGTGGAAGAGACGAAGAAAATAGCACGCAAGCTTTCGCAGGCCAACGGTGTGCAGCAGATGCGCATCGTTTTACTTTCCGATCCTGCCTCTGTTGTTTTTGAAGGCAGCATAAACGAGCAGGCGATTGAAGAACTTTCTTTAAAGCTTGATGCGTTGAAGCCCGGCTTTTTGCATCGTGATGCGCTTAAGGGGATGGAGACTGCGGGCGAATATTTTGGCGGCATTCAGATGGGCACGAAAACACTGCATCTTGCAGGCGACTTTCGCGAAGTGGATTGGTCTGTAGGGCCCGATAAAGAAAAACTTCGTCAAGGCGTTGATAGGCTTCTCGAAGCTGGGGTTAACTTAAGCTTGGTTGATGTTGCGCATCCTTACCGGGGCGAAAACAGGCAGTTAACGATTCATCATGATAATCTTTCGGTGGTCGATTTTCGGGCGGAGTCAAGGCTTGCAGCAGAGGGTGTTGCGGTCGAATTTTCTGTCGGTATTCAAAACTTTGGCGCTGCAGATAAGAAAACTTTTCTTCATGTGAAGATTGATGGGCAAGAAGATTTTGGCGCTTCGCAACCGGTAGATAGCCTTCCTTCGGGCCAGCGCACTGAAAAGCGCTTTTCACTTATTCTTACACGCAAGAACAAACCTGCGGGCGCTGCCTTGAAATCTTCAGATAAATCGGATGAGCGCGATCGCAAACTGCGCATGGATCGCGAGTTTGTTCGCATTCGTGCTGAAATAACCGAAGATGAAAAAACAGGCGTCCTTTCTGATAACGCCCGAGAGTTAGTGCTCGAAGTCCGCTCTCGTGTTCCTGTTCTTGTGGTGGATGGCGCTGGTGCAGATGGCCGTCTGCCTGGTGGCGATTCCTTCCATGTCGAATTCGCACTCGCTGCAGCAAGGGCCTACGAGGTCGAACATCGCAGTATCGAAGATCTCGAAAAAGCAGATCTCGAAATCTATCCTTCCATCTATCTTCTTAACATCCCTGAAATCAAATCGGAAAAAGTAATCAGTAAGCTTCGCACCTTTGTAGAACGAGGCGGCGGTCTTGTTTGGTTTCTGGGTGATCGCAGCAAACCTGTATTCTTCAACAGTCTTTTTGAAAAAGAAAAAGGGTTGTTCCCATTATTACTTGCAGACAAACCAACGGATGCGCTACCCGAAGCAATTCGTTCGGAAATGAAACAGCGGGATGAACAGCCAAAGATCATGTTCCCCTCGCCTGATCACCCGGTGATATTTGGATTATCGCGTAATCAGAGTGCGATGCGCTTTTTACTTATTGATCGTTATTTTCAGGCTAGGCCTAGATTCACTTACGACCCTTCCGGCAATGCGACCGAAGAAATCATCCTTCTTTCTAACCGAAAATGGAATGATGATAGCCAGCGTGATTCTTATAAAGAACGGGCCCGTGGGCTTCTCGGAAGAATCCCTTACGATGATCCCGCACAGGAAAAGTTTCAGAAATTATTGCGCAAACACGAACGAGCAATCAAAGAAAGTTTAGCTGCAGATTCGCAATACCGTGTGGGTCAGGCATTGGAAGCATTGCTGAATGATCCGGGCGATGCAGCACAAAACATTCCGGGCATGAAGGAATTCTGGGCGCAACCATCGCTTAGGCCGTTGGCACGCGAGTACGAAGAATTTCGCAAGAACATTCTCTTTGGTGATCCGCTCGCAATTGCAAGAAAACTAGGCAAGGGAAAAGTTGCTGCGATATTAACTCCTGCGGGCACTAGGCCAACCGTACCCGGGGCAACCGATGGCTGGAATGAGTGGGGCGCTGGTAGCCCTGTCTCTTGGAGCTATCCAGTTTTTGTGATGGATTTACAACGGTTTCTTTCGAGTGAAGGAAGTGATCGAAATAAAATCGTTGGCGATGAACTTAAACTTTCACTCGATTCCACCCGCTACCAACCCAGAGTATCTGGCTCTTATCAATTAATGGAAGTTAGTTCAACGCCGGGCGCTTCTGCTGCAGCCAACCTTGTTCGCATTGCAGAACAACCGTTGGTGCAACGAGAAGGGTTGTTGGACTTCACCTTTAATCAAACCGCAAAACCGGGATCATGGTTTTTTGAATTCTTTCCCAATGCGCCACCCGATGGCAAGGATACTCCTGCAACCGAAGTAGAAGCATATGCGTTTAATGTTGATGCCCAAGCAGAGGGAGATTTGCGCAGAACTTCTCGCGAAAAGCTTGAAGCCAATCGCTTTGCCTCTGATCCGCGCGCAGGGAAAATAGCTTTATGGTCGCCAGGCGATAATTACGACTCACTTAAAAACAGATCGCCTGATACTTCTGAATCGCCTTGGCTCTATCTTTTATTTCTTATCATTTTGATTGCTGAGCAGGCCCTTGCGGTTCATCTGAGTTATCACCTGCGAGGTAGCGAAAGAGCCCCCTTGACCCTAGCAAGAAGTTTGGGCGTATGAACGAAAACCTTCCTATTCAGGTGACCGAGTTTGTCTTCAGAAGGCTGGCAGATCCCCTGCGCATCTTTTCTAAAGAACTTCCTCCTTCGGTTTGGCTGGTGGTTCTTACTTTTGTTCTTCTGCTCGCCTTTGTTTTCGTGGGCTGGATGTATCTTCGTGATAGTCGTTCGATTGGCATTATCTGGGCTATGGTTCTTGGTTTATCGCGGGCCATGGTATATGGATTGCTCGCCTTTGCTTTCTTGTTGCCTGCAGAACAAACTTGGGAGCAAAGCACTTCAAGATCTAAGGTCGTAATTGCATTCGATGCCTCAAGCAGCATGATCACAACCATCGATGATATTCCCTCTGAATCAGTTCCTTTGAACAAGCTGCCCACCCGTCAAGAAAAAGTGATCAAGTTCTTGGGCGATTCCACCATCGACTTCTTAGGTGCGCTCGAAAAAACCAACCCAGTGTTCGCTTACCGCTTTGGTCGATCTCTGGATGAAAACTTCCTGCAGTTCCAAGAGGGCGCATGCCTTACCAAGGAAGATCGCGAGAAACTCAAAGAAGCTTTGAAAGATAATCTCACATTCAAAACAGAAATGCTTGGGGCTGAAGCCTGGCAGGCTTGGCTGCAACCTGGCAAGTTAATCCCTGCAAAAGAAGGCGCAGCAGAATCCGAACTAAACAGACTTCAAACCATGATCACCGCAGGCCGTAATAAAGTCGAAGCGGGTGATTTTAACGCAACTAATGTGGTTGATAGCGTGGTTGGTATTCTACAACGCGAAATGAACCAGATGACTCAGGGCATTGTGGTGTTTTCTGATGGTCGCAGTACCGAAGGAACTTTGCAGGCGCTGAAAGATCTCGAAGAAAGGGCGACCGCTGCACGAATCCCGATTTTTGTTGTCGCAGTTGGCGAAGACCGCCCTAAGGTTAAAACCGAAATTGTTGACTTACGTGTTCCAGGTCGTGTGCAACCTGATGATCGATTTCGTGTCGCAGTTGAAGTTGTGGGCGAAGGTCTTGCAGAGAAAGAGTTCCAGGCATTCCTTGATATTAGCAATGTAAGAAAAAATCAAACAGGTAAAGAAGAGCTTCTGGATGTTGCGATTGAAGAAGCTGGCTCTAAGGGATCAAAAGACAAGCTAAGAATAAACCTTGGGAATAAAATCACCCTTGTTGCGCCTGTTGCAACTTACGACAAGGGCAACCCCCCTAGGGCCGAAGTTGAGTTTCAGGTGGATGCACAAGCCCTCGCAAAGGCTGCGGGTCGCGAAGCGGATCTTACAGGCAAGAAGTGGGTGCTTGCAGAAACTCCCGATAGCGAAATAAAATTTGTAGCAAGAGTTCCCCGTGATAAATCAGAGATTGCATTAGATAAAGAACACAAACGCGGGCCTGTGGAAATGCGCGTGATGGATAAACCATTGCGAGTTCTTTTGGTGGCTAGCGGACCCATGCGAGATTATCAATTTGTTCGTACTCTTTTTGTTAGAGAGACCGAAAGAAAGCGCGCTGAACTTGCAATCTTATTGCAGAACCCTCCTGGAAAAACCGAACGACGACCAGGCGTGGTTCAAGATATCCCACCTGAAAAACTTCTCACCCGATTTCCTGATCTCTTTGATTCCGCCACGGTTGATCCTAACGAAAAGATTTACGACCTCGCCTCTTATGATGTCATCGTTGCTTTCGATCCTGATTGGAAACAAGTCAACGATCTTTCAATGAATTTGCTGCGTACATGGGTAGATAAAGGTGGCGGTTTGATTGTGATTGCAGGCCCGCTGCATACTTTAGAGCTGGCACGACCTGGTGCTGAAAAGGAAAAGCTTAAACCCATCCTTGATCTGTATCCCGTTGTTTTAAAAGACATCCGCATCGAGGAAATGGATCGAAAGCCCGATTCACCAAAACCATTGCGCTTCGATGGCGCGACTCCTGAAATGGAATTCCTGCGCCTTGATGAAGATGATCAACTCCCCTTTCTGAAAGATTGGGAGCAGTTCTTTAATGTTGAGGCCAAAGATGGCCAACCTAAACGCGGCTTTTATAACTTCTACCCAATCGAACAAGCAAAGACGGGTTCTATTGTTGTGGCTCGCTTTGATGACCCTCTCGTAAAAGGCAAGGATGGCAAGGAGCAACCTTTTATTGTAATCAGCGATCCTGCAAGTGGTAAACGGGTTGTCTGGATTGGATCGGGTGAAGTTTGGCGCATCAGGCAATACCGCGAACAATACTTCGAACGTTTCTGGATGAAACTAGCCCGCTATGCAAGCGCTGCAGCAACAGGAAAAGAGAATCGCAGGATTTCGCCCTACCTTGGTGGGCCCTATCTTGCTAACCGCTTCATCGAATTTGAAGCGCGCATTGATGATAAAGGTGGCAAGCCTTTGGGTTCAGCGGGTAGGCCCCCCAGAGTTTTAATCAATCCGCCTGCGGGCGTTGCTCAGTCTGAAATCCCCAAAGAAATACTGATGACCCCAAGGCCAGGTAGTGAAGGCGTTTTCAGAGCTCGCTTTATGCTGCGTAGCGCGGGTAGGTATGAAGTTGTTTTTGATGTACCCGAAACAGGCGATAAACTTTCAGGCAACTACATTGTTGTGGAACAACCCGACCCCGAAAAAGAAAACACCCGCCCAGATTTCGCAAGCCTCTATAAACTTGCAAGCCCCGCTGAGATGGTATTGCCTAGGCTTTCTGATGCAGACCGCGATACCCTAAAACAACGCCTGCAATCCCCTGTTGCTAATGCAGGGTCGGAACCTTCGAAGGGTGCGGAAGAACCTCCAAGATTATTCTTCGATCTTCGTTCTGCTAGCCTTATTCCACTTTGCATGAAAACCGATATCAAGGAACAACGCAATCGTGGCCCGGTTCGCGATCTATGGGATAATGGCATCACCATGTGGGTTGGCAAAGATAACAAACCAGTCATTCTGCCTTGGTTGCTTCTTGCAGTGGTGGGGTTACTTTCGTTTGAATGGCTCACTCGCAAACTGTTGCGCATAGCTTGATTTTTTCACGGAGTTAAAGTTTCAATGGCTGATCAATCGCCGCATCTGAACCAGCAACCTGCCCTTTCGGGCCCGCTTGTGTTTCTACGCGGCCGCATTCGCCAATATGTCATCATCGAAGCCTTGCTTGGCATCATCATCTTTGCATCGGCTTGGATGTGGATTGATCTTTTCGTTGATTACGGTTCCTACAGGCTTTTCGGAATCGACTGGGTTCAATCCCTACCCCGCTTCATTCGTATCTTTCTGCTGGGCATTCTAACGCTTGGCGTGATTGTTCTTACCGCAACTCGCATCGCTCTTAGGTTGAACAAAGATTTTCGAGATGATGCATTGGCATTGGTGCTGGAAAACAAATTCCCCGAGCGGCTGAATGATCGCTTGATCACTGCGATCGAATTAAGTTCCCCCAAGATTTTAAAGGAAAGAGGCGCATCGCCTCAAATGCTTCAACAAATGCTTCTTGAAACTGAAGAACGCATGAAGGGCCTTCCTGTAGATGAAGTCTTCGATTGGAAAAGACTTAAAAATATGGGTTATAAGGCGCTGGCTCTTACCCTTGGGATGTATTTGTTTGCGCTGGTGTTATCCATTGCAGGTGCGGGGATACCAAACATTGGGGCAGATGAAATCACCCTTTCCAGCACGCAATCGCTTCATGAAGTGTTGCTTACCTGGGTGGATCGAAATGTTGTTTTAAGAAATGTCATTTGGCCCCGACATACTTATCTTGAGTTTGTGGGATTTCCTGAATCAGGGCAGGTGCGGGTTGGTCGGGATGCGCCCCCCTTCCCTGTTAAAGTCCGGGCTGTCAAATACCTTGTAGCTGGCCGACCTTCTGAAAAAGCAGTATCTAATTTCCGAGCCTACCTTGCCCTCAAAAATATTGATCAAGCACCTGCTATGATTCGTTTTGATCGCAGACCCATAGAAGGCTGGCGCGCACTTTCCTTCTTTGATCTTGAAGACTGGATCTCCGTAAAAATTCCTACCTTTGATTCTCTTCCACCAGAACTTAAACCTGCAAGGCCTGAAGATCCACTCTCCTTCGATGAGATCGAGCATTTTCTTGAAAAACAATCCAGCGATGCCAACTCCGAGGTGATTGATTCTTTGAAAGCCTGCCATGATGCTCTCAAGCAATTGGGTAGCAATGCAGTTTATCGCAGGAAATTTAGAGTGATGGCTGTCCCCGAAAATGTTGTTCTTCGATCTTGGGGCAACTCTTCCAACAACACCATGACCCTGCAACGGGGCGCCAGCAATGAATACAGCGGCCAAATTGCAGACCTGCGTGAAACCATTGATTTTACCGCACAAGCACTTGATTACCGCACCGCAAATAAACGCTTGGTTCTTGTGCCACCACCGATGCTTCTCAAACTGATGGTGGAAGAAAGTCACCCCGCTTATCTTTATTATCGTTCCGTTGTTGGTGAAAATGCTTCTGGGCTCAAAGGTTTGAAACAACGATTTGATGCTCAGGATATGTTGCAATCTGGTTCTGATATTAGCAGAGTTACCGTGCCTGAAGGCACAAGCCTTGTGGTTACCGGGGAAGCAGATGCCGACCTTGCTTCGGTTCGGGCGGTGAATAAGGCTGGGGTGAAGATTGATGCGATCACTCCCAAATTAATTGATAAACGAACTTTTACATTCACCACCGAAAACCTTAAGGAAGAACTTAGCTTCTTCGTTGAATACGAAGATCAGGAAGGGGTGCTTGGTCGTAGGGGCATGCTTTTAAAACCCAATACTGATGAAGCACCTAATGCAGATTTCGAACCTGATGCCCTGCGCAGAACCAAGGATGGATTCATGGTTACCCCCATCGCCCGTCTACCTTTCCGAGGCAATGCCAACGATGCACATGGCTTGGGCGATATCCGTTACGCACTCACTGTAAAAAAGGTTGAGTCTGAAAACCTGAATGTGAAGGATCTGTTTTTGCTTTCTGCAATTCCACAAATGATTGGAACGCATGGCGCAGTGCTTAACGGCGTTACTTTCCTTGGGGCGGTAATGCCTTCGGGTAAGAAAACAGAGACCAAAGAATCAGAAAAAGAAGTAAAGCGATTCTCCCTGCCTTCGTTTCAAAAACTGCTGGAGTCAACTCCCGGGGAAATCAAAACACTTGCGGTAATTAAAGAAGAGCTTTCTAAATCTAAAAAGCTATCCGAGCGCAAACAAACGGTTCGCTCTTTCCAGATTCAACCCGATACGTTTGAAAAAATCGATGAAGAAGTGCAAAGCGATTTTGCCTTGGGAAAATTAGGCCTTGCAGTTCCAGGTGGCAGTAACGCATACCAACCCAGATACCGCATGGAGTTCTGGCTCGAAGCTCTTGATCATGATGTTGAAACCGGCCCTCATCTGGTTACAAGTAAAGAACGCTATATGTTTTTCATCGTTTCGGAAAATGATTTGCTTGCAGAAATCGCCCGTGAAGAAGAAAAACACAAGCTTGCATTGGAACAGGCTAAGGGGCATTTACTTGAATCCGAATCTAGGCTCGGTTTGTCTAGCCTTGATCTTTCTGCAGGGAATGTAAAAGTTGAACAACTTGGCCCAATGGTTGCCCGGTGCGATGAAATTGATCGCAATTTGGAAACCCGATTGGCCAACACCAATGAGATTTTAGAAGCTTACACTCGTATTCTGAGAGAATTCAAACTTAACCGGGTTGATGCAGAACGATACAAACGGGTTCAAGATACCATTCACGAACCCTTGCGAAAAATCACACTCGTTGAGTTTCCTGCAACAACCCGTGCGATTGATTCCTTCCGCAAGGCGCTTGATAACTCCTCACTTACCTTGGATAAACGAGTTGAGGCTTCACGAATTGCCTTGGCAGAATCCCGTTCGCAGTTTAAGAAACTATTGCAGGCAATTGACGAAGTTCTTGCAGCAATGGGCACCCTTACTGATATCAACAAACTAGTAGCAATGCTCCGAACCATTGAAGAAGAAGAACGCAAGCAATTCGATCTGGTGCAGAAAATTCACGAAGAATTAGTGCGAAAAACACTTGAAGACGCACTCAACCCCGGCAAATAAGCTACTTTCGATACATGCATTTCTTAAGAAAAAATCGTCCCATTTGGCAAATATGTGAAGAATTAGTTAATATTTTGTCTGAACGCTTTTATTTTCCCCATCTTAACGCTATATATAATTAGAAGATTTGATCCTTTTATATTAGAGGATTAGATTGATTTTTAAACTGGCCATTATTAAAACTTTTTTTTATGGGAATATGCGATGAACATCAAGAAGAAAAACAACAGTTTTTTCAAGCCTTACTTATTGAATTTGGAAGATAGACTTACCCCCTCTGCTTATGTTGAACCTAATGTAATTATTGCGAATCCCACCACTCGGGTTTTGGATATTACTTATGAGGCTCATCAATCCACCCAGCCTTTGGAATCTTTGGTTGGGGGTGTTCCTACCAGTTTTCCAACTACTGGTTTTTTAACTTATGCCTGGACAATTAATGATGGCTTGAATACGGTGGATGGGGTTGCTAATTCCGTAACCACCGGAGATACCTTCCCAGCGCCAACCCTGAAAGTCAATCGTGGCGATACCCTTAGAATTACTCTTTTAAACGATTTAATGGATCTTGGTAATCTTGGTATTACCTCTGTTGTTGATGGTTCTACTGTTACTGAAATGCCCCTTAATAACCATACCCATGGGCTTCATCTTTCCCCCAACTACAGTTCCGATAATGTTCTGTTAACCATGCCTGCTGGCAAAGGGTTTGTCTACGAATATAAGATTGGCGATACCCAACCCGATGGCCTTTATTGGATTCATCCTCACAACCATATTTATTCCACCCAGCAAGTTTACCGCGGTTTATCCAGCATGTTAATTGTTGGTCAACCCGACAGTAGCATTGCCGAAATAGCTACCCTTCCCGAAAGGACGATGTCGCTCCAATATCAATATTTGACAAACCCAGGCACAGCGAATCAGGCATTGGCACAATTTACTGGCATTGGCGCGGCTCCAGGACAACAGCTCACCATCAATGGGAAGGTAAACTCAACTATTACAGTTAATCCAGGGCAAACCGAAGTTTGGAACATTGCCAACATGACTGCTCAGGCTAATATCAACTTCACTTTGAAAAATAGTAGTACCAACACTAGTCTGCCTATAGTCATCGTTGCTCAGGATGGTGTTGCTTATAGCACCCCCGTTACCATCCCCGCAGGGCAAATTTTGAACTTGGGTACCGGTGGCCGTTATTCAATCTTGGTTACTGCATCCACCACTGCAACCCAAAATGTGCAATTGAATTTTAATAACAATGGTAAAGGCGGCACATTTAATGTGAACATGACATCCGCTGGCACACTTGTTACTCCTTTCGCAACCCCAACAACATTAACCACGACCGGCTATGATGCCTTTGAGGATTTATCCACTGCAACCGTTGCAGAAAATCGCACGGTGACATTTTCTATTGATCCAATTAGTGCTGGGAATAACGCTGAATTTCAAATAAATGCTGAGACATTCCCCAATCCTATAATATTTCAGCCTAGGCTAAATACCGTTGAAGAATGGGTGCTGATCAACAACTCTGATATTCCTCACCCATTTCATCTCCATGTCAACGATGTTCAAGTCATGTCCGCGTTTTCTCCAGCCAATCCCTTTTTGAATGTTGGCAGACCCCAGCAATGGTATCAAGATGTGGTCGTTGTTCCCCCTGCGCTAACTGTTCCTGGAACTAATGAATTAATAACCCCTGGTCGGGTTACAATACGCACCAAATCCCTTGATTACACGGGGGCTTTTGTCTACCACTGCCATATTCTTCCCCATGAAGATCGCGGCATGATGGCCTTGGTCACAATTCAGCCCGAAACGCCGATTTATGCAACCGGCGCAGGCGCTGGCGGTGGCCCCGCTGTCAATATTTACAGCGGACTTGATAATAGCTTAATCACTAGCTTCTTTGCTTTTGAAGAAGACTTCACTGGCGGTGTTCAAACCGCAGTGGCAGATGTTAATAACGATGGCATCTCTGATGTTATTGTTGGCGCAGGGGCAGGCGGTGGGCCAAGAGTTATTGTTTATGATGGCTCTACCAATTTTACCACCCAACTTTTTGACTTCTTCGCTTTCAGCACCGAATTTTCCGGTGGGGTGGATGTTGCAGCCGGCGATTTCAACGCGGATGGCTTTGCGGATATCGTTGTTGGTGCAGGCCCAGGCGGTGGTCCTCAAGTTAGTATCTTTGATGGTCAAACCGGAAATGTTCTTACCCAGTTCTTTGCTTATGATCAGTCCTTCCGTGGCGGGGTTACCGTTGCGGTAGGCGATGTTGACGGGTCTTCATTTAATTCTGTTATCACCGGTGCAGGCGCTGGCGGTGGATCGCATGTTAAGTCATTCAGAAATTCAAGGTTCTTTGATATGGATGACACCCCAATCCTTCCCGGTAATCAATCCATTACCATGAACCAAACGGGCGAATTCATGGCTTACGAAACGGCTTATACCGGAGGCGTTCAGGTTGCTGTAGGCCTTAATTCAGGATCTTCACAAGGTGGCTTCTACAGGATTCTTACTGGCACCCTCACAGGTGGACCTGAGGTCACCGTTTGGGAAGCCATGGAAACCCATGACACTATGATGGATACCCCAGAATTATCTTTCGAGAAGGTTGCTGACTTCTTCGCTTTCGATTCCACCCAGACCACTGGCGTTCGAGTTGGTTCAGTTGCTGTTAGCAATGGCTCCGATTTCCTTGCTTCTACTGGTTCCGGAATTTCTACCGTGGTAAGGCGCTATTCGCTTTTGCCCGGAGCTAGCCAGCCCACCTTAGAAGAAGAGTTTTCTCCTTTTACTGATGGCTTTGATGGCGGAGCCAATCTTGGTGGTACTTACTAACCAAATAGTAAGAGCATTTGTTTAATTTAACCCTGGCCTCTGAACACCATGTTGTTCAGGGGCCTTTTTTTTGGTATCAGCTAAACCATTTCTGCTGAACTTTTTGTTTTTTAGTGGAACAACTTCAACCTTACCTTAATCTGTAAAGAGCTACTTTAACTTGGCAAAAGAATTGGATCAAAACACATGCCTCTCCTTGGCGCACACATGTCGATTGCAGGTGGCATTTACAAAGCTGCAGAAGAATCTGCTGCACACCAATGCCAGACTGTTCAGGTTTTCACTAAGAATGCCAACCAGTGGAAGGGCAAACCCCTGACGCAAGAAGATATCGATAACTTTCGCAGGGCTGCAAAAAAAGCAGACCTAAAGCATAACCTTTCTCATAATTCGTACCTGATCAATCTTGCATCGCCTGATGATGAGCTTTTTGCCAAATCCATTGAAGCTTTTGTGGATGAAATGGAGCGGGCAGAGCAATTGGAATTGGATTATCTGGTGGCTCACCCCGGGGCCCATGTAAAAACGGGTGAAGAAGCTGGAATCAAACGCATCGCTCATGGTTTAGATGAAATTCACCGTCGTTGTTCTGACTTTAAAGTTATGATTCTTTTGGAAATCACTGCAGGGCAAGGCTCAACCCTTGGGTACAAATTTGATCACATGGGCCAAATATTTAAGCAAACGAAGCATGCAGATAAACTTGGAATTTGCTTTGATACATGCCATGCTTTTGCTGCGGGCTACCCACTCTTTCCCAAGGTTGATTACGATGCAACCTGGCAAGAGTTTGATACGCTTATCGGGATTAATAAACTAAAAGCCTTTCATTTGAATGATAGTAAAAAGGGATTGGGCAGCAGGGTGGATAGGCATGAACATATTGGTAAGGGAGCTTTGGGCATTGAACCATTCAGGCTTATTTTGAATGACCCACGGTTTGCAAATCTTCCGATGGTGCTTGAGACGCCTAAAGAAGAGGGCGATAACCATGACATGGATGGTGTAAACCTTACTACACTAAGGGATTTGCTGCAGTCAAATTAAATTGCTCAGGGTTGGGTTTTGCTAAGATGAGTTCGTTTGTATCTTTACGAAGTATCTTCCACAATAGCCAAGTTGATAAAGCAGAAATTAATATACCCGTGGGTATCCAAAGAAACGCAGGGAGATTTTGGGTGATGAAATGGGTTGCGTTGAACGCCATGGTTATTAATCCGTTGGCTTGGCCAGCTTTGGGTGCTAGATCTTGGGCATTGGGTTTATCCATCCAACCTGCGCCTCTGCCAATTACTTGAAGCCCGATCATTATCAATGGGATAACTAGCCATACTAGTCCGCTGTAGACAAGCTTGAAGGATTTCCGTTCTGTTAATTCAAGATGCGATGGAGAGGTGATTTGAATAGCGTTAAATAATCTGGTTCTTTCGTCTTCATTTTCAGGCAACCATTTTAATTCTTGCCCACCTTCAAGTTTGAACATGACATCTTTATTTGCCAACCCCATGGAAATTCTTTCCACCTGATACCACTGAAAGAAACGAGTCTTTTTGCTTAGGGTTAGCAAAGGCCATTGTTCCGGACCATCCAGCCATGCCAATAAATTATCCTTCCCTGAGGGATATTGGGCGATGCAATCTTCGTTTAAGCCAAGAACAAGGCTTTGATTTCTGCAACGGAAAACAGGCTCGCCATCGTTTCGATATTTTTTAAACAACCGGGTATAGGATGGCCCTTCAATTTTAAAACATACTGCGAAGGCAACAATTACAATCGTAATTAAGCCGCCAACAGCGATATTAATAGATAGGAATATAAATAGGAATGGTGCGGAAAGTAAAAAGAATAAAAACAAACCACTATTTACTAAAATGATTCTCATCCAAAGTACCTTTTTATGCTACTGCCAACCTAGGATCATGATAGCAGATACAGTATACTCTCGTTAGATAGGGGTATGCATAATTTTAACTAATCTCATTTGCCCGGGGATAATATGGCTGATCATGTAAAGCGTGCATCGTGGTTGTGTGAAGAAATCGAAAAGCATAATCGCCTTTATTATCAGGAAGCAAAGCCTGAAATTTCTGACAAAGAATACGACAAACTTTTAAAAGAACTTGTTGATCTTGAGAAAAAGCATCCCGAGATTGCCAATGCTAATAGCCCAACACAAAGAGTTGGTGGAGCACCCATCGATGGTTTTGTAACGCTTAAGCATCGTTTGCCTATGCTTTCGATTGATAACACTTATAGCCCAAGCGAACTTAAGGAATTTGACAAGAAGGTTTGCAAAGGTTTGGGAAAAGATAAACCCAGCTACATGGTCGAGCTTAAAATCGATGGCGTTGCAATCTCACTGATTTATGAGAATGGCATTCTTACAGCGGGCGTAACTAGAGGCGATGGCGAAAAAGGTGATGATGTTACCCAGAATTTAAAGACCGTGGGTGGGGTTCCATTAAAGTTGAACACCAAGAAGCCTCCTGCGCTTTTAGAGGTTCGCGGTGAAGTGTATATGGCAAGGGCGAACTTTGCACGCCTTAATGAACAGCGGGTAAAGGAAGGTTTGGACAAATTCGCCAACCCTAGGAACTCAACTGCGGGTTCGTTGAAATTACTCGACCCAAAGTTATGTGCAGCGCGAAAACTTAGCCTCTTTGCCTATGCCATTGGCGCAATGGAAGGCATCCAAGTTAAGTCCCAGACTGAAACTTTGAAACTACTTCATGATTTTGGATTCCCAGTTAATTCCAATGCTACACAGCTTGATTCCATTGAAGAAGTGGTCGCCCACTGCGAATCTTGGAATGATAAAAGACATGATCTTCCCTACGATACCGATGGTATGGTGATCAAAGTAAACGATCTTGCGCAGCGTGAAAAGTTGGGTATCACGACCAAGTCGCCCCGCTGGGTGGTGGCTTATAAATTTGCAGCAGAGCAAGCGCTGACAAGGCTTTTGAATATTGAACTGCAGGTAGGTAGGCAAGGGACGCTTACGCCGGTTGCGCATCTTGATCCGGTGCAACTCGCAGGCACCACAGTGGCCCGAGCTTCACTTCATAATGATGATAATCTGAAAACCAAGGATATTCGGGTTGGTGATATGGTGGTGGTGGAAAAAGCAGGAGAGATCATTCCTTATATTGTGCGGTCTGAGCCAAGCCTTCGGACAGGAAAAGAAAAGCCTTTTGTTTTCCCAAAGGTTTGCCCGGTATGTGGTGCCGATGTTGTGAAAGATGCCAAGGGTGCTTTTTATCGTTGCACGGGCACCGATTGCGTTGCGCAGCTTAAGCGCAGGGTTCGTTCTTATGCAGCTCGCAATGCAATGGATATCGAAAATCTGGGTGAAGAAATCATTGAGCAACTTGTAGATACTGGTTTGGTGAAAACGCTTGCAGACATTTATAAATTAGGGTTGAACCAACTTGCCAACTTGGAGCGCATGGGTGAACAATCTTCACGAAACTTGCTCGATGGAATTGCAGCAAGTAAATCTCGGGGCCTTGCAAGATTACTTACTGGGTTGGGCCTTAGGCATGTAGGCGAAAATGTCGCAGATGTGCTTGCTCGAAAATTTATCAGCATGAAGGCATTTTCCCAAGCCAATGAGGAAGAACTTGCAGCAATCGAGGGCATTGGGCCCGAAAGAGCTGCTAGCATCAGGGGCTGGTTTGCCAATACGACAAATCAAGAACTGATTGAAAGCTTGGAAAAAGCGGGCATCAAGATGGATGAATCTGTTTCCACAGTTGTTGCATCTTCTGCGTTGGCAGGCAAAAGCATTGTGGTAACGGGTACGCTGGTAAAATATGGGAGAGAAGAAATCGAAAGAAGGTTGCGCGATCTGGGTGCAAAGGCTTCGGGCAGTGTATCCAAAAAAACCGATTACCTGCTTGCAGGAGAGAAGGCGGGCAGCAAGCTTGAAAAAGCACGAGAGTTAGGTGTTCGAATTATTACTGAAGAAGAATTCGAAAAACTCGCTGGCTCGTAAAGCCTTTTATCAACCCAGGGGTGGCAGGGGGATTTCCATCGAAAGGCAGAATGCTCTTAGTAACACGCCTTCATCCTGGGTGATTTTTCCATCATGTAGGATTGCAGCAATGCAGCCATCCAGCACCTTATGCTTTATTTCTGTGTTGGCTTGAGCTAGAAAATCAAACACCTTGTCGAGCATTTTAAAGTCATCTGCTCTAGTATCAATGTTGGCTAATAAACCATGGATACCCGCGGCTTGGATTGCTTTTTGATATGCAGGGGCGGGGGCATCAGAAAGCTTTGCAAAGAAACCGAACACGGTGCTTGCAGCAATCCCAAGTGCAGCGCCTGGACCTTTCACTTGGCGAAACTTCTCCAGCCCTGTTTTAGCCAACCGCCAGATGCAGAACTCGAAAAAGTCGATCTTTCCATCCGCACTAATCAAACCCTGACATATTTGTAGAGCACCTATTGATTGCTCTTTGCCCAACATTTTTAGAGAGGGCAAGGCTATTGATAATAGGGTAAACAATTGAAGCTTGTTTGTTTGCAAGACTAGGGGTTCGACCTCGAAAAGTGCTTGGGCTATTGCAGGTTCTAACTTATTAATGAGTTGATCCCGTGCCTTGGTACGGGCAGGGTTAACCGATGGAAGCAACATGGAATATAGAACCGCAAGTGCTCCTGCAGGATCTTTGCATTGGTTTTCAATTGGGATAAGAATAGGCAGGGGTGGGGGTGCATTTTTCGCAGGCATTCGCATGGTGCCTGCTAGGTTTGAAAGTTGGGCAGCAGAAAATGCGATGTCTTCGGTTGGTGCGGTAGTAGTTGCTTCAGAGGCATTTTCGGGGGGCTGAAAATGAACTCCTTCGATTCTATGAATTCTTTCTTCTAACGGAGGGTGGGTTGCAAATAATGCGCTAAACCCTGATATTCCGTTTCCAAAAAACAGATGGCTTGCCTCGGGTGCATTTGGATTTTTAATGATGGACCCTTGATCCCAACCGGCAATTTTTCGTAGTGCCCCAGAAATTCCTTCCGGGTTGCGGGTAAACTGCACAGCAGAGGCATCTGCGAGAAACTCACGCTGTCGCGATACCGCAGCTTGAATTAATCTTCCAAAAAACCACCCCATCCAACCTAGGATGAACAGCACTAAACCAATCATGAATATCGCACCTTTACCATCATTCTTTTTCTCGTTCGATGAATTACCGCTATAGGAAATCGAACGAATCAGTATTTCACCCAAGATACTTAGAAAGAAAATGCCGTAAAGAATTCCCATCAATCGGATATTAATTTTCATATCCCCATTGAGAATATGGCTGAATTCGTGAGCTATCACACCTTGTAATTCATCTCGAGAAAGGGCTTCGACACAACCTCTGGTCACGCCGATCACCGCATCATTGGGCGACCATCCTGCTGCAAATGCATTAATACCTTCTTCATCCATGAGATAAACACGGGGCACAGGCATGCCTGATGCGATGGCCATTTCTTCTACGATGTTGAGGATTTTTCTTTCGACGGGGTCTCTGGTTTCAGATTGGAGTAGTGTACCACCTAGCGATTCTGCAACCGATGCCCCGCCACCGTTACTAAGTTGGGATAGGCGATATAAACTCGCGCTACCAATGACAAATCCGAGGAAGGCTGCAACCAAGGCGAGTGCGGGAAAATAAGTTGCAAGTATTTTTCCCCAGTTGGCACCATCTAAACCACCAGGTGAATCAGAGAATCCCAAGCCAAGGAGAAGAATAGCATCGATGCTGAAGATCAGCGCAAATACGCCTAGTCCAAATAGAACTAGTAATCTAAAGGTGTGATTTCGTGCCTTTTCTTGATGCTCAAAAAATCTCATAGTGTTTCAGTTCTTTAGATTTAGAACTTCACCTTAGGGGCTTCTCTTTCGGTCGGATTTTCCAGCGTGAATTGTTGAGCTGTTACAAAACCTGTCAAGCCTGCAACAATCACATTGGGAAATGTTTCACGGTAGATGTTGTAATCCATGATTGAATCATTAAACGCTTGGCGGGAAAATCCAACTTTGTTCTCGGTGGATGTTAATTCTTCTTGAAGTTGCATCATATTCTGGTTTGCTTTTAAATCAGGGTATGCTTCTGATAACGCAAACAAACGCCCCAAGGTTCCACCCAAAGATGATTCTGCAACCATCAGAGTTTTCATTGCTTCGGGGTCGCCTGGGTTCGCAGCTGCTTTTACCCCTGCATTCGCTGCTTGATTTCTTGCAGAAATCACAGCTTCGAGGGTTCCTTTTTCGTGTGTCATGTATCCTTTTACAGCTTCCACAAGGTTTGGTATAAGATCGTAGCGCCTTTTAAGTTGAACATCGATTTGACCATAGGAATTTTTAAAGCGATTGCGTCTAGCAACCAATCCGTTGTAGATACCTATGGCAAATAATAACACTAGGAATCCAATTCCTAGAAGTACTACAACACCAATTAAAACCGGTCCTAAATCATTCATGGTGAATCTCTTTCAAGCTAAATTAATCAGTTTTCCAGCTTTAGTATAATCAAATAATAAGCCATATAGGCAACAATAATCGGATCTGATCATGGTTTCCATAATCTTTATTCGAGGAATGTGTCGAATTATTTAAGATTTTCATGTAAAAAGAATTAAATATCTATGGAGAGTTAACATGCGTCTTGGAATTTTTGGCGGTACATTCGATCCGGTTCATTTTGGACATTTGGCACTTGCTGAAGAATGCCATGCTGTAGCAGGTTTGGACGAGGTTTGGTTGGTGCCCGCGGCTTCCCCTCCTCATAAGGGTGGAAAAAAACTTTCACGCTTTGATCAACGCAAAGAAATGCTTGAGCTCGCAATTGCGGGAAATGAAAAATTCAAAGTCGAACCCATGGAAGCTGATCGCCCAGGGCCAAGCTTTACCATCGATACCCTTGAAGAAATCCATAAGCGCAAGCCCAACGATGAATTGTTTTTGATTATTGGTGGCGATAGCGCATTGGAATTTTCCACTTGGAAAGACCCCGCTAAAATTGCATCCCTTGCAACTATTATTGTGCGCATCCGGCCTGGGGTTATCATGCCTACAGAGCAGGAATTTGTTTCACAATTAGGTAAAGAATTAGGAGTACTTCCCAAAGTGATTTTTGTCTCGGGTCCGCCTTATTTAGATGTTTCCAGTTCTTTATTAAAAGAGCGTGTAAGCAATAAT
>Ga0208856_1000138_pt1 | contig 31479 bp, 41 predicted proteins | sample LakMenEpi13Jul12_FD_150690 | JGI IMG/M metagenome (GOLD analysis project Ga0208856, IMG submission 150690) | Freshwater microbial communities from Lake Mendota, WI - 13JUL2012 deep hole epilimnion (SPAdes) | ecosystem: Environmental > Aquatic > Freshwater > Lentic | place: Lake Mendota, Madison...
TTCCTGGCCTACGCCCGACGCTTCATCCACCGATCCAAGCTGGATCTCATAGTGGCAGACCCCCTGTTCTCCTACTTCGGAGGAGATCTCAGTGATCAGTCCGAGGTAAGCGTGTTCCTCCGCAACAAGCTCCAACCCATCTTGCACGAGACCAAGGTCGCTTGGATCTGGATGCATCATGTCTCTAAGCCTCAGCGCAAAGAGAACGGAGAACCACTCACCACTATGGAACTCGCTCACGCCGGGTTCGGATCGTCCGAACTCGCTAACTGGGCGCGGGAGATAGCGGTTCTCCATGAAGTAGGCCAATTCAAGCCTAGAAGGTTTCAGCTCGCCTTCTGCAAGCGGGGAGGGAGGATTGGACTCCCGTCTCCCATTCTCAATCTTCAACACTCAGCCACCGGCATCCAGTGGGAAGAGTCCAACCCCCTAGCGTTCACGGGAGCGGAGCTGAAGAAGGAGAAGCCTTATCGCCCTCAGCCAAGGCGTCGCGCATAGCCTTAAACCATTCATCATCCTCAATCGTTTCACGGGCCTTCTGCATAGCCTTGCGGCATTCGGAGGCCCTTTTCTCTGCCTCCATGACCTCGGGATCAATGGCGGGTTCAGGCTCTGGCTCAGGCTCCTCATCCCCACCGCGCTTGCTCGAACGCTTCCTTTCGAGTTGGCCAATGAGTCGTTCATGCTTCTTCACCGAGGTCTTCAGATACGCAACATCACGCTTCAGGTCATTGACCATCCTCAAGAGCAACGACACCCGATCCTCATCCTCCGGCGGAACCCAGTCACAACCACGCCACTGCCTATGAACCATGTCATAAACTATGACCTGGGACTTCTTGTTCCTCATGGAATTGAAAGCCCGGATCGCCCGACCCAACTCACAGGCAAGATTCTTTCGGATGTAGGCCAGTACCTCGGACTTGTCCGGGTCGGCATCGTGGCGTTGCGGGGGCATCAGTCGGAACATCGACCGAAGCGTGGAACCATTGTCGAGATAACTCATAGCAAGAACAGAATGCATCGTGTAGGCTTCCGCGTCAATGTAAAGGAATGTTGATTTTGCATCCCACCCCACAAAGTTAGCATCCCCCCTGCTACTCTCCCTTAGAGGGAGACTTACACTCCCTCTAATAAGGGAGTTAAAAACCGCAAACGCCGCGACGCTATGGGGGACTGACGCCCCCCGCTGCGGCTGCGGTTTTTCGAAACCCTCCTACTGATTGCGAAGTATCGGGTTGGATGGAGGATGGAGGATGTGGATTGCTGGAGCGGGAAGGGGCCTAGGATCGCGTTTGATTGCTGGATGGTGTGTGGGGAGCAGAATGGGGGGTATCGTCGCTTAGAACAGGACCGCTTGGGTTGGCCTACTCGACCGCACCATGATTCCGGATTTCCCGATTTCCGATTCTGGATTTCCGAATTCCGAATTCCGTATGGCGTATGGAGAATCCGGAATACCGCACCATGAGATCGCATGATCCCGAAACAGATTTCGGGATGATACCGGAGAGGTCGCAGGGGATGTAACGGGGTGGGACATGGGATGTCTTACCTTGGAGTGCTATGTGAATAGCGGGGGTAGGACATTGGGTGTCCGATGGGGGCAACCTGGGGAAGTGTGACAAGTGACCAGCGGACAGACTAGGAAGGAAGGGGGAGACTGGCCCACTAAGGAAGGGAAAGCGGGCGGGGCGATGGACACTATCGGGGTAAAGGAAAACCCCGTAGGAGTGAACCTACGGGGCGTGGCGATTGGCTTGGGTTAGTTACCCGCAAGGGCCGACAGAATGAGAAGCAGAGTGAAAAGGAAACACAAGGCTAGGTAGCCTAGGACTCGAAGTAGGGGCTTCATGGGTTCAAAAGGACTGGATGACCACTCCGCCGTTGAATTCCACGACTTGCGTGTGATCACGGAGCCAATCGAGGGCCTCATGGTCGCAGTCGGTATCGTCCCCGCAGACTTCATCGAAACCGTACTCCTTAGCAGCCGCAAGCGCGGAAGGGTATTCGACCCACTCACAGCAAATCCCGACGGGATCAAGTTCCAACTCCACTCCGCAAGAGTCCTCGTAGTCTTCGAGATAGTCGAAAAGAGCGAAAAGAGCGGGGCGGCTGAATTGGGTTTCCCTCCCGCAAGCGCGGAAGGATTCGACGAATTGATAGCTTGTAACTGTGGTTTTCATGTTGTTTGAATCGGGCAGCGATTGCCCGCCAGATGCTGCCGGTTTCCCGACAGCACCGGACGGGGAATCAATGCGCGTCAATTGCCCTACCCTGACGGGCTAAGTCGAAACAATCGAACCGCTTGAACATGTCCGCGAACCGTTCCCACTGCCACTCGGACGGAGGCCGAACCGGTTCAAGGTCTCCAGATTCGGAAACCACGCACAGAACCGGAGTCACGCGGATAGATGAAATGAGGACTTGGGATTCGACGTTGAACGCGAAGTCCGGACACCAACCGCCGAGTGGCCCGCCGATGGTTCCCATCGTCTGAGTTGTCTCGAATCCCGCACCGATCGAATCGAGGAACTTGAAAGCGGTTTCCCGATCGAAAAGTCCGGACATCTGGACATCCGAGATACAAGCCCAGAAAGCTTCACGCGGGAACTTCTCTTTGAGCTTGCGGCAGATTTGAAAGCGCGTCTCGCCTCGGACGTCGTCCAGCCGATCGAGGATGGCCCGTGGGATCGAACCTTCCTTTGCAAGATAGTTGTATTCCGAATCAAAAGGTTCCGATGGTTCGACCGGAAGTCCCGGCCAAGCTTTCAGGACATCCGGCAAGGTAGTCTCGCAGGGATGCCACTCGCACAAGTCAGGATGCTCTCCTGAGAAGCTGGCGACGATTGAGAAGCCGAGGCGGTATTTCAATTTACACCTCCCATCAAAGCTTCGGCCAGAAGCCAAAGGATCGGGAGGAGGAATGCATTCAACGCGAGGAACGCGAGAAATGCGCGGAGTTTGGATGATTTCTTCATGTTTGGAATGGCCTCAGTCTTTGAGGCGCGGGGAGAGAATGCGATGGGAGACGATCCTTTGCAACGGAAAACGACAGAAAAGGGAAAAATAATTCTCAGGCATACTTTGTGTCGCAAAGTGAACCCATGGAAATCGCCCAGGTGAAGGAAGGAAAAACGGGAAAGGGAAGCAAAGGAGGGAAGATTGGGAGACCCGAAAAATCCGTTTCTTCCGAACAGAAAAAAATAGCTTTGCGTGCTGCATATCTCGGGATGCCTGAGGATCGCGTGGCTGTGCTGTGTGGGTTCTCGTGTGGGAACCCTGCGGGCTGGGGCGCTTACTTGTCCCGCCATCCAGACTTCAAGATGGAATTGGAGTCTGCCCGTGTGACCGGAGAAGTAGAGATGCAAGGAAGGGTTCTAGATGCAGGCAACGGCTGGCAAGGCTCCGCATGGTTGCTTGAACGTACCCGTGGCTACGTTGCTCGCGCTTCACTAGAACATACTGGGAAAGGTGGCAAGGAATTATCAATTAGCGGGTCACTGCTAGGAGCATTCGGAGGACAATCCAAATAGGATAGCGTATACGAATAAGCGGCTGTAGTAATACACCACGGGGGAGGGGGACCACCCAGGTGGGGGGTGGGTGTTACCTTATACCCCCTCCCCCTCCCACAACCAATTTTATGGCAGTCAAGCAAATTAAGAAAAAGAAATCCTCTTCACTCGGCATGGGTTCGCATATCCCTGCTTGGAAGCAGCGTAAGCTATTGGAGGAGGCTCAGCAGTTGCAGAACTTCCCTAAGATGATGCTTGGCCTGCGTGATACCTATGCGTGGCAGGAGAAGGTGTTGGGAGCTTTGAATGAGAAGCACTCGAAGGTAGCTTTGAAAGCGGCGAATGGTTCTGGCAAAACGAGTATGGTAGCCGCGAGTGCGGTGATCTGGCACATGCTCCGCTGGCCGGGGAGTTTGGTGGTGTGTACCGCTGGTGTGTACCGACAGGTGGCTGATGCTCTGTGGCCCCATCTGCGGAAGATGATCAATGGGTTGGGGGGAGAGGAGAATGGTTTCTCGATCAAGGATGGCGAGATCCGCTATGTATATCCGAAGAAAGTGGATGGTCAGGAGTTGGTGAGCCGGTGTATTGGGTTCTCGGCGAGTAACCCTGAGAAGGCGGAGGGCTGGCATGTACAGGGTCCGAGTGGTGATTTGATGTATATTGTGGACGAGGCGAAGGCGGTTCCGGACGGGATCTTCCAGTCGATGGAGCGGTGCCAGCCTACGCGGACGTTGCTAATGAGCAGTCCTGGTGGTAGCTCAGGGTATTTCTACGATGTATTCAGGCGGAATGATGGTAAGTGGCAGACCTTTACCGTTACCGCGTTTGATTGCCCGCATATTCGGAAGGAGTGGATTGATGATCAGTTTGCGAGGTGGGGCGAGGGTCATCCGCTGGTCCGGTCGATGATTTACGCGGAGTTCATGGAGGATGATGGGAGCCTCACGGCGGTCAAAACCTCCGATTGGCAGAAGGTTGTTTCTGGCCCACCCAAGGAGGAACTGGACGGGCACCGGCTGACGGCGGGTTGTGATTTCAGCGCGGGTGGGGATGAGAGTGTGATGGTGGTGCGTCAGGGTAACACGGTGAAGGGTCTGGTCCGCTGGAGGGATAAGGACACGATGGCCAGCGTGGGTAGGTTTATATCGGAGTTCAGGAAGTGGAAATTGAAGGCTGAGGATATTTATGCGGATGTGGGTGGCATGGGTGTGGTGATGTGTGATGCGCTGAGGGCGGAGGGTTGGGATGTGCGGCGGGTGAACTTTGGTGAGCGGGCCATCCGGGATGATCAGTTCGTGAATCGGGCGGCGGAGATGTGGATTGAGTTCGGGCGGATGGTGGAGGAGGGTAAGGTGAATCTGGGACCGGTGGGGACGGACGAGGTGCTGTTGCAGCAGTTCGTGAGCCGGAAGGTGCGGACTAATGGGAAGGGGAAGCTGACGCTGGAGGGGAAGGATGAGCTGCGGGCGCGTGGGGTAAATAGTCCTGATCGGGCGGATGCGGTGGTACTGGCTTTCTGTGGTGGTGGTGGGAAGCGGATGGATGAGTATTTGAGGGCGGTGGGAGAGGATGGGCGGAGTTTGATGGAGAGGTTGGAGGATGAGATTGGCCCACTAGAGCATAGCGAAAAAGGGGTTGCGCTTGCTGGATGTGATGTTGGGGGATAACAAAGGGGCAGCATTTTATGATGAACGACAAACAGCGGAACGCGTTGCAGGGCCAGATTGTCGAGGCTGTGAGCCAACGCAGTCCGTGGGAGCTGAGGCAGACGAGGTGGTATGAGTTACGCCACAATGGGTTGCGCCGTGTGAATAAGCCCTGGCCGAAGGCGGCGGATCTGCATTGGCCGCTCATTGATACGGCGATTGAGAAGCTCAAACCATTGTTCCTCCAGCAAGCTCTGGGTATGGATGTGGTGGCCAGCTTTGTGCCGATGCGCCAGCAGTTGAATGCGTATACGAAGGTGGCCGAGGATTGGTTCAATTATAAGATCCGGGAGAAGACCAACTTCATTGATGAGGTATTGAGCTGGGTGGATTACACGCTGATGAGCGGGCGTGGGGTGATGAAGTGCTTCTGGAATCCGGGTGATAAGCGGGTGGGATTTGAGGCGATTGATCCGATGTATTTCGTGGTCCCGGCGTACACGGTGGATTTGCAGGATGCGGACTGGGCGGTGCATGTGATGCCGATGAGTGTTCCGGCTTACAAGCGGGTGGCGGCTCAGCTTGGGTGGAAGAGTGATGCGAAGACGATTGAGAAGATCCGTGGGAACCCGCAGCAGGATGATAACATTCCGGGGGCGGCGACCGAGGATGATGCGAAGCAGTTGCGCGAGGGTATTACTTACACCACGAACACGGATGGCGTGATTGTTTGGGAGGTTTATAGGAAGCGGGATGACGGGGTGTGGGAGGTTTACACCTACAGCCCTGCGGCGGTGGATCTTGATCTGCGGGACCCGATGGAGTTGCCGTATGAGCATAACCAGTTGCCGTTCGTGGACTTCCCGTATGAGATCAAGGACAAGGGATGGTTCAGTCCAAGAGGCGTGTGCGAGATTCTGGCGGCGTTCGAGCTGAGCATGACCGCGATGTGGAATCATAAGCATGACGCGATGACGCTGTATAACCGCCCGCTGTTCCGTGCGGAGCGGGAGCTGCCGAATAGTATCAATCTGCGGTTCCAGCCGGGGCAGATTCTGCCGTATGGCGTGGCTCCGGTGCAGATGCCGCAGCCTCCGGTGAGCTTTGATCAGGAGCTGAATCAGACGCGGGCCATTGCGGAGAACCGGATCGGTAGCCCGGACTACGCGATGAGCAGCGCGATGAGCAGTGGTGGTGATCGGAGGACGGCGACCGAGATCCAGAGCATCAACGCTCAGTCGATGCAGAGCGGGGATTTGCGGGCGCGGCTCTTCCGCATGGCTCTGGGCAAGCTGTACCGGCAGGCGTGGGGCTTGTATGTGCAGTATGATTCCAAGAGCTTGCGCTACCGCTTTGCGGAGGACTCGCTAGATGCGGACCCTGTGGCCCTCCATGATCAGTACGAGCTGGAGCCGAAGGGTGGAATGGACATGGTGAGCCGCCAGATGATGGTTCAGCAGGCCATCAGCCGTAAGCAGTTGTTTATGAACTCGCCCTGGGTGGATCAGGTGGCGTTGGACAAGAGCATCATGGAGCTGGATGACCCGAGTTTGATCAAGAAATTGATGCGGGATCCGGGGCAGAAGGCCCAGGATGAACTGGAGGACGAGACCAAGACGATCCCGACGCTGTTGGTGGGTATCCCGGTGCCCGCTAAGCCGGGGCAGAACTACGCTGGGCGCATTGGGGTGCTGATGCAGTACCTGAATGGGGCGATCCAGCAGGGTCAGCAGTTCAGTCCGGCGTCACAGAACGCGTTTATGATGCGTTTGGATAGCCTCTTGCAGGCTTACGAGCAGGTGGCGACCAATGAAGCGCGGAAATTGCGGAAGGAGATCCAAACATTCCTTACGAGTAGCGGTCTTTTGCCGAATCAGCAGCAGCAACAAGCTCAGGCGATGGCTCAGCAGCCTCAGATGTGATGAATTTTTGCAAAGACTGCCAGTTTTTCAGTGCGGATAAGACCTGCCGCAGGTATCCGCCAAGTAGCAGACCAAGTTGCTGGCCTACTATGAAGGATGAAGACTGGTGCGGTGAATTCAAAGCCATGAACAACCCAATCGTGACCACCGTGGTGGTGCAAACCGCACCGAAATCGCTGGATGAACCGCGACCGATCATCATGGAGGCACTCGAAGAGGGTGTTGCTCCGAAGATTCGGTTCCAGAAGCCCAAGAAACCGGAAAGCTTGAAGGATATTCAGGCTTCGCCATTGTTCTCGGGAGGACAGGCTTGATATGGCTGAATACCAAGGCAAGAAAGTCACTCTGAACAAGCCCTTCTACACTCCGGGTGAGAAGAAGAAGAGTGCGGTTTATGTGAAGAACCCGAAGGGAACGGTCATCAAAGTGCGATTCGGTGATCCCGACATGAGCATCAAGAAATCAGACCCGGAACGGCGCAAGAGCTTCCGTGCGCGGCATAATTGCGACACGGCGAAAGATCCAACCAAGCCAAGAACTTGGTCCTGCAAGGCGTGGGGGATTGCAATCCTTGGTGCATCATCTATGATGTCCATGTGCAACCTATTGAAGCAAACAATCAGCGGATAAAAATCGGTCGATGGAACTACTTCGACCTCAAATGCATCACATGCGAATCCAGAATGATGGTTCGGGTTGATGTGGTTAGAGTTCTCGACAAAAAGCAAAAGCCATGGAGGTGTGTGAAGTGCGTTTCGTCTGAATACCTTACAAAGCTTTCGACAAGACATGGGAAGTACGGATCTGGATCATACAGATCGTGGAGAAAAATGAAGGACAGGTGCTTGAACCCTATGCACGTTCATTCCAAGAACTACCTTCAAAGAGGGATTGCAGTTTGCGAAAAATGGATGTCTTTTGAAGGGTTCTACGAAGACATGGGTGATCGGCCAAATGGCTGGAGTTTGGATCGAATCGACAACTACAAGGGATACTTCAAGGAAAACTGCCGATGGATTCCGTTGCGGGATCAGTCTAAAAACCGTAGAGATAGCAAGAAACCTTACACTCCACCTCAGCTTCCAACATGAAGAAGAAATCAAAGTTCAGTAAACTGGCCAACGAACTCCGTAAGGAAGGGGCCGATGATCCTCGCGCACTTGCTGCCTATATCGGTCGCAAGAAGCTGGGGGCCGCAGAGTTCATGCGCCGCCAAGCTGCCGGTCGAAAGAAAGCCAGTAAGTAAATGATCAGCTTCTTCGCACGAGTCCGTACCGCGTGGACATTTGCGCGGCATCAACGATGGGTCGATCCGCTTCCTTGGCGCAAAGAGGACGCGATCACGCTCAATAATTTCTTCAATAGCGATACTGGCAAACGATTCAGGGACGCACTGTTAAACACTGTGCTTATGCAGAATGCTTCTGCGATAACTGATAGAAACCATTTGCAATATTCGTCAGGCTTTGCAATGGGTCAGGCCAGTCTTGTGAAGGTCATCGAAGTGATGGCCGATCAGGAATCAATTACGGGGCAGGATGATGATCCGGATTCTGCCACGAACACATAGGATCAAAGTTGCGGTTGCCGGTCTGTGCGGACCAGCAAACGAGTAAAAGCACAATATGTCAGACGAATCAATGAGTGCAGATGGCCTACTCGCGTTGGCCAGAGATCACGATGCCGGTGTCGATATCGACAGCCAGCCAAGGGAGCAGACTCCAACATCAAACGAGTCAGCTCCGGTTGAGCAGGAATCCTCTAATGAGGTGACCGCCAGCAAAGAGTTCGATGGTGGCGAGAAGGAAGTAAGCACGAAGTCAGAGACGGAACCGAAGGCGACAAAGACCGAGCCGAAGGTTGATAAGGAGAAGAGCAAATTCGCTCAGGAACAGAACCGAAAGGCGAAGTCCTGGGAACAAATCAACGCTGAGAAGGAGGCCCTCAAGGCTGAGCGCGAAGCGGTGAAGCGTGAGCGTGAGGAATGGAGCAGGAGCCGGGAGCAATCCAAGGCCACCGAAACCAATTCTCATCGGGACGAGAAGGGCTATACGGCTGATGACTACGAGGCTGCGGCCAAGGAGTTTGAGGCTGATGGCGATTCTCAGTTGGCCAAGGCAGCGCGAGCTAAGGCTGATAATGTCCGCAAAGCGGCTGGTGAAAGACAGCAGAAGGTTCAACAGGAGCAGTTCCAGAAGTCATGGGCTGAAAACTACGGTAAGCTGTCCGAGAAGGAGGCTTGGCTGAAAGATCAGAACAGCTCTGAGTACAAGCGTACTGTTCAGCTTCTGAATAATTTCCCGCTGCTCACTGCGACTCCTGATGGACTTGTCCACGCTGTCGAAATTGTGAAGCTCCAGAATGCAGCCGAACGGTCTCAGTCGATGGAAGCCGAGAACAAGTCTCTGAAAGAACAACTCAGTAAGCTCCAGCAGAAGACCGCTATTGGTAAAAGCGTACCGGCAGGACAACTCAAGGCTGAAGAGAAGGATTTCTCCAAGCTATCCCTGAAGGAGCAAAGGGAGGCGCTCTTAAGAGCCGCCAGAGAGTTCGACCGGGACGAAGGCTAATAGCACAACCACAACTAAAATATGCCCATCACTACTTCCGGTTCAACCGGTATTCAACTCCAGTTCCAGAACTACTTCAGCAAGGAGCTGCTCTCGATCGTCCAGCAGGAGACGATCCTCGATCAGTTCGGCATGAAGGCTCCGATCCCCAAGAACAATGGTAACAAGGCCATCACGATGTTCCGTTTCGGAGCGCCGAGCATCGGCAGTGTTCAGAACCTCACCACCGCTGGTGAAGGCACGGCAATCAGCTCCGCCAACTACCGCGCCCTTGTTCTCAACAGCCTGAGCAAGACGCTCTCGCAGTACGGTCAGGTGATCGGTTTGACCGACATCCTCCGCGCCACGGACCTGTTCAACTCGCTCCAGCAGGCCACCAAGACCTCTGGTTTGGACATGGCCCTCTGGGTTGACTCCGTGATCCGCAACACCCTGATCGGTTCCAACCTCCTCGGGAGCAACGGTTCCATCGGTTCCGCCGCCGAGGGTGCTGGCACGTTCGACAACTCCGACGCTTGCGGTAACAACACCTCGAACGCCAATCCTGGCCCTTGCGTGTACGGTAACCCCGCTACGCTTGTTGCCGCCAACCAGACGTTCACCGGCCTCAGCACCGACACGACCGCTGCCAATACCACGATGACCGCTTCGGCTGTCCTCGATTCCATGACCCGCCTGAAGCGCAACCGCGCCCCGCTGATCAACGGCGGCTACGTCCTCGCCACCGACCCCCGTGTGGCCCGCGACCTCATGCGCGATGCCGACTGGTTGAACGCGTCGAACTACGGCAACAAGGGCCAGCCGTTCTACAAGGGCGAGGTTGGCTCCATCTACGGTTGCCGCGTGGTCACCCAGACCAACTCGTTTGTCAGTCAGGCCAGCACTGGCACTGAAGCTAACAAGTTCGTGTACAACCCTGCTGGTGGCGGTGGTCTTACCAACACCTCGGACGTCATCGCCTCGTTCTTCTTCGGCAATGAGGCGTTTGGCATCCCTGCTCTGACCGGTGATGATCCGTTGTCCCCGCGCATCGTGATCACCGACACCCCCGACAAGTCGGATCCGTTGAACCAGCTCGTCACCGTCGGTGTGAAGCTGTACTTTGCCACGCTGCGTTTGGCCGCTGGTAACACCAGTGGCGCTTCTCCTGGGAATATCAACCCGGTCTGGTACTTGGTCCATCGTACTAAGACCTCTTCCACGCTGTAATATGCGACCCAAGACGGCCACCATCATGGTGATTGCCGTCAGCCCAAAGGGGCATCATCGAGCAATCGGTGGTGCCCCTTCTCATTCCGCTTGCGGATGTGAAGAGGCTGACAACAATGCGCCCATGATTTCTATTCCGGTCGAGGCTCTTTCCACTGACATGGAAGATGGCCAACAGGCCATGCCTGAGGTGGGTGATGAAGTGGTTCTCGACGATGTTCGCGGTGTTCTCAAGAAGCTCGATAACGGCGAAGCTTATGTCGAGATTCGGAGCGTGAACGGTATGCCCGCTGAGTACGAAAACAAGAGCGAGAAGGCTATGGCTTCCAAGGAGCCTATGGACGAAAAGGGTATGCGTAAGATGGTTGAGGAGTACGACAGCGAGATGGAGTCCTAACATGCCGATCTATACCTTCGAGAACAATGGTCAGTCCATCGAGCATATCGCTCCGATGGGTACTGACTCTGTTGTCCTTGATGGGAAGCGGTGGAACAGGCAACCGGTGGCCCGCTTCGGGGTCACCGGCTTTGCCCGAGAAGCCGAACTCAAGGACAAGGTGAAGCAGGGATTCAGCCGGATGGAAGACCGTCAGGGTTCCCGCTTTGAAAGCACTTTCACAAAGAATCAAATTCGGAAGATCTGGGATATATGAGTATTGATGCAAATCTCGCAACTGAGTATTCGATGGGAGTCGCGGGCTTCGCTCTCGTGACGGCCACGACACTGACCACTGGCCCGTTTGTGGCCATCACCACCATCGCCCCTACCACCTTTACTTCGATCACTGGTAACAACATCACTGGCACTTGGCCATCAGTGACTATCCCTGCTGGCATCACGCTTCCTGGACCGATCCAGAGCTTCCAGCTTACTGGTGGTCAGGTGATAGCGTTCAACGGAGTGATCAACTCTTAAGCCTGTGACGCTGGCTCTTGGAACAAGACTGGTATCGAATGGAGGTGGCGGATCAGTCACCCCAATCGATCCGCCTGTTTTGCGCCGAGTCCTTGTTACAGATCAAACCGAAGAACCAATCGTTTTGGAGTTCAATCCCGGAGACCCAGTAACATACTTATGTGCATCTCTTGGAACTTACGATGTGATCTCACTTGAGGGCGGTACACTTCCCATTAACCTTTTAACCGAAGCATCAGACAAATTCATTCTAACAGTTAACTGATATGGCAGACGTAAAGATTACAGCACTAGGGGTATTAACCGCCGCTGACCCGATTAACGACGCTATCCCTATCGTTGATGTCAGCGATAACTCGATGGCGGCATCTGGAACCACAAAGAGGATTAGCGTTAATAACATCCTCGGGGCATCCGGCACCGCCACCCTCGCCAGCGCCACCATCACCGGCGATCTGACGGTGGATACCTCGACGCTGAAGGTCGATTCGACGAACAATCGGGTGGGTATTGGGACGGCGACACCGACTGCCGCACTTGATATTCTTGGAGCATTTGGAACTTCAACTGGTGCTGCTGTTATTAGAAACAACAGTGCTGCTAATGCCTCAAACATCTCGCAGGTTCAATTCTTCGCGGCTAACTCGTTTGCCGGAAGTGAGCAGGTTGCTTCTATCCACGGCTCGAATCCGAATGCGGCAGCAAACAACGGTGGCGCACTTGTTTTCAGTACCTCGCTGAACGGAACTGGAACCACTCCAACCGAACGATATCGTATCGGAAACGATGGTACTGCCACATGGTCCGTAGGCGGCTCCACCGCCATGACCCTGAACTCCCAGGGGCTGGGCGTGGGGGTTACGCCGAGTGCGTGGGGTAGTAATTACAAAGCACTTCAAATTGGAACGCAATCATGCTTCTACAATGCGCTTGGATACATAACGAGCATCAACACGAATGCTTTTGAGAATTCATCTGGCCAACTTGTTCGCATAGCAAACGGAGAAGCCACTCGATATGTCCAATCTGGCGGAGCGCATCAATGGTTTTATGCTGCTAACGCTATCGCTGGAACTGTTGACGGCTTCACCCAAGCGATGACGCTCGACGCCCTCGGCAATTTGCTCGTCGGTCTTACCACTGCCGGAACCACCGCTGCCAAGACCATCCAGATTGCCAACGGAACCGCTCCAACTGCCAACGTGACTGGTGGCCAGCTCTACGTCGAAGCCGGTGCGCTGAAGTACCGTGGAAGCTCCGGCACTGTTACCACCATCGCTAACGCCTAATCCATACTACCATGATTACCCTCTCTTGGATCATCGAACGCCTTCTCGTTAAGCCGACCGAAGGCACTCACACCGATGTCGTCATCACCGCCGACTGGCGATGCAACGGCTCGCAGGATCAATACAGCGGCACTTGCTACGGATCGACCAGCTTCGCTCCGCCGAGCGGTTCGTTCACGCCATACGAAGACCTGACGCAGGATCAAGTCTTGAGCTGGTGCTTCGCGAATGGCGTCGATAAGACTTCCATTGAAGCGAACGTCTCGCTCCAGATCGAAAACCAGATCAACCCGCCGATCATCGCTCCGCCGCTGCCGTGGTTGCCGCCGGTTGAAATCGTGCCTCCGATGTTGCCGCAGGTGGAGCCGCCGCTCGTCAATGCGGAAACTCCTGTCGCCGTTGTTGACGAACAGCCGGTTGTTTCGGATGCTCCGGCGGCATGATTACAATCGAACTTACCACTGAGCAGGCCAATCAACTCCTCCAACTCATCGACATCGCCATCAAAGCTGGCGGTTTCCAGAATGCAAAAGTAGGAGTTCCATTGGCCGACCTCATCATCGCAGCCGCACAGCCTAAACCAGAGCAATGAACACCGATACCAACAGTAGCAGCGGACTTGGACTTTCACTTGCAACCGCCGCTACTGCTGGTGCGGTATCACTGCTTCCTCAGTTAACAGAGTGGTTCCGATTCGGGGCCGCTCTGTTGGCGTTTATAGCCGCAGCAATCGGACTCTACAAAGCCCTCAAGAAATGAACTGGAAAACCACTCTCGCAGGTGTCGGCGCAATCATGGTCGCAATCGGAGGCGCACTCAAATCACTCTTCGATGGAGACCCGTCCACCAACATGGACCTCGCAGCCACCATCACCGCCGTGACCATTGGATTCGGACTCATCATGGCCAAGGACGCTGATAAGAAGAAGGCTGAATGAACGTCATCGAGCAAATCGTATCAGCCATTCTCAAGTGGCTGGTATGGCTTGCGAAAACACCCTACACCGCAGAGGATGCAAAACCCGATCCAGAACTCAAAAAGAAGCTACTGGATCGCATTGCTGATTCTGAGCGCAAGCTGCTCAACAAGAGTGGTGATGGTGCCCCACGGTGAGCCTATACGCCTCGCTGAGGACGTAAAAGCTCGCGTCTGGGTCAAAGATGCCCAGGGCAACCCAACCAAGTCTCAAAACCGCGTGACAATCCACGAGGGATGGTACGCACTACCGAAGGAATAGTATGGCAACCCCACTTACAGGCAGTTCAGTAGCATCAACATACATTGGCCTACTCAAGACCTCCGACAACGCCAGTCTTACCGGAAGTCTCAGGAGCATCAGCGATGGCGGCGGAACCAATTCCGCGCTCCAGATCTCCACAACCGCAGCCAACATTGTCGGTACCCTGAATGTCACGGGTGCCACCGGACTGGCTTCGAGCCTCGCAGTCTCTGGGTTGGCCACCATTGGTTCTACGCTCGGTGTGACCGGTGCGACCAACCTTTCATCCACCCTGATCGTTACCGGTGCTACTACCCTCTCGTCCACTCTGGCAGTCACTGGTGCCGCCAATCTCTCGTCCACCCTCGCGGTCACCAGCAACATCTCCACGAGCGCGGGTAATCTGTCCGTGTTTGGAAACATCGTCCAAACCAACGCCGCCGCATCAAGTTCGTTTGCCGGAAGCCTTACTGCTTCATCGGTAACATTCAGCTCAACCTTCACATGCAATGGAAATGCATCGTTTTTTGGAAACGTATCATTCGCCAATCCGTTAACAATCAATAGCACCCTCAATGTTACTGGTGCTACTGTCATATCGAACAACCTTACTGTAACCGGTTCGATTGGATCTAGCTCTTCTATTAGTGGAACGTCTTTGTCCGCAAGTGGTAACCTGACGGTAAACGGCAATACCACTATTGGTAATGCTGACGCAGATCTCCTGACGGTGAACGCGAATGTTGTTACATTCCCGAACATCACCACTCAGAATGTTGATACAGATACCGATAAGGTTATTATTCTTGATTCGACTGGAAGACTTCGGGCTTCTAACTCCAGTCAGTTTGTTCAGACTTCATTGAACTCACCTCAATGTAAGCAGACTGCAAACAAAGCCAGAGCAAGCATTGAGGCAAATACCACTGGATCTGGTGCTGATGTAATATCGGTTTCTATTACTCCACGAAGCGGCGATTCAAACATTCTTGTTTCTGCCGTTATCAACTATTCGTTTTTAACTGGTGATTCCAAAAACTGCGTTTTCAGGCTAACTAGAAACGGAACTGAGATTGGAACAAGCACTGGTACTGGAATAGTTGGAATCGCTTCTGCCAGCTACGAAGACGGTGAGATTGAGTCGATCAACAATGTTAAGATAGAGTTTCTTGATTCACCCAATACCGCCTCTGCTGTTACATACAAGATTCACATTTATGGATCTAGTGACCTGTATTTGAACTTCAACATAAGTGGTTCCGTCCAGCAAAGCACCACCTCGACGATCACGGCTCAGGAGTACTTCGCCTAATGAAACCCTCTGAAGTAGCGCAAGCAGCTTGCGATAAGCTGTCGTTCACGGACTCGGCCACGCTCACGTTGGCCAAGAAGTTCTGTATCCGCCGCTACTCCATGATCTGGGATTCGTGCCTATGGAACGATACCCTCGGAGTAACCTCTATCTCTGTCGCTGATGGCGATGAGATCAATACGATCAACACCTTCGTCACCACGGCCTACTCCTCGAACACCGGATACAATATGTACATGGACTTCCCAGTGGCCGCGAAGTTCACGATTGATGGCGATACCGATGGCATCGAAATCCCGTCCGCTGAATGGGTGTCATTCTTCCAGCTCGATCCCAACACCTGGAACAACGTCGATAGCCGTAAGTCCACGCCCAACAACTTCGTGAACTGGGTCCGCAACATGGACGTTGCCTACGGACTGGCCGGTGTCCCGAGGATCAAGCTCATCCCAGTTCCCAACGTCAACGGAACCCTCTTCGTTCTCGGCAAGAAGCAGTCCCAGATGCGTCAGTTCGGTGAGGCTCAGACCATCACCAACGACAGCAACTTCGAGCTGCACGGTGTTGAGAATGCACTGATGGCCTACACCGAAGGCGATCTCCTCGAATACTCGCGGCAGTACGGCAAAGCCCAAGCGAAGTTCCAAGAGGGAGCCGCTCAGGTCTCCATTATGAAGGACATGGAGCGAGGCCAGCAGCAGCAGATCAGCCGCATCATTCCTGACAGCCTCTACGACTACACCTTTCAGGACATCACCTAATGCCATTCCAATCATCAGACGCACTCGACGACCAGATGCTTCTAGATGGAAGCAATGGGTTCAGCACTGGTGTCGTTTCAGCTACTCGTCCAGATGCCATTCCGGCCACAAGCTTGGAGTCGGCCATCAACATGGACTATGATGACTTTGGAAACCTTGTCACTCGTCTCGGGTCCGTTTCACTGGTTGGAAACAGCATCACCACCAACTGGGAAGCTGTTATCACAAACTGGGAGGCAACCACCGGCAACTTCGCCTCCAACCTTCCAATCAACTGCCAAGTCTACTCTGGCTTCTACTTTGATACGTCCGCCTCAGAGCGTCTGGTAATCGCGCTGAATGATGTCAACGCGAACACCAATCTGCTGTACTACGGATCTCCTGGTATTTCGTACAACGTCATCAGCGGATCTACGATCAATCCTCTCGCGAGATACGTTTACTTTGCTCAGCTCAACGAGAAGTTGTTCTACGCGGATGGCTATAGCGCACTGCGTTATGTCAACAGCTCTAACTCGAACGCATCCATCGCTGCCGGTAAGATCAGCCGCATCGATGTCATCAGGCAGGGTTCAAGTCACAACTCGATTCCCACAATCACCATATCGGCTCCGCCAAGCGGTGTAACCGCTACGGCCACCGCCATTGTGGCCAATGATGGCAACCTAGTTGCGATTACCATCACGAACCCCGGCAGCGGTTACATCACGGCTCCTACGGTTTCGATCTCACCGGCAAACCAGTCCCACGCGGTCGCATTTGTATCCCTCGCCGCTCCTGCCAAGCCTCTCTATCTCACAACGCATACCAATCGTCTCTGGTGCGTTTCGGCAGATACCACGGTTCCTCCAGATACCCTTTACTTCTCGGACATTCTCGATGGTGAATCTTGGGACCCGCTTGGTTCCATTCGCGTTGGTGGCGATGGCGATCCGATTCGTGGTCTCTACTCGTGGTTCGGATACCGCTTGCTCGTGTTCAAGGAGCGGTCCATCTGGACTGTGGATGCCGATCCCACGGCAGATCCCGCTGATTGGTCTATCTCGCTCGTCAGCGGAAACATCGGCTGCTCATCGCACCGATCCATTGCTGCGGTGGGTGCTGATGTTTTCTTCCTGTCTCGTGACGGCATCCGCTCGATGGCCCAGATCCAAGCGGGCACTCAGACCAGCGTTGGACTCGCGCTCAGCAGCCCGATCAACGATCTCATCAGCCGCATTGACAAGACGCGCCTCGAACTCTGCGACGGTGTGTTCTGGAATAACCGATACCTGCTCGCAGTTCCGTTCGTTCAGGAAGGACCGTTCGGTGTTGGTCTCGAAAACGAGTATGCGATGCTTCTTGAAAACGGTTACCATCTTGAACTCGAAGACCTGATCCCTCGGAATAACGCGATCATCGTATACCACTCACTGGCCCGCTCTTGGCTTGGATACTGGGACAACTGGCAGGTGAACGACTTCTTTGCCACATCGTTCTCAAGCTTTGGCCCTGTGCTGATGTTCGCTGGCGACATGACCGCAGTGTCTTCGGGAAGTAATCAGGTCTGGTCATTCAACGACTACCTGCCAAACACTCGCACCGTACCAACACCGGTTTCTTCCTATTTGGATGGTGGCTCGCAATACCAGTCCTCGGTGACCACAAAGGCTTACAACCTTGGGGAACCCATCCCCGACAAGATCGGGTACAGCATACAGCTTGCGTTCGATAACCCGTACACCACCCAGAATACAGGTGTTGCCGTTTCCTACGCCAAAGACATGACTGGAACATTCTCCACGATTGATCCTGGATTGAGCATCACCAGTTCTCAGAAGTTCCTGAAAGCCTACAACCTCATCAGCAAGGGCCGATGGAACTCGATCCAATTTAAGGTTGAAACCAATGCGGGCGGTCGCCTGTCATTCCAATCCGCCATTCTCTCTGGATTCGTCGATTCCGTGCGTCCTCAGCAATGAACGCACATCCGTCTATCATCGAAGCAGCTAAGCTGCTCAGGCTTCATTGGCCAACTTGTTCCACATGGAACGATGATCAGCTCCTGAACTGGATCGGCATCTTCAACAAGATGAAGCAGATCGGGATCATCAAGAATGAGAAGGGCGAGTGCATTGGTGTCGGAGCTGTTCGTTTCCTGAACTCAATCGATGAAGCGGAAGACATCAACAACAACTTCCCTGATGGCCACATCGCTTGGATCGAGATGGTAATTGGGGTTGAGCCAGAAGCCGTTCAGACTCTCTGGTTGGCCATGATGACCGTCTGTTCAGATAAGGTCACCAAGGTGGGCGGATTCAGCAGAGGCGTTTCCCGTTTGTACGATTTCAACAGATACTTCAAACTTCTAATGAACCGAAGGATTTCCTATGGGCGGATCATATAAAGCACCGGATATGGCGGCGGCAAATCGCGAGGCTGTCATGGCTTCGATCGAAACCTTTCCGCTTCAACGGCAGATCGAGGCAGCGTCTCGGATTGGAGGAGAGGTTCGGGTTCCAATCTACAAAAACGGCAAAGAAACCGGTGAGTACCGAACGGTTAATTTCAGCGGCATGTCTGACATCGATGCCACACGCGAAACAGCTCGCGCACTAGCATCTCTTGCCCCTGAACAGACCAAGGCTCAGCTTGATCTCGCAAAGGAGTACGGAACTCAGTTTGCCGAGCAACGCAGGGCCGAGCTTTCTGCTGCTGATCCTGAGCGTTACAAGCTTTACGACAAGTTCTTGCAGGATATTGGCCAGCGTTCCATTGCCGAGACCGCTCCCGCTGCCCCCACCTACGAGCGTGTCGGCATGCCTACCGGCCCGCAGGATACTGGCGAAGCAGCGAACATCCGCAGCAACCTCGAACGCCAGATCAGTGCCGGTCTCGCTCAAGCCGGAACGCTTGATCCCGCAATGATCCGAGCCGCCGAGCAAGCTGTTCGCGCTCGTGGCACTGCTACCGGAAACATCCTCGGTAACCTTTCCGCTTTCCGCGAGGCGCGGGCGGTTGGTGAGGCTATTGCGAATGCCGATGTCCAACGTCGTCAGCAAGCTCTTGGCCTACTCCAGAGCGGCCAAACCACGAGCGATGTCGCCAATCGCCAAGCTCAGGAATCGTTCCAGAATATCCTCGCAGCCACCGGTCAGCGGAACACCGCCCAGCAACAGACCTTTGCGGGCCAGATGGCTTCGCAGCAACAGCGTCAGGGTGCCCAGCAGCAGAACATCGCGAACATCCAGTCCGCTCTGGGTCTCCAGCCCATCGTTTCTCAAGCCGCTCAACTTGGTGGACTCCAGCAGGGTGCGTCTCCGTTCGCTTCTCCTCAGTACATTCAAGGCATGCAGCAAGCTAGTCCTGGTCAGTTGCTTCAGACCGGTTCCAGCTTTGCGCTCCAGAACGCCCAGAACGCGTTCCAAGCTTCACAAGCCAACTCTCCGTTGGCCATCGTTAAGGGTGTTACTAGCGCAATCGGCGCACTCGGAAGTGCTGCTGGTTGCTACGTCGCTCGCGAGTGCATTCCCGATCAGTGGGAAGCGTTCTACTTCTGGAAGGAACTCGTTGGACCCGCTTGGTTCAAGAGCTTCTATGACAGCAACGCGGAGAAGTTCGCGAAGTGGCTCAAGGATAAACCGAAGGCGAAGAAGTTGGTGGCCAACTGGATGATCGGTCGCATCAAGAGCTTGGTTCCTAAGGCTTGAGCTATGGCAAACGATACCGGATCAAACTATTGGTTCATGCCAGGAACGGGAACTCCTGAGCCTGATGCGGTAACCCCTGCCCCTCAGAAAAACACTGCATCAGAACAATTAAGCTCAAGTTCAACAACAATAATGGACCCAAACACTGGGTTGCCTGTTGAAGTTGTTCTAAACCCTGACTTTGTAGAACCGAGATATGTTCCAGATCCTCCAAGGTTTGGACTTCCTCCAGTTCCTCCTGGAATGTTGGACCCTGTTATGGACTACGATCAATGGAAGTATGTTGATCGTTATATCCTAAAACCTCCTACTCCTGATTCCGGCAACACTCCATCGCCAATTTCCGGTGGGGTTACAGGAGCCGGAACGCCGCCGACTACAATCAAGCTTGAGGATGGTACGGTAGTAACTTCCGGTGGAACAGGGCTTGTTGGGTTTCCCGGTAGGCTTCCAATCGTGCTTCCGGGATCTTCGGTTACATCGACTCCGATCTTGGATCTGAGTCAGCCTCCGGTCGCTCCGGTCGCTCCGGTTACTCCTCCAAAGCCACCCAAGCCGATCACCCTTCCGGGATCTTCGGTCACATCAACTCCGTCAATCGTTGAACCAACCACTGTTCCGATTCCCGCTCGACGGATGCAGGAGGCTTTGAACCCGTACAACGGATACATCAACTACGATCCCGATGAGATCCTCGCTGCCGCAATGCGCGTGATGAACGGTCGCATGGCCGGTCGATCCATGCTCAATGATTTGAGAAGGTAATCATCATGGCTTTCGAGAACTTCCTCCAGAACGCTGCGAACTTTGCCACCGCTGGCCTATACAACAACCTCAGCGGGCGCGACAAGGAGCTTGAGCAGCAGAAGCTCGCTGAGGCCGAGGCATTCCGCGCTAACCCGGAGCTAGTTCGCGAAGCTGCGAAGTATGATCCGAGCATCATGGAACGCCTCGGAAACCTGCTGACCGGAGGCATCTACGGTCAGGCCAGCGGCATGAACGACAAGCTGGAGCAGCGAGATATGGCGAAACAGCAGATCATTCAGGATGAACTCCAACGCCGTCTGGAAGAGCGAATGAAAGCCTACGGAAATCCTCCGGCTCCAGAACCCGTTGGCAGCGAACTCAATCCTGATCGCAGCGCAATGCCCATGCCCGTCGAACCCGGAACACTTCGCAAGAGAAACACTTTCGCTGGAGGCTACTAACCTATGGCTACACCTAATTATCCCGATCCCGCCAACATCGAGGCGCAAGCTCAGTATCGTCCTGGTATCGCTTCCAACATCTTCAACGTCCTGACTGGCGGCTTGGCTGGCCAGATCACCGGAGGCACTCAACGCGCTCAGGAGGCCGCTAGGGCGCGTCAGGCGTTGCTACAGGAAGAGTTTGGGAAGCGGGATGAAGAGCGGGCCATTCAACGTCAGTTGATGCTCCTTAAAATGGGGTACAAAGCGGAAGCCGCTAAAGAAGGTCTTCCGATTCCCGAAGGTGCCACGCCCGAGGAAATTCTGGCGATCAACATGCAGAACAGAAAACTCAGGGCCATAGGCAAGCAAACGGCCTATGATGTTGCATCTGGAAACACTCCTCAAGGACTTGGCCTACTGCTTACTGATTCCCGTGAAAACCCGGCGTTCCAAGCGGGATTGACTGAAGGCAAAACGGACGTTGCTCAGAGCCGAGCGCAACTCAAGTTGAGACAGGATATTGAGGATGCTAATATTGCCGGAGAATACCTTGGCTTAACTGGAACTCAACTTCCAGCCGGAATCTCGCCTGCTGAGGCGCGTGGCCGATACAATGCCGCAAGGTATGTTCAGTCTTACAAGATACCCGCTCAGGTTAGGCAGGAAGACGATAAAATCGCTCTTGTTGATTTGTTTACTCAGAATCCGGGTCTGAAAGCTTTTGGAGGCATGTCTGATGCAGATATTCAAAACCTCCCCGCCTCTGCGGCTAAAGGATATCTGACGCGAGCAGGAAAGGAGTTGGAAACAAGCAAGACGCTTCAAAACAAAGAAGCTCAATCAAATGCGTTCGCTCGTACTATGGGCATTCTCAATCTTCCGTTTGATCAGAGAACAACGCCTGAAAACCTTCAGACTTTGTACGCTGATGCTTCGCTAGTTGGGAAATCGATAACTGATAGTCCTAAGTGGCAGGCCACTATGGGGCTTGGTTCTAAGCTTGATAACGATCAGTTGAAAGAGGTCAAGTCATACTCTGACTCGCTTTCCATCGGTAACAGGTTTGCCAAGCTTGTTGCAGCCGCTGCATCACAACCTGGAGGTTTGAAGAAGTTCCAGGATAACAACTTTGGTACGATTAGGAATGCTCTTAATACTCAGGGTTCTAAGTTCTTCTCAAATGATGCTGAAAGAGAGTTGGCCAGAGCATTGGTTCAGGAGTACGAAGCGTTTGTTCAAGGTCCCAGAAAGTTTCTATTCGGAGCGTCTCTTACTGCTGGAGAACAAGGGAGTGCAAACCTTTCATTTGGTACTGCTTCTGATAAAGACTTCTTTAACAGAGCTATTCAGTTTATTGATCGTGTTCACGAAAACGATCCAGTTACATTCTATCTGGATGCAGGCAAATCGATTAACGATCCAGTTGTTTCTGGTGTGATAAATAAGAAGAAGGAGTATAACAGCTATAAGCAGATATTTGCTCCTTCTCCTTTAACCCCACAAGAAGAGGCTAGAAAACAGGAACTTCTTAGGAAAACCCGCAGAACCCAATAGCATTAACTTCAAAAACTATGGATGAGATTACACCTGCTGAGCAGGAAGAACTTGATGCGCTGCTTCGTAAAGAGAGGCAGGGAATGGTCTCTCGCATTGCGAATCCTGAGGCTACTCGGGAAGAGCGAATGCAGTCGATGAGGGAAATGCGAGGTGGTGGCGGGCCAATGAGTTCGTCTGCTGAGATCGCGGCGGCGAAGGGAGCGGTCACTGTTGTTCCTTCTGTAATCGCAGGCGTTGCCACTGGTGGAGCTGGCCCGCTTGTTCAGGCTGGAGTTGGAGCTTTGACGGGTCTTGGTTCAGCGGGTGTAAGACAAGGAATCGAAAACGTCTACGAAGGAAAGCCGTTTAGATTTCGTGAAATGGGAGGAGAAGCAGTAAGCTCTGCTGTCCCGACTCTCAAGGGTGTTCCGCTTTCAAAATACATTCCATTTCTTAAATCGGCTCAACCCACTTCAACCGCATATAGAGCCGCAAACCTTGGCCTCAATACAGCCCTATCAGGAACCGGTGCTGCTGCTGGAGGTGTTGTTAGTGGAACCGTAACGGATCTTCCAAGCGCAGCTCGTGAGGCCGCTGCTCCAATGTTAATGACTGCTGCACCTCAAGCTGCTGGAGAGGCTGCTGGAGAGGCTGCTAAACTGTTTTCAAAATGGGCTTCAAAGGCGGAAACGGTTGAAAAGGCTGGAATTAAACCACTCTTCACCGATGTGTTTCCAGAAGCGGCTGCATTTGCTCAACGTGCACAATCAAAGATTAGCTCTGGAACTCTTCGTAAACTCGAAGACGATCAGCTTCGTCAGATTGAACAGGTCGCTTTACAGATTGGCGGAGTCCAAGGAGTTGGCCAACCTGGTGACGTAAAGCGCGTCTATCAGGACGCTGTTGCTTTGCTTGGTTTAGGCAAGGTTGAAGACATCACGAGAAATTCAAAGGATTTCACGAGTGCCACTCAGGCATTGAACAGTGCTGTTGAAGAAGCGAAAACCTATGCCAAACAACTTCAAATAGCAGAGCAGGAAGCCTATAAAGCAAATTCAGCAACACGCATTGCTGATGCTGAAAACGCATACAATGAATTTGTTCAAGGACTAGGTGTAAGAACCGAAAGGGAAATCCAATCCAAACTTGGACCTCGAATTGCATCCGCTGAAACACGGGCCACTGAATCCGCTTTTCCGGCTGGTGTTCCTCGTGCGGCTGATACAGCTCAGAGGGGTTTTCAGATCCAAGATCTAATCACCCAACCGGCTGAAGGAAAACCGCCGGGACTCAAGCAGGTAACCGACAGCTTCTTTGAGAAGCAGTACGAATCAATACCGACTACCGAAAGGCTTTTCAGGCCCGATGTTCCGATTGGTGAAACCGGCATTTCTTTGATCGATAAGGTCATGGATCTCAAATCTTCTATCCCAAAGACCGGACTCCCAGGGCTTGAAGACATTATTAAAGGGGCCTCTAGGACTGAGAAAGTTCCTATTGCTGGAACCGGGGGAATGGCATCGAGAGATGTGATTTCAAACTTTTCATTGGGTGAACTTCGCGAGATTCGATCCAACCTAGAGAACTGGGCGTATTCTACAGAGGCATATGGTGGAAAAGCTAAGGCTAAGGCCAAGGAGCTTTCAAATTACATCACCACGATGATCAACGAGCAGGCTCCTCAGGTTTTCCAACCTGAGATTGCCCAGCAGTTACTCGATACGAACAAGAAATACGCTCAGGTTCGTCAGCTTTGGGAAAACCCGTTGGTTGAATCCGCTTTTGCAGGCGTAAAAGCGACCCCCGAGAAGATGCTCGAAAGAATCGGGTCTTCGGTTGTAAAATACGGCACTAGCGCAAGCGACTACCGAGGAATTACCGACCTGATGGACAACCTCAAGGCTATCGGGGTTGAAGGCGTTCCAGATCGCTCAGAAATCAACAATCTGGTGCAGCAGTACATTGCCACAAAATCTCTTGGAGCAAACGGCCAGATTGATAACCAGAAGCTTCTCGGATACCTCAATGGAATCGAAAGAACCTCTCCAGGTTCAATGAGGAAGCTTGGGTTTGGAGACATCGCTGATCTTGAGAACTTCGATGTGGTTAAAACCCTCGTTAAGCAAAGCACCAACGCAGCTGGAGATGTCGATTATCGTGGCCTGCTCACCAAGCTTTCGGTCATGGGATCTGAAGACCCTTCCAAGCTGAAAGCTCTCGGACTGGGAACAATCCAAGACATCGACAGCCTCAACCGCATCGCTTCAAATATGGGTGAAGAGGCCAGCACTGCGGCCAAAGCCAAAGAGTTCGCAAAGTCAGACACGCTCGCTGGATACCAGGTGAGCGAACGAATCCTTGGGATTTTGGACGACTCCAAGGACATCCGATCGGTGATGAATGTGCTTCAGGATCAGGTGGTTTCTGGAGCTACTCCAGAACTCCGCAAACAAGCGGCCAATGCGCTGGTGAACACTCGCGCATCAGCGGTCGAAGACCTCCTTTTTGGAAGAACTTCGGGCGGTGTCAGCAAGGGTGCCAGATCCTTGGATCTCCAAGGCATTAAAGATGCCCTAAAAGACAGGGCTTCAAGGGAGCGTTATGCGGACATTTTGGGGCCAAATCTTCTGAGCAAGATCGAAAACGACCTGATTCCGGGTCTTGAAATCATTGCTGAACGTCAAAGGATGGCTGGTGGAGCTGGCCAAACAACGGGCGGAACCTTGATTGAACGAGGCGCAATGGCCGGTTTGAAAGGCCCGCTGGCATTGGGCGCAACCGCAGGAGCAGTTGCTTTGGGGTCCAATCAGGGTTTTGGAAAAAGCGCATTGGCAGCGGCACTTGTCACAGCGATGGACATTGGTGGAACCGCTCTCGCATCAAAGGTTCTAGCTCGCACAGTTGGAGCCACAGGACTGAAGAGCAAAGCCGCTTCGGCAGCAGGGCTTCAGGCGTTGATTGACAGCGTAAACAGGGCACCAAATCGAGAGGCTGCACTTGAGCTGATGAACATTTACAGCCAGATGGGAACGCTCCCCGAACAGCCCTCGCAGTAAATTCCCAAAAGATTTCTCTCGACAGTTTGCAACACGCGGCTACATTCGCTTGCGTGAGCGTAAAACTTCTAACCGTCCAAGAGATCGCCTCGGCTCTCGGGACTCATCCCGAGACGGTGCGTCGGTGGATTCGGTCAGGAAAACTTCCGGCTATGAAAGCCACGAAGCGCACTATCCGTGTCCGCTCCGATGTAATCGAGGAACTCCTCCGACAAAACCCACAATGAATGCAATAGCAACGACAACGCAACAGACCGACTCTGGCGAAATGTACGCCAAGATCGGTGACCCCATCACCGCCATCGAGAAGATGGGCGAGTGGATCGCAGCCAGCGGAATGCTGGGATGCACCAAGGTCGAACAGGGAAAACTCATCGCGTGGCAATGCGCCGCCGAGAAGAAGACCCCGTTCGATTTCAAGAGAGAGTATCACATCATCAATGGCTCACTCTCCATGAGGAGCGATGCCATGCTGGCCGGTTACCGCGCCCGTGGTGGCAAGGTTCTCTGGAAGCAGTTCGATAGCCGCGCTGCCATCGCACTCTGGACCTATGACGGCAATTCCTGCGAGATCGGGTTCTCGGTCGAGGATGCGAAGCTCGCTCAGCTCCTACCCGCCAAGCCGGGTTCCGGGTGGGCCAAAGATCCGGGTGCAATGCTCCGCGCTCGATGCATCTCCAAAGCTATCCGCATGCTGGCACCTGAAGTGGTGGCCGGTATCTACACGCCGGAAGAGACTGAAGACTTCCAGCCCGCAGTGACTGAAGTTGCTGCTGCTCCCACTAAGAGCTTCGACATCACCGCCAAGCTCGAAGCCCTGTTCGAGACTCGTGAGGAAGATGTGAACGCCCTGCTCTTCAAAGCCGGTCGAATCAGGGACGGCCAGACCTTCCGCGACCTCGATGACTCCATCGCCTCCAAGTACATCGCCAAGCCTGACCTGATCCTCAGCAAGCTGCCGGTGATCGTCAGCCCCGAGATCGTTGCCACGGAGGTGTCCAATGGCTGATGCCATCTACAACTTAGCGGCGGAGGTTTACCACGCCACGAAGGCACTCTCGAAGTCCGGTCTCGATCAGTTCCGCAAGTCGCCCGCTCACTTCCGCGCTTGGCAGGATGGAACCACCCGCAACGAATCCAGTCCCGCACTGGAGTTCGGCACCGCCGCTCATTGCGCCGTGCTGGAGCCTGATCGCTTCGTAGGCCAGTACACGGTGTTCAATGGAGATCGACGCACAAAGGAAGGCAAAGCCGCGTGGCAAGCCATTCTGGACTCAGGAAAGACCCCTCTGCCTCAAGAGCAGTGGGACAACATCACCGGAGCAGCCGCTGCGGTTCACGCTCATCCAGCAGCTTCTGGCCTACTCAATGGCATCAAGGCTGAGGTCTCGTACTTCGACAACTGGAACGGCGTAGAGGTCAAAGCCCGCATCGATGGTATGGGCAGTGATTACATCATCGATCTCAAGACCACCCAGGACGCATCGGCCAACGCCTTCGCCAAGTCCGTCGCTCAGTTCCGGTACCACGTTCAAGCCGCTTGGTATCAGCGCATCACCGGTATCAACCGGTTCGTGTTCATCGCAGTCGAGAAGGAGGCTCCTTACGGAGTCGCCTGCTACGAACTCGATCAACTGGCCATCGATGTGGGTCACTCCATCATTGATGAGCAGCTCAAGACATTCATCGAATGCCAAGAACTCAACTCTTGGCCCTGTTACTCATCCCAGATCCAATCCCTTTCGCTGCCCGTGTGGGCGGCTCGTCAGTCCGAATAAACAAACCAACACATACATACTCACATGACATTCAAAGTTGATCGTTCCGCCGCAGAAGTTAAGCCGTTTGCTGGTCCCGGCGAATACACCGTGGTCATCAATTCCTGTAAGGATGATGGTCTCGATAAGTCCGGCAACAGCGTTGCCACCCTCCGCTACAAGGGCGCAAATGGCGAGGTCATCAGCGACCGTTTCCTGCTCAAGGAGACCATGATGTGGCGCATCCAAGCCCTCATCAGCGCGACCGAAGCCAACATCGATGATGGGGCCGAGTTCGATTTTAGCGTCAACGGAGCCTTCTTCCGATTCCTCCAAGGCTTCGTAGGACTCTCGCTCATCGTCGTACTCGAAGAGGAGAAGTACACCGACAAGAACGGTGCTGAGCAGATCGCTCTTCGCGTTCGTCGCATGAAGAAGGTGCCGTCCGACATCGACACCATCTAACCTATAAAACAAAGCCCCCCGGAGTGTGCAGCCTCCGGGGGGTGATATGAGTCCAAAACAAACAAACAGAGCGCAACGACACGCTATGCAGACCAAAGATCATCCCGAAACCATTTCGACGCAAGCATTTCTGCTTCGTCCATACCAGCAACGAGCGGTCGAATGGGCCATGCTTGCCAACAGTGGACTCATCATCGCACCAGCAGGATGCGGCAAGACACTGATCGCTTCCTCGATCATCAAACACGCTGCCACCAAATTTCCCAATGTGAGCTTCGGATGGCTCGCACCCACCCGCGAGACCTGCAATCAGGCAACCAGTGCGCTTATCGCTGCCGGGGTAGACATCTCCCGCGTCGAAGTCCGGTGCCCGCATGAGTCAGTCGATTTCTCCAAGAAGGCCGTCCTGATCGTCGATGAGGCGAAGCATGCGCCAGCCGAGACTTGGAGAAGAATCATCGAGTCCTGCCCAGGATCGGTCTTCGGCTTCGATGCCACTCCTTGGTGCGATGACCCAGATAGGAACCATGAACTTCAAAAGCTTTTTCGTTTTCAGCAGTTCGAGATCAAGCGCGAGGAACTGGGCAATGTTCTGGCCCACGCGAATGTGTACATGCACTCATCGACAGACCCGTTGCTCCAGCAACGGATCGATGACCAGATCGAAAGACTCTTCGCTGATCGCAAACGCTACATGCGTATCCGCCACCAGGAACTCCGGGCGATGTGCGCTTGGGAAGCTCTGGTCGATATCGGAATCTGCCAGAATAAGGCGAGGAACAACATGGCGACTATGATGGCCGCATCCGGTGGACCCAAGCACCCCACCCTCGTTCTGGTTCCACGGGTAACCCTCGGTGAGCATTACATGCTGGCATTGAGAGGCTCCGTACTCGTCTATTCTAAGATGCCGAAGAAGCTTCGACGCGAAGTGATCGAGGAGTTCAAAGCTGGGAATATCAGCACCATGATCGCCACTTCATTGGCCGATGAGGGATTGGATCTGCCGAACGTCCACACACTGGTCATGGTCTCCGGTGGTCGCAGTGCCCAGAAGACTATCCAGCGGGCCAGCCGTGCATTGCGCCGTGCGCCAGGTAAGGACCACGCGATCATCCACGACTTCAAGGACACCTTCCATCCGCTGGCTATGGCTCACGCGAAGAAACGTCTCAAATGCTACAAGGAACTTGGATGCTCGATTGTATGAACACCGTCATCACAATCGTTTGTATGGCCGTGCTGATGCCACTGTGCGTTATCGCAGGGGTCTATGTAGGCCACTCTCTCACCATCAAATCGCAGAACACCAAAACCAATGAACAAAACAATCGTAGCCTGTGACCCAGGAGTGAACGGCGGGTTCGCAATCCACACCAAGGACGGCATCCTACTGTTCCCAATGCCCGAATCATTGCCCGATATGGCGCAACTACTAAGCGGATTCAAATTAGCAGATAGCCACTTGTGGATTGAGAAGGTTCCCAAGTTCGTGTCCAAGCTGACGCCTGCTGCTTCGGTCGCAACACTCCATGAAAACTACGGCATCGTCCAAGGACTGGCCTACTCTCAGGGCTACGCACTGCACCGAGTCGAACCCAAGATCTGGCAGGAACCCCTCGGACTCGGCGGTAGAAAGGCATGCGCCACCGGTCCTGAGTGGAAGCGCAAGCTGAAGAGCAAGGCTCAGGAGTTGTACCCACAACTCGATGTGACCCTAGGTAATTGCGATGCGCTCTTGATCCTGCACTACGCACTGGGAGGTGGGCGATGAGCGATAATGTGAAGAGAATCGTGAACGATGGGAATGGAGTGATGGTGCTGAGCCGCAAGGAAGCCGGTGAAGCGTACAAAGCATTCAAGCGAGTGAAAGCTTACGAGGTTAGTTACTGGACAAAGAACCGGAAGAAGAAGGAATCAAAATGAGCAACCAACCAATCGACGACGGAGGACCGTTTTCCGTTGACTCTGCGGTTTAATTTGCCACAGTGAGCGCGTGAAACAAATCACGCTCATTGCACCGCTTAAATCCTACTCTTTGATTTCAGATGAAGACTTTGAACTCATTTCAGATTCAAAATGGATATTAGGATCAAATGGATATGCTTACAAATCAGGATACAGAAAGCGTGGCGCACAATGTCTCATGCACCGAATCATAATAGGTGCAAAACAAGGAGAAGAAGTGCATCACATTAATGGGAACAAACTTGATAATAGGCGTCAGAATCTTGAGTTAACAACACCACAACAACACCAGATAAGCCATCATTCTTGGATGCTGGCAGAACGAAACAAGAAAAGGAGAATATATGACACACACGCAAAATGCATCAGATGCGCAGTGCAGTTCACAAAAGACCCAAACCATAGGGGAAGGCAAAAATGCTGCGGAAAACGATGTGCAATCATGCTCGCAGTTGAAGCGAGGAAGCGAACCCGCATTTCCGGGAATGGATTACGTCAGTCAGTACGGAAAGAAGAATCCTGAAGGCATGACCCTGCGCGACTACTTCGCAGCGGCTGCCACTGAAAAAGACATTCAGGAGTTCATTCCTGCAACCAGAGGGGAAGCCGCTGAGTTTCAACAACGACATGGATTCTCACCAAGTCGTCAGTGGGCGAGATATTGCCATGCCGACGCGATGCTCAAAGCGAGGGGGGACAAATGAGCGATACACCGAGGACGGAAGCAGAGGTCAACAGACCGCATGGACCATTGGATGGTGTTGTGACTGTCGATGCCGACTTTGCTTGTATGTTAGAACGCGAACTCAACGCTGCTCAACAGCGCATCAAGCGGCTGGAGGAGGCGGGAAACAATCTGCTTTGGAATTTCTGCCCAGAGTACACATCTGATTTCACTGAATCTCAGTCTGATGCTCTCAAGCAATGGAACAAAGCCAAGGAGGTGAAGCCGTGAGAACCTCAACTGAAACACTAATCGCAGCCATGCACATATTGGCAACAGAAATCCAATCCGACGATGGCGTGGCCAACTCAGCAATCGCTGAAGCAGGGGAGCGACTAGCGGAGCAGCATATGCGCATCGCCCAACTAGAGCAGGAGAACGACGCCATGCGAGCGGATCTGCTGCTGTGGGAGAATGGAGGGCCGTTGCCATGAAGTATCCAAGCTACTGCTGCCAGAAGTGCGGAGAACTGATCGGTTGGATCGGGCGATTCATGTTCCCGTTCTTGCACAAGTGTAGAAAGAAGGAGGTGAAGCCGTGACTATCACAATAAAATCGTGGATCATACCAATACTTATTACAGTAATTATGTTGTGCGTCATGTTCAGGCCATACCGTTCCAGTGGGCAATATGACTTTGGAATGGTCTTTCGGCTGTTTTGGCTGATACCGATCGGAGCCGTTTGGATAATTTATATGGGAATTCTTTTAATTATTAAGGAGGCAAA
>Ga0208856_1000140_pt1 | contig 31238 bp, 23 predicted proteins | sample LakMenEpi13Jul12_FD_150690 | JGI IMG/M metagenome (GOLD analysis project Ga0208856, IMG submission 150690) | Freshwater microbial communities from Lake Mendota, WI - 13JUL2012 deep hole epilimnion (SPAdes) | ecosystem: Environmental > Aquatic > Freshwater > Lentic | place: Lake Mendota, Madison...
GGGCGACTTCGATCATCTGGTCGGAACGCAGGCATGGCCGAAGCACGACCCGCTGCTGATCGGCCCGCACTTCGCGCTGCTCGGGCTGCTCTTCGTCATCGCCGCCGCGGGAAAATCCGCGCTCGTGCCATTCTCCGGCTGGCTGCCGCGCGCGATGGAAGGCCCGACGCCGTCGAGCGCCGTATTCTACGGGGCGCTCTCGGTGCATCTCGGGGTCTTTCTGCTGTTGCGCGTGAGTCCCGTACTCGACAGCGCGCCGTGGCTCTCGGTGCTGGTGATCACGCTCGGCTTGGTCACCTCGGCCTTTGCCTACCTCGCGGGGCGCGTGCAGGCGGACATCAAGTCGGCCCTCGCGTTTGCGTCGCTCACGCAGGTGGGAATCATCATCGCGGAAATCGGTTTCGGGTTCCGCTATCTCGCGCTCATTCATCTGATGGGCCACGCGTGCCTGCGGACGCTGCAATTCCTCCGCGCGCCGAGCCTGCTGCACGATCATCACCAGTTGGAAAATGCGATCGGCTCGCGGCCAAGGGCCGAGGGCGTGATGTGGGAGCAGCGGCTCCCGGCGGGCTTGCAGCGCTGGCTGTTCCGCTTCTCGCTCGAACGCGGATTCCTCGATGCCATGCTGGACCGGTTCGTCGCGCGGCCATTCGTCGGATTCTTCCGCAAGCTGGACGCGATGGATAGCGCGGTGTCGCGCATCATCGAAGGTGCGCTGCCCGCCCCCGAGCCGCCCCGCAAGGATCGCCCATGAATTTCTTCGTGTCGCCATTTTGGATTCAACTGACCGCCGGGCTGCCTTTCGCCGCGGCGGCGGTCCTGCTGTTCGTCCGCACGCCATCGATAGCGGCGCGATGGAGCGCGACGGTGCTAGCCGTGGCGCTTGGTTCCGCGGTGATCATTTTCACCGCGCACACGCTCGGTGCGGCAACGGCCGGCGGGGGACAGTTTGCCGTGGACGACATTTCGAGCCCGATGCTGCCGGTGGTGCTAGTGCTTCACCTGCTCGCGATGCTGGGCACCGCGAAGGCGCGCGTCTCCCCGCAGTTCTGCGCGCGGCTGCTGCTCTCCGCGGGCTTCACGATGGCGGCGCTGCTTGCACAATCGGGCGCGCTGCTGGTCGGAATCCTTTCCGTGGCGGTGCTGCTGCCGTGGTGGGATCTGAAAAGCCGCGGACAACGCACGCGCGGCTATACGATCTACATGGGCCTCTTTCTCGCGCTGCTGCTGGCGGGCTGGTTCAATCTCCGCGCAGCGCCGCAGAGCGCATGGCCGGTCGCGCTGCTGCTGCTGGCGCTTCTTCTTCGCGGAGGCATCGTGCCCCTCCACGGCTGGATGCCATCGCTTTTCCAGAATGCGGCATTTGGCTCCGCGCTCGTCTTTGTGCTGCCGCTGACGGAAGTGATCGGCGTCTTCCGGCTGCTCATCCCGCACGCGCACGCGCCGGTCATGGAAGCGGGCGGCATCGCGTGCCTCGTCACGGCTCTCTACGGTGGAGGACTCGCGATCGTCCAGCAGGACTCGCGGCGATTCTTCGCGTGCATCGGGCTCAGCCAGACCTCGATGGTGCTTTACGCCGTGCTCATGCGCACGCCCAACGGTCTCACGGCTGCGCTGTGCCTCTGGATCTCGGCGCCGCTCGCGCTAGCGGGCCTCGCATTTTCCCTGCGCGCGCTGGAGGCGCGGTTCGGCAGCCTCTCGCTACGGGAGCATCACGGCTTCTACGAACAGGTGCCCGGCCTGGCCATCTGCTTCCTCATCACCGGCCTGGCCAGCGTGGGCTTTCCCGGCACGATCGGATTTGTGCCGATGGAATTGCTCGTCACCGGCAGCGTGGACAGGAGCCTCTGGATTACGGTCGTCCTCGTGCTCGCCGCGATGTTCAACGCGATCGCCATCATGCGCGCCTATTTTGCGCTTTTCACCGGGCGCAGCCCCACCACCTCCATCTCGCTGCGCACCACGGCCGGCGAGCGCATCGGCATCATCTTGATCAGCCTCATCGTTTTCCTCGGCGGCTGGTTCTCGCCCCTGGTTGTCGAATCGCGACATCGCATCGCGAACCAGTTGCTCGGGGAACCCGCTGGCGCGCCTGTCGAAACTCCCACACACAAACCACGCAAATGACCATGAACGGCAACCAACCGCGCGCACTCAAAAACGTGACCAGGGACCTCACCGCAGGACTGGTCGTATTCTTCGTCGCCCTTCCCCTGTGCCTCGGCATCGCGCTGGCCTCGCGCGCGACCGGGGTCGCGGATGCCGCAAATGTTCCGCTCTTCGCCGGGATCATCGCCGGGATCATCGGGGGAGTGGTGGTCGGATTCATCAGCGGTTCGCACACGAGCGTCGCCGGTCCCGCGGCCGGCCTGACGGCGATCGTGGCCACGCAGGTCGGGAAGCTGGGCACCTTCGATGCCTTCCTGCTCGCCGTCATGGTCGCGGGCCTGATGCAGATCGCGCTCGGGCTGCTGCGGGCCGGATTCATCGCCGCGTTCGTTCCGTCCAGTGTCATCAAGGGGCTGCTCGCGGCGATCGGCGTGATCCTGATTCTCAAGCAGCTCCCGCACGTCCTCGGTCACGATGCCGACCCGATGGGCGAGGATTCGTTTTTGCAGCCCGACAGCCAGAACACCTTCTCGGAACTCTTCGCGACCTGGTTCGATTTCCAACCCGGCGCGACCGCGGTCGGCATCCTGTCCGTCGCCATCATGCTGGTCTGGGACAGGGTTCGCTTCCTGCGCACGCTTCCCGTTCCGGCCCCGGTCGCCGTCGTCGGGCTCGGCGTCGCGCTCGCATTCTGGCTGCGCAACCTCGGCGGCCAGTGGGCGATTGAGAGCAGTCACTTCGTGCAGGTGCCTGTCGCCCAGAGCCCGTCCGAGTTTTTCGGATTCCTCCGCTACCCGGATTTCAGCGCCTGGAACAATCCCGCAGTCTATGCCACCGCGTTTGTGATCGCGATCGTGGCTTCGCTCGAGACGCTCTTGAACATCGACGCCGTGGATAAGATCGACCCTGAGCAGCGCGTGACGCCCGCCAGCCGCGAGCTGCTGGCGCAGGGCTTCGGCAACGTGTTCGCGGGGCTCATCGGCGGGCTCCCGATCACGAGCGTGCTCGCGCGCAGTTCCGTAAACATCAACGCCGGGGTGAAAACCAAGCTCAGCACGATCTGGCACGGTCTGCTGTTGCTCGGTTGCGTGATGTTGATGCCCGCCTGGCTGAACCGGATCCCGCTGGCCGCGGTGGCCGGCATCCTCTTGGTCACGGGCCTCAAGCTGGCCAGCCCGCAGCTTTTCAAGCAGATGTGGAAAGAAGGAGGGACGCAGTTCCTGCCCTTTATCGTGACGGTGATCGCCATCGTGCTGACCGACCTCCTCACGGGGATCCTAATCGGCCTCGGGGTCGCGCTCGCGTTCATCCTGCACAGCAATTTCCGCCGGCCGATGCGCAGGATTATGGAAAAGCACGCGACCGGCGATGTGCTGCGCGTCGAACTCGCGAACCAGGTCAGCTTCCTGAATCGCGCCGCGCTCGAACAGACACTGCGCGCCGCGCCGCGCGGCAGCCACGTGCTCCTCGATGCGCGCAACACGGACTACATCGATCCCGACATCCTCGATCTCATCTCCGACTTCAAGGGCACCACGGCCTCGGCGCACGGGGTGCATTTGAGCCTCGCCGGTTTCCGGGAGAAGTATCCGAGCCTGGAGGACCACATCCAGTACATCGACTACTCGACCCGGGAGATTCAGACCGCGCTCACGCCGCAGCAGGTGCTCGAGATTCTCGAGGCCGGCAACCGGCGATTCCTCGCGGGCGACCGCATCATCCGGGACCTCGGCCGGCAGGTGACCGCCACTTCCACGGGGCAATTCCCGATGGCCGTCGTGCTGAGCTGCATCGACTCGCGCGCCCCGGCGGAGCTGATTTTCGACCTCGGCCTGGGTGACATTTTCAATGCGCGCATCGCCGGCAACATCGCGCGCGACAAGATACTCGGCAGCATGGAATACGGCTGCGCCGTCGCCGGCTCGAAGCTCATCCTCGTGATGGGCCACACCTCGTGCGGCGCCGTGAACGCCGCCGTGGATCTCATCGGCGCCGGAAAATCCGCCTCGGAAGCGACCGGCTGCGTGAACCTCGACGGCCTCATCACCGAGATCCAGCAATCCGTGGATTTGAGCACGATCAAGAAGCCCGACCAGTGGCTGCCCGGGGAAAAAGCGGCGTATGCCAACGAAGTCTCAAAGCGCAACGTCCTGCGCACGATGCACAAAATCCGTGAGCGAAGTTCCACCTTGGACGATCTGGTTCGCAAAGGCCGCATCGCCATCGTCGGCGCCCTCTACGACATCAAGACCGGCGAGGTCTCGTTTTTTCAGACCTCGGAATCCAGTCTGGCAAAGCTCCCGATCCCGATGCTTACAATAGTATGAGCCGCTGCGGCTACCCGTCGTTCCGCAGGTGCCGTGAAAAGTAACGCCCGGATATTCATCCTCGCACTGCTGCTCGTCATGGCCGCCGCCGTCGGCGTTCGCGCCGCGGACAAGAGCGATTCCACCGGCCATCTGTGGATGAACTCCGTCGGGGAGCCTGCTGGCCGCGATCACGGCGGCCGTGACGATGGCGTTTCCGCCACACGGGTTGGGTGCCGGAACGGCGCACGCTGACTTTTCTTTTACAATTCCCGCACGCCGCCCTGACAACTCGCTCCGCAGCGCATGGCATCGTCGCGGCATGAAACTCATCCATACTCTCGCATGTGCCGCGCTCTCGCTGGGAATCCTTTTCCAGTCCCGCGCGGAGTCCACCCCGACCGTCGCCAAGCCCGCCGCCGACCAGCCGGTCGTGCAGCTCGCCATCCTGCTCGACACGTCGAACTCGATGGACGGCCTCATCGCGCAGGCCAAGACGCAGCTCTGGAACATCGTCAACGAATTCGCCACCGCGAAGCAGGACGGCAAGGCGCCGCGCGTGCAGGTCGCCCTCTACCAGTACGGCAACAACGGGCTCAGCAAAGAGAAGGGCTGGATGCAGCAGGTCCTGCCGCTCACCGATGATCTCGACAAGCTCAGCGAGCAGCTCTTTGCGCTGAAGACGAATGGCGGCGAGGAATATTGCGGCTGGGTGATCAAGGACGCCGTGAGCGAACTCGCGTGGGATGCGTCTTCGAAGACCTACAAGGCGATCTTCATCGCAGGGAATGAGCCGTTCACGCAGGGGCCGGTGAGCTACGTGGAGTCGTGCAAGGGATCGATCGCGAAGGGGATCATCGTGAACACGATCCACTGCGGGCCGGAGCAGCAGGGCATTGATGGAAAATGGAAGGACGGCGCGGCACTGGCCGACGGGCGCTACCTCGTGATCAATCAGGACGCTCGCATCGCACACATCGCCGCACCGCAGGACAAGGACATCGCCGGGCTGAATTCGAAGCTGAACAGCACCTACATCGGTTACGGGGCCGGCGGTTCCGCGGGCAAGGAACGCCAGGAAAAGCAGGATGCGAATGCGGCGGCCGCACCCGGCGGTTCCACGGTGCTGGCCACGCGTGCGCTGTCCAAGTCGTCGGCAAACTACAGCAACTCCGGATGGGATCTCGTGGACCGTGCAAAGGCGAAGGATTTCGACATTTCCAAGCTGAAGGACGAGGAACTGCCCGAGGAGATGCGCAAGCTGAACGCGGAGGAGCGCAAGGCATTCGTCGCGAAGAAAACCGCGGAGCGCGAGGCGCTGCAAAAGGAACTCGGTGCGCTCGCCAAGGAGCGGGAAAAATTCGTCGCCGAGAAGATGAAGGAAACCGGCAAGGACACCTCGCTCGGAGCGGCCGTCACCGGCGCCGTGCGCGAGCAGGCGTCGAAGAAGGGCGTGGTCTTCGAGAAGAAATAGTCGGGCGAAAGTTTCAGGCGACGAAGCGGCGCGGAGTGCCTGGGTGGCCTCCGCGCCGTTTCCATTTTTCGGTGCCCTTGGCGTGCGACGTCTTCCTTGAACGTTGGGCGTTGAACGTTGAGCACCGCGCAGCGGATTCATCGGAGCCCGCAAACCTCCTCGCGAACGAGCGGTGCCTGCGGCAGGCTCAACCTCGAACGTTCAACGTTTAACGTTTAACTCCAAACCAGAAATTCCCGCGCAAACTTCCGCTCGCGCGGCGGCATTCCATCTTCTACAAGGCCGCGCTATTTTTATGCCGAAATCCGCCGCCAAGCAGGTCGTCCCAATTCTCAAAGCGAAGAAACTCCTCGTCGCGAACCGCAGCGAGATCGCCATCCGCATCATGCGCGCGGCGACGGAACTCGGGCTGCGCACGGTCGCGATTTACGCGGAGGAGGACAAATTTTCCATGCACCGCTTCAAGGCCGACGAGGCGTATCGCGTGGGCGAGGGCAAGGGACCGGTGGGCGCGTATCTCGACATCGAGAGCATCGTGGCGCTCGCGAAGGCGAAGGGCGTGGACATGATTCATCCAGGCTACGGGTTTCTGTCGGAGAATGCGAAATTCGCGGCGGCGTGCGCGGCGGCGGGGATCACTTTTGTCGGGCCAAAGCCGGAGCTGCTCGACCTCATGGGCGACAAGGTCGCGGCGCGCGCGCTCACGCAAAAACTGAAGGTGCCCACACTGCCCGGCACCGAGGAGCCGGTGAGCGATCGCAAGGTCGCGCTCGAAGTCGCGAAGGGGATCGGTTTCCCGCTGATCATCAAGGCGGCGTTCGGCGGCGGCGGGCGCGGGATGCGCGTGGTGAAAAAGGCGGCGGATCTCAATGCGATGCTCGACGAGGCGCAGGGCGAGGCGGAGCGCGCATTTGGAAACAGCGCGGTATTTTTGGAGCGCTACATCGGCCGCGCAAAGCATATCGAAGTGCAGGTGCTCGGCGACCGGCATGGCAACGCGGTGCATCTCCACGAGCGCGACTGCTCGGTGCAGCGCCGGCACCAGAAGGTCGTCGAGATCGCACCGAGCTATGGGCTTTCCGACAAGGTGCGCCACGAACTGTGCGACGCCTCGGTGCGCATCGCGGAGGAGATCGGCTACGACAATGCAGGCACCGTCGAGTTCCTCCTGGATCTCGACACGGACGAGTGGTTCTTCATCGAGATGAATCCACGCATCCAGGTGGAGCACACGGTGACGGAGCAGATCACGGGCATCGATCTCGTGCGCTCGCAGATCCTCATCGCGATGGGTCACGCGCTCGACAGCGAGACGGTGGGCATCCCCGCGCAGGACAAGATCCAGCGCAATGGTTTCGCCGTGCAGTGCCGCGTGACGACCGAGGATCCGGCAAACAAATTCACACCGAGCTACGGCAAGATCATCACCTATCGCAGCGCCGGCGGCTACGGCGTGCGGCTGGATGCGGGCATGGGCGACGCGGGCGCGGTCATCACGCCGTTCTACGATTCGCTGCTGGTGAAAATCACCACGAGCGGCACGACTTTCCACACCGCGCTGGATCGCATGGATCGCGCGCTGCGGGAATTCCGCATCCGCGGCGTGAAGACGAACACGCCCTTTCTGGAAAACGTGATCGCGCATCCGCAATTCCGCAGCGGACTCGCGACAACCACGCTCATTGACACGACGCCCGCGCTCTTCGAGTTCAAGCTCCGCCGCGACCGCGCGACGAAGCTGCTCAATTTCCTCGGCAACGTCATCATCAACGGCAACCCGCACGCGAAGGGCTACCGCCCCGAGGCCGCGCTGAAAGCCGCGCCCGTGCCGAAATGGGATGGCCGCGTGGTGCCCGCGAAAGGCACGCGCCAACTGCTGCTCGAACTCGGCCCGAAGAAATTCGCCGAGTGGACACTGAAACAAAAGCGCCTGCTCGTGACGGACACGACCTTCCGGGACGCTCACCAGTCACTCATGGCCACGCGCGTGCGCACGGCCGACATGCTCACGATCGCGCCCGCCGTTTCGCGGCGCACCTCGGAGCTTTTCTCGCTCGAAATGTGGGGCGGCGCGACCTTCGACACCGCGATGCGCTTCCTGAATGAAGACCCGTGGCAGCGGCTCCGCTCCCTGCGCGCGGCAGTGCCAAACATCTGCTTCCAGATGCTCCTGCGCGGCGCGAACGCCGTCGGCTACACGAGCTATCCCGCGAATGTCGTCGCCGGCTTCGTGAAGCACAGCGCCGAGGCGGGCATGGATATTTTCCGAGTGTTCGATTCGCTGAACGACCTCGCCAACATGAAGGCTGCGATGGAGGCAGTGCAGGACACGCACGGCATCTGCGAAGGCGCGCTCTGCTACACCGGCGACATCCTCGATCCGACGCGCACGAAGTATTCGCTCAAGTATTACGTCTCGCTCGCGAAGGAGCTGGAGAAAATGGGCGCGCACATTCTCGCGATCAAGGACATGGCCGGCCTCTGCCGCCCGTACGCGGCGAAGGCGCTCGTGAAGGCGCTCAAGGACGAAATCGGAATCCCCGTCCATTTTCACACGCACGACACGAGCGGCATCAATGCCGCGAGCGTCCTTCAGGCGAGCGACGCCGGCGTGGACGTGGTGGACCTCGCCATTGCGAGCATGAGCGGCAGCACTTCGCAGCCGAACATGAACAGCATCGTCGCCGCGCTGCAAAATACGCCGCGCGAGACGGGCCTCGACCTCGACACGCTCAATGAGTTTTCCGACTACTGGGAGCATGTGCGGAATTTCTACGCCCCCTTCGACACCGCGCCGAAGACCGGCAGCGGCGAAGTGTATCTCCACGAAATGCCCGGCGGCCAATACACGAATCTCCGCGAGCAGGCCGCCAGCATGGGCCTCGGCCATCGCTGGCCGGAAATCGCGCGCTGCTACCGCGAGGTAAATGATCTCTTCGGCGACATCGTGAAAGTCACGCCGTCGAGCAAGGTCGTCGGCGACATGGCGCTGTTTCTTTTCACACGAGGCATCAAGCCCGCCGACGTGGTGAACCTTGAACCCGGCAGCATCGCATTTCCCGAGAGCGTGCTCGACATGCTCAGCGGCGGACTCGGCGAGCCGATGGGCGGCTTCCCGCGCGACGTGGTGCGCGCCGTTCTCGGCGACAAGAAAATCAAACGCACGAAGCCCGAGCCCGTGAAGCTCAAGGACACGCGCGCCGAAGTCGCCACGAAAACCAAGCGCGACGAGAGCGAAGATGACCTCTATTCGCACCTCATGTATCCTGCGGTGTTCGCCGATTTCGCGAAATTCCAGGCAAGCTTCAGCGACGTGAGCTGCCTGCCGACGCCCGCATTTTTCTACGGCCTCCGCCCCGGCGAGCAAGTCGCCGTGAGCATCGAGGAGGGAAAGGTGCTCATCATCAAACTCATCAACATCGGCACGCCCGACAAGGACGGCCGCCGCGTGATCACGTTTGAACTCAACGGACTCCCGCGCGAAGCCACGGTCCTCGACAAGAGCATCTCGAAGGAAGTGAAGACGCGCCCGAAAGCCGCCGCGAGCGACCGTCTGCAAATCGGCGCACCCATCCCCGGCATGATCACGGCGCTCGAAGCCAGCGTCGGCAAAGCCGTCACGAAGGGCGACAAGCTCGCCACGCTCGAAGCGATGAAGATGCAGACGAACCTGCTCGCGCCAGCCGATGGAACGGTTGCCGAGGTGCTCGTCACCGTCGGCGAAGCGGTGGAGGCGGGGGATTTGATGATCAAGTTGCGGGCGTGAGGATTCGTCCATTCTCATCGCCGCCGTTGACTTGCCCGCCGACGATTCGTAACGTGTCCTTGTGAAACATTTCACAAAGTCCGACAAGAGTACCCAAGGCGCGAAGGGCGTGAGCAAGACCGAAGCGCTCAAGCAGACCTTCGATCTGATCAACTCCGAGCTGTACGCCGTGGAGGAACGCATCCGCGCGCAGGCGCGGGCATTCGATCCGGCGGTCGAGGGCTACGTGGCGTATGCGGTGGAGAGCAGCGGCAAGCGGCTGCGTCCCGCGCTCGCACTCATCGCCGGCGGGGCGACGGGGAATATCGGGCCGGATCATTTTGACCTCGCCGTTGTCGTGGAACTCATCCACGCGGCGACGCTCGTGCATGACGACATCCTCGACAGCGCGGACACGCGGCGCGGGCTGCCCACGGCGAATGCGAAGTGGGGCAACGCGCTCTCGGTCCTGCTCGGCGACTGCCTTTTTTCCCACGCGCTGAAGCTCGCGAGCGGATTCCGCAGTGGCGAAATGATGCGCCGCATGGCCGAGGCTGCGAGCGAGGTGTGCTCGGGCGAAATCATCCAGACGCAGCGGCGCTTCGACCTGAAGCTCTCGGTGCCGGACTACTACCGCATCATCGAGATGAAGACCGGCGCGCTCTTTGCCGTCGCGACGGAACTCGGCGCATTTCTGAATGAGGCGACGCCGTCGGTCATCGCGGCGATGCGCACGTTCGGGCTGAAATTTGGGACGGCATTTCAAATTTACGACGACGTGCTCGACCTCGTCGGCGACCAGACGTGCGCAGGAAAAACGCTCGGGACCGACCTGCGCAAAGGGAAGCTCACGCTCCCGATTTTATATCTTCTCCAGCACAGCGAGGCTGCGGAACGCGAGCGCATCTGCGCGATCATCCTCGGGGGCAGCGACGAGGAAATCACCATGCTCGTGAACAAGGCGAAGGAGACCGGCGCGATCAAGAACGCGGTGATCACCGCGCGCCGGATGCTGCGCGAGACCGAGGATCAGCTCCGCGTCGTCCCGGCGAACAAATATCACGACGCGCTGAAGGGCCTCATCCGCACGCTGGATGGAATGCTCGGGCAGTTTGCGGAGTGATCGGGGTGGCCACCCAATGATGGAACTGGATGGGACTGTGCGGTCAGTCGTTTTCGAGCATTTTATAATTGAGACTGTAGCCGGTTCAGACCGGGATTCAGCGAGGCGCATGCCTGCCTCTGGGCAGGCAGTGAGTCAGCGAATGGCTGACGGCGTATCAAGCGATGCGCCGACTACGCGTGCGAACGCGACGCGCGGCCGGGGCTTGCAACGCCTGCCGTCTCACGTCTGATCCCCGTATTCTCTCCGCCGCTATTCTCTCCGCCGCTTACGGACGGATGAAATAGCGGCCGGTCGTCGGATCCTCGACCACCGCGCCGTGCGGCACGCCCGCGACATTGATCAGATTGTGCGGGCGATACGGGCTCTCCACGACACCGCGCCCCGCCGAACGCGCGTACGGAAGCTGCCGGCCTTGATAATAGCCGCGATTGTCCGCGCGTCCGATGAGATGGCCCGCGAGCGCACCCGTGCCCGCGCCGAGGATTGCACCTGCCGCGATGTTGCGGCCATGGCCGCCTCCGAGCGCAGCGCCGAGCGCGGCACCGGCACCGGCACCGACGAGCGCGCCCGTGCCAGTGGGGGATTCGCAGGAAGTCAGCGCGAGAACGGGCGTGAGGAGGAGGGACGTAAGGAAGATACGTTTAGGGTTCATCATAGTGACTCGCTCGTATCAGGACCGCCTCCCGGATGGCAAGTTCCAAAACGCCCGCCGGGGCTCACTGGGCGTGATTGAAACCGGGTTCAGCGCGACTCACGCCAAAGTCCAGACACAGGCTTCCAGCCTGTGCGGCAGGCAGGCATCCTGCCTGCGGGGGCCGCGCGATCCAGCACACTCACCAGCAGGCTTCCAGCCTGTGTTCCGCTTCGCCGCGTTCCCGCGATGGAATCGTGACGGCTCAGATCAAAACCCCCACGATCGTCGTCATCGCGTAGCACGCGAGCAGGCCGCAGAGCATGGCCTTCAGGCCGAGCTTCGCGAGGTCGCCGCGGCGCTCCGGGCACAGCGCGCCGATGCCGCCGATCTGGATCGCGATGCTCGCGAAATTGGCAAAACCGCAAAGCGCGTAGCTCGCGAGCGTGACCGAGCGCGGGGCGAGCGCGCCGGGATGCGCCTGGATGTGATTTGAGAGATCAATGTAGGCCACGAATTCATTCAGCACGACCCGCTCGCCGAGAATCTGGCCGATGAACCCGCAGTCCTTCGCCGGCACGCCGAGCAGCCACGCGAAGGGCGCATTCAGCCAGCCGAAAAATTGCTGGAGCGTGACGGGCGTGCCCACGCCGAGCGCGTGCTGCGGCCACGAGACGAGCGCATTCACCAGCGCCACGACGGCGACAAATGCGAGCAGCATCCCGATGACATTGATTGCGAGCATCACGCCCTCGCTCGCGCCGGTGCAGAGCGCATCGATCGAGTTCTCCGCCGTGCGCTTCACCTCGAAGTGATGGCGCTCGCCGGTCTCGCTTTTTTCCGTCTCGGGGAACATGACCTTCGCCATGAGCAGGCCCGCGGGCGCGCCGAGCACCGAGGCGGTGATGATGTGCCCCGCGCTCATCGCGGGGAGGCCCGCATACACGACCATCACGCCCGTCGCGATCGTGGAAAAGCCGGTGACCATGAGCGCCATGAGTTCGCTCTTCGTCATCTTCGGGAGGTAGGGCTTGATGAGCAGGGCGGCCTCCGTCTGGCCGAGGAAAATATTGCTCGCGCCCGCGAGGCTCTCGCTGCCGCTGGTGCGCATCGTGCGCATCATCACCCACGCCATCGATGCGACGATTTTTTGCAACACGCCCCAGTGGTAGAGCAGCGCCGAGAGCGCGGAGATGAGGATGATGGTCGCGGCGATGAGCACACCGAAAACGCCCGCGCCGACACCGAACACCGACTCCAGCTTCGGCTTGTCCGCGAGCGGGCCGAAGACCATCTTCGCGCCTTCGATGGCGTGGACATTCAACTAATTCACAGCGCCCTGCGCCTTGCTGAATATCCCCTCCCCCACCGACGTGTGCAGGATGAAAGCCGCGAACGCAAACTGCAGCGCGAGCCCCCACAGCACCGTGCGCCACGGAAATGCGCGCCGGTTGTTCGAGAACAGCCACGCGAGCGCGATGAACACGACAAGCCCGAGCAGGGAGATCAGTTTGGGGAACATTGCGCGCGGAGACTTCCCGGCGGCGGGGGAGATTCAATGACGGAGGCGGACGGACTGCTTTCCTTGGACGTTGAGCGTTGGACGTTGAGCCCGCCGCAAGCGCGGTGCGAATGTGGATGCGCTTCGTGACACTGCTGCGCCGCTGCGCGGGCCAAACGTCCATCGTCCAACGTCCACCGTCCAAGTGTTGCTTGCACCCCCACGCCGCACCGCGCACGTTCCGCCCATGCTCCAAGGTCCCGACCTCGTCCTCGCCTGCCCGCACTGCCAGTCGCTTGCGCGCCTTTTCACCGTCGCGAATCCCGATCCCACGGGCGCAGTCTCGTGGTCGGACGGCTACCAGGAGATGCCGCTCACGCCCGCGCAGCCGAACATTTCGCGCTGTAAAAATTGCGGCAAACTCATGTGGGTCGCCGAGTGTCCGCCCGTCGGCATGATTGATGAAAACCAGCCGTCGCCCGAGCACGAGGAGTGGAAAAAGCTGCCCTACATCGAGCCCGTCGAGGAGAAGGACTACCTCGAAGCACTGAAGTCCGGCATGGCCGTGGAGCCCGAGCGCGAGACCGAGCTGCGCGTCTTTGCGTGGTGGCGCGCGAACGACGCGCACCGCCGCAACGAGGGGCCGGGCCGCTACCCGCAGTCGCCCGAGTCGGTGGAAAATCTTGAGCGCCTCGTGGAGCTGCTGAAGGACGGCGAGCATGAATTCGTGCTGTTCCGCGCCGAGGCGCTGCGGCAGCTCGGCCGCTTCGACGAAGCGCGCGACATCCTCCACGGGATCTGTAGCGACTACGCGATCGCACGCGAGCGGCTCGCCGAGCTGATCGCGCAAAAGTCGCGCGACGTGGAAGTGCTCTTCTCCGAGCCGCTCATCGCGGAAATGCAGGCGGAAGGAGCAGAGGCATGAACGACGGCGCCTACATCACACTCACCCGCGAAATCACCGCGATCAAAATCCCCGAGGGCGCGGAACGCGTGCTGCCCGCGGAGACACGCGTCGCGATCACGCAGGAACTCGGCGGGACTTTCACGGTGATGGCACCGGACTTCGGCGGACTTTTCCGAATCCAAAACCGCGACGCGGATGCGATCGGACGTGAAGTCGTCCAGCACGAGGTGACAGACGGGGTATTCGAAATCGGGCGCGTGTGGGAGCAGCTCCGGCAGGTGTACGATCCGGAGATCCCGGTGAACATCGTGGACCTCGGGCTGATCTACGACGTGGATGTCGCCGACGACGAATCCGGAAAAGGCAAGCGCGTGGCCGTGAAGATGACGCTCACCGCACCCGGCTGCGGCATGGGCCCGACGATCGCCGCGGACGCACGCCAGCGGATAGTGACTCTGCCTGGCGTAGCGGATGCCGATGTGATGGTCGTGTGGGATCCGCAGTGGGCGCCTTCAATGATCTCGGCGGCAGGGAAAGAGAAGCTGGGGATGGAGTGATGGAGCGCCGGCGTCCCTGCCGGCCATGTGCATTACGCGAAGCGCCATTCTTCGCGCGAAATTTCCAACTCGCGCCCGGCGTTGCAGTGTGCGCTGAGCGTTTCGTTTTCTTGCCAACGAGGCCGCCAGCACTCCGCTATTCCGCGTCGCCCGCCGCCCCGCGCCGGCCACCGATCCAGTCGCAGAGACCGCGCTTTTTTGCCGCGGCGACGAAGTCCCAAAATGTCCTGCCGACTTCGCTCCATTCCGCCTCGCTTGATGCGGCGAGCGCCTGGGAGACGTTCTTCCCGGAGCGGTAAAGCGTGTCGAAGGCGCGTTTGATTTCGGCGCGCGCCGCGACGTCGAACCCGGCACGGCGCAGGCCGACGACGTTCAGCCCGGCGACTCCGTTGATTTCCGCCGCGATGACGAATGGCGGGATGTCCTTTCCGAAACCGGATGCGCCCTGGCAGATCGCGAGCCGCCCGACGCGCACATGCTGGTGAAACACGCTGCCGCCGCCGATGAACACGCGGTCCTCGATCTGCACATGGCCGCCGAGCAGCGCGTTGTTCGCGATGATGACGCCGCTGCCAAGCCGCACATTGTGCCCGAGATGCGTGCCGCCCATGAGGAAGCAGCCTTCGCCGACGACCGTCTCGCTGCCTTCGGTCGTGCCGCGATGGATGGTCACGTATTCGTGCATCTTTGTCCCGTCGCCGACGATGACGCGGCTGCGCACCTGCGGATTGAATGCAAAATCCTGCGGGTCACCGCCGAGCACCGCGCTGTGGCCGACGGTGCAGTTTTTTCCGAGCACCACGCTGCCGCCGACGAATGCGTGCGCATGGACAACGCAGCCGTCGCCGAGGATCGCGCCTTCTTCGATCACGGCGAACGCCGCAACGCTGGTGCCTGCGCCGAGCGATGCCTGCGGATGAATGACTGCGGTCGGATGAATGCTCACGATGCGTCGCTGCATAATGACTCCGCGGTCCGAATGCGAACATTCCGTGCGTGCCGTTCAGATCACCCCAGCCTCGCGGAAGCTGAAGTACGCCGCGCGATTTTCCGCGGGGCTACCGAGGATGACGTGATCGAAAAATTGCACCTGCAGCATCTTTGCGGCTTCGGAAATGCGGATGGTCACGCGCCGGTCCGCGTCGCTCGGCGAGGGATCACCGCTCGGGTGGTTGTGGACGAGGACGAAGGCGAACGCATTGTGCAGCACCGCGGGCCGGAGGATTTCACGCGGGTGCGCGAGGCATTCATTCAGGCTGCCGAGCGAGACCTGCTCGACGCGCAGCAGGCGCAGCTTCGAGTCGAGCAGCACCACGCGCAGGCTCTCCTGCCCGAGCTGGCGCATCTCCGCGCCGAGCAGCTCGAAAATCTGCGCCGGCGTGTTCAGCGGGGCGTCCGCGACATTTTCGCGCGCAAGCCGCGACGCGAGGCCGAACGCTGCGGCGAGCTGCACACCTTTCGCCCTCCCGACGCCCTTGGTTTTCGCCAGCTCCGTGAGCGAGGCGCGTGCGAGCGCGGCGAGTGAGCCAAACTTCACGATGAGCTGCCGCCCGATGTCCACGGCGTTCGCGCCGGGGATTCCCGTGCGGAGCAAAATCCCGATCAGCTCGCTGTCGGTGAGCGCGGCCGCACCGTGCGCGGCGAGCTTCTCGCGCGGACGTTCCTGCTCGGGCAGTTCGTGGATTTTCAGCGCGCCCATGTTCCCCTCTTCCGCAAAATCAGAGGTCTTCCTTCTTCACCGGCGCCGTCGTCTTCGGCGCGGGCTTTCCGCCGGTTGCGGCCGTCATCGCCGCTCCGGTGAGCGTCTCATTCACGTATTTGATCGTCACCGTCCCGCCTGTTTCATCGCCGCCCTTCATCGTCGCGCCGGAGATTTCCACGGAAATGAGGACGCTGTTCTTGTCCTTCAGCGAAGGCGGGAATTTCCAAATCGAAGCTCTCGACGTTGGCTGTGGCTGCGCGCCCTTTTTCGCGGTTCCGCCGCTGTGCTTGTCCATGTTCATGGAACCGTATTTGGAGGCGAGCTGGCTGCACAGTTCCTTGCCCACCGTGCCGGAACTGCCATCAGTCTTCAGCGTCACGGTGGCCACGGCAAACTTGCGGTCGGGAAATTCGATGACCCATTTTGCCACCGGCTGCCCCGCGAAAGCGCCGCCGGTCAGCTCGATTTTGTAGTCGTCGGCGTTCTCGGGAAAAGTGACGCCGGGCCGCTTTTGCAGGACTCGCTTCACCTCCTCGGGCGACGCGCCCCACGCGATGCCGAGGAAGCCGGCCGGCCGCTCGACGGCGAGCGCCAGCGCGTTGCAGGCAAGCAGGAGGATTACGGGGAGCTTCATGGGGACGGCGGGAAAGGGAACGTCACACCGGCGGTGGAGTCAAACCCTGACGCAGGCGGAGCATGTCCGCGTCCTGGTCGGAATCTCCATCGCGATTCGCGCGGAGGTGAAAAATCACGGGCTCGCTTTGCCTGTGATCATGTCCTTGAGCATCCGGTTCACGGCATCCATCGCGTCGTTGCGCACGCGGTTCCATGTCGCGACATCGTCGCAGATGGCGAGCCTTTCCGCATCGGGCAGCGAGCGGTCGCGACGCCGGTCTTCGAGGTTCCAGAGTGTGATGTTTGCCTCGAAGAGCCGCGAGATTGCATCGGAGATCGCGGTGAACACATCGCCTGCCGGCCGCTCGCCCTTGTAAAATTTGAGCTTCGGCTCCTCGATCGGGATCTCGCCTGCGATGGCGAGCGAGAGGTGCCCGTTGATCTCGCTCTTCAAGTTCTCAAGTTTCAGCCGGACCGGTTCGAGCAACTCCGCGTCGCCACGCTCGGCGAGTTTGCTGAGGCGGATGTTTTCGATGGAGAGTTTGTCCAGCAGGCTGCCAAGTGTTTCCATGTTTTCGCGCGGAGGATTGGCGGATGGTGCCGCGAATGCAAGCGGCACTGTCCCGGCGCGTGCGGGTGACATATCAAAGTCACGGTGGCGATCGGCAGCTTCCGGGTGGAGCACGCGACTCGCGTGCAGTTTCCGGCGACACGCCGGGAACACCTCGAAGCGTGTGAGCAAACGTACAGAATATCCGGATCTGTTCGTCTTCAAATCTGTGCGCCATTCACGAACCCACACGCGTCGGGTGTCTGTGGCGACTCGCCGCAGACAGCACGCGAGTCGCGTGCTCCACCCGGGAGCGCGTGCGGACGCAGACATCAATCACTCACTCGTGTTTCACTCCGAGGACAAGCTCACTATGTTGATGGGGCAGCCGGGAGTTCCTGATTGAGCGGCGCGGGGGCGTTCCGTAGATTGCGGGGACGGCGGAGCACGCAATGTCTTTTCACCTCGCAGAAATCATCGCCGATCTTAGTCCTTTCCACAACGGGCTTCGGGCTGCTTCCGCCGCATGAAATCCGGGCCGGCGACCGCGGCGAAGATCGCATTCCTGATCCAGGGGCTCGATGCTCCGAGCACGCGCGTGCGGATTCTGAACCTGCTGCCGCATTTCCACGACGCGGGATTTTCCACGACTGTTGAAGCATATCCGAATTCGCTGCGCGGCTGGTTTGCGGTGTGGCCGAGCGTGCGGGGTGCGGACATCCTCGTGGTGCAAAAGCGGCTGCCGAGCCTGCTGGAAGCGAAGTTTCTCCGCTGGCGGATGAAGCGGCTTGTGTTCGATTTCGACGACTCGGTGTGGCTGCGCAACCGGCAGGGTGACGCGAAGGTGAGCAACAAGCTGCGCCGCCGTTTCGCGCATCTCATGCGGCGCGTGGATCTCGCGATCTGCGGAAACTCGATCCTCGAAGCGCGCGTGCGTGCGACGTGCGCGGAGGCACGGACGCTCATCGTGCCGTCGGCGGTGCCTGCGCCGGATGCGTTGCTGCCAGCGCGGGAAAATTCACCATTGCGCGTGGGCTGGGTGGGCACGGCGATCAACCTGCCGTATCTCGTCGCGATCGAGCGTCAGCTTGCGGCGGCTCATGCGCGCGTGCCGTTCGAACTGGTGGTGATTTGCAGCGAGCCGCCGAAGTTTGCGGAGTTCCGCGCGGTGCGTTTTGTGAAGTGGTCGGAGCAGACGGAGTACGAGGAGATTGCAAAGTTCGACTCGGGCATCATGCCTCTCGCGGATAACGATCACAGCCGCGGCAAGTGCGCCTACAAGGCGCTGCAATACATGCGCTGCGGCGTGCCCGTGATCGCGAGCGACGTGGGCGTGAACCGCGAGTGGATCGCGCAGCGCGGCGCGGGGCTCGTGGTGAAGGAGGACGGCTGGTGCGATGCGCTCGTCTCGGTGCTTTCTGATGCGAAAAAGCGCGCGCAGCTCGGTGCGGCGGGCGTCGCGGCGGTGCGGAACGGTTTCCGCATTGAGGATGTGGCGCGGCAGTGCGTGGAGGCGTTCCGCGGGCTGCTTGCCTCGTAGCCTCGCTTGTAAAAGCGCGGGCTGATCTTCAAGCGGCGGAATGAGTGCCCGCGCTTTTACAGGCGCGGCTACGAAATCACTCCCCGAACTGCATGTCGTAGAGGCGTCGGTAGCTGCCGTTGCGCGCGAGCAGCTCGGTGTGCGTGCCGGTCTCGATGATGCGGCCCTGCTCCATGACGACGATCTGGTCGGCGCGCTGGACCGTCGAGAGCCGGTGCGCGATGCAGATGGTCGTGCGGCCGATCATGAGCTCCTCGAGCGCGGCCTGCACGGCGCGTTCGGATTCGGTGTCGAGTGCGCTCGTGGCCTCGTCGAGGATGAGGATGGGCGCATTCCTCACGATGGCGCGTGCGATGGCGATGCGCTGGCGCTGGCCGCCGGAGAGCATCGCGCCTTTTTCACCGATGGCCTCATCGTAGCCGGATGGTTTTTCCGAGATGAAATCGTGCGCGTGCGCGTGCTTCGCGGCGTCCAGGACTTCCGGGCGCGTGGCACCGTCGCGGCCGAGTGCGACGTTGTTGAAGATGGTGTCGTTGAAGAGCACGGTCTCCTGTGTGACGACGGCGATCTGATTCCGCAGATCGCGCGTGTGGACGTCGCGGATGTCGGTGCTGCCGATGGTGATTTTTCCCTGCTGCGGATCGTGGAAGCGGAGGAGCAGGTTCGTGACGGTCGTCTTTCCCGCGCCGCTGCTGCCGACGAGCGCGACGAGCGAGCCGGCCTTCACGGTGAGGCTGAAGTCGTGCAGCACGGGCTTTTCGCCGTAGCTGAATTTGATGTGATCGAATTTCACGTCCGCGCCTGTGGCGCGCAGGGGCTCCGGCTTTTCCGGCTCGAGGATGTCGTTCTTTGTGTCGAGCAGCGAGAAGACCATGGCGGAGACCTGCCGCGCCTGCTCGAGCTGGTTGTGCAGGCGGATGAGCGACTTCATCGGCTGGTAGAGGAGGAAGATGCAGCCGGTGAATTCCATGATGTCGCCGGGCTTCATCGCGCCGGGCTTGGTCCAGAACGCGATGTAGAGGAAGAACGCGGCGACGCCGATGGAGCCGAGGATTTCCATGAGGCCGCTCGGCAGTTCGCCGGCGCGGACGATGCGCATCTGGTGGTTCGCCATCAGCCGGGACGATTTCTCGAATTCGTCGGTCGCCTTTTTTTCCAAATTGTACGCCTTGAGGATACGGTAGCCGCTGAGCGACTCGTGGACGAGCTTGCCCTGATCGCTGACCTGCTGGACGAGGATGCGAGTGCTCTTCCGCACGCGACGTGCGTACAGCGCATACGGCAGCAACGTGAAGGGCAGGATGCACATCGAGAGCAGCGTGAGCTGCGAATGCCGGAAGAGCAGCACCGCGATGAGGCTGATGACGGTGATGGGCTCGCGGATGATGGTGACCCACGAATTCCCGAGCGCGTGCTGGATGCTGTCCGCGGCCTGAAGCTGCGACATGAGCGTGCCGGTGCTCGTGCGGGAGAAAAAGCTGGAGCCCAGCGTGAGCACATGCCGGAACATCCGCACGCGGAGATCCATCACGACGCGCATCGAGACCCAGTTCATGAGATAGACGTTCACGTAGCCGAGGCCCGAGCGCAGGATCATCGATAACGGCACGAGCATGATGATCACGACGATGACCGTCTGCGACGTCTGGTTGTTCGATGGCGCAAGGGAGTTTGCAAAATCGAGCAGCTTGCGGAGGAAGCCGGGGACGGCGTTCGAGCCGAGGAGTCCGCCGGTGGGATCGCCGGACGCGGTCTGGAAGATCGTGTTCACGGCGAGGCGGACGCTGACCATGAGCAGCGGATTTGCGACACCGGCGAGGAAGCCGCAGATGATTCCAACGATGAGGCGGAACGAGTAAGGCCGCGCGAGCTTCAGGCCCTGCAGGAGATATTTGATCATCGAGACCGGAAACAGTGCGGAAAGGGCGAGGGCGAGGGCGAGAGTTTTCTTTGCGCGCCGGGAGCGCGCTACGCCTTGTCGTCGAAGCCGGGACGCTTGAAGGATTTCGCCCTCGGGAATTTCCGCTTCACGCTGCGGCGGAGGCGATCGAGGTGCAGGAGGATCTCGAGCATCGAGTCGGTCTCCTCGGGGAACATCTCGCGCATCGCGACCCACGCGGCGAGGCTGCGCTCGATGGCGATGAGCGCGACTTTTGCCGAACCGGAGGAATCGCGCGGGGCTGCGAGCGTGCGCTCCTCCTCCTCCTCGACGAAGGACATGAATGCGCGGCAGAGCTTCACGTAGATGAACGCCTGGTACCAGCGGATGACTTCGACGCAGTCGTTCAGCCGGACGAGTTCACCCTTGGCGGAGGCGACGCTGGTGAGGCCTTTTTCCACGCGGCGCTCAAGGTTGCGCACGTGCTGGAGCGGGAGGCGCAGCTCGTTGTTGAACCATTCGTCCACCATGTGTGAGTAGGTGAGCGCGGCGTTCGTCTCGCGCTGGCCGAGCGTGCGCGCGCGGCGGTCGAGGCGCTTCTCGTGTGCGGCGGCGGCTTCGATCGTCGGAGTGCCGGCGGCGTTTTTTTTTGCAGTGCCAGGCTTGGGTTTCCGCGCGGGTTTGGCGACGAGCGAGGAGGAGCCGAGGGTCTCCCAGAATTTGCGGTTCTCGATGTCGCGGGTGCGCGGGTCGTCCGGCCGGTCGTGGCTGCGCATGGCGAACTGCGCGCAGCGGTGGGAGAATTCGCAGCGCTCGCACCAGCGGTCGCAGTAGTCGTAGATGCCGGGGATGAAGCGCGGGTTGCGCGGGTCCGGCGTGCGTCGGCGCGGTTTGGGCATGCAGGCGGTTAGCGTGCGGGCGGGCGGGCGACAAGCCTGCTGCGGGCGAGGTGGTTTCGTCGTTTGATGTTACACGTTGAATGGTGAGCCCTCCGCAGGCGCATCGTGACATCGGAAGGCCGCTGCGCGGGGCTCAGCGTCCAATATTCAACTTCAAACGTGCTGCGCAGAGAGCCGGATGATGATCCGCGGCGTTTTCCACAGGCGCTTTTTGCAGAGGTCTCCATGCGTGTCTCTGCGTGCTCATTCGTGGTTTCATCTGATCGGACCCGCGATCGCGGGCGTCCGGTGTCCGCGCGGGCTCCCGCCATTTGAAAAACCCGTCCTAACACACACTGCGGGAGCGGGGTTGTCGGGTGCGCGCAATGGGTGTATCCCTGCGCTTCCTTGATGACCTCTGCCGACCCGAATATCGCCATCTGCCCGAGTTGCGGGACCAAGATTGACGTTTCTGCACAGGAGACGTTCACGCTCGTGAACTGCTCAAGCTGCGGGGCGCGGATGCGGGTGCGCACGGACTTTGCGAACTTTGAAATCCAGGGCATCCTCGGCGAAGGCGGGCAGGGCATCGTGTATCGCGCGCTGGACAAGAAGCTCGGGCGCCACGTCGCCGTGAAGGTGATGAAGCGCGAGTACAGCGAGGACCCGGATTTTGTGAAGCGCTTCGCGAGCGAGGCGCGCATCACGGCGAGCCTGAACAATCCGCACATCGTGAAGGTGTATTCGTCCGGCGAGCACGGGGGGCTGCTCTTCCTAGCGATGGAAATCGTCGAGCACGGCAGCCTCGAGGCGCTCATGGCGAAGGTGAAGATGATACCCGAGGAGCAGGCGCTCGCCATCGGCATCCAGGTCGCCACGGGCCTGCAGGCGGGGCTGGAGCGCGGCCTCATCCACCGCGACATCAAACCGGGCAACGTGCTTTTTGCCGACAGGGAGGTGGCGAAGATTGTGGACTTCGGCCTCGCGATCCTCGTGGAGAAGCAGCACGAGGAGCAGGGCGCGGTGTGGGCCACGCCGTACTACGTCCCGCCGGAGAAACTCGCCGGCAAGGCGGAGGATTTCCGCAGCGACATGTATTCGCTCGCGGCGTCGCTTTTCCACGCGATCGCGGGGCGTCCGCCGTTCATCTCGGAGTCGAGCTCGATGACCGAGCTGCTCCGGATCAAGAGCCCGCCCGTGCGCCTGCTGAACTACGCCCCGCACGTCTCCAAGCCGACGGCGTACGCGATTGACCGGGCGCTGAGCTTTAAGCCGCAGGATCGTTTCGGCAGCTACGCGCACTTCATCCAGGCCCTCGATCACGCGCTCATGGAGCGGAAAAAGCATTCCGTGAAACGCCGCAGGCCGAAAGTGCTGAGGCTCGGCGAACGCATGAAGGACGGAAGCTGGGTGACGTTTGCGGTCATCGCGGTGGTCATCGGCGTCGCGCTTTATTTCTGGCTCCACCGGGCGCAGCCGGTCGGCGCGGGTGGGAAAAAAACCGCCTCCAGTGAAACTGCCAAGCCGGAGTTTTCCGCGGAGATGCGCTTCGACATCGCTCGCCGGCAGCTCGTCGAGGAGCGGTTCACCGAGTCGGCGAAGACCTTTGCCACGCTGTACGAGGGCGGCCTCCTGCCGGAGCCGAAGAACAGTTGGGCAGCGGCCCACAGCGGGCTGGCGGAATTTTTCGCGGGGCGTCCCAGCGCGGGCCGCACGAAATTCAAGATGCTCGCCGAGCGCGTGTCGTCGGCCGTAACCGGCCTTGATGCCAAGCTTGTCGCCTTTTTCCGCCAGCTCCCGCAGATCGCCTCGGGCAAATCGCAAGACGAGCCGAAGTGGGACGAGTTCAGCAGCACAAATTACGAGCCGCTCGTGTTCCTCATCGCCGGGCTGAAGCACTGGAACGACGGTGACTTTGAAGGCGGCATCGCCCTCATGCACCGCTTCCAGGACACCGTCCCCGCCGGCAAAGATGCGTGGGTCGCCGACTACCGCCCGCTCGTCACGCGATACTTTGAGGAGCACGGGACTTTTCAAAGTCTCGCCGCCGACCTCGCGCGCGCCGACACCGCACCGAATGCCGCCGAGGCCGCGCTCAAAAAACTCCCGGACGCAATCCGCACGTTCCGCTCGAAGGCGCTCCTCAAGAAGCTGACCGCGATGGAGGCCGATGCGCGGCAAAAAGTCGCGAGGGCAGCCACCGCAGCGAATCTCGCGATGAAGCAAAAGCAGGCCGAGGCCGAGGCCGACGACGAGAAGCTGCTCACGGACGCAAAATTCCAGATCAAGGATCTCTGCGACCATTACCGCTTCAGCGAGGCCGCCGCGATCATCCGCACGGTAAATGTGAAGCTCGACCGCAACATCAGCGAGCGCGACCTGATCGCGCGGCGCGTGAACTGGCTCGTGGAATTCAAGAAGCACCTCATCGAGGACATCAATGCCGCGGGATGCCCGACGCCGTTGGTGAAAAGGAACGGCCAGAAACTTCTCGGCACCGCCTCGCGCGCCGACGACCAGCAGCTCGAATTGCGCGTGCAGTTCGGCACGCTGCCCGCGGTGAAGTGGACGGAACTCAGCCCGATGAGCATCCTGCAGATGGCGCGCACCTTCATGCGTCCGACGCTCACGCAGTCCGCAATCGCGGATCGCGAATGGCAGGCCAGCGTGTTTTGCCTGTTCGCGCAGCTCCTCAACGAAGGCCAGGCGCTAATGGACGACGTGGTCCTGCGCAAACCGGAATACCAGAATGATCGCGCGCAGTTCTTCGGGCAGCCCGCGCCCGTGCCCATCCCGGAGTCAGCGGCGCCCATACCGGGAAAAATTCCCGCGCCCGCGGCGCAGTAGCGGTCGGTGACGGCTTCCGTTGAGTGCTCAGGACCCAGTGCTCAGTGCTCAGTGCTCAGTTCTCAGTTCTCAGTGCTCAGTTCTCAGTCGAGGCAAAGTCCGAAAACTGAGCACTGTGCACTGTGACCGTCCCGATTCCCTTCGGCACTCCAACCAAATTGCGCCACGACCTCGCCGCTACTTAATCTCCACAATCACGCCCGCGGTGACCATGTGGCAGATGCGCGAGATGTCCCAGTTTGCCGTGCGCATGCAGCCGTGGCTCGCGAAGGTGCCGATGCTGTGCGGGTTGTTCGTGCCGTGGATGCCGACGCCCGGCTTGTTCAGCCCCATCCATGCTACGCCGACGGGATTCCGCGGTCCTGGTGGCAGGTTGAAGAAATTCTTCGTGCGCACGCCTCTGTTCAGTACGCCGGCATCCCATCGGAACGTCGGCATCGAGGCGATGCCGAGGATGCGCCACTTGCCTGCGGGCGTCGGGTGCGCGGGTGAGCCCGGCGCGATCGGGATCGCCGCGATGAGAGTGTCGCCCTCGAAAAGCTCGAGGATCGTGTCCCTCCGCGTGACGACGATGCGGCGCGCCTTGAACTCCTCGTGCTCGGGAAGATTCCCCGTGTCCGGCATGTCCTCGATCTTGAACGGCGCGACATTCGGCACGCGCACCTCGTCGCCTGGCTTGAGTTTGCCGAAGCTCACTTTGGGGTTCAACTTGGCGAGAAATTCCGTGGAGCAGTGATAGCGCTCGGCGAGGAGATCCGTGTAGCCGGGATACAGCAGCGATTTCTGGCGCGCCTGCTCCGCGGTCTTGCCGGCCAGGTTGCCGACAAATTTGTAATCGCTCTTCGCAACGGTGTGAAAAGTGTAAACGGGATACACGCTATCGAGCGGCACGTTTTCATCGATCACGCCAGTCTCCGGCAGTGCGTGCGCGCGCTGCCAGCGCTTTAACGCATTCGTCAGAAATTTGCCCGGTTTGCCATCGATCGTCCCGGGGCTGAACAACTGCTGATCGAGGAAAATCTGAAGCTGCGCCGTGATCTCGCGCTTCGTCACCATAATCGCGCGCGGCACCTCCGGCTCGCCGCCGGCCGGTTTTGCGGGCTCGGTTGCTGCTGGCGTCGGCGCTGGTTTTTCCGCGGGCTTTTCGTCCGTGCCGGGTGCGGGTTTCGTCGCCGGAGCTTCAGCCAGCTTGGTTTCGCCGTTGGATTTTTTTGCAACGCCGCCTTCCGCCTGCGCGACGAATGGCCCCTGTCCGACCCACGCCTCCGGTTTGCTCCACGGCAGGTCGCCCGGCTTTTTTACCGTCTTGGCAGCAGGCCGGAGGAATTTCTTCAACGGCACCGCGTCGGGATTTTCCGCGGCAAAAATGGAGGCTGTCAGCGCGAGAACAGCAATCGTGGTTGGCGCAAAAATGAAACGGGCGAGCATCGTCGTGTTTTTACGTATGCCAACTTCCGCAGGAAACAAGCTCCGCATCGCGCAAATCGCCCCTCTGCGGACACCCATCCCGCCCTCGACCTAAGGCGGAGTCGATCTGCTCCTCGCGCACAACCGCGGGCTGATCGCGCCCTCACAGTAGAAGGCGCGGCATCGCCTTAAAAGTGCATGACGGTCTGCTAAAACAGACTGTAGATGAACGGTGCGGCGGACGGGATGGCGACGGCGACGGCGATGAGCACGCCCACGGCGGCGAGCGCGATGAGAATCGGAAGCAGCCACCATTTTTTGTTCGTGCGCAGGAGCGTCCACACCTCGCGCCACAGCCCCGGCGGACGGGCCTGCGCGGCTTTTTCAAAATCGTCGGGGGACTCGCTCATACTCTGTCTGTCTCAATGCTGGCGGAAATATCGCTCCGCGTCGCCCGCTTTTTCCGCGTCGTCCCAGTAGCTCGCACGTCCGCGCTCGAAGCGCCGCCGCAGCGGGTCGCGACCGAGCATCCGCAGCGCGAGACCGGTCGGCGTGACGATGAGAAAATAGATCGCAGCCAGAACGACGTTACTCACGACGAGGCCGATGCAGCAGCCGAGCGCCATCCACACGAGGTAAAGCAGACGCGCCGCGCGCGGCACGAGCATGCACACGAGGCCGGCGGCAAGGCCGATGCCGCCGAGCCACAGCGTCCACACCGGCCACGCGTGCGTGCGCAACCGGGCGGATGCGCCGAGCATTACGGCGATGATCGGGAAGCCGATCGCGATCACTTTTCCAAATGTGCGCAGTTCGCGCGCACCGGGCTGCCAGTTGATTTCGCGGAAGGGATTGATCATCGGATGAAGTCACGCATGGGATCAGTCGGGTGAAAATTCGCGCAGGCGCTGCTCGCGGCTTTCCGCGGTGGGCTGCGGCTGATCCTCTTTCGTGAGCACGCAATTTTCCAGCACGAGCACGTCCATGTCGCACGCCATGAAGCAGCGCCATGCGTCCTCGGGTGTGCAGACGATCGGTTCGCCGCGCACGTTGAAGCTCGTGTTCACGAGCACGCCGCAGCCGGTCTGCCGCTTGAATTCGCGGATGAGGCGCGCATATCGCCCGTTGCGTTCCTCGCTCACGGTCTGCACGCGCGCGGAAAAGTCCACATGCGTGATCGCGGGGAGCGCGCTGCGTGGGACGTTCACGCGCTTGCACAGATCGGGGTCGCGCAGGAGCGCGCGCTGTGCGTCGTCCAATGCGAGCCGGTGCTCCGCGCGGACGGGCGCGACGAGCAGCATGTAGGGCGATTCGCGGTCGAGGTCGAACCAGTGCGCGGCGTCCTCGACGAGGCAGCTCGGCGCGAAAGGGCGGAAGCTCTCGCGAAATTTGATCCGCACGTTCATGCGCGACTGCATCCCGGCATTGCGCGGATCGCCGAGGATGCTGCGCGAGCCGAGCGCGCGCGGGCCGAATTCCATGCGCCCCTGGAACCAGCCGACGATCTTGCCTTCACCGAGCGCGGCGGCGACGTGCGTGAGCAGCTCGGACTCCCTCGGGAAATGCGTGTGACGCGCGCCTTTCGCATCGAGAAATGCGCGCACCTCCGCGTCGTTGAACGCAGGACCGAGCAGCGCACCTTTCAGCGAATCGCCGGGCTGCGCGCGGCGCGGTGTGCCGAGCAATTGATGCGACACGAACATCGCCGCACCGAGCGCGCCGCCCGCGTCGCCGGCGGCGGAGGGAATCCAGATGTCGTCGAAAATCTTTGCGCGCAGCAGCTCGCCGTTGGTCACGCAGTTCAGCGCGACGCCGCCGGCGAGGCAGAGGTTGCGCGCGCCGGTGAGCGCCTTTGCGTGGCGCGCCATGCGCAGGACGATCTCGGTCGTCACGCTCTGGATGCTCGCGGCGAGATCCATTTCGCGCTGCGTGATCGTGTCCTCGGGCTGGCGCGGCGGGCCGCCGAAGAGCGTGTCGAACGAACGCGAAGTCATCGTGAGGCCGCCCGCGAAATTGAAGTGCCGCATGTTCAGCCGCAGCGAGCCGTCGTCCTTGAGATCGATCAGCTCGCGCCGGATCGTGTCCGCATATTTCGGCTCACCGTACGGGGCGAGGCCCATGAGCTTGTATTCGCCGGAGTTCACGCGGAAGCCGCAGAAATACGTGAACGCCGAGTAGAGCAGCCCGAGCGAGTGCGGGAAGCGGAGCGTCTTGAGCATCTCGATTTTCCCACCGCGTCCGATGCCGATGCTCGCGGTGTCCCACTCGCCCACGCCGTCGAGCGTGAGGATCGCGGCTTCTTCAAACGGCGACGGGAAAAATGCGGACGCGGCGTGGCTCTCGTGGTGCGAAGGGAATACGATGCGCTTCGTGTATGCGCCGCCGAGTGCGCGTGTGATTTCTCGCGGGAGGTGGAGCTTCTGTTTGATCCAGAGCGGCACGGCCATCATGAACGCCCGCAGTCCCGCGGGCGCGCTGGCGACGAACGTGTCGAGCAGGCGGTCGAATTTCAGCAGCGGCTTCTCGTAGAAGGCGACGTAGTCAATTTTCTCCGGCGTGATTTTTCCCTCGCGCAGGCAGTACTCGACGGCGTGCGCCGGGAAGGAGGCGTCGTGCTTTTTCCTCGTGAAGCGCTCCTCCTGCGCGGCGGCGATCACCTCGCCATCCGTGACGAGCGCGGCGGCGCTGTCATGAAAGTAGGCGGAGATTCCGAGGATGCTGCGCGGCATGGCGTGCGGTGCGCGAGTGATGGCGGGTGGCGCGCACGGCGTCGAGCCATGTTCGCGCGTGCTGCAAAGTTCACGCGTCGAAAATTGCGCTCGCGACGGGCGGCAGCTTTCGGGTGGAGCACTCGCGTGCTGTCTGTGACGACCCGCCGCAGACACCCGATGCGCGTGCGTTCGTGAACGGCGTGCAGATTGGACGGTCTTTCAAAACGCAGAGGCGCAGAGGAGAAGTGTTGAGCTACGCAGAGGAAAACATTCTCTGCGTACCTCTCTGTTTTCCTCCGCGCCTCTGCGTTTGAAAAATATGCCGGGCAGACTTGCGCGCGGCGTCACTTCTGCTCCATGGCAGCTTTCTGCTTCAGGAGGCTTTCCATTGCCGCCGGGTCGAATGTCTCGCCGATGTCGCCGAGCACTTTCGGAACCCATCCGTAGCCGAATGTGCCGGCCTTGTGGTAATCCGCGAGCGCCTCGGCGGGCATCCCGCGCATCTTCCAGTGCAGCGCGCCGAAGGCCCAGGGCATCGGCGAATTTGGATCGAGTTCCTTCGCCCGCGCGATGAGCGGCTGCGCCTCGTCGAAGCGTCCGAGCCGATCCAGCGCCCACGCATTGCGCAGCACGATGCCGACATCCTGCGGAACAATGGCGAGCGCATCAGCGTACTGTGTCAGCGCGTCCTCGACGGCAAATTGCCTCATCTCGTCGGTCTGAAGGTTCTGGCTGAGGATGCGCTGCACTTCGCCGAGCTGGAAATAAAGTTCGGGATTGCGGACTCCGCGGCCGATCGCCTCGCCAGCATCACTGAGGCCGGATCGGATTTTTCCGGACGCGATTTTTGCACGCGCGGTCTCGGCAAAAACCTCCCCCGGCACGCGCGGCGTGCCGACGATGAGCATCCACAGCCCGAGCGCGGCGGGCAGCGCGTGGAGCAACCGTGCGGGCCAGCCCGCTTTTTCAAAGCGCGTATCCGTCTCCCGCGTGGCGAGCATGCCGAAGAGGAATGCCACGAGGAGGAGGTTCGCCGGGATGTGGAGGTTGAAATCAACCATCGCATGCACGAGCACGGCGGCGAGGGCGCTGATCGTTCCGATCTGAAGCGCGAGCGCGTGCTTTCCGTCGTTCTCCGGCACGGCGGTGGAAAGATTTGCGACCATCTCCGTCCAGCGCCGCCACCCGTACCGCAAGTGCGCGAAGACGAGACCGACGATGAGGAGCATTCCTGCGATGCCATATTCCGCGAGCGCCTGCAGCCAGTCGTTATGCGCATGGACCGGATCGGTCTGGACGTCCGGGGAGCGGAACATGCGGCCGTAATATACGTAGGTGCGGCTACCGGTGCCAAAAGCCGGCGCGAGTTGGAACTGCTGCCATGCGGCCTTCCAGAGTTTCGTGCGGATATCGGTCCCGATGAAGACGGTGTTTGCCCGCGTGCGGATCGCGAAGCTGCGCTCGGCGACAAAGGCGAGCGCGCCACCGATGAGGACGATCGCCACGACGATGGCGATGATGCGCCGCATGACGCCGTGCGTGAGGCGCGATCTCATCGCCCACACGCTAGCGACGGCGAATACCGCGAGGCCCGCAGCGGCGCTCAGGTAGCCGCCGCGGCTGCCGGTGAGCACGAGCCCGGCGAGGCAGATGAGCGCGAGGTAGCCGAAGATCATTTTCCCGCGCGCCCGGAAGCCGCCCCAGAAGCAGAAGCTCGTCGCGAGGAGCAGCGCGACCTCGAGGAAGCCGGCGAGGTGGTTCGGCGAGATGTAAGTGCCCGACGCCCGGAAGCCCGCCTCGACTCGTGTCTCGGTGACGAGCGGATTGAAATTTGCATCCTTCGCAAACTGAAAGATCCCGATCACCACCTGCGCGACGGCCAGACCCATGAGACCGCAGACCACCGCGAACCTCGGACCGCTGCCGCGGACAAAAAGCGCGGTGACAAAATACATGAGCAGCGCGCCGAGCAGCGCGTAAAAATCAAACTGCGCGAGCCATGCGGACGGCGACAGGGCGATGCGAACGAAGAGGTAGATCGCAAGAACGACGGCTGTGAGCAGGCAGGCGCGGTCCATGCGTGCCGGGGCCTTCCGGAGCGAAAAAATCGCGAGCACTCCCGAGAGGCCGAGGAGCAGGTTTCCCGGCAGCGTGTAAATGAGCCTGGAGCCGTCGCCGCCGCCAAAGAAAAGCTGCATCAGCGCGATGGACGCGAGAAGCAGCGTGACGTGGAGGGACTTCATCTTGGGCCGTACGGGTGGTTCCTGCGCATCCGGGATTTCTGCGGAGAGCGCGGCAGATACGCCAGATCATTCATCCGCGGAATGCTGGCCGTGGCAGATTCCACACCTCATCGGCCAACACTTGGGATGAGAAAACGACTGCACCTCACACTAAACGGATCGATGCCGATTTCACCGTCAACAAAGGCGGCCAGAATCGCACCTGCGTCCGACTTTACAGGAAGCGGATGAAAGTACCGGCGGAGTCGAAAAGACCAACCCTTCCAATGCCCGGAAAAAACCTTGTCGTAGTGGGCCCTTGCGCACCGGTACCGCCGCCGCCGATAGCCGCTCCGGCGAAATTTCCGATGAAGCCAGTGAGATACGGGAGCGATTCGAGGCCATCACCATCGCCAGGGATTTCAGCACCGCCGCCAGGAAATTGGGAGCCGCCGCCGGGGAGGTTGCCGCCGCCAGGGAGGTTGCCGCCGCCAGGGAGGTTGCCGCCGCCGGGGAAGTGGAGAGGGTCAT